>JAEEGL014915803.1_pt1 | contig 36287 bp, 17 predicted proteins | sample 9134231 | NCBI WGS metagenome assembly JAEEGL01 (sample SAMN16246548, study PRJNA631951) | gut metagenome | biome: gut microbiome; feature: rumen; material: fiber-attached | host: Bos | place: Iran: Karaj | collected 2018-10
GCAGTCGGAGCCTTCCTGAACCATGAAATTGTCAATGAAGAGGTAATGAGCCCAATCGGAAAAATAGTTGATGGCAATGTATTTCGCGTCACCGGGTATGTCAGCGGCGAGGTATTGGTTCCAGTCGGTGCTGTTGTTGGATACAGCGGGCTTCCATGTGAAAGCGCTGATGGAGGGTGTGGTGGTGGAGTAGCCGACTCTGAAATTCTCAACCAAGGTGTCAAAGTTTCTGTAGGCAAAGCTTACAATTTTGGAGTCGGTGACGGGCAGTTCCGGCGTAATCACGTATTGATTATAGTTTGTTGTCTGGCTATAAGAGGAGAAGCGCAGGGAATGAGTACCATCGGAGGCGAACTGGGTGGTGATGACAATGCTGTTCGGGTTTGAAGAGCTGGCGTTGCCGGCCAACCAGCAGGAAAGGCCCTCCACGCTCTCGAAACTTTCAAACAACGGCAGAGTGGAAATACTGCAGTCAAAGCAGTAGCCGCTTACCGCAACCGTCTGGCTGAAAGTTCCGGCGGTGATGGTGATGGTGTCCTGATAGCTGCCCGTAGCAGTAGGAACGAAACGCACATACAGATCGCCGCCGCCGACAGGCAGGGTGGCGTTACTTCCGAAAGTGGTGTTGTCCGCGGAAATCTCAAATGGCGCCGCAACACTGGCAGATACAGTTCCTGGAATGTTGTTGGCTACAACATGTACGGTTTGCGCAGAAGAAGTGGTGTTGAGTTCCACACTGCCGAAGGAAAGTTCCTCGGGAGTGACCATTAAGACGGATTCAGAGGAGGTGGAATAGACCGTGATGTCGTCCAATACAAGCACGAATTGGTCCGTGCAGTTGAAATGGCGGAACGCGATATAGACCGTGTTGCCGGCGTAACTGGTCAGATCCACCGTGCGCATGGTCCAGGTGCCGTGGGCTGCTGTTGGCGTTTCCTCGAAAAGAAGAGTGAAAGCCGATGTGTCGGTGGCCGAAGTGGTGGAAACATAGACTCCATAGTGGTCAGCTGGATAGGCCTGGGCCACTATGAACCAGTAAGTTAGCGAACTTGTTCCCGACAGTTCAATGGCCGGTGTTACCAGCCAATTGTTTGGGGTGAGAGCCTCGTAAGTGGAGTTTTCGTACGAATACGAGGCGTATGCGCCTGAGCCCGTATGTCCGGACGAAAGGTCTCCTTGCACGGAAATGTGCTCCCAGTTATTACCGTCCTGGTCCGCGTCAATGATTGTCCATCCCGTAGGCAGGGATGTTCCTTCAAAGCCTTCGGTGAATACCGGCACTTGCGCCCTGACACCGAAAGTCAGCATTGTCAGGAATAATGTCAAAAACAGAAATGTCTTTTTCATTGCAATTCGATTTTGGTGATTTTTTTTTATATAGGTGATTTTTGGATTCGTTTAAATGCAATAGGATGCAAAGGCACATTTTTTTACGATGCCTCGTCACATCATCTCCTCATCTCTTCATCGGTTTGCACGCCTTCCACCCGCTTTTTCCGTCCAACTGCGTTAGAGCCTGAGTGTTTGCGAGTAGGTTGTGTTTTTTGCATTTGTTGTGACGGGGCTTGGGACGGAACCCTATTCGTCTTTGCCGCAGAAGGATGGAGTGCGGGGTTGAAGACGGTATTGGTGTCGTTGCCGAAAATCATTTCCGCTAATTCAGGATAGTCAACAAACGGATTGCGGTTGTTTTGTAATTGATAGACGGCATTGTTGCGGTCGATTTCCTTTTGGCTCACGGGATCCAAGGCGGCCCATTGGAGGAGCAGCTGTTTCGCCCATGGTTTGAGGTTGCCGCCGGAGAAATTAGACTGGGTTTCCACACCAAGATTCTCATCCATGTAGCATACCGCCATGTAGAAGTAGATGCGTGCGAAGTCGCCTTTGAAGCTGTCGATGGGCTCAAACACCTGACCTGAGTAGCCGGAGATGTTGGACGTGCCCACCTTGCTGCCGTTGGTGCTGGTCCACGTGGCATTGGTCACTTTGCCGATGGGCAGATTACTTCGTTTGGAGTTGACGAATCCGTCGGTGGGGTAAAGGTGGAAAAGGTCGGTGTACATGGGTGCTGAACTGCCGCCGAACCAGCTCTTGGGCACTGTGTGCTCGCGGTTGTAGCAGTCGCCCTCGCCGGAATAGCTGCCACACTGGTCGCTGCCAAATGTAAAATAATAGGCGGCAGTGGAGCCGGGTCGGTCGGAATAGATGTCCCACACTTTGTTGTTGTCAGGTCGTTTGTCGGTGGTTTGGAAAGCGTTCCATAAACCGTTGTAGGACACTGACGTGTAATTTCTGATGATGTTGTGCATTGCGACACGTAACGCATAACCTTTCTTGTTCTTTGCGTTTTTGTAGTAGCTCTGTATGTATTGGGGAATAGTGTCTTGCGGTGTCGGGGTGTTTCCTCCGGGGAGGATGGTGTCCATGAGACAGCGGACAGGTCGCCCGTAGTCCTTGCCGCTGGCGTTCCGGCCTACTACTGCGGCTTGGTGGCTCATTAGGCGGGTGTATGCGTTGCGGTTGTTGGACTCGTTTTCTGTTGAAGTCCAGAAGAAGGCGTAGTTGCCCACATAGCTGAACGAACCGTGGAAATAGCCTGTCGGGACGGCGGAAAAACCTGTGGCATTGTTCGCGCTTGAGGTGTTTCCCACAGCATAGTTGTTCGTGGAGGTGTTCCATCCATACGTGGCGGCCAATGCTTTCGCGATGTTACTGCTGTTGCCGCCACACTGGTAGTCGGACACACTGCTTACGTAGTCTGTCAGCTGTGTGAGCTCCGCGTCACTTGGCAGATGCCAGCCGGTGGGGCAGATTCCTTGCACCCCGCTCGGAGAGGCGGAGGAAGAAGCCGCGCCGTGCATCGCTGCGGGCCAGTTGTACAGGTGACCCCGTCTTGCCAATGGGATGTCGGAGTCGCTGTTGTCATAATAGTAAGAATCGGTAAGGCTTGTGGTGTCAGTGCCGGTCGGGATGGGGGTACCGTCCGCGAACTTTGTGCTCCGCAGGTTCTCCCGCATCCAACACTGGCTGCCAATCTGTACGGTGTTATATACATTCCCTTCATAGTCGGTTACGGTGGCCGCATTCGGACAGGGGTTCGCACTGCCGTCAATAGCGGCGGGCGCCGTGCCCTGCGGTGTCAGAGTGTCCTCGCCGACAGGATTGGCAAAGTCCAGCACAATGTCATCAATGTAGTTGTAGCTGTAGGTGAAGCTGCCGCTGTCCAACACATTGCGGAAGGCAATGCGGTGGCCGTTGCCGTTATAATTGGAAAAGTCACATTCCACATGTTCCACGTTTGTGGTGCTGTTGTTGATCAGCAGCACTAGCTCGAACGTCTCCGTCAGGTCATCCCATACACCCACCTCCAACTGGTAGGCGGCGTAGGCTTGTCGCAGGTACATTTCCAATCGCAGCTGGTTTACCGCCACCTCTTCCGGCAGTGCCGGCATTGCATACACACAGCGGTTGTGCATCTTCAGGCTGTAGTTCCCGCTATGTGCGAAACTGCTCCTGTAGTACAGCTGCGGACGGTTTGCCGCTGTAATGGTCACATCTTCCTGTACCAGTTTCCAACAGTCGGGTTCCACACCTGTGGATGCGGTGGTGGAGGTGGTGAAGCTCTCGAAAGTCTCGATGTATGGAATGGCGATGGTGGTGCAGGTGTCCTGTGGCTGCTCCTCCGTAGTGAACGAGACCTCCTCGCCGTAGGACGTTCCCGCGCTGTTGGTGGCATACGCTCTAACATAGTAGCTTGTACCCGATTCCAAGTCGTTTATGCTGCTCGTGAACGTGCCTAAACCGTTGCCGTCGCTCGTGTGGCTGCCATTCACTGTCGGATTCGGATTCGTGCTCCAGCATACGCCGCGTGCAGTGACTTCGCTGTAGCCGTTAGAGGAAACGGAACCGCCGCCGGTGGCCGTGGTTTCTGTGATGTCGCTTACCGCACCGGTGGTGACGGTTGGCAGTAGGAATGCCTGTAGCCGCGCAAACCGGTTCACTAACTCGCACAGGTCTATCTCGCCGCAAGAGTCCGTTTGGACAACTCCCGCATCATTGGCATTACTTTCGCCACCTTTGGATGGATTCGGAAGGTCGTTCACGGTGAGGTACCCCGCGTCATTCGTCAAATCCCCGATGTTCTGAGGAATTACGGGCTTGTTCTTCAGGTCATCGTAGTCTCCGCTGAAGCTGTTGGCAGCCGCCTTTGCAAAGAGCGCATACGGCACACTATGCACCTGCTGGGTATTCGTTATGCTGTAGTTGTCGCCGCCGTTGGGGTCAGTCTCGGTTCTCAAGAAATAGGGGCCGTTCGACCAGTCAATCTCCCCGATAGTACCCTGTTGGACTTTCCCGCCGCCAATCTCTAAAGTCAGCAGACCGTTGGCGTTAGTGGTGCCCGTGTGCGTCTCCACATACACGGCTATGCCGTCCTCGTCCCCTTGCAGGATGCTCACGCGCACACCCACCAAAGCATTGGCGACCATGGCGTTGCTGGCATTGCGAACCACCGTCTGGTAGTTGAATTTGTCGGGTGTCTGCGCGAGTGCTGCGGTTGCACACAGCACCATCGTGATAATCAGGGTAATCGCTCGTCTCATACTCATTTGTTTTTGTTATCTTTCTCTCGAAACATCTCATCGGTGCAAAAGTACAATTTTTTTTGTATTGCATACGTCGTCTTTTTTACTGGGACGCTGACATTGACTAACACCAAAGGCCGTCACCATCACCGGCAACGGCCTTTGGCTTGTCGCTTCTGTAGAGACGTTTCATGAAACGTCTCTACAAGTCAGGCAAGTGGAATCGGACATTGTCGTTCCATTCCGTTTGGCCAGACGCACTTGCGGGTTGCAGCGTCATTTTCTGGCCAGACGGAATCTCCTACCTCTTCACGAACGTCTTCGTCACCGTTCCCTCATCCGTGGTCACGCGCACGAAATACATGCCGGTGGCGAGACCGCTGACGTTTATGCAGGTCTGTAGGGGCGAATAATTATTCGCCCCTACGACGGTGCGGACAACCTTACCATAAACATCCAAAACCTCAATTTCCTCCAACTGTACATTATTCATCGTACATTGTACATTGACGTAATCGTTAGCCGGGTTAGGGTAGAGGGTGATGCGGCTGTACAGGTGGTCTTCGATGCCGCAGGGCACCATCATCGTTACCGGTTCCGTCCAATCGCTGACCTCCCCGTTGCCGCACACGGCTCTTACGCGGATGGCGTAGTTCGTATTGTAAACAATATCAATGAGTTGGTAAAAATGGTCGTTGACGGTTTCGGTTGTCCAATCTTCACCCTCTTTCGCGTATTGGAGCTCCCAATGCATCACGTCTTCGTCGTTGTCCCAAACCACATTGTTTGTCTGTTCTCCAGAACTGAGGGTCACCACGCGCAGACCGGTGGGAACGTCGCACGGGTCGGGCGTTTCATCGGACAGGGTCGTAAACGTTTGGAAGGCGTATGTGGAAACATCTCCGCTGCCGCAGTCGGCTTGCACGCGGACTTGGTATGCGGTGTCCGGCATCAATCCGGTCAAGGTGAAGGTGGTGGTGGTGACGGGCAGGATTGTCCATGCGGAATCGGTCGTCATTTTGTACTCCAAATTCCAGACATTTTCAGTTCCGGCGGGAGTCCACGCTATGTCAGCGGAAACAGAGGTGATGTTGTTGACCGCCAGATTGATGGGACGCTGGCAGGTCACGGGGGTGACGGAGAGGTTGGAGATGACGGCGCCGGGTTGTGTGCCGCCATTGGAATCATTACGCCATAGGAATACCAGCTTGGCAACACTGAAAGCTGTGGCATTTACATGATATGGGTTGGGCATTATGGCGTCGATGTGTACTGTGTTTCCGCCAGTCAGATTGAATTTGTAAGGATAGTTCTGCACTGAAGAAAAACTCAGATAGTCGGCGAAAGAAAAAGCGTGTGAGGTATAGCTCGCGGAAGCGTAATTTACATTGAAAGTGGTGGTTGCAGCTGGATATTCTAAGGAATCAGGGGCAAGGAAGAGTTTCAGGAAATCGAAATGGCTTTCCCCTCCGATCATCACATCGAAACTGATTTTGATATCGCTGGCAGTACCCACAATAAGGGTTTTTACGGCGGAAATTATCGCTGAGGACGTGACACCGTAAGCGGGTGTGGGATCGATACTGTTGTTGGTGACGAACAGGGCGCCGGTGTTGTTCACGGTGCCGAAAGCCCACCAGTTGGTGCAAAAGCGGTCGTTCAGCTGCCATTCATGCTCTGTGCCTGTGCTGAAGTTCGTGGTGTAGGGCAGGGGGACAGGCGGAAGGGTTGTCCTGAAGCCGCCAAACGCTGCGCTGGAGTAAGAACCGTCATTGCAGATGGCTCTCACTGTAAGCTGGTGGTAGGCATTCGGCTGCAGGTTCTGGAGCGTGACGGACGGAGTGCCTGTCACGATGACGGATCCGGTGGGAGTGCCATAGATGTCGTTCTCAGGGAAATACTCCACTAACCACGTGTCTGAATCGCCGTTTTCTGTCCAGGAAATGTCTGCCGTGGTGTCGGTGACGTTCGTCACTGTCACTTGTGAGGGCGTCTCGCAGGAAGGAATCTCGTCCAATGTCACGTTGTCAATGTGAAGGTCGTTGCTCCCGTTACTGACGCTGGATTCGCCATAGAAAGCGACACGGATGGTCTCGCCAGCGTACTCCGTCAAGGGGATGTTGATGACTTCGCCGATAGAGGAAATCTGGTTGAATGAATGGTCACCGCTACCGTCATTGCTCCATACGGTAGCATTGGCGGCACTCCAGGTGGCGCCGTCATCGGTGGATATGATGACCATGAACTTGTCGTCCGCTTGGCCGTTGAGGTTTTCTATCGGTGAGGCATTGTTGTTGTCCGTCAGCGCGAGATAGAAGGAGAGATTGGGAACGGAGAGGTTGCTCAAATCAATGGAGGGAGACACCAGCCAGAAGTATCGTGAAGTGCCGTAGATGTTGAGGGTGGCATGATTTTGGCCGAACACGTTGGTGTTGGTGAATGTCCATCCTGCGGATGTGCTTATGGGCGGTGTCCCTGCAAAAACATTGTTGGCGGAACCGGCATAACGTTTCCAACATTCGGGAAGGGAGACACCGGCATCGAAATCCATGGAGTATGGGGAGATTTGGGTATAGCAACTGGTTGTGAATGAAGAAATTGTCGCGCTGGCTGTTTGTGTGCTGTCATCGCAAACGGCGGCTACATACCACTGGTAGGTGGTGCCGGCATTCAGGTCTTCAAGTGCGTAACCGTTCGTGTCTAAGGTGATATCGCTTACGGCTATCCACGTGGTGTCATCGTCGGTTTTATAATATAGGGTATAGAGTTCTGTATTCCCTGTCCAGCTGAGAATGGCACTATTGGGTGTCACGTCCGTTACGACCAAAGCTTGTGGCGCACTACAATCGGGAATCAGCTCCACGGTAATGTCATCCACATACCAGGACCAGCTGGAGGTGGTTTCGTATTGGAATGCAATGTGGTACGGCATGTCGGGGACGGTGTTCACGTCGGAGAAGAGCACGGTATAGGAATGGTACTCATTGTCATCAATTTGTAAAGCAGGATAGGAGGACAATGTCACGAAAGAACCTGGATTGGAGGGATCTGTCATATAACCCACCGCGAGTGTGCCGGAACTGGAACTTCCCCTGCGGCTCCAAAAGGAGACTTGCAATTCGGAGAGGTCTGTCGTGAATTGGGGCAAAATGGCAAAAGAGGGGGTGCTGGTGAGGTAATTGCCTCTGAATTCCAGTGCATTGCCGCTGTGTGCGTGCGAATCGGTTACCTTGGGATACCCATTGTAGGGTTGAAGTTGGAACCAGCATTCCGGAAGCCCGGTGATTGCCGCGTCGTTGAAGTCCTGGAAAAAGGGTAGCGTTTCGATTTCTCCGCATGGCGTAGTGAAGTCCGCAATATCGGTGAAGAGCGTGTCCCCATCACAGATGACACTCAGCATCCATGAGTATGCGGTGTTTTCAGTCAAGGAGTAGAGCGTGTAAACCCCGTCGGTCAGCGATACGTTTTCCACGATGTTGGCGATGCTGTCATCCGCCGTCACGTAATAGAGGGTGATGTCCAAATTGTCCGAGGTTTGGTACCAGGAGAGGTCTGCTGAAGTTGACGTGACGTTGCTTGTGGTCAAGTTTGCTGGTGCTGTGCAGGGCGAGGTCGCATCCACCATGAAATTGTCAAGGAATAGGGCGATTCCGTCGGAATGGTGGATGGCGATGTGTTTCGCATCTCCGGGAATGGTCAGGTTTTGGTAGTGGTTCCACGGATTGTCCACCGCCGGCGACTGTACGGTCTCCATCCAGATGAAATCGGAGGTGTCGTTAGTGGTGGTGGAGTAGCCTACCATGAAACTTTCCGTGTACCAGTAGCCCCGATGGTCGAAGGAGACTGTTTTCGTTCCAGACACCGGCAGTTCGGGCGTAATCAGGTAGAGGTCGTAATTGGAACTGTAGATGGAGAGCAGCATCAGTGAATGGGCACTGTCGGATGCATCTTCGCCGGTAATCCCGTATTGTGGGAGAGAATCGGTTGCGTCGGCGAGAATCACTGTCCAGCAAGGACTCAGCACCGAATCGTTTTCGAAGCTGTCGGTGAACGGCAGCGTGATGTCGCAATCCGTATTTTGGGCTATAGCTGCAGAAACCACTATGAGTGCAGCAATGAGGAGCAGAAATCTTTTCATATTGATGATTTTTTGGTTTGTTTGAACGTAATTAGGCTGCAAATATACATTATTTTTAGATGTCGTCATCGATTTATGATTTACAAAATTGTAAGCTGCAAATCGAAAAAAGGGGAACCCTTCCGGATCCCCCTTGATTATCAATTATCAAATGTCAGTTATCATTTCTTGACAAATGATTTGGTCACCGTGCCCTCGTTCGTGGTCACGCGCACGAAGTACATTCCGTTGGCGAGACCGCTGACGTTGATGCAGGTCGGTAGAGACGTTGCGCGCAACGTCTCTACAACGGTGCGGACAACCTTTCCGTACACATCAATTACCTCGATATCCTCCAATTGTACATTGTTCATTGTACATTGTACATTGACAACGTCGTTCGCGGGGTTCGGGTAGAGGGTTACGTTGCTGGCGAGCTGGCTCTCGATGCCCACATTGGTGGTCTGTGCTGTAATGGAGTTGGACCATTCGCTGAGACCGTTGTCGCCGCAGTTGGCCTGCACTTGGATTAAGTAAGTGGTCAAACCCTCGAGATCGGTGATAGTATAGCTGTTGGTGCTGGATGTCTGAGTGCTCCAGTCGCCGTTGGCCACACGGTACCGGATATTCCAGTTGTTCACATCCGCATTGGCATCCCAAGCAATGGAGATGGCGTGGTTTTCCACATTGGTGGCGGTGAGTCCGGTGGGAGCCTCGCAAGGCACGGGAGTGTCATTGGACAGGGTGGTGAAGGTGACAATTGCTGTCCATTCGCTCATGCCGCCGTCACTACAGTTAGCCCTCACACGAGCTTGATAAGTGGTGTTAGGAGTCAGACCGTTTATGGTGTACCAAGGGTGGTTGGACGTGACTTCTGTCCAGTTGACGTCTTCGGCGGCCTTGTACTGCAAAGTCCATGACGGCACGGAATTGTCGAGTGGCCAGGAGGCGACTGCCGAGGTTTGCGTGATGCCCTCTTCCGCAAACGACATGTATGCCGGGGCATCACAAGGTTCTGTGTTGGTACCAGCTGCTGCGATGGTGATGTCATCCAGCACAATGCCGTATCCTTCGGCGGCATCACCAGTGAAGGCAATTTGGTAAGTGGCTGTTGGGTTGGGTAGCGCGATGGAATCCATCGTCCATTCGTTCGCGGCGGAAGCATATATGACTAACATCTGCCACTCTGAGGTAGAGGATGTGCGATAAAATACGCTCAGGTGGTCTTGGCTGTTACCCCAGGGCTTTTGTGCGTACCAATAGGAGAGGTAAGGATTTGTTATGCCAGAGAGGTCGAAAATGGGTGACACCAGGCGGGTGACGCTTCCATTGTAGTTTTCCGAATAGAAGTAGGCATTGTAGTTCCCGCTGTGCGCATTTTCGATGCCGGTACTGCTTTGTGTGCCGTTCTCAACTGTCCAGTTAATCATATCAATCACATATTCCTGAGACCAGCATTCGGGCAAAGCACCGTTGTGCTCAAAGTCTTCGGTGTAGGGGAAGGTCGTGAACGCATCGCAAGGAACGTTGAAAAGGGTTGATGCCCACAAAGATTGGTTGTCGGAGCCACAGATTGCCTGCACACGCACCTGGTAGGTGGCACCGGCCACCAGCCCGTTGAGGAGGTAGGAGGCGGAGCCGCTGACGTTCGTGGTTGTCCAAACAGTGTCGGCAGATTCTTTGTACTCTAAAATCCAGTCTGTCTCTTCGCCGCCCGGCATCCAGTTGATCTCAGCGCTGTTGGTGGTGAGGTTCGTGGCGGCGAGGTTCGTAGGCTTCGGACAAGAAAGTTCTTGAATGGAAACATTGTAGATGATGGCGGCAGGTTGTGTGCCTTGGCTTTGGTCATTCTTCCACAGGAAGACTAATTTGGCTGTGGAGGCGGCAGTCGGATTCGTGTTCGGATTGGGCATGGTGGCGGACACATGCACGATATTGCCGTCGGTGAGGTTGAAAATATACGGGAAAGAAATGGATCCGCCGTATTGTATATAGTCGGAGAAGTTCAACGCGAAATTCGAATAGTTGTTGGCGGCGTAGTATATGTTGGTGTTGATTGCTGGATAGAGCGAGTCGGCAGGGGCGAAAAACACCTTCAGGTAGTCGAAGGTACTTTCGCCACCCACGTTCACGTCGAAACTGATGAGCAGGTCAGTGGCTTCTCCGATGGTGAAGATCTTTTCGGCGGAAACAGCAGAGAAACTGCTCACATTGTATTTGGGAATACTGTTGTTGTCGGTGACGAACAGGGCAGTTGTGCTGTCGTTCACAGATCCGATTTTCCAGAAGTTATTGCAGCTGCCGTTGTTGAACAGCCATTGGTCATTGTCGCTGCTGAAGTCTGTGCTGTACGGGAGGCTCGTGGTGTTCATTGTAGTGGTGAAAGATATGCTGGCGGCAGGGGAGTAGCCTTCGTTGTCACATGCACTATATAGGTTAACCGTGTAGGTGGTGTTGGCTGCGAGATTAGCGAGGTTGTAGGTGGTGTCGGAGAGGTTTTCTGTTATCCATTCGGTATCGTCATAGGCTTTGTACTCCACCAGATAGGTGTCAGCAGACCCCGCCCAGGTCAAGACGGCGGTTTCGGAGCCGACATTGGAAAGGGTCAGGTTGGTGGGAGGCATACAGGCGGCGCAGTTCGTGGTCAGGACGAAGCCGCTTCTATGCGAGCTGACATCGGAGGTGAACTTGACGGTCAGCGGGCCGGAGGAGGATACCAACGTGGGAACCGAGCCGTTGCCGCAGTATTCGCCGAGCAGGGTGCCGCTGGTGCCCACACTGTCGTAGATACGGAGGTAGTCCCAGTTGTTTTCCGTGACATACGTGCCGGAAACGGTCATCAGCTCGCCTTCGTTTTCGGGGAAGAGAACTAACGTGAAGTCGCAGTTGTCGCTGTAATCGCCGTTAGCGCCACCGTTGTCGTAGATAATCGTTGAGCAGGTGGTCAGCGTGTCGGAACCGGTTATTCCCATGTTGTATGTGCCTGGAGTGGCGGCGACGGGACCTGTCCAGAAGCTTTGCGCATCGCCGCAGTTGGACTGCACATAGAAGTGGTAGGGGATTCCCGACAGGTTAGTGACGGTGAACGGGTTGGATGTGGCCGCCACGACAGTGCCGTCGCCAGTCCCCGGCGTGAAACCGACCGGACCGTATTCGATGTTCCAAGCGGTGGCGGTGCCGCTCTCCGTCCAAGTTAGCGTGACGGAATTGTCCGTGACCGTTGTGACAGTCAGATTGTTGGGTCTTGCACAAGCGGAGGCGTTGTCCACCATCACATTGTCGATGTGCAGGTCGTTGTCACCATTGCCAGTCACGGTCGATTCGCCGTAAAATGCAATCATCACCGTCTGTCCGGCATAGTTGGTCAGCGGGATGGTGATCTCCTGACCGGCGGCAGGAATCTGGTTGAAAACATAGTCGCCGTTGCCGTCGTTGCTCCACACCGTGGCGTTGGCGGCGCTCCAGGTGATGCCGTGGTCGGTGGAGACGATGACCATGAACTTGTCATCTCCCTGTGCGTTCGGGTTGTCGATAGGGTTGGTGGTGTTGTATTTGGTGAGAGCCAGGTCGAAGGTCAGGGTGGGGGAGGCCAGTGCGCTCAGGTCGATTGGCGGGGTCACTAACCAGTATTTGGTGCCTGTTCCGTAGATGTTCAGCGATGCGTGTCGGGCACCGAAGACATGCGTGTTGTCGAGACGCCAGCCACTATAGTTAGAGGTGGTCGGGGTGAGTGCGGTGCCGGTAAAGATCTCGCTTGCCAGACCGGTGTAGCGATGCCAGCAATTCGGGAAGGAGGAAGAAGCGTCAAATTCTTGCAGGAACGGCGTGAGATAGTTCCCGCAATCCGTGGTGAAGGATGTGTTCTCCATACTGTTGCTGGTGGTGCCGTCGTCGCAAATCGCCGCCACGAACCAGGTGTAGGTCGTGTTTGAAAGCAGGTTCTCCAACAGGTAGCCGTTTTCATCTACAACCACGTTTTGGACTTGCGTCCACCCCGTGTCGGCGGCGGCTTTGTAGTACAGGTTGTAACTGTCTGAATTGCCGCTCCAGTTGAGCGTGGCACTTGAGCTGGTCACCGCAGTGGTCTCGAGGTTGGAGGGCGGTGCGCAGGTGGAGATCTCATCCACCGTGATGTCATCGACAAACCAGTACCAGATGCTGCCGTAATTGTTGTTGGGCTGGTATTTGAAAGTGATGTGGAACGGGATGTTGGGGTCAGATTCTACATCCGCGAAGCTGACCATATAGGAATGGGGATTGTTGTCGCCGATTTGCGGGCCAGTGATAGACCATACCGGCACGAAACTACTCGTGTCGGTGATGTCACTCACGTAACCGACACTGAAGGTGCCGGACCATTGGCCTTCGCGGAACGTGGAGAAGGTGATTTGCAGGTCTGAGAGATTTACGGGCATAAGAGGCATCACCGCGTAAACAGGTTCGTAAGTGCTATGGTCGCAGTTGAACATCAGAACCTTGTCATTGCCCCCGGTACCGTATTCGGAAGTGGCTCGGGGGTACCCGTTGTAGGCATTGATTCTGGACCAGCATCCGGGCAACCCGAATTGCGGGGCATCATCGAAATTCTGCATGTAAGGCAAGGTGATGTCGCAGGCAATGCTGTTGCCGGTGAGAAGGACAGTGGTGCTCACCGTTCCATCGGAGAGAGTAAGGTAGGCCGTGTCATTGCTCTCGTAGGTGGGGTAATAGCGGACATACACAGCCGTGTCGGTGCCCGACATCGTGACAGAGCTGCTGAAGGTGACGTTGTCGAGGGAAACCTCGAACGGGTCGCCCGCTACGGCGGTGATGGCGTTCGTGACGTTGTTGGCGTTCACTGTCACCATCTGGGAAACAGAGGGGAATCCTTCCTGGACGTTGAAGAACTGGAGTGCCGAAGGCACAACGGTGATGATCGGAGAGGCTGAGGTAGTGGTCACCGTGATATCGTCTAAAATGAAGGCTAACAAATTGGTGCAGTTGTAGTGTCGGAAAGCGATATAAACTGTCTGACCGGCGTAGGCACTCAGATCAACGGTCTTCTCCATCCAATGGTAGGAGGGAAGGGTCTCCTCAAACACCTGTGTGAACGAGGTGAGGTCGGTCGCCGAGGTGGTGGAGACAAAGATACCGTAGTGCTCTTGTGGTGTTGAAAAGCTGGACATCCGCCAGAACGTCAGCGTGCTGTTTCCCGCCAACGGGATGGCTGGCGTGACCAACCAGTTGTCAGGGGTCAACGCGGCACCGTTGAGCTTTGAAAAGGAGACGAAGGCACCGTCACTTTCATGCCCATCAACGAAAGTGGTGGAATTGTGAACCCATGTGTTTCCGTCGTTGTCCGCATCGATGTTGGTCCAGCCTGCAGGCAGGACACCATCTTCGAAGCCTTCACTGAAAACCGTAATCTGGGCGTTGACGGAGAGAGAAAACATCGCCAATAACATTGGCAAAAGTAGTAATGCTTTTTTCATTTGATTTAAATTATTGTGATACTTTAATGCTATTTTTTGTTTCAGAACAATAACGACAAGATGTTATAATAAACAGCAAAATTACAATATTCTTAAAAAGACCGGCAAATTATTTATGAATAAATGTCAACAGCCTTTTTTCTGTAGAATGTCTCATGTTAAATTTTCACTTGGCTTCAATTCCTATGACTGTTTGTATCAAACATCTCCTCCATGAAGTTCAACAGATACACTTTTTCCGTGCTGCGTGTAACGGCGGTGTACATCCACCGGAGATATTCCTTGTCGATGGTTTTGTCAGGAAGATAGCCTTGGTCGATGAGCACGTGTTTCCATTGGCCGCCTTGTGTCTTGTGGCAGGTCAGCGCGTAGGCGAATTTCACCTGCACGGCGTTCAGATAGGGGTCGTTCTTGATTTTCATGAAACGGGCGCGAGGATTCAGGATCTCCATATAATCTTCAGCCACAGCATAGTATAGTTTCTGATTGGCTTCGTTGGAGAGCGACGGTCCGTCACAGTCCAAGCTTTCGAGGATGATTTTGATATCGACGTTCGGGTGGTCGGGGTAGTCGCACAAGCGCACGGTCACGTCCGCGAAATGGAAACCGTAAAGTTCCTCTTGTTTCTGGATGGACATGATTTCCATGATGTCGCCGTTGGCTAAGAAACCCGCCTCCGACAGCTCGTCCAACCAGTAGTAGTTGTTTTTCACCGCCATGATGTAATCGCCTGTGGCAATGACGTTTTCGCGGAACAGCACGCGGCTGCGCACGGCGTTGTTGAACTGGAACGCCCGTTTGTTGGAGCGGGTCACCAACACGATTTCGTCGCTGTCGTGGTTGTTGTAGAGGGTGTTGAGCAGCTCCTCCATCTCGCCGCCCTGTATGCGTCGGAAATCCTCGAAAGGGTGGCCGCTGAAAATCGGCAGGGAGTAGTCGCCGCCGTTGATTTTGTCGCGCACCCGCGTGGCGTTGTAGAGAATGCCCGAATCCAACGACTGCCGCACCACATCGGTGAGCCGCGCCCCGAAGACGTTGACGTTGTAAGCGGATTTGAGGTAGTCGGCGTCGAGGGCGGGGCTTTCGTCGGCATGGACGGGCGGCAGCTGCGCGTCATCGCCCACGAAGAGCATCCGGTTGCTGTCGCCGAGGAAGGCGAATTCCATCAGGTCGTCCAACAAGCTGTTGCCCACCAAGTCGTTAAGGGAACCCTGTGCCGAAATCATCGAGGCTTCATCGACGATGAAGAGCGTGTGGCTGTCCTTGTTTTCGCGGCGCACAAACTTGTGGATGCCGTCTTTGCTATGTACGCGGTAGATCCATTTGTGGATGGTGTATGCCTTGCGGCCCGAATACTGCGAGAGCACTTTGGCGGCGCGGCCGGTGGGGGCGAGCATCACGATGTGCACGCCGATGTCGGACAGCGTGTTCACCAAGGCGCTCACGAGGCTGGTCTTGCCTGTGCCGGCATACCCCGACAGCAGGAAGAGGAAATTCTCCCCTTTGTCGTAGATGAAATCGGCGAGTTGCTCCATGGCCTCGGCCTGACTGTCTGTCGGCTCGAACCCGAAGTTCTGTCGGAACTGCCTCTGGAATGCGCTTCTGCTTCTGTCCATTGTCGTCAATAAGAGGCGGCAAAGGTACACAAAATTCATGGACGTCGGTGTGTGAATCGGAAAAATTAAGGGCTTGAGTTTCCAACTTTATTAATTTTGACGTTCTGGCAGGGAACAAATAGCTTGTTGTTATTTTCGCGATTTAGCCGCTGTCTGCTACTCGCAATTTTTTTCTCACATGGGAAAAATGACTATCTTTGCCGCGTCATCTCTCTCGTTCTGGTTTAATGGGACTTCGGTTAGGGAAAGGAGGCGATGGCGAGAAAAAGTAAAATCAGAAGTTCCTTGTGAGATTAAATTATGAAAATAATTAATAATGTTCAGCCTTATGAAAATTATTGTCACTGGTTAGAAACATTTCGGGGGAGACTGCTTGAGAACTGATTTTGTTCCCTCTTGAGTATGGCTTTTTTCTTAAATATTTGTATTTTTGCATCCCAATAATAGTGTAATCTTGCTTTTATGAAAATCATCTACAGTCCTCATTATGACGGCGAAATCTTCCTTGGTGACCAACCGGGATGTTTCGACACCCTTTACGCGGGGAATGCCACCCTGCTGCAACAGCTGGGACTCCGTACTGGCATCTGCGTGGCTCCCGCATCCGATATGGAGCGCGAAGCCGCCTACCAAACAGCAATGGACACCCCCTTGAAAGGCACCTGCTTTGAGTCCTCCGCGAAAACCGACCCCATCGGTGTGGCCGCCAAACTGCTGCTTTGGTGCGACAACCTCATCATGGCCGGCTGGGACGGCACCTGCACCGACCCGACGTTGACCAAACTCCACGTGCTGGCCGAAATTGAAAAAGAGATGCGCAACGGAGCCTTTTTCCCCGGCAATGCAGACTTCTGGCGGAGAATCTGTGACCATCTCGATAACAACAGCTTCCAAAACTCCATCGCCGAAATCCAAATTGACTGTCCGTGGAGCGAAATCCCCTGTCTTGTGCAGCATGCCCTCAAGACACTGGAAAAAAAGGGGACTCAATTGGTGCTGACAGTGGACGAGAACAAGTCTGTGGATTTGCAGACCGACAAGATTTCGGTGGTGAAGTTCGATGACTTGCTGGATGCTTACGAACGGATAACCCAATTAGAGAATATACCACAAAATTGTGCCATCGTCAACCGTGACAACGCACGGCTCAACCACACACTCTACACTTGGGACAAACCTGTCGTACACGCCACTCTCACGCAGAGCAATCCGCAGTTGCTACAACTTTTCAAACTGAGCCTGAGCATCTTCTCCCGTCCGCTCAACCTTGGCAACCTCGTTTCCTATCTGCAACTCCCTCTTAGTCCTATTCCAAGCGCACTGCGTTTCCAATTAGCCCATATCCTGCTGAAAAACGGCGGCTTTGGGGAAGTGAAGGTGCGCGAGGATGGAAATCTCCACGACGAATGGGATGAAACCATCCGGACGTATGAGTTCATAGAATACGACAAAGACGGCAACCCCAAGTCTGGGGATAGCAAGAAAGTCAGGGCTGAGAAGATGGCTTTCCTCAATCCCGTTCGTCAGGACTTCAGCGACGGAATACCCCAAAACGAGTTGAACAACTATGTGGAGAAGATGCAGGAATGGATACGCGGATTTCTCGGGCTTGATGACTTGCCAGACGAGCGCAAGAAGCAGTTCCACCAACTCTCCTCTATGTTTTCCGCTTTCAAGCAGGTGCTCGTTTCCTTGCCGGATCCCGTCTGTTACAGCGACATCGCGAAGATGGTGCTTCGTATTTACCGTCCGATGAGTTATTCGTGGCAGCAATCGGAGAAGGGTTCTCTCAACGTTATCGGCGACCTGCGCGGTATGGCCGTGCCCGCCGATACGCTCATCTGGCTCGATTGCCAGGACGAAGAGCAGGGAACAGACCCTTACGATTTCCTCAGCACGGCGGAACGCCAGTATTTGGCCTCAAAAGGTGTGCTGATTCCGGATTTTGCTCAGTATCTGAAAATTCGCCGTCAGGAACGCAACCGCTTGCTTAACAGTGTGAAAGAAAAAGTGGTGCTGGTGCAGAGTGAATACGATGGTGTAAAACGGCTGGGAGAACACAGTCTGGTAGCCGAGGTGAAGCACCTCTTTGGCAAGTTCGATTATGCGGATGCGGATGCCGTGCTGCCAAAAATCCCCCGAACTCCGAATCTCCAAAATATTGATACCTTTGGATCGCAGATGCATTACGACCTCAAAATCAACGGCGTGGGAATGTCTGCCTTCAAAGGGCGCAAGGAGAGTAACTCTTCGATTGATATGCTTATCCAACGGCCCTTCAATTACGTGATGCAGTATGTGGCCCAACTTCCCGCTCCGAACGACGAGCAGTTGAGCAGCCCCTACATCACAGCAGGTTTGGTGGCACACCACTTCTTCCAACACATCATCGAAGACGGCAAGAAGGCGGCAACAGGGGCGGCTCTGTATGACACGTTGCGAAATCTTGCTACAAACCTGTATGATAAGTATTTGGATGCGGCCGTCAACGCCAAGGGGCTGATTCTGCTCGCGGATGAGAACGCCACGCAATTGCATAACTTCCGTTGGCAGCTTAGGAAGAGTATGCAGACACTCATCGATATTATGGAAGAATTGAAACTCAAGCCCGAGGGTTGCGAGATGGTGTTTCAGGAAAAAGACGGCAAGGCCTTGAAACTTTCCACCATTGGGGCGTTCGAAGCCCGCATAGACTTTCTGCTCTCCGATTCCAATGGCGACTACGTCATTTTCGATTTCAAGTGGAGCTTCGCCAAACGATATGTCCAAAAGTTAGAGGATAATGCCTCCATCCAGTTAGAACTCTACCGGCAGTCCGTCCGTGCTACTTATCCTGATAAGAAAGTCGTGGGCGTGGGGTATTATATGATGCCTCGACAGAAACTCTTCACCACCGACTTCAGCGATTGGAACAATATGATTTGTAAGGTGACCTTAGCCAATTCTAATGACCTTTTCCAGCAGATTCAAAACGCCTACACTTTTCGGAAGGAAGAACTTGAAAAAGGTCATATTGAGGAGGGTGAGCTGATGGATGTTCTTCCTTTTACGGATAACTATTACAACAAACAGAATGAGAAAAAACTTTGTTCTCTGGATGTTGTTGAAAAATATGAAGGAAGAGGGAAAGGCAGAACATTAGTTGGTGTTACTAAAAATTCGGAATATGTTTATGTCCAATCCCCAAAAAAATCTTTCGATTTCGACGAAAAGGAGCCTTATGAGACCCCAACATCACATCCCATTTTAAAAGGCAGACTGAAATGAAAAAAGTAACCTATATCAATGCCGGTGCAGGTTCGGGAAAGACCTACACCCTCACCACATTGTTGGCTGATGAACTTTCCAAAAATAAAGTGAAACCCTCGCAGGTGATTTTGACTACTTTCACCGAGTTGGCTGCTGCTGAATTCCGCGAGAAGGCCCGCGAGCAGATTTTGGCAAAAGGCAACCTTGAGGCCGCCGCCCAAATTGACGGTGCTGTCATTGGCACTGTGCACTCCATGGCCTTCCACTTTGTCAGGAAATTCTGGTATCTGTTGGATTACGGTGCCGACATCCAGCCCATTTCCGAACGCGATGACGATTTCTACAGAGACCAGTCGCTGGCTCGCATTGTGCAGGAACGCGATGCCAGCGGCCAGCTGAAATACAAGCAGCATCTGGAAAACTTCCGGAATTTCCGCGACTATTTCGACATCACCAACGACAACCGTCCCGACTACCTCTTTTGGCAGCCGATTCTCAAGGATGTGGTGGAGAAGATGGAGTACTACGAAGTGAACAATGTGCAAGAGAGCATCAACGAGAGCGTGAACACCATCAAGAGCGTTTTCAACGGATCCCCTTTGGATTCACAACTGAAGGATGATTTGGTGGATTATCTAAAAAAGTACCAAAAGATTCTCCAAAGTGAAACATCCAAATCGGCTACCGAACAAAACGACGAGATTTCCGCCTCGTTGAGTGACTTTGACTTCAACTTGGTTCCAACGCTTAAGGTTGTCAATAACCCCATTAAACCTGCAAAAATCGAGCAACTGTGTCCCGGGTATAATGATTTCCACGACAAGGCCCTTGCCATTCCCGTATCCGTTTCGAACCAAGACATTTTAATCCGATTCGTCACCTCCATTTTTGAACTGGCCGCAGTGTGGCGCAGTGATTTCAACACCTACAAACGGGAAAACCACATCATCTCCTACAACGATATGGAGCAACTGTTCCTGAAGCTCCTTAAGGAGGAACCTGAAGTGCAGGATTACATCAGGGAACACTACCGTCTGGTGATGGTCGATGAGTTTCAGGATTCCAACCCCATACAGCTCAAGATTTTCAACGAGCTTTCAGAATTAGTCGGCAGCAATGAAGGCGGCCGTTCCTACTGGGTAGGCGACCCCAAACAGTCGATTTATGGCTTCCGCGGCGCCGATACCGAACTGGTGAGCGAGGTGTCGGGAAAATTCACATTCTACGATGATGACAAATGGCACATAGAGTCGAGTGGGCTTGGTTCGCGGCGACTGGTGAAAAGCTGGCGCTCCCGTGCACAGTTGGTGGAATTGGTGAACGCCACCTTTGAGGAACCGTTCAAAGTGGATGGCATCGACTCGAAACTCATCACATTGACTCCACAGTTTACATCGGATCATCCCGAAGTTACATACGATCCTGTTGGCCATTGGGAATGCAAGGAGGGTAACAAGGAGCTTGCCGCAACGGCTTTGGCCGCCAAGGTGAAAGAGTTGCTTGATTCACACGTCAAGGTGCACCACGAAAAACTCGACAAAGATGTTTCTGACATTCGACCCTACGATGTGGCGATACTCTGCCGCACCAACGCCAATGCCAAGGCGATTGTCAAGGCCCTGCGCAAATTCGGTGTTCCTGTTTCGGAGCCGGAAGACTCCATCATGCAGCGTGTGGAAGTGCAGCTGGTAGTCACACTGCTGCAATTTATGCAAAATCCCGCCCAGAAGCATGTCCGCGCCGACCTGCTGCGGTTGCTCAAAGGAATGAAGACAGAGGAAATCTTGGTGGATCGGCTGCAATATCTCGACCAGTTGGAGAAAGAGAATGGAGAAATAAATGATGATATCTTGAAAGAGAAGGACATTTGGTTGGATGACGATACGCTTTTCAAGGAACTGAAGAAACTGACTGACAGATTTAAGCATCTCTCTATTCCCGAAATGGTGGACGGGCTGATTTACGAGTGCGACATTCCTGCGCTCGCCGACAGCTGGGGCGACGGTGCCATCCGTCGGCAGAACCTCTCCACGCTCCGCAAATTGGCTGCCGACTACGATCAGCGCTGTTTGCAGCTGGGGTTGGGCACCTCCATCACGGGCTTCATCTTCTTCCTCAATAGCAACGAACCCGACAAGTCGCCCGACAATCACTCCGACACGGTGAAAGTGCTCACCTACCACAGATCCAAAGGCTTAGAATGGTCATCCGTTGTCTTGACCGACCTCAACAATGATGCGCTGAATGACAATGAATGTATCAAAAAATCGTTTATGAAAGTGTTTGAGGTGGACAAGAAAACGAACCTTGGTGATCCATTCCACAAGGATTATTATCTGCACTATTTCCCGTTTGTTCTGAAAGGTGCAAGATCCAATCCAGATTCGTCACTGGCCAACAAAATAAAAGATTGGCCCTTGTATAAAGACATCAAAAAGAAGGTGGGCCAGGAGGAACGCCGCCTGATGTATGTGGGAATGACCCGTGCCAAAGACCGGCTCGTTACATTTGGTCGTGGTGGTAAAGAAAGCGAAGGGAAGCCGAGTGCAGCTCAAATCAATGAATTCAATTGGCTGAGAAATGTCGGCGTTGTCAATCCCACGCCTGAAAATGTATGGGATAACAAAAAACACGTCTCGGTATATGAGGATGCTTCTGCGGTTACACCCCCGTCAGTGGCCGCAACCTTGAAATGGAACAGGGTGGTGAAACCCGAAGTGCACACTGATTTCGGGAAGCGTTATCTCTCGCCCAGCAAAATAGAACGGTTCGAAGAGTGGCAGTTTACGAAATATCGGCAGTGGGCTGACAGCGGCAGCAGAATGTCCACAAGCGGATGGGGTAGCGACTATGCCGCTATTGGCTCCTGCATTCACGATTTCTTCGCAGTATTCCGTCCCGGCAAAAGTGCTGTTAACGAGGAATTGGCGAAGAGTATCATTGCGGGTTACGGGTTGACGCCCCAGCTTTCGGGCAGCGTCGGTGACATCGTGGAGTCCGCCGAATGGCTGTACCGACAGTTGCAGCATCATTTTCCGCAAACAGAAAACGACCGTGTAGAGATGGAGGTGCCTTTCCAGCTGACACTTGCCAACGGGCAGACTCTGCGTGGCGAGATGGACCTGCTGTGGTTCTACACCGACGGCGACGGCCAGCATTGTGTGCTGGTGGACTACAAGACCTTCCCGGGAGTGGACTATGCCAAACACACGCAAAGCCATTATCCGCAGTTGTCGGCATACGCCCAAGCCCTGCGCGAAGAGGGCATTGACGTGACGCATACGCTTCTCTATTATCCGGTTGGCAGAGTGGTGCATGAGTTATTATAAGCAATTTGCTACTCGCAAAAAAAGCACCCCGATTCCGTTTCTTCCTATTTTTGCCGCGTAAAACTTTCATCATAAACCCTAAAAGTATGTCAATAATAACCAAAGACAAAGAGTTCAGCGATGAAGAAATTTTGGCTGAATACAGAAAAAGAAGCGACGAATACCACGAGTGGCGCCAGCAAAAGGCGGCGGAGTTCCTGCAAAGCAAGAAACGGAACAAATGCTACCACTGCTACACCGTAGAAACAGAAACCAGCTATGAGGACGAATTCTTCATCCCGCTCGCCGACGACATCGTTGCCCGCGTGCAAGCCCTGAAGGAGGAAATCCGCAACGATCCTGAACTGAAAGACGATGAAGACCGTGCCGATGAGTTCAGCGACCGCGTTTGTGAAATCGGCTATGACATCGAAAATGTACCGCAACCATGGCCGGATGACAATATCTTCACCAACATCGACCTTGATGATTACATTTACCTGTATCACTTTGATATCCACCTCTTCGACTGGAAAGGCGACGCGAACGGACGGCTGTTCCCGGCTACAGCGGACCTCACCGACGAGGAATACATTGACCTGCTGGCGTTGTTGATCGACCAGCCTGATTGCTCGTTTCAGCACCTCGCCCACCTCAGCCAGAAGTTCAAGGCTATCTATGACAAGGTGAGCGATTATCTCCACAACTATGAGTTTGGCGTGGCTGAGCCGTTCTGCCACGACCACGACTATGCCATCCGGATGACCGAACTGCGCCGCGATGTCCAAAAGCTGCTCAAACAGCTGAAAGACAACAAGGAGGAATACCCTTACATTGGCTTCCTGAAAGATTTTATGGTGAATTTGACCGTCATCATTAATGAGAGAAATGCTGACAAAACCTCATTGCAGACGGCGACAGATGATTCTTCGACGGATGGGACAGGAGGCGAGGACCAGCAGGAACGGCTTGCCAAACTCGCCGACTGGATCGACCAGTTCACCAAGGGAGACAATTTCCTTGCCGCGGATTTGCTGGAACGAGAGCTGAAAATGAGGATTGAAAAGGAAAAATTGAGCAAACCTTACCCCATAATAGTGGATGGGGACAAAATATATCTTGAACTCCCAGGCAACAAGCGTGAAAAACTCTCTTTTGAACGTGCTAATTATGCCAGAACATTGTATATCTTCTTTATGCGACAAATTGAACGTGCAAGTAAGGACAGAAAAGTCTCCCCATATTTATCACAAAAGGAGATGGAAGCATACTTGGATGAGTTGCGGAAAATTTATGAGAACATCTGCGGTAAAAAGCCATTTGACCTTGAATCATGGTTTCAGAAAAGTTCTGTGTCAAATAAATTTTTCACCGATTGTCATTCCATACGCAAACTGTTTGGCCAGTTTTATAATACCGAAGAACTTAAGAAAAACTACGGCAAGTGCTACAGCATTGAAATCATGGGCAAGGACAGCTATGGTAACCCACGCTACGGCATCGATCTTGACATAAAGGATTTCGATCTCGGCTGGTACAGCATTGACAGGAGGAAAATTTGAGCATTTACCATCAAATTTCGTGACTTTGCCGCGCCATTCATAATTCATAATTCATAATTCTTAATTCGTCATGCCCGGTCTTTCCAAATCCAAGTACACCAGTTTCCGCAAGTGCCCGAAATACCTTTGGTTGGGCGCGTATAAGCCGGAAGAACAAGTTGTTGACTCCTCCATGCAGGCACGATTCGATACCGGCACCAGCGTGGGCGAACTCGCCAAAGGGCTGTTCGGTCCCTACACCGATGTCACCACATTGACTGATGACGGCCACCTCGACATCAAGGCGATGCTGGCCCGCACGCAACAGTGTCTCGCTGACGATGCCGACAATATCTGCGAGGCGGCCTTCTCGTACCGAGGGTGCTATTGTGCGGTGGATATCCTCCGCAAAACCGATGATGGATACGCCATCTACGAGGTGAAAAGCAGCACCTCGGCCGACAAAGAGGTCTATGCGCAGGATGTGGCCTTCCAAAAATGGGTGCTCACCCAGTGCGGCGTCAACGTCACGGGCACATACCTCGTCTGCATCAACAACCAATATGTGCGGAATGGCGCGCTGGGTGTCCACCAGCTGTTCAGTATCAACGACATTTCGGAGGCGGTGGCGGTGGAATACCCGCAGGTGGCCGCCAACTGCAAGGCAGCCAAAGCGGTGCTGGACAACCCTGCGGAACCGGCCGTGCCCATCGGACCGCACTGCCACGAGCCCTACGGTTGTGGGTTTATGAGCTATTGTATGCGCCAATGCGGTATCCCCGACAACGAGCCCACCGTTTTTGATCTTTACAGAGGTTCGTTTGAGAAACAGTTAGAACATGTACACAACGGTATCGTCTCGTTTCCCGATATTGTCAAATCCGGCATCAATCTTACGCCTATGCAGAAGATGCAGGTGGACTGCACGATGCATGGCACCAAGCATATTGACAAAGCCGCATTGCACGAATTCCTGAACACGTTGAGTTATCCGATATACCATCTGGACTTTGAGACGATGCAGCTCGTTGTCCCGCCATACGACGGCACACGTCCCTACCAACAGATTCCGTTCCAGTACTCGCTGCACATCGAACACGCCGACGGCACGTTGGAGCACAGGGAATTCTTGGGCAACGGGGTTGACGACCCGCGTCGGGCGTTGGCCGAACAACTCTGCAGGGCCATCCCTGCGGACGCCTGTGTGACCGCTTACAACAAAAAATTTGAATGCGGCCGTCTCAGCGAGTTGGCGGATACCTTTCCGGATTTAAGTGCGCACCTGTTGAGCATCAGCAACCATATCATCGACCTGCTGTCACCCTTTCAGAAAGGCTACTGCTACTATCCGGCGATGGGTGGCGGGTTCTCCATCAAGGCGGTGTTGCCGGCCCTCTTCCCCAGTGACCCCGACTTGGACTATCACAACCTGGAGGGTTCGGTACACAACGGTGGCGAGGCGATGGACATTTACCCGCTCATCGCTGCCATGTCGCCTGTCGAGCAGGCGGCGGCCCGCGAGTCGCTGCTCCGCTACTGCGAACTCGACACCTTCGCGATGGTGAAGGTACTGGAGAAGCTGCGGGAGCTGGCGAGGTGACCTGTGGTTTCCATGCCTCCTATAGTGGAATCGGGGTGCGTTATTTGCTACTCGCAAAAAACGCACTCCAATTTTCTTTCTCCCTATTTTTGCCGCATAAAATTCAGTTATTCACAAAATCAAAATTTATGCCAATTTTAAAATTCAAAAACGGAGAATGGTGCGAACTGACACCGGAAGAAATCGAACAGGAAAAGATAATGGCAGAACAGAAAAGCCAAGAGGACGAGAAAGCCCGAATGGAGAGGCAACAGGAATTGGCCAAGCAGTACGGTGCCGAAGTCTGGAACGCTTCCATAGAACCCAGCCGTATGGAGGAGATCTATGAGGTGTGTTCATTGGAGCCCCAAACCTTGTGCGTCGACATCAGCGATGGCTTGATGACCTGCATTTGGGAAGACTACAGCAACAACGCTTACAAAAGGATAGACCTGTTGTACATCGACACGCTCGCCGTGCGCCGATTGTTGAACTGCGAGAACAACGCCGCTTTGTTTGAGGAGATGAAGAAACGCTTCGGCAGCGAAAACGGCATCGAGCTGATTGGCAACTGGCTGACCGAAAACGGGGTGTATTTCAAGAGGGAGGAGGAATAGATATTACCGCACAAGCCGTTCCTGCGAGAAGGTAGATTGGATGAAAGACTCCTCCTTGACAGTTTGCGGGAACGGCTTTTTTTTGCTACTAGCGAAAAACGCGCCCCGATTTCATTTCTTCCTATTTTTGCCGCGTCAAACCAATAAAATTGAAGAAATGGAAAAGAACAATCTCAAAGAAGAAGAATGGAACACCTATGAATGTGAAGTTTATCTTTCACACTGTTCTTGTATCACCAAGTATGTCAAGGCTCCGACCTTGGAGGCGGCCATCGCCTATTTGGAGAAAAAGTACCCTGAGGCGACCTGCGTTATAGAAGCGGACCACTGGCGGTAGTGAGAGCTCGCTCACTCAGCTGTGTGCCCTCGCGGGCAGGAGGTTCCGCTTGACGCTGGCGCGTCTCGCGGAATGGTGCAACGCGCTCGGGAAAGAAAAGGGAAAAGACGGGCGGCGGCCGGAACAGATCCGGCCACGGCACTATTCTCCCCGCCGCCCGCCTTTACCCCTTAACCCCGTCCGGCGGCGCACACCATTCCGTTTGCTTTGTCCAAGGATGTTCCGTGTGCGAATACAGCCCGACTAGGGCTGAAAGCTCGGTAGCCGGCAACGGCGGCATTGTCGTTACCCGCAAGCTGGTTAGGATTGCGGGGATCGCGGCGCGGGGGAAAATTCCGGGCGAGGGAATTGGGTGGTGCGCCGCGAAACGGGGTGATGTTTCGGACGGACGTGCGAGAGGGATTGAAGTGGAAATGATTTTGGCATGAGGGCGTATGCGATACGCCCGCACATGTTGTGCTCGTAGGGGCGTATCGCATACGCCCCTGTGGTGACGAATGGCCAAAATCATTGGAGCGGAAAGCCCGACGGCGCGCCTTTCAATGGTTATCGGTTATGGCTTATGGGTTATTGAGGGGGGATTCGGGACTTTGGTGGAGAATGGCGCTCGGCGCGCCGGCTCGCCCAAATAAAAAAGAAGATGTGTATGCCCTGCAAGAAAAATCTGACCTAATTGACTTGGATTTCGGATTATTTTTTATCTTTGCATTTTCTTTTCAAATCCTTTAACGCAGAAGTTTTAATACGAGAATTTGAAAATTATGGGAAAAAAACATAGAAGAATCCGTCGCATGAAAAAGATAGTTTCATTTCCAGTGCTGTGCCATGGGCAAAGTCGTGATGATTTCCAAAAGAAGGAATTGGCTTTGTCCGAAGCGTCACAATCCATTCCGCAGTGTGATTTGGCGATTTCCCCGAGTGATAAAGCCATCATTTATAAGAGCGAATTGGATTTTGTGTCGCGGTGTATTCTCGACTACCCTCATATCGAGACCGGGGGGCAGATGTTCGGCTATTGGACGGATGACGGCACTCCGGTCGTGTTATATACCATCGGGCCGGGACCTTGCGCCAACCACCAAATAACGTTTTTCAATCAAGATTTGTCTTATTTGGAGTCTGTCGGGAACGTGCTGGTCAGAAAGTACGGGCTTCAGCATATCGGCGAGTGGCATTCTCACCACAGATTGGGGTTGGCGCATCCAAGCGGACACGACGCTTCCTCCATGGCAAAAGGGCTGGTGGAAAGCAAACGCAACCGTTTTCTGCTTTGTATCGGCAACATAACAGCTGACACGACGAAGCTGAACCCTTTCAATTTTGTGAACGGCAAAGGAACCGACTATGAGGAAGCGCATTGGATGGTTAAGCCGGCAGACAGCCCATTCCGCGAGCTGATTGACACGGAACTGCGGAACATGTTATGCCTACCAAACACCCCGCAACCCAATTATTCGGGTGTGGATTCGTGCAACTCGTTCCAGCCTGAAGCGAATGCAACGCCACATTATGATTCAGCGTATTGGCTGTCGGACAAAAATAACAATAAGGTGTTAAAAGCCATAATGGATTTCCTCAACTCGGATTTGTATGTTTTCAATCTGAAACCAATGCTGGATAATCAAAAACATGTCCATTTGACGTGTACGTACAACAGGGAACTGTCCATGACGGTCTCGTTTCCTTCCGGTTTCCCCAATGTCCCTCCGGTTTTCAAGATTTGCAAAACAGACTGGAACAATATGGAGACTCCATGTGAATTGATCCTTCCCGAATGGAGGTTTGACGGGGATATTTACAACTCATTCGTTGAATATTATAAAAACATAGAATTATGATGGATAATGAACGCTATCAGGCCGAGCAAATGGTTCTTCGCGCCAAATTACCTGCGAATGCATATCGTTTTATGGATATGGGCACTGCGCACCCGTATATTCTCATGGCGGCACGTACCAATAAAGGGAATGTCTATACTTTGCGTATTGAACTTTCACAATTCCCGACATATATTCCCAAAGCCTTTGTGACAAAGATGCTTTACGCGAAGGATGGTCATGCGCTCGATGACCCGAGCTCCTCAATGCACACTCTTTCCAGTGAAAAAGGCTGGACGCGTATTTGTCACTATGGCTCTGCGTCTTGGAATCCCTATGTCTCAATATACAAAATCTATGTGAAGTGCAGACTGTGGCTGGAAATGTATGAACTCCATCTGAAAACGGGGAAGCACATAGACTATTATTTAAAACACCAAGCTTAATACAAACGTTAACATTAAAATATTAAAATTATGGCAACTGATGAAGAAAAATTAGGCGAAGAAGTTCGCAAACAAGGTGAAGGAACGGCAATGACCGAACTTACTTTCAATCCGGCTACCGGAGAATTTGAACAACGTCCGGAAGGCTCTTCAGGACCGGGAGAGGTGGTGACCACCATGACGAAAGAAGGTTTTGCCCAATAGTCCAGGCTATGAATGCAAACATTGTTTTGGAAGACGTGTCGCTTCCAATAGTGTATCTGAGTTCCGAAGAGATTGAGGCCTTTCGCGGTTCCAAGGAAGAGGTTGCGGAGGCGTTCTCGTATTTGTGGGAGGACGAGTCTGTTTATCACATCCACTTGACGCAACCCAAGCACTCTTTTGGGAAAAAAGAGAAAGTCTTGGTGGCGAAACACGCTTCAGATTTGGTGTCACGTTATTCGGACGATTCTTTTTTGTTCTTTTTGTTGGTCAACGAAGGGGACTGCCAACTGCAGATGCGGAAGAATGGCGAGATACAAGCGTGTGATTTGAACTACATACCTTCAAAGGAGGACTTGTACTCAAGAAACAAGGGCATTTTGGAACTTGACATCTTGGAATCCAAACGGGTGATGATTGTGGGTTTGGGCAGTTTCGGATCGCAAATCGCCATAGAATTGGCAAAAGCCGGTGTCGGAAATTTCGCCCTCTTTGATTTTGACAGGGTGGAACTGCATAATCTTGCCCGCCACACGTGTACCACCAAGGATTTGGGCCGCTTGAAAACAGATGCCATTTATGATGCTGTCATCGGCAAAAACCCTTATGCCACGGTGGATCGTTTCCCTGTCAATATCAATAAGAACATCGAGAATGGTTTGTTGGACGAAGAGGTTACGAAGGCGGATATCGTCATCTGCGCGACGGACAACAACCAAAGTCGCTTCAACCTTTCCGAAGCATTGGTGCGGCACCGAAAAATCGGCATTTTCGGTCGCGCCATCACGCGTGCGGAGGGTGGCGATGTCTTCCGTTATCGTCCCGAAGGCCCCTGTTATTGCTGTATGGTGGGGTCCGGGGCCTTTAATTCCGCAGAGGAGGAAATCACCAATCTGGAGGCCGCGCGCCGGGATGGCCGCATCCCTGCCTATATGGCGCCCGAAGAGGCGGAAGCGGCGGTCCAAGTGGGTTTGTCAGCCGACATCGAGCCCATCTGCAATCTTATGGTCAAATTGACCCTTATGGAGCTCTCCCGCGGCAAGGCTTCCGGCATATCCTCGCTTGAGCAGGATCTGGTCTATGACTACTATATTTGGGCCAACAGGCGCGAAAACAAATACTCGAACTGGGCCGCGTTGCCGCAATCAGCGAATATGCCGACCGTTTTGCGCTGGTATGGCGCCAGAATACAAAAGGATGAAGGCTGTCCCGTCTGTTCGCACACACTCCGTTTAGACGAAGGAGAGGATGTCTTTACGCTTACGGACATCGATGTGAATCTGGACACAGAAGGCCTTTCACTTTAATGCTAAAAGATTATGGGATATATTTACGATAATGAAACCGGTGAATTCAGACCTACGGGAAATACGTCCCATAACAACACCTCTTCAGGGGGATATGTTTACGATGATGAAACTGGTGAATTCAGACATTCGGGAAATACGTCTCGTAACAGCACCTCTTCAAGACGTCGGCGAAGTACTCCGACGACACCTTCGTCAGATGGATGTTTTGACGGATGTCTGAGTGGATGTCTGTTGGATAACATTGGATGCGTTATTTGGTTTATTGTGCTTGTGATTTTAATGCAAATGTGTTTGTAAGATGAACTTCGCTAATTTTTCAACTTTGTCGCAATCGGCTATCAAGCAGGCGCACACATTGGCTTCCCAAGGGTCGAATGCCGCTGTTGAGCCTGCCCATATAATGGTGTCAATTGTCCAGTTGGACAAGGAACTCGTGTTCTTTTTGCTCAATCACATGGGAGTGGACAGGAATGCCTTTTGCACTGCTCTCGGGGCAATGGTGAAGTCTCTGCCGAAAGTGCAGACGCAGCCCCCCGGCTTTTCCCCCTCGTTGAATCGCGTGTTTGAAAAAGCGGTGGAGATTGCCGGACGTCGCAATTCGTCGGTGGTGGCGTTGGAACACATTTTCGCCGCTTCTTTTGAGACCGACAATCCGGTCCGTGACATGATGCCCGATTTCGGGATTACTGTTGAGAAAATCAACAGCGCGTTGGATGCCTACGGCAACAGTGGTTCGCAAAGCCAACCGCAAAATCCGCAGTCTGACAATGGCGGCTCTCTTCAGCACCTGAGCACGTATGCGGCGAATCTTAACAAATTGGCGGAAACGGGTAAAATTGAACCTGTTATCGGAAGGGATGAGGAAATTCGCCGGTTGTTGCAGATTTTGACTCGCAAATCAAAGAACAATCCGCTCTTGGTCGGTGCCCCCGGAACCGGCAAAACCGCCATTGTGGAGGGTCTGGCGCATAGAATCCTGCGAGGGGACGTGCCCGAGGAGATGCGCTCCCTCAAACTGTATGCGTTGGATTTCACCTCACTCGTCGCGGGAGCAAGCATGCAGGGCGAATTTGAGAAACGATTGAATAATGTTATCGCGGATGTTAAATCCGACCCCAATATTGTGTTGTTTATTGACGAGATGCACCTGCTTGTCGGGGCGGGGCATGGGGCTATGGATGCCGCCAACATCCTCAAGCCGGCTCTTGCGCGCGGCGAAATCAAAGTGATCGGGGCCACCACAAACGAGGAATATCGCAAATACATAGAATCAGACAAAGCTTTCGCGCGCCGTTTCCAAAAAGTGGATATTGAGGAGCCTGATGTTGATTCCGCGATAACGATCATGCGCGGTATCAAATCGCGTTATGAAAAGCACCATCGAATAAAAATCCTGGACGAAGCGGTGGTGGCGGCTGTCCAGTTATCCCATCGCTATATCACGGACCGGTTCCTGCCCGACAAAGCCATCGATCTGCTCGACGAAGCCGCCTCCCGTATGCGGGTGGAGCATCACTCTGTGCCGCACGAATTAGATGAGATTACGCGAACCATACGCAATAAAGAGATGGAGCGCGCATCGCTTATGCAGGACGAGCAACATCACGATTTGGCGCAGTTGGAACAAGAAATTGCGGATCTGAAAGAGAATGAGCGAACCATGTATGCCAAATGGCAGAATGAGCGTACGCAACTGGAAGCCGTCCAGCGCCTGCGTGACCAGAAGGAAAATTTAGAGAAACAGCGGGAAATCGAACAGTCGCTCGGACATTATACGGAAGCTGTTGCCTTGGAGAAGCAAATCGCTGACATCGAGGCATCCTTGGACCGGGAGATGTCGGATGTCGATCAGGATTCGCTGCTCCTCAAATATGCCTTGGACGAGGATGAGATTCGCCATGTGGTCACCTCTTGGACCGGCATTCCTGTAGAGAAACTGAGTGATGACGATTCTGCGAAAATCCTCAGGTTAGAGGAAGTGCTTGCCAACACGGTGAAAGGACAGGAGGGTGCCGTACATGCAGTCAGTCAGGCTATCAGACGAAATCGGATGGGCTTTTCGGATGCCAACAAACCCATTGCCTCTTTCCTCTTTCTCGGGACCACCGGGGTGGGGAAGACGGAATTGGCCAAAGCCCTCGCAGAATACCTTTTCAACAGCCGGGATATGATGGTGCGGATTGATATGAGCGAATATCAGCAAGAGCATTCCGTGTCGCGTCTTTTTGGCGCCCCGCCAGGATATGTCGGCTATGACCAAGGCGGACAGCTGACGGAAGCGGTTCGCCGCAAACCCTATAGCGTTGTTTTGTTGGATGAAATAGAAAAGGGGCATAACAAAGTCTTTGAAACGCTTCTGCAAGTCTTAGACGACGGGCGAATGACAGACGGACAGGGGAATGTGGTTAATTTTCGTAACACGATTATCATTATGACGTCCAATTTTGCGGCAGATCTGATTTCTGAACGCACAAACCAACAATGTTTCACTGCGGCAGATGAGGAAAACTTAAAGAACCAGCTTGTGGGTATGCTGAAAGCGCGTATATCGCCGGAATTTGTCAACCGAATCAACGACATTGTGCTTTTCCATCCGCTCACGAAGCCGGTTATCGCCGATATTGCCAGAATGCAGTTGTCGAACTTAACCCAAAAAATGGCTGAACGTGGAATCAATATGAGCATTGATGAAAGTGTGGTTTCCAAGATTGCCGAAATCGGTTATGTCCCGGAGTTCGGGGCACGGCCGGTCAAAAGGGCCATCGAGGAGCATGTTGTTGATAATTTGACGATGAAATTGCTTACGGGCGATATTGTGCAATCGTTGCCGATACAGATAACCGTAGAAAATGGAAATCTTTGTTTTAGAAATATAAATCCGTAAAAATATGAAGCTCGTTTTTACACAAGAAGAACAGATAGGCATTCACTGTTTGGTGCAATGTCTCATTAAGGCCGATGGCCTTGTCCATCCCGAAGAGAATGTATGCTGGAATACCATTTTCCTGAAAATGGGTTGGACGCCAGTAGCTCAAGATGTCATTGCCAATTATGAGCAAAGTGTGGCTGTTGCCACTTTGGCGGCGATGGATGAAGACAAAAAACGGTTCGCGACGGCGTTTTTCACAATGATCATCCTTGCTGATCAGCGGGTTGCGCCAGAAGAAGCCGAACTCTTGAAAAAATACACGACCGAGGCTCGTCTTCCCGAAATCCCGAGAGCCGATTGCGCAAGTGTACTGGAACAGTACCTTGTTTGATTGCCGTCGCGTGTCGGGCGTTTCCTCTTGCTTTTGCCAGAAAAACACATCGCTACGAGAGGCTGGCTTCGGCAACAAATCAAATCGCCTGACAGATACATTTCGTCCTTGAATTTTTGCATCTGTAGTATTTGCTATTAGCAAAAATTACAGACGACTCCCACATTAATTGTATCTTCGCGCCGTCATATTTTCAGATGCTGTATAAAGAGCCTCGCAGGGTCTGAAGGTGTAGTGGGAATAAGAGTAAAAAGGAAAGTATATTAAGCATATAAAAAACCTCGCGATGTAAAGGTAATCGCAAAAAAAAAGGTATGGTTAAATCTATTTGTGATTTTTTTGAGAATATTACAAAACAAAAATGCCTCATTCTGAATCCAGGGGTGTGTAAATCAGAATATCTTGAAGATTTTTATAATGATTGTGTCAAAGACACATTGCCCGAAGTTGAAGTTGTTAAGAAATGGCACAATCTTTTAAAGAGGTATATTAATGATCCGGAAGCTGTTTTTTTTGTTCGTAGATATGCAAGCGGTAAGGATAAAGAAGGAAAATGGGACATTCGAAGAGGCTTCTTAACGGTGTTCAACAATATCAAGTTAGTTTATGTCGATAATTTTTTTGCGCAATATTTTTACGCGATGGCCAAGAATGGCTTCGTTCCTGGCTATGATGATTTTAAACAATTTATCCTCAATAGGAAAATGCCATATGGATATAGTGTGGTGTCTTTAGAACGCGATCATCAAGCTTACTTAAAAGGACATACCTACCCCTTGAATAAAAATGGATGGAAACATTCTCATGTGTTTTCAGCTAACCAAAATGATTACAATTTTAATTATAAGAAAATCGCCACAACTCTTTTCCCAAAAGGAGAGTACGATGATTTTATAATACATGATGGTTCCGATTATCCATATAGGAGAGTCGAACAAACTATATTAGAAGAAGATGTGAAGAGAATGAAAGCTCATTTTTTGAGAGTTGTCCACCCAATAAATTATTTTTTAACTCCGAAAGTTGAATTGCAGAGTTCGTCTGAAGGAATTAAGGACATCGGTGAATATCCTGATATGATTGCTCTTATGAAATATAACCTAAATGGGTTATATGGCAAAGTTTTTGCCGAGTACCAAGAAATGATTATGGCTACCAGTAGTACTGTATCACCCAAAAACCCATATATAGGGTTGTCTTATGGGAAGGGGATAGGGGAAGCCAGTTCGATAGCTAAAGGACACTTCGTCGAACCGACGTTGAAAAGAGCTTCTAGTAAAGGTGGCGTAACGCCATTTTCGATGAGCTACAAACCAATAAGTGGAAAAAGTTTGTTTACTCCTGAACAAATTGCCAATTGTATAAAAGCATATTTATTTGATGGAATGAGTTTTAGAAATATTGAACAGATTTGTTTGGAAATGCCCAAACGAGTGAATGGTGGTGGTTTTGAGGCTAAAAAGTTACTTAATAGTATGGATATTGATAACTCTATGAAGAAACAGTTCCATGGCAAAACCATTGATGAAGCTATTTATTCGGCAACAGAGCCGTTGAAATCAACACTGATAAGGATGAAAGCAGATCTCATACCTTAGCCTTTCCATGATGTTGCATTTGATAAGCTGAAAAAGTTCTTCAGTGATGTGCCAGATTGACATTCAATGAATCAATACTACAATTAAAGTAATAAATGCATATATCTTAAAATCAAGTGTTCGCAACCAAACCAGATGTTGTGCTTTGACGTTTGCTTATGAAATACTTAAAAAAAATGCAAACATTCTATCACGGTTCACACAGATTATTTGATACGTTCGACCTTTCACACGCTCTTGAAGGTGACGGAAAGGTCAAGTTCGGATTCGGAGTGTATGTGACCTCGAAATACGAATCCGCTGTGCATTATTCGGCGAGTAACAAGTCCGCCACAGAACATTACGTATATACCCTTGAATTGCCTGAGAAAACGGGACAAAACTACATTGCATTTACGGAAAGTCTCGGACGAATGGGGGATACTTGGTAATTTCGCTCATACTCCGATACAATACGAAGGCGTGACGTACAAGAGTTCCGAACAGCTATTCCAGATGATGAAATTCACGGACGAAGAAGTCCGAAATGCTGTCTGTGCTGCAAACAATCCCAAATATACGGCGAAACATTACGAGAAAACCCATAGACGAGACGACTGGGGGATGATTATCGTGGATGCCATGAAACAATGCCTTCAGTTGAAGTACGAACAAAGTGAGGAGTTTCGGGCGGCGCTGGAACGGAGTAAAGGCAAGTACATTGTCGAAGACCAAAGCACCTTCAGAAAGAAGTATGCCGACACTTGGGGTGTGAAGCGACAGGGAAATTTCTATGTAGGACCGAATCTTATGGGTCGGTTGCTGATGGAGCTTCGGGACAACGTTCTTCAAGTTTCTCGCCAGTGCCGCTAACTACTAACTGCTAACTACTAACTGCTAACTACTAACTGCTAACTACTAACTGCTAACTCACAAGTCTCCCTTGAACTTCCTTGCAGGATTCCCCCGCTCGAGCGTGTTGTGGTTCATCCATACGTCGCGCTCGCGTTGGGCTCGCGCGGCCTCGTGGTCGGCGGCGAGGCGCATCAGCAGCCGCTCTTTCGCCAACTGCTTGTTGCGCAGCTGCGACCGTTCGTCGGAGGCCGTCACGCTCAGACCCGTGGGCAGGTAGGTGGCCCGCACCGCCGTCTCCACCTTGTTGACGTTCTGCCCGCCCGGACCGGAGGCGCGGTGCGTCTCATAGACGATCTGCCGCTCATCGACCTGCTGCGCCTGCATCGGGGCGATGAAGTGGACC
>JAEEGL015811703.1_pt1 | contig 36287 bp, 64 predicted proteins | sample 9134231 | NCBI WGS metagenome assembly JAEEGL01 (sample SAMN16246548, study PRJNA631951) | gut metagenome | biome: gut microbiome; feature: rumen; material: fiber-attached | host: Bos | place: Iran: Karaj | collected 2018-10
AAGACGGAGTAGAATGTAAAAAGTGTTCTAAATGTCTTCGTTTTAAGCCACTCAAAGATTTTTATAGAGACTTAAGAGTTTCTGACGGTTTATATAGTGCTTGTAAATCATGTTGTGGTAAAGCAAGTAAAATTAAGAACCGACAAAAGTATTATACTCAAAAATAGTTTTCTTATGAAAAAAGATGAAATTTTAGAGTTTATTAAATCTTGTGATAATCAAGAAACTTTATATAAACTAAAAGAAGCTATTTGGAAAAAACAAATAGACATAATAGACAATAGTGATAAAGATATTATCGATAAAATTTTCGAAATAACAACACTAAAGCGAACCTCTAGAATTAGTTGTTGGCTTCCTTTAAATGAAAAAGAGGAAGATAAAGAAACAGCCCAGGAATTAGTTGATTTCGTTGACGCTTATTTACTTCCTGAACGAGAAGGAGTAGTATTTTATAATGATATTTTAACTTCTTTAAGAGATAGTTATAAAATTGACGGTGGAGTTAGATTTGATGATGATTCGGAAATGACTGAAGATCAATATAACTCAATTATTAAATATATCTATAATAAAGTAAAATCCGGAGAGATTGGCTTTGAATGGAAATGGTAAATTCTCCCTTAGGGAGAATTTTTTTGCATTTTTTATCTCTTCTATTTCTTATAATTGAATACTTAAAAATAATAATTATATGTCAAGAACTTATAGAAAATATGTAAGGGTCGGCTTTGGTAGTGGAGACAACAGAGAATTCTACAAAGCCCGTAGAAAATCTATTCGTACTAAAAACTCACAACATCTTCAAGAGCTTAAACAGTTCCCACCTGAAGATATGGATGAATTAGCAACTTTCCCAAAATTTCCAAAAAAGGATACTTGGCGAGAAACTACGGATGGATATTATTTAATAACGAAAGATAATTATAAAGGTGATCCTTGGGCAAAAAAGTATAAGAGGCAGATAAAAAATAAGCATTCAAAGAAACGTTGATTCTTTCCATATTTATTAAATTAATTAGGAGCAGGGCGTCGTGAGACGACCTGCTTTTTTTTCTTTCTCACTTTAAAACCTAATTAATGAAATAATTTAAAATTATAATAAACTTTAAAAACAAAATTATTATGTCAAAAGCAGACGACTATAAAATTTGCCCAGCAATTTTTAGTGCTTATATTGCAAGGGTTAGTAAAAGAAACCCAAATTTAATGTTGGAGGATAGACGCGAGATTTCAACAAATGAAATACTTTGTCTTATTAATTGGTATGTAGATAAAAGATGTGGTGAATTAAACAAAGACACTTTTGTTATTACTGCTGATGGAAATCCAATTATTGAAATAAAGAAACTTAATTTTGTTCCTAAAAAGGAAGAAAATAAAGATTAAAGGGACTTACGTCCCTTTTTATTTCTTCACTTTAAAGCCTAATTAATAGAAATATTAACAATTTAAAAATAATACAAATGAAAGATTTATTAGAAGTTATTTCTTTAATACTATTTGTAATATTATTAGTATTACTAGTGATAGTTGTATTGTTATCTAACATACAACCATTTTTTGTAAAAATTATGATTTCTCTTCTTATTGTGTTTGGTGGACTTTTTATAGTTCAAATAGAATCGGAGAGAAAAAATAAGAAAGAATAGGCCTAAGCCTCTTCTTTTTTCTTTCTCACTTCAAAGCCTTATTTATAGAAACATTAAATTTTTAACAATATGAAAAGAGAAATTTTAAAAAAAGTTGCTTTACAGATGAAAAAGTTCGAGATTTATTTTCAGTTAATTGAAACTTATTTTCGAATCTGGGGAGGATTAGCTATTGTAGTAATCCTTGCATGGTGTCAATTTTTTAATATTCTCTCTATTTGGGGAAAATTAAATGAAATAGAGGCACTTAATGTGACTATTTATATGGTAGTAGGAACAGTATTCCTTATTATTAAGGCTAGATGGCTTAAACCTATTATCTTCTTCTTAAGAAGAAAAAGAAGATTACCATATAATAAAAACGATGGTGGCCGCGGTGAATACTTTAACGCAAGAGCTAATGACTGCGCTGTTAGAGGAATTGCTATTGCTACCAAAACGGACTATATGGAAACTTATCTTAGCTTAACAAAAGCAATCCAAGATAGTGTAGATATAGACGTCGACGGGGTTAAGCCCAGAATAATTAAAAAATACCTTAAAGATCTTGGATGGATTTATCATAGTTTTAATGGCAAGGGAGGGAAAATAAATAAAAATAACCCTAATATTCCAAAAAAGGGAACATTTATTTTAGACACCCCCGGCCACTTAACAACTATCGTTGATGGAATTATTCAAGATAACTTCAATTCATCCGAAATGGAATTAGAAGGGTATTTTTATAAAGAAGAGTCTTAGGGCCCTTCTTTTTTTTTCTTCATTTCAAAGCCTTATATATAGATATTATTAACTTTTAAAAATTTAAACAATATGAACATGATTTTAGATACAATGGATTTGTTTGAGATGCGACGTTATCTCAGACCAATTTCAATTGAATTAGAAACATACGTACATAGTACGTCTAATAGGTTACGTAAAAAACTTAAAGAGGGCCAGAGAAAGGTCTTAACAAAAAAGAAAACTGTAGATAATGTAGATTGTTACGTTGCAATAACTATAATAAATGAAAAAAAATTAGTAAAAACACGCAACGATGTATCTTACACTATTTACTGTATTTTACGAAACATTAAAGGACAAAGCTACGCTTTAATGTACAATCCAGATAGTAATTTAGTAATTAAATATTCTATACACTTTTTTAAAAGATATAGAGAAAGATTCTTAAAAGATAAAGACATACCTTTAATAGAAGCAATTAAAATTTTCTTTGAAAGAAACTCTGCTTCTAAAGGGGGATTTATCTCTACTGGATATGAAGCTGAATACCTTGATGGAATCGCTATAAGTAATGATATGAGAAAGAAAGGTGAAAATTTTAACACCAATCAAGTCATGTCCTTTAATACATTTCTTACGAGAGAAATGCTCAATAAAAATCAAAGAGAACGATTTCTCATAGTTCCAGAGAATAATCGAGAAGATTTAGAGGTATTCAATAGTCACATGCAACAAGTAACGAAAACAGGGCTTTAACAAAACCCTGTTTTTTCACTTTAAAGCCTTATATATGGTATAATACCCGTTGATCCTGATCGTAATAAGGACGGAGGCGCTCACAGCCGACGTATAAAGTGGGTATTCTTTATTTATGTGGGAAGAAAAACTTACATTGGGGAAAGTAAGAGGCTATGATACCCGTAAAACTAGAAGCCTCAAGGCGACAACAGATAGGGTCGCATAAGGAGGTATAACTATTCCTCCTATTATTTTTTTCTCTTTAAAGCCTTATATATAGACAATTTTAATTTTTAAAAATATGGGAAAAAGATTTTACATTGCACTTACGATTTTTACAATTTATTTATTGACATTTCCCGTTACTATGGGATTATTGTGGGCAGGTATTGATCATTTATCACCAACAATATCATTTATTGTAAAAATTATAATAACTATAAATACAGCTATACTTTATGCTGTAACAGTACGAGAAGGCACATCTATTATACTTGATAAAATTAATAAGCGTTTACCATTTTATTATGATGATGGTGGTAGAAGTATTTATTTTAAAGGCCAAGTAGGAGACTGTGCTGTAAGAGCAATTGCTATAGCTCTTAAAAAAGATTACATGGATGTTTATAACGATTTCAAAATCCTTATTAAGGAAAAAGGTTCTCAAAAAGATGAAGACCCTGGAAAAGGAGTTTTTGTTGAAACTATAAGAACTTATTTAAGTAGAAACGGTTATAAGTACATTCATAAAAAAGGATCCTTGTCAAAAGATAATCCAGAAATAATTAAAACAGGAACAATAATTTATTGTTTAGAGAATCACTTAGTGACTCTAAAAGAAGGAGTTGTATGTGATATATTTAATTCATCTGGTAAAAATACTTTAATACAAGGATATTTTATAAAAAAGAAGAGGTAACTCTTCTTTTTTTCTTTCTCTTCAAACCCTTATATATGTATGGAAAAGAAAATTATATTAATAATCTTATTCCTGATGACTCTTGCTTGGAGTCCGTCAGGAATCTACTTCTATTTTCACAAAGAAAAAGAAGTAAAAAAAGAAGTAACTACTATCAAAGTAGTTACAAGAGAACACAGGGAGGAAGATTTTTATGATACAGTAGTAACTCTTAGAGGAACTACTTACCAACCAATTTCCTCACAGTGTGATGATGATCCTCTTTTAACTTCAAATATGACAAGAGTTGATTTGAAAAAATTAAAAGAAGGGTCTCAGAAACTAATGGCCATTTCTTATGATATTAAGAAAAGATATGGTTTTAGATTTGGTGATGAGTTTGATATTTTCACTAGAAGTGGTGATTATTTAGGTCGCTATATATTTTGTGATCACATGAATGAAAGGATTCGAAATACGGCGGACTTAATGATCCACCCAAATCAAAAACCTACCTCATATGAAGGAATGACTATAAAAAGAATAAAGAAGGGCTGAGATCCTTCTTTCTTTCTCTTTAAAGCCTTATATATGATAACTAATTAACTAATAAAAATAAAATTATGATTGTAGACACAATGACTGCCTTAGAATTACAGCGTCATTTTAGACCTGTAGAAATAGAGCTTGAAAGTTATACAAAAAGTGTTCTTTATAGACTCTTTAATAAATTAAAGCAAGGTTATACTATTCTTACCAAACAAAAAATTATTAATAATATAACCTACTATGTTTTAATACCGGTGGAGAAAAAAGGAAAAATTCTTACTAGATATTGCTATACTATATACTGTATTCTGAGAAACTCAAATGGATTAGATTACGTATTAGCTTATTACACCGTTGATAGTTCATTTTTTAAATACTCAATTCATCTTTTTAAGAGATATCAAGAGAGATTTTTAAAAAATGAAAGTCTCTCAATATTAGAAGTAATTAAAATATATTTTGAGAGAAACAGCAATAAATATTACTTAACAAAAATTCCAACAGGATACGCAGCAACAGCTCGTGATGGAATATTACTAAGTAATGATAAGAAAGAAAAAGACATCTACAAAAATCCTATACCCTTGCAACTAAGATCTTTTAATACATTTATTACGAGAGAAATGTTAAAAGAGAAACAGCAGGATTTAAACTTAAGCGAAGATCTCTTTAAAGAGATAAGCGACGCTGCTCCTATTCCACCTTTAATATCTAAAATGGACATGCCTTTTTAGGCTGTTCATTTTTTCACTTTAATTTCTTAACTATGAAACTTAAAAATTTATATTATGTTAGTAGGAATAGTTATTTCTGTTTGGGATAAGACTGAAAAATTAGAAGACTTAGTTAAGTATTTAGAAAAAGCGGCTTATTATCCTCATAAATATTTTAAGTGGCTTATTACAAAACAAAACGTGAAACATAAAAGCGGCGAATTAAAATTATTTTGTGATAGTTCTCTTTACTTACAAAAAAAGAATCCATTTAGTAAATTTAATTTTGAAATTTACATAGATGGTCATATAGATGAGTTATTTGAAGATGAATATGATAGAGCAGATAGTGTTGGAAGTTTAGTTTCTTCAAACCATAGTTAAATGAGATCAAAAGTATATCAGATTATTACTTCTGAAAAGAATGATTCAAAATTAGAGATCAATGTCATCGGAGAAATTCTAACAGAAGGTGATAAAATAGATGAAGACACTGCTTGGCATCTTTGTAATTATACTTGTTGGAATGGTGATCCTGAGAGAAAACTTCCAGAAGTAGGTTCTGAAATAAAATGGGATAATCATATCTTTATTCCAACAGATAAATTCTTAGGGTTTGCTGGTGGTGATATTGCCCTTCAAGTCTCAAAACATGAATGGGCAGTAGCTATGTCAGTAGGGTGGAAATATTTTAAATATAAAAAATCAGCAATAAAGTGTTTAAAAACTGATACTTACATTGCTAAGGTAACTAAAAGAATGAAGGAGTGTAAAAAAAGTAATTCCCTTTAAACCCTTATATATGAAAGAAATGAACATCAAGATTAAGATTAAGTTGACCTTTATTGAACAACCCGCCCGGGAGGGTCGGTTGTTTTTTTTTCGTTTTAAATCCTAACTAATGGAAAAAATATTTTAAAATTATGATAACAGATATATATCAAATAGTAGAGGTTAGTCCTCTTAAGTATGAAATTGTTATTATTGGAGAAATTTCAACTTATGAAAAAGAAATTGATCCAGAAGTAGTGTGGCACTTATGTAATTATTCTTGTTGGAATGATGGTGAAAAACCGGCATCAGGGAAATTAATTACATTTAAAAACCATGATTTTATCCCAACTGATAAATTCTTGGGATATGTTGGAGATGATATTGCTTTTCAAGTTTCTATAAAAGGTGGAACTTGGGGAACTGATAACTGGGCTATTCCAACTTTGAGTGGTAATTGGCATTATTGTAAAGATAAAACTGATGCAATGAAATATTTAAAAACTAACTCAGTAGTAGCCAAGATCATAAATAGAAGAAAGAAGGGCTGTAATATATATGCAAAAGCAGATCTCCAATCTAGAAGAAAAAATCTAAATAAAAAATGTGATGATTAACCGCCCCTCCGGGGCGGTCTTTTTCCCTCTCACTTCAAAGCCTTATTTATAGATAGATATTAACTTTAAAAAATTTTAAAAAAAAATATGAAAACAGAACAAATTGAAACAAATTTGGGACTACTTGATGTAGTTGTTGAAGAAGAATGGAACAGAGAAGATATACATATTAGAATATCTCTTATTGAAAATGTCCCTTCAGAAACAATACGTGATACGCACTTAGCAGTGTTATTCAATCACGCAAAAAAATTGGTAAGTTCCCTCTTAAAAACAGAACCATTGCCTATTCCTTCTCCAGAGAAGTATAAAGAAGAGATGGAAGATATGGGACGCTTAATGTTTCTTAACCTTAAGAAAGGAACCATTGCTATGTACGATGGTGAATTGAAAGAGTTTAGAGACGAATTTATTTTTAATGAAAAATTAAACTCAATTGAGTTTAATTTAGTTAAAAATGAGGACGACGAAGATGAAGTATACACTTCTTGCATAAGAAGTGTAAATCTAGTAGAATACGAATATAAAGACTATGAAGATTTCATCTTAAAACATAAAAGAGAAGATGATGATCGTTGTCTATCTTTTTATCGTAACTATGACTACTATTACATTGGTAGTATCGATGACGATATATTTTATGAAATAAATGCGACACTCGTACTTTTATATCAATGTCTTAAAGAAAATTATCTTTACTGGGATTGGGGTGTAGAAAGAGCCGCCAAATACAATCTTTGTCGATAAAGACTTTTTTAAAAAGAGAGGGGAGTAATTCCCTCTCTTTTTTTTGCGTTTAATTCCCCACCTCACTCTTATTAATGGAATTAAAAATTAAATATATGGAAAAAGACTATTATAAGATTTTAGGAATCCCTAGAGATTCCACTCAAGAAGATATTAAAAAAGCTTTTAGAAAGCTTTCTCTTCAATATCATCCAGATAGACAAGCTGGAAAAACAGAAAAAGAAAAGAAAGAAGCCGAGGAGCAATTTAAATTAATCACCGAAGCTTATGATACTTTAAGTGATCCGGAGAAAAAAGAAAAATATGATAATCCAAATAGTGGATTTGGAGATCTTTTTTCTGATATTTTTTCTACTAGTGGTTTTCCTTTCGGTGCTAATACTACAATAGAAAGAGGACAAGACCTAGATATAAATCTAAAAATAGGAATAAAAGATATTTATTGCGGTTTTACTAAGACTCTTAAATATAAAAAGAACGTAAGATGTGGATATTGTGGTGGTGAAGGGGGAAAAACTACTACTTGTCCCACTTGTGGAGGTAGTGGAAGAACTAGAACTAGAACTAGGTCTTTCTTTGGTTTTATGGAAACAGTTGGAGTTTGTCCAAATTGTAATGGAACAGGAAAAAAGATAACAGAACCTTGTAAACATTGTAAAGGAATAGGCCTTACTCCAATTGATTCAACTGTTACTTTAACTCTTTCTCCAGACAAAACTATAGAGAACAACAGAACTTATAAATTTCACGAATACGGCTCTGATGGAAAATCTTCAAATGCTTTTACAGGTGATTTATATATAAATGTAGTTCATGACTACGATAAAAATAAATATTTTATAACATCTACTCTTGATATTGTTGAAACAGTAGAAATTCCTTATGGAGGAGTTCTTTTAGGATGTAAATGGCCAGTTGTTCTTCCAGATTCAACTGAAGTAGAGATAGATATTAAATCATGTCTTCCTTGTAATTCTTTAATAGAATTACCAAACAAAGGTATAGCTGGTAGAAAATATTTTGCTAAAATAATTCCTAAATTCCCAGATAAATTAAATGAATCTCAAGTGAAATTATTACAACAATTAATATCCCTTTAATTTCTCATAAGTGAATTAATTCACTTTAAAAACTATAAAACTATGAGATTTACTTATCTAGGTAAAAAGAGAACAAGATGTTCTAAGAGTAATCAGAACAGGGTTATTACTACCCTTAAGGTATCTGTAAAACATTGTAGCGACGTCAATCCGGACGAGTTTGAGGTTATTCAGGCCCGTGGCGTAGCATATCGCCATCCATCAGACAAGTTCGACATGACTTTCGGTAAGCGTCTTTCTGAGACCAGAGCCAAGCGCATGATTTTCAAGAAATCTGTAACGGCCGTTTCAAGAGTCCTCAAGAAGAAGATGCGCGAGGTTGAGGAGCTCCAACGCACGCTCAAGAAACAGCAGGAGTATCTCAACAAGGAGATTGAGCACGAAAACCTCCTTCTCCACAGCCAGCATTGATGACCCGCTACCCGCCCTTACGGGCGGGTTCTTTTTCCCTTCAAAGCCTTATATATGATAGAAGTGAATAAACAAACTCTCTTAACCTGATCTTAACTATTATTATTAAACCGACCTACGAGATAGGCCGGTATTTTTTGTTCGTAATTTAAAACCCTTCAAACCCTTATATATGAGACTAGAGAGTGACCCATCGCCACCGCTCGCCATTGCGGTTTCAGATTTCCGCGTTATAGACGGCAGCTATTGGGGTGGGAAATAGTCTTGGGGAGCCGGAAGCGCTCCCCTTTTTATTTTTTCACTTTATTGCCTTATTAATGAAACATTTTAATTTTTAATAATATGAGCTATTATTTATTTTACATCTCCTGGGTTATAGGAAGTATAATCGGAAGATATATTGCTATTAAGCAAAATGGTAAAGAGTTCTTCATTGAACTCAAAAATCAATTAACTGAGCCAGTAACTTGGGTGATAACATTTATATTACCAACTGGTTTGATACTAATTATAAAATTTCTATTATGGTTATTTTAACATTTTTAGTCATTGGAACCCTTATAGGGTTATCAATAGGTATCTTAACATCAGCTTACTTAATAGCTGACGACGCTCAAACATTTTTGAGCAATACTTTGAATATAAAAGTATGGTTTTGGGCTATAATTATTATAACCATAATATATACTCTTATGTATTTTTTAAGCGCCCTATTTTGAGCGCTTATTTTTTCTCACTTTAAACCCTTATTAATAGAACATTTAATTTTAAAAAATATGGAAAGAGAAGCATACTTTGATTCTCCACTTCTTGAGGAGAAAGAAGTAAAAAAGAGCTTAAAGCTCTTAGAGAACGTAAGCGAGGAGAGGTTTGATATTAATCATAGAGCAATACGAAAGAACTCTATGATTATCCTCAAACATCATCAACATTATTCACCACGTCAAGTCTTTGATGCTTGTATGTGGGGAAGAATTTTAACAAAAATGAAGGGGCAGTAATGCCCCTTTTTATTTCCCTTTATTTTCTTAATTATGAGTTTACATATTCTACATATATTAATTAAGGAAGGAAGTAGGTTGTCGTGAGACAATCTACTTTATTTATTTTTTCACTTCATCCCTTCAAACCCTTATATATGAAAGGTAGTGCCCCTTCTAAGGGACATGAATTAAAATATGAAAAGAAAGAGAATAAGGATATATGATATTAGCATATTAAATAATCAGGCGCCTTAAGATTATTCGTCACCTTATTCTCTTTACCACCAACCACACTTTTGCAACCACTTAAGTGTGGTTTTTATTTCTTCACTTCAAAGCCTTATATATGTATTTAAACTTTATAATTATATGGTGAACAACACGTTTAAATTTTACTTGTTACTCTATGTAGCAAGTTTATTTGAAGAAGTCAAAGATATTCCTGAGAAGGATATCATTTTTCTAACGACTTCAGATGAGGCTGGGCAGTTCAAACAGCAACTTGAGTCCCAGCTTGGTGTAAAGCTTAATGATAATACACTTTTGAAGTGTAGATATTATAAGGCTTCGGGGAAAAATAAAAACATGTTTCTCCAATACAAAGAAGATAAAATAATTATATTTAATTATTCTCCTCTTCCAGTAAAGGAGCAACATTTAAATAGATTCATTAAATTGAGTCTATATAAATAAAAACATTTTCTCCTATTTTATTGATAAGCCTGCCCGTGAGGGTCGGTTTATTTTTCTCACCTTAATTTAACTTAAAAGCCTTATATATGAAAGAAAAAAAAACAACTTAAAAATATGAAAAACCTTTTTACCTGGCTTGAAAACCAGGAAAAACTCCGCCAGATGGCAGAGGGAATTATGAGCAGCCCAAAACTGCTCATTCTTGTGGCTGCAACATTGGCGTTGCTCGCCACCATTTTCAATTTCTAAAAGGGTTGTTCCCAGTCACCCTTGGTAAGTACTGGGAAAGGCCTTATGGCCTATATTTTTTGTCCCTTTAATTCCTTAAACATGTAGAGATAATTAACCTTATTTTATAACCAAAAAATCTTTATCACAGAAATGAAAGATAAAGAAACACCAGGGGATAGTTTGATTACGAATCAATCAGGTCACCCAATTAGATTTAAGCGCCACAGAACAACTAGAGATCATTGGGGAGGAGAAGATCTTTCTTTTACAGATTCTCTATTGATGGCCGCAGCTACGCTCGGTGATTGGCGCTATTACTACTATAACAGAAGGTAGTAAAAGGGAGGGCAATGCCCTCCCTTCTTTTTTTTATTTAAGTATCTAAAAAGAAACACTACCAAGTCTCTATTCAAGAGACTCAATTCTTTTTTCTTGTAATTCAATTGTTTTTAGAAGTTGACTATTATCAGTAATAACTGGTGCTGGTGCTTTTATATCTATTGTTTGGCTACCAACAGTTAATTTTCCTACTACAATAGAATTACTTCCAGATAAATCCTTATAGCTAACTGATATTGTTGGAGCAATAGGAGCCTTTATTTCTATTTCTTGATCATTAATAGTCAATTTTCCTACTACAATAGAATTATCGTCTGCTAAATTCTAATACTCTACAGTTGTTAATACTGGAATAAGGTCACCAGGCTCAGGAGTAATCTAATCATCAACTATATCAATACAAATAAAGTTTCTAAAAGGACCAACACTAGAAGAAGCGGTTGCGGGTTTCCACATTTCACCACTAAAATAATAATCAAAGTCTGGAGATTCAATCTTAGAATAAGTTCCACTAATTACAAATTTAAAATCTTCACTAACTAGTTCAATATTATCTATTGAAGTAGTTGGAAAAACTTCACAATTAGTTTTACTAAGAACTTGATAACTACTAGTATTAGCTTTTTTTGCTCTTATTAGATAAGGATGATTTGGTTTTGTTTTCGATCCGCTTTTTAGAAGAGTTTTTTCATAAGTAAAAGACTTTAAAATACCATCTTCAACTTCAGCACTTATTCCTGTAATTTCGGCTATCTCAAATCTACTGCTCCAATCCGAATAATCAAAAGCAACTGGTAAAATAGTAGTTAACCATTTAGTATTAGTATATTTTCTAGAATAAGAAAAAAGATTTACACTTCTCTTTTCGGTATTTACAAATGAAGTACCGTCTACTAATTTTATATCCATATTAATCCCAATATTTATAAGTTATATCTTTAAATTCTGTTCCTACTAATTCATATAATCGCTAGTTAGTTACAGCACAATTTAATGGTCCACGTTCCATTATAAATGGACCTAATTTAACATAATTAAAGTATTTAATGTAATCCTCATGTGGAAATTCCATATTTCCTGAAAACCAACTAACTTTTAAATTAGTGGATTCTTTGACTATTTTTCCAAATTTCCAAACATCTTCGGGATTTATATCACCTCCCATAAAAGATACACAAGTTATTCCAGGATTATCTTTAATTAACTTTAACAGAATTTCTTTATTTAAATACTCTCCTACATTTTGCCATAAAATTTTTGCATGACAATCAGGACAACGAATTGGACAATTTGTGATATTTATATTTAAACAAGTTTCGCCTGGAATTTCATCAGGCGAAACTACTGCATTTAGATATTTTAACATTTTTCAGATTCTTTATTTAATTACATTGGCAATAAGTTCATGTCCTAAAGCATTTAAATGCACATATTGATCTGACTTATAAATACTTGTATTATCTGATTGTAAAGTATCTTTAATTACATTACCACAAACATGACATAAATCTATTACAGGACAATCAAATTCTTTAGCAACTTCTATCTAAGCATACATCCACTCATCCCAATCGTGACCAGTAACTGTAGCATTTGTTACTCTTGGTTCATTAATACAAACTACTAAAGAATTCTAATAAGTTTTCTTTATTCTAGAAAGCATTAAAGCAAAGGCTGGTTTAAAATCAAGATCTTCTGGTGTACTTGAGTCTCCTGGCAGGGTATCTCCATTAACATAAGTTCCTAAAGAAATACTTGAATTAACCCAATCATTTCCACCCATCATAACAAAAATCAAATCAGGATCTTTTCCATTAACTTTTAGATTGTTAATTCTACTCCAAGAACATCCCATATTTTCAGTGTTATTGTAATTTCTAGACACCATAGTATTACCAATAGAAGAATTATTAACATCAGTTTCTGGATTCAAACCAATAGATTGAGCAAATTTATACCACCATAAATCCTATAAAGGACACCTATTATCATCTTTATAGGCAGACTAAGAATCACCTAATACTGCTATTGTTTTAACACTAGATCTCCAATCAATTAACTTCCATCTTAGATAATCAATTACCTATTGAGAGCTTGTAAAATCTGAGTTAGAGTTTGAATTAATAGTATTTAAATAAGATTCACTGACTGTAGAAGCCTCCTAAGCAGACATTTTTATGGCAGTTTCAGAAGGACTACTCTTATTTACATTATAGTACTCTCTGTTCTCTAGAGCATTAAAATAATTTACAGTTTTTGATGTATTTGCCGAAACTTTCTTTTTGTTACAAATAGTCTTAAACCAACTTACTATATTTTCAGCTAAAGTACCAGGCCCATAATAAGTATCAAGATTTTCCTTCATCTCTATTAATCTTACAAGATCATGATGACCTGAGTTAGGACTTCCTACATCATCACACATTTCATTAAGTGCTCTATAGTCACCAATACTTCCAATATAAGGAGTATCATCACTATGTAATTTAAGATTACCGCTAAAAGAAGTTATTTCCCAATCTTTAAGAAGAGAGTCATCTTTAACTCCACAAAGAGCTTCAATTACCATAGCTACTGCAGCAGTACGATCTGCACCTTGAGCACAATTGAAATAAGTAGATTTATTTTGATTAAGATTTTTAATTATTTTACCTATACAAGTTAATAGATTATTGATAGGATTAATATAATTAGATCCATCTTTCCATCTAATATAATCAAATGCTGCCCAATAAGAAGCCATGCTGACACGTTCTCTTGGAACAGTACTAGTTGTTGAATTTAAACTAAGATAACTAGTAGATGTATTTGAGAGATAATATGCTCCTCCATCAGAATCTTTGTCCCCTTCTCTTAAGTCTAACTACGCCCCTATATGCATAAAATTATATGCCATTCGTCTATCATTAAATGAAATACCTATTCTACCATAATAAGTAGTTGTTGGTTCTGGACGACTTCCTCGATATAATTTATCATATGCAATAGTACCAATCTGATTACCATTTTCATCATAGCAAGACCAACCTCCCAAGTCTCGAACGTTTCTAACTCCTTCAAAGTGTATCATTCTAAGTCTTCCTGTAGGTTTTAATCGCTTATCCTCTAAAATATTACCGTCTGCATCTTTAACAACACAATGATATATTCTACCTGGTATTAAATTATATATTTTAGTTGGATAATTTACATGAAGTGGACCAAAGTACATATCGTCCATTTTACTATAGAAAGTTCCATCGTTTTTATAAAAAACAATAGTATACTACTTAGGTGCAGCTACTGTACCAACTGATATATTATCCCAAGCAGCCCAGTCCATATTACTAGAATTATATTCAATTTTTCCTAAAGAACCAGTTACTCCGCTATAAGTAGTGCTTGAATAGTCTTTATCTTTAACGTATTTAAAAATTGCTGCTTTAGTAGGACCACCAGAGAGAGCTAACTAAAAAATAGGTTTTACTTTATCTAAGACGTGACTTCTAGCCGGAGTTCCTATTACTGGGAGAGAATCAAACTTTGCACTTTTAGTAACATGTGCACCATTTTCATAAGCACCAACATAAGCCACTGCTGTTACCTAATCAGTTTTATTACTAAGTATAAATGTATTATTAGTAGTTAAATCAGTTATCTCTACTGAATTTACATTTTGATTAGTTATAGTATAAGGTCTCGGCTTTGCAGATGGTTGACAATCTGCACTAACGAATTGTGGAGACTTATAAGAGCTGTACTCAGATTTAGCCATATTCTAAAGGCCCTTTAGATATGTAGTGGTTAAACCTTTTGTTGTACCAGCTTCAGATGTACTAATTACAGGAGTCTGTATTATATAAGAATCACCCTAAGTTTTAGTATTAGAAAGCTAACTAGATTTATAATATCTATTATTTAGATAATTTTGAATAGTTGACGTTTCTATTGAATATTCTTCAATTTCTTCTTCAGGCTCAGAAGGAGTTACGGGCTGTTCTTCCTGCTATTCTAATGGTTCTAGTAAAAGACTTTTTATATAATCTATTGCTTCATCTGCTGTAGTTTTATTTCCAATACTATTTGCAACATAATTATTCCTAAACCAAGCCTAAACTCTTTCTTGAGTAGTTCCAGAAGATGCAAACTCTTTCCACATACTTCTAGAGGCATTCTGAGTATCATCATGTTCTAGATAATATCTATAAGTTCCATTTCCCCAGAAAGTAGTAATCTCATAATCTTTGAGAATTCCATCATCACAAACTCCACAAAGAGCCTAAATAACTGAAACAAACGATCCAGTTCTATCTCTACCCTATTGACAGTGAACATAAACAGCTCCACCATTTGCTACTCTCTATACGATAAAGTTTAATACATTATAGAATTGATTATAAGCATTAGGCATACCATAGTAGCATGCAGCTGAGAAACTTAAAATATTTTCTGTGCTATTATGTCCTACATAAAATGGATCTATTGTAAGATCTCCATTTAAATCTACTTCTCCAGTTACTCCAAAATCATTTTCTAATATGGATAAATCTAAAGCTCTATTAGCGGCAGTATTTATAGAATCATCTACAAAAAATCCTAAAGCACCACCCCTAAAGATAACCCCATATTTAAACTTACTCTATCTATCTACTGTTGGCCAACCACCGCAATCTCTTACATTTCTTAGAGCATTCAATCTTATCATTCTAATCTAACCCTTTGTATCAAACTCTCCGGTTTTTATAATATTGGAACCGTCAAGTATTCTATAGAAATAATGTTTAGATGGAATTAAATTATAAATGTCGGTTACATGTGTTTTAACAGCATATTCATGATATTCTGTAAAAGATGAGTCTTCACTTATCTAAATAATATTTCCTCTAGGTGTCTCTATAAAAACTGGACTTGGCCACTCACCTGGGGCGGGACCACTTGATTTAGTTCTATAAAGAGTTTTATCTTCTGGATGAAGCCACCTAACTACCGTATTTGCATCATAAGAGCTACCACTAGTTGTAATAGTAGTAGCTCTTATATATGAGTCATAGGCAGTTGTTGGATTCATAGTATCTCCAGCCTAATATTTCGATCGATTAAAAACATTAGCTGGAGCATTCTCTAAAAGGAAATTATTATAAACTTCAAATGGGGTTTTAGTAGACTTAGGAATACAATAGGCGCCTTTAGCAGGAGAAGATCCAATAAAGACAGAAAACTAAGAAATTTTTCCTTTAGTTTTTATAGTTCCATCTTCATTTTTCACAGTACCTATTATTCTACTTAAAATCATAATTGTTCAGTTTCTTGTTGAATAATATAAATTGTATCAGTTTGTATATCATCTTTAGAAATAGCTCTATAATCTTCTAAAGATCCAACCCAAATTTTCAAAGGCTCTTGCGTTCTTTGATTAATAATTTGGTAACTAGTGTTACTGGGGAGTTCATTATCCCCTGAAAAAGCTTTAAATCTATTCATAATTTAGTTATAATTTATTAACTACTAAAGTTTCCTACAGGACATATAACATCTAAATACAATCCTATTAAGAAATTTCTACTATATGCATCAAACTACCCAGATGCTCCAAAATATACTAAAGTTGGTTTAGTTATTCCAAGATCTGGCAATTGGATATCTATCCATCCACTATTTTTTATAATGCTGGTTCCACTACCAGTATAAGGATTGTCACTACTTTCTGTACATAATAATCCTTTCCATTTAAGAAGTGGATAACCTCCAGAAGAATTGTACTGTAATAAAGTATTATATGTAGATTGACTACAATATGCTCTAAAACTATACTTTACATTAGGCATTGCCATAAAAGAGAATGCGTTTTTATACTTTACACATAGTCCATTTGGAGAGCAACTACCACTACGAGTACAAACCTATGCTTGAGCACCATTTCCTCCGTAAAGTAAAGTATAAAATGGTATAGCTCCTGGCATACTACCCTATTCTACAGAAAAATCTCCTTTTAGCATATTATCAAAGTAATAGGGATACTCTTTTTTATTAAAAGTGTGATTTACTGCTAGATGGAATGTTTTTGGCTTTATTCTTAAATACACTACCCAAGGTCCGCAATACGTGTCTAATCCTGGGAGTCTATACAAATAAACAGAACCGATATTCCAAACAAAAGAGCCAAATACAGGAGTACCACTTATCATTTGAATATCCCTTGGGTTATTTTCATCTTCTCCAAATAACGCATAATATCTATAGTAGTCTACTATTTTTCTACCCTAACTATCCACGGCATAATAAACTCCATTATCAAGAATATAACTACTACTATTAGTTATAGTATTTCCATCCATATCTAAAATATTTCCATTACTGATTCTATATGTCCTATACTTTTTGAATCCGTTTCCGAAATTACTTGTAGATATTGAATTTATATAATTAGGAGAAGAACCCATATTACCTGTAAATACAAACAACTTAATCCATTTACCGAATACTGCATACTCTTCACCATCTTCTGTAAATACAGTTGGAGCTGTATAGTCTGGGTCTGTATCGTACTTAAGAGAAGTTGATTGTTTATCAATGGCTGCATATTTAGTACTGCTCTTATTTGTAACACGCATTACAACTCCAGAAGATTTAACAACTATTTCTGGAGCTTGTGTTTCTAGGCCTACTTTGTACGGAGTTGTAGAAATTGTAGAGCTTTCTCCGTTAAGGATTGCAATTGCTTTAAATGTTAGATCCTCACTAGGACTTTCTATTCTTCCAGTATATTGAGTAGATGCACTAGTTGGAGCTGTTCCATCAGTAGTATAATAAATTGTAGCTCCTTCTGTAGCACAATACATTTTAACTCCTTCGTGTTTTATCTTAATAGCAGGCGGTAATACATTATCTTCAGGATTATATATTACTGTAGTTGTTCCTGATGTAGCAACACTTCCCGAAAATGCTCTAGCCTTGTAAGTAGTTGTTGTAGTAGGAAGACTTAATGTGCTTGAATATAATGAAGAGTTATAAGCTACACTGCTTCCATCTTTAGTATATCTAATAGACGGAAGAGTTACTCCTACTGAACCTTCTATCTATATATTATTAAATTCGTTGTGTGTAAAATTAGCAGTATTACTATAGAAGTAATCTCCGTAACATCCTTCAAAATTAAAGTAATAGAAGTAGCAAGCACTAACATCACTAGGTCCTGGAGCGTTTATATATATTAATGGATATAAATAACCAGCAGCAGTCATTCTTCCACAACCACGAACATTAGTGTATCCAAAATGAGATTCATAGCATTGTGTTAAATACATACAAGTTCCAGAAACACTTGAAAAATATAGCCCATCAAATTGTCCGTATGGACTACTATCTAACCAAAGTGCAGCTTTTGTTACATATCTGCCAAAACTAGAATCTGCAGTAGAATCGTCATCCGATGCAAAACTAGTTGTATCACTGCCAAAATTCATTCCCTAAAATGTAAAGCCATCTCCTTGCCATGCCCATTTAGTGGTTCCAAATGAAAGATTCTATAAAGTTACAGCACGCATTGCCATTCCTTCTGTAGATCCAGTATAGCCTATGTCATTTGTTCTATAACCAACTCTAAATATATATTTTTGTGATGAATAATGAGGTATAATAATTGTTCCCCCTCCACCACTATTTTGAGGAGATTCTCCTCTTATTCTAACTCCCATGGCAGATGCATTATTTTCAGAACGCAATAACCAAGTGTCACTAAAAGAGAATACACCTCCTGGTATATATAATGTATAGGTGGTCTTTCTTCTATCAAGAAAAGCTAACCACTTCAACATATAAGGTTTACAGTCATACTAATGAATAAAGTAATACTTCTTACTATTTCTAACTTCTGAAGTTAAATACATCTTTCTAGCTCCAAGTTGTAGAAAATTTATTTCTCCATTTGCAGGAACTATAATATTTGCATATAATCCATCCTATAGCTAAATTAAAGTTGCATCGTCTAAATATGGTGTAGTATTACCTGTATATGAAGAAAATGCCTAACTCCAAGTTTGGTCAGCATATGACGAAGATGATATTATAGTAAACATCGACCCTCCTCCATCACCCGCTTTATAATATCCTCTAGTCATAACTACATCTCCTGCCTAAAAACCAGTAGCCTCTTTAAGAGACTAAACTGAGGGGAAAGACACTATACCATTAATAGTTAAGTCTGCACTAGTAGGGTTTGGAGCATATAATGTTTTAGAACCATCTGAAGTTGTAATTGTAGCTATCTCTACTCCAGAAGTTAAAGATGGAATAACAGTAACCTCGCTATTTTTTAAAAATAAATCATTATTATCTTTATCTCGAATCTAAATATATTTTTTTGTCATAGTTATTTTTTGATTTTAAAGAGGGAGAAGTAATTTCCTCCCTCTTTTTATTAAAATTCTGGGAAAGTTATAATATACTTATATAAATTAGCCTAACCATCTACATTTAGTACTACATATAAAGTATTGTCACCTGCATATGTAATTCCATCCGGTTCACAGTTATTATTTCTAAGACCATAGAAAGGAATGTGACCAACAATATTTCCACCATTACTAAGACTACAAAGAGTTATACCATTTAAGTAATATCTATTTGCAGTTGAATAATTTGTTTTCCAATAATATGGTTCTGGTCCATATTGAGTTATAAGAATATCTCCTCTGGAAGTAGGAGCAACAGCCATATCTTGACCAGTCTTTATTATTTTATTAGAAGCCTAAACACCCTATGTATTAACTACAATATCTCTATTTACATAATTATTGATATTAGTTATATCGAGATTTAGTTTATAAAGCAGTGTTGACCATTTAAGATAATAAAAATTAGAACCAGCTGTAGCAGCCATACCACCAAAATTACCAAGAGCTCCACCACTACTATATTTAAACTACCAATCACAAACTTTTTGAGCTGTTACTGTTGTTGGATTTGAACCCACAAGTCTTATAACTCTACCTATATGACCATCACCAGAAACTAATATCATTGGAAAGAAATCATTACTGTCATATTTAATTGGCATCATTGTTGCACAATTACAATGAACACTTGATGTTTTAACAGAAGTAATAGGAACTGTTCTAACAATAGATTTATTTTCAACATCAATTACTCTAATAGAAGAAATTTGATCTTTAAAAGCAATTACATAACCCTAATGATAAACTATAGACTGATTTATACCGCCAAGAGTTACTACTTTTTCAATTCTAACGGAAGGAATACTCCAAGCTGATACATTTGCATAATTTATTTGAATCTCATCTAACTAAGCACTCGTAAATGTAGTATATCCACTAACTTCTTTTTGGGCGAAGTTGATAAATATCAAACCAAGATTAGCTGGTTGATAAGTAGCCTGCCCCTTAGAATTTAAAGTTAATGAAACTACTTTATGAACTGAAGATCTTTCATTAAGAAGAAAAACTCCAGTTGCTTTAGTTGGGTTTATAATTTCAAATTTAACAGTTTTGCCTGCAAAACTAGGAATAGTAAATTTAAGAGGATTATTAGGAGAAACCCAAATTAGGCTTGATGCACAGAAATTAGTATCACCCTTACGATATAATCTATAATATCTATCATCATTAACTATTATTTGATCTACCCAACAGAAATTTTTATACTTAGTGTACATAAGATTACCTGCTACTTTAGGAGTTATTGTAGAAACCTCTTTTAGGTCTATAGTATTTCCTAAAGGATTACCAAATACATCACTATAACCTAAAACAGTTTCAGCTGCTGTTGATGTAGATGTTATAGTAGCAATATTCTTTTCTGTAGTAATAGTTTTACCGCTAGTTTCAGTAACTTTTCCTAAAACTGTATCTCCATCTTTTATAGTAGTTGTGACATAGGTAGAATATAAAACCTATAAATTTTTTGTAGTAACTTCTTCTGGAACTACTGGAGTTGGTGTTGGTTCTGGAGTAGGATCCTCTGGGGTTGGTTCTACAGGTGTTGGAGTAGTCTCAATCTAAGCTACATAATTCTAAAGGAAAGTCTCTTTTATAATTTCCAACGCATCATTGGCTGTTTCACAGCCAGTAATTCCGTTGGCAGAATAATTATTTCTAAACCATCCCTGAACTGCTTCTTGAATTGTTTTAGTATTATTTGCTCCGAACTTTGACCAAGTTGCATTACTTGTAGTAACTGAGGTAGAAGAACTTAAATCACCTTCTTGAAACTCAAATCTAGTATAAGTATTAGAACACCAAAAAGAGCTTAACTCATAATCTTTAGTAATAGCATCAGAATTTATATTACAAAGAGCAAAAATCAATGCAAGATAAGTTCCAGTTCTATCTTTTCCTTGTTGACAGTGAAGATAAACTTTCTTACCGTTTCTAATATTAGTTACTATATTATTTAAATAAGAAATAAATTGAGAAAAGTTACTATAGACTCCTTGATAAGAGGATGCTCCGCCCTAAAGACGATAAAAAGAAATTCCGGTTTCCTCAGGAGTTCCATCCTCTTTTATTCTAATCATTTCACTGACAGTAGAGCTAGGAAGTCTAAAAGCGGCTTTATCTTCAGAAGCATTTGGTCTTCCTCTAAAATCAATCTCGTGCTAGATATCTAATTTATAAAATTCTTTTCGATCTACATCAGAAATAATGGCAGGAAGTTCTGTTCCATAAGGAATATTTGTATAAGCTGCTCCATTACTATAACCTCTACCATCTAATTGACTTCCTCTGAAAAGAACATCATACTTAAATTTATAACTACCATCTACTGTTGACCAACCACCGCAGTCTCGTACATTACGAATATTTATAAATTTAAGCTATCTAATTTGACCTTCTGTTGAAATAATTCCATAATTTTTATTAACTCCATAAATATCAGTAAGAGCAACATTATTTTTAAATACTTTGTAATAATAGATTTTATTTGGAATTAAATTATAAACAGGAGTAATTCTTCCTACACAATCTTGCCAATAAACTGGAAATTGAGTAAAATCAGTTGATTTATAAAACTTAACCACTGTGCCATCATCCGTTCTTATCATAATAGGACTTGGCATCTCACCTACTGATGGTCTATTATAATAAGTAACTACAGTATCGTCTGGTAATTTAACAGTTCTCTCTTCAAAGAGGGCTCCATATTTAGAAGCCCACCTTGAAATTCCAGGAATACTATCATCTTCTGCTTTTAAAGTTCTGATTTTTGAATAATCTCCATCATCATTTTTCTTTAGTTGAGTAGTAGTTATGTATGTCTAATGATACCAGCCATATGGATAAGTTTTACTTTCAAGACTTTTACTAGACATTCCAGGGACCCATCTAGGATCTGTTATATCACTAGTTCCACCAGTACCATCATACTTATGTCTATTATATTCATTAACAGCTCCATTTTCAATCATAAAATTAGAAAAAGCTTTCTTTGAGTTATTAATAAATATAGTCTAATTTGGTTTTGGTTTTCCCTGAGAGTCTGCACAAATAATAGAAGCCTAGTTAACTCTATAAACGGTTTTATCAACGAACTATCCACTAGAATTTTTTCTAGACTCCTAATAAAGATGATAAGTAAATATCATAACTTATTAATTATTTTGTTCAACAATATAAACCGTATCTGGGTCAAGAGCAGAAAGGGCATTATATTCATCTAATGAACCCTTCCAAAACTTTAAAATACCACCACCATTTTGATTAATTACCTGAGTTACTTTGGGTTCAATGGGTGTATTATTCTGTGTATTTGTAAATATTAATTTGCTCATAATAATTTAATTAAGAAGTTATTTTTCCTATAATTGGAGAGGTTGTTGAAGTTGCCGCAGAAATATAAAAATCATTATTTTTAACTTTATATAAATATATTTCTTGATATACTCTTGTTCCAATATCACTCTAACCTTTTAATTTATACCTATTACCACTTGCAGTTAAATTTCCAGTGATAAAACCATTTGAATCAACAATAGGTAATGAAGTTTCATATAGCCAGATATAAGATTCATTATCACCACTTGAAGCATTAACATTAACATAAATAATGTCATTTAATGAACATTGAGTAGAAATACATCCATAAGATGGAGGACTAGTTCTTGCATAAAGTTCTTTGGGGTCACTAGTACTTCCACCAAAATTACCACTATACATAGTAAATGTATCAAAAGTTAAATTATAGAAAATAACATAAGATGGTTTATCATAAGTGGTATTTACTACAGAAACAGAATTATTTGATGGAGTAAAACTAGATGTATAAACAATATGATTATAAGAATCCCCTGTAAAATTACTTAAATAAGTATTAACATTTAAAGTAATTTCTCCAGTAGTTGAGTTTAAAGTACCAACATTTGTAGCAGTTTTTCCTGTTGGAACTACTTCTGAAAAACTATCAATACTGTAAGTAATTACATTTGGATCACTATTGTATTCAGCAAGTGAATTATAAATATTCTCTGAAGCTGTAGTTATTGTTGGAATTGCCACATAAACTCCATTTCCAGAATAAGATGGATCCTAATCATAATCAACATCAACGATATAATCTAGGCCTACAATAGTTACTTCATCATTAAATTGATCATAATAGACGGTAATAGTATTATTTCCAACTGAATCAATTCTTTCAGCAGAGAGGCTAATACCACTAGTCAATGTATTAGTAGTATTATTATCATAATGACCTGTAACTACGAAATCATTAGCTGAGAGTGATGTTCCTATTGGCTTTGAACCACCAGAATAAGTAGCTGTAATAGAAGTTAAATTTACAACAACTATCTCTTCTTCTTTTCCATCTTGAGAAACTATTACATCTGATGTTACTTTAGTAGTTCCATCTGGACAAGTAACTGTTACTCTTACAGTGTAATTCCTTGGGGTAGTTGATGTATTTGCACCAAAAGTAACTATACCAGAAGTTTTAACAATAATTGCTCCAGTATGAGTTCCCACAAAATCATAAGTAACTGTTGCATTTAAAGAAAGAGTTTGTGAAGAACCGTCACTACCAATCTTCTTATAAGAATAATTTAAAGTAGGAGCACCACTCTTTCCACCACTAGCTACAGTTGTAGTGTTATATTGAAATTTCTTTATAGTAAGATCACTATAAGTATATGTAATAGGTGCAACATATTCAGATTCTTCAAGAATTATCGTTGTAGTACCAACTACGCTTCCAGATGAATTTACAGCATTAACTACTATATTCTATAAATTAAAATCAGAAGAAAGTGTAATTTTTCCAGAAATTGGATTAATACTTACACCTGCTTGATTCTAAGCAAGAGCAAAAGTATATTTTGCAGTAGTTGTTGATGGAGTTAGTGAAATAGACTGAAGCTTAATAGTATTATTAGATTCATCTAATTGACCATAAGAAAAATCTACACTAGTAAGTGTATTATTTATTTCCTTAGCATTTGGATTTAAGGTAACCTAAGCTACTCTATTAACTCCATAATTTGCATTTTTAATAACAAGTGCGTATCCCATATCAATTTTCTATACTAATCTTAATTGTACTTAAAGCATTTTGAAGTTGAGAAACAACCGTCTCTAGCTGACTAATTCTATTTTCTAATGCAGTAGTATCTGCAGAAATAATTGTAGTTCCTCCACCAATACCACTAGTGTTTATTTCTAATAAACTAGAAAAAGCAGCATTCATGTTTTTATCTACAATATAAAAACCATCTTCTTCAACTTCAATTACAGTAATTCCACAAAAAGCATTACCATTAATATCAACAGTAATTGGAGACATGAAATCAACATCATTACTAACTGATGTCGTTTGAATTTCAGGAAATACCTAATTATCCCCTTTATAAATCTTTAATTGGCTCATATGTCTAAATCTATATTAATTTTTTCTGGATAACCTTCTGAGATGTCATATGTAAATAATTCATCTCTATCTTCGATTTCATTAATTTCTGCTAAATGAAGCTGAGTTACATTAAATGCTTCAATGGCATAAACTTCAAGGGCATCTAAGAAATTACGAATTATAGGTATTGGAAATTCCATCTAATAACCACCTAACCAAACAGTATAAGTAGACTATTCTTTAGTTTCCATAACACTAATAGAATTTTTTAAAGCAATTCTAGTATTTCTATCTATCCATCCAGTTATGCCATTTATAGTAAACGAATTAACTTCTTCGCTCGTATCATATTCATTCTGAAGTTTAATTAATTCTTCCTTGATTCGATGAGTTGTTGGAATACCTGTTATAGGAACTTCAAAGTATTGAGTGTCATATTTATCCTTTTCATTTAATGGATCGGGAGTATGATCTCGCTGAGAAAGATTTAATACATATTTATTAGTATTAACCTATTCTATATTTTTTAAATTTGCTTTATTAGCTAATGACCACTTCATATTATTAATTCATTAATGTTATTACTACATCTTCTTTTGGTCTAATCATTAATCTAGTTGAAAATGAACCACTATTATAAAAATTAAAACCGAGCATGTCACCTGTTTTAGCACAAGCAGTAGCATTGTTACTATTAGTATATATACTATTGTAACATGCAAATCCCCTATTACCTGTTTCTGTTCCTAAGAAAGGAATTAGATATTTATTATCTATTAACTTAACAACTGCCATAATACCTTCTGTTGGAATAAAATAAGTGATAGGAGAGCCAGTATTCGTATTAATATAGTCTTTATAATCAAATGTAAATTCAGTAGAAACTTGATCTGAGTCATTTTCATATCTTGATATTTGATAATTTAGTGTTACAACACTATTTTCCTAAGTAGTTGTAATAGTAGTATAGGGCAAGAGCTCCTAAGAACCTACCCAATTTTCTAATCCCCAAAACTTATTATAATAAGATACGACACTATAATATCCAGTCTCACCCCTAACTATAAATGACTCATAAGTATCCTCCATTCCAAAAGATTCTGTATAACCAGTTGTAGTTGATTCTGAAATTTCTCCAAAATGATCATATGGGGTTCCTTGAATAATATCATATATAGCAGTTGTACTATACCAACCATAACCTAAAAGAGCCATCACCTAACGACATTCATAGTCTATCGGCTAACCACCAAATTCAGAATTATGTGCGCTAACCTTAATATTTTCAATAGAGGAATATATTTGTTCTCTACTTGGTTGACTATAAAAATAATTATCAAAGTCATTATCTGTGGTTGTTAAGTTACCAGATTGATTACAAGCTTTATAAACTCCAATACAAGTCTTTCCATTCCAAAAATTCCAAGTATTATCAACATCAGCTTCTGACATACAGAAGGAAACTTTAAGTCTATAACCATCCTAATCAAGCTATTCAATTTTCCACCAAAAGTCTGGTAGCTTCATTACAATATCATCAGTAGCCATATTATAGATAGTAGAGGTCTTGGTTACGCCGTCCTTTAAATAATAATGATCATTATCATCTAATTGCCAAAGATTCTAATAACCAACTCCTGAACCGTTTTCTATTCTACTTATATAACAATGACTATTATCTCTAATTCTACGAATTACATTTTTATAAACAGTTTCTCCATTTACTTCTGCTGTTGTATCATTATCTTTAGCAGCCTATCCTATAATTACATCTTCAGGTAGCTTAGTACCTGTTACTACACCATCTTTTGTAATTGGAGTCTAGTCAATAATATAACTAGTATAAATAGGTCCTTGATCTCCAGCCTCTTCACCAATCTTTAAAATCAGCTCAGCCATATCATCCATAGTAGAACTAAGCGGAACCTATACACCTTTTGCTTCAATGGCATTTATTATATCACTTTTTGCCTGTTGAAGTCTTTCTATTTGTGTTACTATGCTCATAATTCTCCTAATAAATTTTCTATATTTCCAATTAAATCATAAACACACTTAGCACTGGGATATTGTTCATCCGTAGAAGACGAAGATAAAGAAACTACTTTATTTGATTTATTTTCTTTACTATTTAATTGGTACTGCCTAACTAACTCATATTCTTCTTCAGTATAAACTTGCCATCCTTCTGGAATACCATCTTCTCCACTTGGTAAGTCATTCATATTTGCAGACTTAATGAATGTACCATTTGCTGCAACACCACTTACCCACGAATTCAAACAACCGTTTGCGCTTATATCGTTTGCAATCATTTTAATGTAACTCAAACTTGGGCAAGTGCTAAACATATTGTTATAACAATTTACTTCTAGTGTTTCTGCTAACAACTGTGGAGCTTCTGTTAACGATGTGCAACCAAAGAACATAGCATGATAACAACTTTGAGCCAACGTTATTGCTGGAAGTTGAGGTGCAGATACTAACTGTCTACATGACTTAAACATACTAGAATAACAACCAAGAGACAAAGTTGTTGCTGGTAAAACCAAGTTGTTAGCGTGTACTATTTTCGAACGGTCAAACAATAATTTGAAAAGAAGTTTTGTTTCAATGGTTGTTACACCTTGGAAATTATCACCAAAAGCCAATGACATTATATTTCCTTGTGCATTATATGTTGCAGTAGAACCATAGAACGTACCAATAGTTATATCATCATTTTCAGGTTCATCAAGTTGAGATATTATTTCGCCTTTCCATAATACTTTATCGCCACTATTTACATTTATTTCAACAAGTTGTGCTGATTCAGACCATGTTTCCCCATTATCAGTTGAATACTGAATAGTGTTTTCATTTTCACCACTGAATTTAAATGTACCATCACTTAATGCAACGAGTGTAAAAAAATCTTGTGAATAATCATGTCCATTAATTAATTCATAAACAGCCTTAGCACTGGGGTATTGGTTTTCCGTACTTTCGGAGGAAATAGAGTCAACCTTATTATTAGTCGACTCTGAACTTTCCATTGAGATGAGATTTCCATCTGCATCTTTAACTCTAAAAAATTTAGCCATAATATTAATTATTCTTCTAGTTTAGTTATTTCCATATAAACGTATGTAGCCTTCATTGTATCATTACTACTACATAAATTCCAATTAGTTCCATCAAAAGCATATTTACCTTCCATATTGTCTATAAAATTATATGTACCAGTAAAAGAGAACTTATAACCATTACTTGTAAACTCATCTGTTATAGCATTAGTTGGTTGGACTACACTATCTGAATGAAGTATTTCTGTATAATCTTCTCCACTAATACCTAAACCATTCATACCAGATGTTACTAAGTAAGGTTTGTTTGGAGTAATATTTCCTGTTACAGTCTAGGATTGAACAGTAAATCCAGTTAAATTTCCTTCTCCATCAACCGTAGCTGTTACTCCTATTATTTCTCTAAACTCATCTCCACCCATTCTAGTATATTCCCAATGAACATCAGCAAAAGGAAGAACTATTGATCTATAGTCTGTTCCTCTAAATTGAAGTCTTAAAGTTATATCTGGGTTATACATTGGGAAAATAATCGAAATATTACCACCTAAATTTTCATTATAGACTACAGGATCACTTACTGGATAATCAGCGTATTCATAATAACTACCAAACTCCTAAAACCACTCCTCTCCACCTATTGGGAAGGTTATTGAAGCTGCAGTCGAACACTTTGAGTCAGCCTTGAAGTCATCAATAATAGAATCATATACATATATCCTCTGTACATTAGTTTTATTGAAAGTAGAGAAAGTAGGAACAGCAGTTGATCTTAAGATAACAGTAACAGTATTAGTAGAAGAATTGCCATTGCCCGGATAAAAATATGTTCCTGTTACATTGCCGAGATCTATTAAAGATGCACTATTATTTGCTAAACCATGCTAAGATATAGTGGTTACTTTTGGCAAAAATAATCTTCTTCTTCCTACACCAGCTAAGTTACCAGGTGAACCACCAGCACAGGACACAAGATTATAAAATATAAGGTCTTGTGGTAAATTAGTAACCTTAGTTCCTCTTATAGAACCGGTTCCTACATTTACTGCTCCCTAAAGAAGCGAATAAAATTGGAAAATATCTAATTTACTACAATTTCTCCAGTTATATGCTGGAACAATACTACCTATAGTTGTCGGATAATTTTCAATTGTTTCCAAATTACTGCATTCCTCAAAAACACCACTATAATAACTAGAAGGATTTACCCTTGTTGGTAAATTACTACTCCATCGTACTGTTTTTAATGATTTACAACTATAAAACAAATGATCACCTGCAGTTGTTACACTATCTGGTATATATATACTTTCAATTCCACTATCCTAAAAGCATCCATTTGAATATGTATAAGCAGCACCAAGATATACTACAGTATTAGGAATTGTAATATATTTTAATGAAGTACAGTTTTGGAAACAGCTTGATAAACCTCCCAAATAATTGTTCCATTCAGCACCAAGAGAATGTAGATTAGGAAATTTTTCTGCAAAATCAGAGAAGTCAACAATAGAAGATCCTTTGAATTCGGTAAGTATAGTTCTTACATTGGCCAATTGTTTTTTTAATATTTTTCCATCAATGCCACCAATTCTTACACCACTTCTAAATTCATAATGTGTAGCTCCACCTCCAGAATATGTTGTATGCTTTGGTTTTCTATTACCCCAATTGCTTAAAACAATTCTCTATACTTCAGAATCAATAAATGTAACCTCTTCTGATTCTAATTCTGTATCATCAAATAAAACTGATCCAATAGGAATACCACCTTTTCCAATAGTCCACCAAGTAGCTTCTGGGCTTCGATGAATTTCAAGATTTGTCATAGTATCAGCCGGTAACCATTGATACAAACATTGATTAGCACTTATATTTAAAGCAAGTAGTCTAACATAAGTTAATTTTGTACAACTATTAAACATTGAATGACAAGCTAATTTTGATAAAACACTTGCTTTTATTGTTGGTCCTATTTCTAATGAAGTACATCCATAAAACATATTTCTATAACAAGCCTCAGCTAATGTTGTAGCAGGTAATTCAGAAACAGCTCTAACTAAAGAAGTACACCCCTAAAACATACCATAATAACAACTATCAGTTAAAGTAGTTGCTGGTAAAATAGAAGGAGCTGACACCAAAGAAGTACATCCATAAAACATATTCTAACAACAAGAAGATCCACTTAAAGTAGTAGCAAAAGAAAGAGAAGGAGCTATTGTTAAAGAAGTACACCCCTAAAACATACCCTAACAACACTAGGTAGCTAAAGTTGTTGCTGAAATTATTGGAGTAGTTACTAAAGAAGTACAGCCTCTAAACATAAAATAATAACTTGTTTCTTTAGTAATTTGAGAGGGTAATATTAATGGAGCCTTCTATAGTGAAGTACACCCATAAAACATACTTCTATAACTAGATTTATTAACATTTGGTGCAAGTACTAAATTTTCTGCATCTACTAACGTCGTACAACTATCAAATAAACAACAAAAATTAAAATCCCCACTGTCCATTAGCGTGTTAGCATCAGCATATTTACCCTTTAGAAGGGTCATTAAAACACCACTAATCTTATAATTTTTATCAGCATTAAAATTAGTCTAATTTATAGTAGCATCACTGTTACTAATTGAAAGATTACTTCCAGATCCTCTAAGTATTACACTATTATTTAAAGCAATATTTGGAATATTTATTGTTACTATAGAAGAAGTATTAGTTACTTTAATCCAACTTCTTCCTTCATTCGTCGAATATTCTAAATAAGCTAATTTTGATGCATTAACAGCAGATCCAATTACAATACTAAAAGTTGTATCATCTTCTAAAGCAGTTAATCTAAAATAATCAATAACTCTCTTTTTTGCTATTATAGCTGTATGCCTTCTTCTCATAAATTTAATTCTATTTTATTTGGATATCCTTGTGTAATATCAAAATTTTCAACTTCTTCAATACTCTACAACTATTTAACCTATAAGAGGTGTTGATTAGTAACATTAAGCGCCTCAATAGCATATAATTCTAGAGCACTTAAGAATTGCTTAATGGTTTCTATATCTAAAGTTAATGGAATTTCATTAAACCAAACTGTATAAATATTTCCACCACTCTACTAAACCACATCTAAAGCATGAAGAAGAGCAACTCTAGTATTTCTATCTATCCACCCACTTTGTCCATTTATTATAAATGAGTTAACTTCTTCTGAAGTATCATACTAAAGAATACTTAATACTTTAGAATTTATAGCCTCCTAAAGAGTTTGTTCATGTGGTGTTATTTCAGGTTCAGTCCACTCTTGATAACCAGCTTCTATAAATTGTTCATTAGTTGGATTGAAAATTCTCATTCCATCTAAAATGATGCTAGAGCCCGCAAATACGGGCTCTCCATCAATAAGTTTATAGTATTTTTTCATTTCAATCTAATAAAGTTAAATCTGCATAAATTCCTTTATGATCAGTTACTGTAAGGTCTTCTATAATTTGAATATTATTAATAGAAAAACCTTTACAAATGATATTATCTGCACAAGCAGATTTTGCTGGTTGTGTTGTAATATCACCTAAGTAACCATGATTAGCCATTACATAACCCGCAGTTTTAAATGTATCGTATTCAGATGCAGAAGCTACATTAAAATCACCAGCCAATATAACATAATCATCATTTGAAAAATCACTTATTAACTATTGTATCTAGGCTAATCTTATACTTCCATCAGTATGGGTTCCTTGATTAAGATCTAGGTGAGTTTCTACAAATTTTACTACATGTTTTCCTAAAGGCATTGATCCAACTAAATAATATCTTCCATTTTGATATACCTATGAATAAACAACTTCATTATAAGATGTAAATCGTTTATTTGAAAATAAGGCCTATTGATTATATCCAGTCTTTGTGCCAACATAAGCATATGCATACGGAGCAAAAATATCATCTCTTGCTACTATTGCTGGGTCATTGCCAGATGCATTAACAAAATTTGTATTATATTCACAACAACCAAATACATCTGCATTTATAGTATTAACATGTTGTACCCATTTAGCATGCTAAGTAGGATAATCTGAATATGTTGTAGTTGTATCAGAATTATTTCCTAAAGAAAAATGTCCAACATTCCAATGCATGTATCTTAGCTTTATAAAGCCCGGATCTACGGTTGTAGTCTCACTAGAACTATTATCACTAAATAGCTCAACAGAAACTGTTGGAGCAACTACTTTCGAACCAGCAGCATTAGTTCCTGACCACACATAAGCATAAAAATACCTACAATCTTCTGGTATATTATATGTACGCGGAGTCGTGTCTGTAACTTGTATTAAAGTAGTTCCTAAGCAGAAGTCAGGAGCAGAACCTAAAGTTACAGTATTACTTCTAAGAAAAGCATAACGACAGCTACCATTTGGATTTTTTGTTACGGTTATCGTTCCATGACCCCTTAAAGGGAGCATTACTGTATACCATGTATTCTAACCATCGCTCCAAGTAATATTTGTCTAATGAATAAATGCATTAACTAAATCACTATCTGTATACGTAAACTCCCATGTTGCTGGCTATATACCAAAATAACTTTGTAAAGCTCCAGCCGAAATTAGATCACTACCGCTACATGTGTAAATATCATCTGCAATAGTTACAGTATTAATTGATTCACCACTAGCAAAACTTTGGGTATTTGCTGAATTAAACTCACGACCACTACTTACCCAAGTACCAGCAGTAGCACATTCATATATAACTACAGGATCAGAACTAGTAGAGCCTTTTACATAAGCAAAGTCTCCAACTGATGGGGAAGCAACAGCTGCAGAAAGTGCCTCAGATGATACATACCAGCCTTTAAAAGACTGATCTACACCTATATTTCCATTTCCCAGAATAGACTGTCCATTAATTGTTTTTATGGTGGTTCCACTTGTTAGCTTATCTTGCTTACCAGCTATTTCCTAATCAATTGTATCACCTGTTTCATTATTATACACTAAAGCAGATACTGTTTTAGGATATAAAGTTTCATTATTTTTTTTAAATACTACGCTTTTTGCCATATTACTTAGAATTCATTATAATCAATATTTGGATCTGTTCTATAAGCAAAGTCTTCCAGATCACTCATTATCTCATCCACATATACCCTAGTTGCATAAGTAGTCTATGTAGTATCATTAACAGTCATACCAGCTGTCAAGAATGTAGCTAAATTATCAACAATAGAAATATAATAAGTTTTATTTGCTTCTATGTCTAGTTCAATAGCCCATTCAACTGTGGCTGGAAGTGAAAGAGTAGTAGGAGTAGAAGGTGAAGTAAATGAGAACAAATATTCATTTACTTTATTAGGTTTACTTGGAGTAGCTAAAGTTAAAGTTAAGGAGGACACACTTCCCCAAACATGCATTTGATTTGGAACTAAAGCAAATGTTGTGTCTGATGTTCCATGATCTATTTTATCTAGCTAACTCTATACTTCAATATCTCCAGTTCCAACTAAAGATAAACCATTAATAGTTTTTATAAGAGATATACTATTTTCTACTTTATTTCCCTTTATTGCATTCCACTCTGATTCTGTATAAACTGTCCAACCCGCCGGGATATTAATATTTGTCCAAGTAACTCCCTCATCTGGTTTTACATATATACCAATCGAAGAGACACCAGTTAGCCACTAATCTATGGGAGCATTTGATGATCCGTGCGAACCAGAAGTATTTGTAACTGTTTTTAACTAATTACGAATAAATTTTAAACAGTCGCATCCTTTAAACATACAATCATGACTATCACTAGCAGCACTTATGGTTTGTATATTTGGCACTTCAACTAATGACTTACAGTCCTAAAACATATAAGCGTAGCAACGACTAACATGATTTACTGCTGGTAATTCAGGGGCAATACGAAGATGGGTACATCCATTGAACATACTATCATAACATCCAATCGCTAGAGTGGTCGCTGGTAAAGAAGGGGCTGTTGTTAAGGAAGTACATCCAGAAAACATCCCTTTATAACAATAATCAGCTAAAGTAGTTGATGGAATGGAAGGAGTTTCTATTAATGAAGTACATCCAGAAAACATATAAGCAAAACAACTATTAGCTAAAGTATAGTTAGATATAGAAAAATTAGTTAAATTCTATAATGAAGTACATCCAGAAAACATATAAGCAAAACAACTGTTACCAAGAGTTATATTTGCTATAGAAAACGATGGTATCTAGGTAAGTTGTTTACAATCCTAGAACATTCCTTCAAAAGAGGCATAACCTATAGATGTTGGGGCATTATATAACGGATTTATATAAGTAGCACTTGAAATAGTACACCCTTTAAACATATAAGCAAAACACTCATTTTCAAAAACTCGTGAACCAAAATCAAAATGAAGCGGGTTCTCATAATATGATAATTCCATTGTTATACCACAATTATGAAACATTTCGTAACAGCATCTATAACTAGTAGATGTTATAAATAATAAAGGAAAACAGCCTAAATTTATACATCCATTAAACATACCTTGATAACAACAATCCGCCATATTAGCTGAATATAATTGTATAGTATTATATTCAGTATCCCCTTCTGAAAAATAAGATGAATATTTTAACTATAAAGAAGTACATTCCTAAAACATATAAGCAAAACACTCCTCAGCTAAAGTAAAACCATTATTCTCATCATATGGACGAAGATAGCCTTTTTTTAATTCAGTACACTAACCAAACATATTATCACAACTATGCGTTCCAAGAGTATTAAGTACTAATTTAGGAGTTTCTTTTAGAGAAGTACACCCAAAGAACATACCATCATAACAATTATTAGCTAGAGTGGTCGCTGGTAATTCTGGAGCTGCTGTTAGAGAAGTACAACTATTAAACATACCAGAATAACAACTCAAGCTCAAAGATGTTGCTGGTAATTCTGGAGCTGCTGTTAGAGAAGAACATCCACCAAACATATTAAAATAACAACTATCAGCTAGAGTAGTTGCTGGTAACTCTGGAGCTTTAGTTAGAGAAGTACATCCAGAAAACATCTCTTTATAACAACTATCAGCTAGAGTAGTTGCTGGTAATATAAAATTTTGTGCATCAATTACTTGAGTATTTCCAAATAATCCCTAAAAAGCAGTAGGAGTAACATATTGCTAATCCTACTCGACAAAATCATCATTATATATAAGTGAACCAATATTACCACAAACATTAAACTAAATATTTGAAGAAAAATGCCCAAAATTTGCATCAAGTTCTTCAATATTAACCTCTTCTGGAATTTTTATTTTCCATCTAACTATATCTCCTTTTATTACTTCAACCTATGCTTCATTATTTTCAGATTCAGCAGACCAATTACCATTATTAATTGAATATGAAATAGGTGCTCCGTTCCACTAAAATTGTCCACTCTCTAGCGCCATAAGAGTTAAATAATCATTAGAATAATCTCTTTTTTCCTTCTCTGATTCCTTTGACCATAGTTTTACTTCACCATTATATCCATAATAAATAGGATGATCTGGATAAAGCTGAATTTGATATGTAGAATAAGTTTGACCTAAGAGAATATAAGCTTTATGAACATATTTTACTTCACCATTACTATTTACATACCTAGTTGGATTTCCATTTGGATCTATTTCTTGTGACCACCAAGTAGTTGAGTCTAAATAGAAAAGACCATTGTCTGGATTAAATGTTCCTACTAAGTATATTGGTCGATTATTAGTTAAAGTAGTTCCACAATTAGCAGAATATCTAAAATCAAGTGTATTTACTAAATATAGACCTGTTATATTAGCTGCATTAGCTGCTGCAGTCGAAGAATTATAGTAATGAAATATGAAATCTGTTTTAAATCCAGCTGTATTTACTGTTTTTGTAGTTCCTGTTGAATAAGAAGTTACAATAGAACTCCAAGAACCATTGCCCTCTTGCATTATAAGAGTATATGGAAAAATTCCCAATGAGCCAGCAGGTCCTAAGCCACCACTAAATGATATTACATTTGTTGTATTTCTATCTGAAGTATGTGTTTCACCGTTAGATGTTGCATCAAAAGTCGACTCACCACTAAAATTTGTAGATCCTGTCCCTGGAACACTGGCATATTTTGTCATTGAATTAAGGAAAGTAAAATCACAGTTATCTGCTTCCAAAACATCAATAACAAAAGTTCTAGCATA
>JAEEGL013611003.1_pt1 | contig 36282 bp, 40 predicted proteins | sample 9134231 | NCBI WGS metagenome assembly JAEEGL01 (sample SAMN16246548, study PRJNA631951) | gut metagenome | biome: gut microbiome; feature: rumen; material: fiber-attached | host: Bos | place: Iran: Karaj | collected 2018-10
AATAAGGAAGCGGGCAACACCACATTCGCCGTAGCCTATACCGGACTTGCTTCCGCTCCTGCCCTTGTTGATGGTGGCGGTAACATGAACATTATCTCGCAAACATTTGATGGTCAGTCTATTATCATAATCTATGGAGCGAATGACACCACCTTTGAGAAGAGCAAGGTCCTTTACATTACCGCTGCTACTCCTAATGGGGATGTACTGAGCAGGGAAATAAACATCACACAGCTTGGAAAAGGGCTTCCTGTCGCACCTGTTTGGAGGGATTACCAGCTGGATTTGCAAACTCCTGGGATTGGTTATATCAACTATTCGGTAATCTTTAATGGTGCTACGGTCTATACTGGAAGGGCTTATGCTTATCCAGGAGCCGATGGTGCTGTGATATTCTTCAATCAGCTGGTTAAGAACTATTTAAGCAATAAGATTGAATTTATCGGGGGCTACCAGACTGTTAATGACTGGCTTGGGAACTTTACGATTACATCACCGGAGCTTGGGAACATTACCTCTGTGGCCTTCTACGAGGATTATTCATACGAGAACAGGCAGATGCAGAATGTGATGACCCTGAACAATCCAATCACCCACGAGGTACCGGAGGGAGGTTTTGTTCCGCTTTCCTTCTTTGTAACCGGAGACACAGGAACTGTACAAATAAGAACAAATAAAAGGATAAATAACTAATAGATATGGCTGAAACGAGGTTAAAAGTAACTTATAGCGTAACTTCAACAACTAATTCCACACAGCTCTTCAAGACCAGCTATTTTTCAAAGGCTGAGCTTGCGGACGGAACTGAACTGCCCTCCAACATATTTGATGTGGGCAACCACGCCTATGTCTTTTCAGCAACCGGCAATAATGATGTGTTCTATACCCTGACAGGAAACACAATTGGTGATGAAGCTTTTGAGGGGATGACCAGGATTGTTGCGGTTGATATTCCTTCTACTGTTACAACCCTTGGGGAAAGATGTTTCAGGAACTGTACGAACCTGTCAAGCGTAACCCTGGCCGATACTGTATCAAGTTTCGGCGAGGGAGCTTTTGATGCGGATGTGGCCCTGGAAAGCATCGTAATCCCTTCAACAGCAGTTACCATGAACAGTAAGGTATTCCGTGGATGTACTGGACTTACCTCAATCACCATGAGCGACACAACCGCACCTGCTGTATCTGCAGACACTTTCTACCAGGTTCAGACGGGTGGAACTCTTTATTACCCAACCGGAAGCACCTATTCAAACTGGCTGTCCAATAACCAGTACTACCTTGGCTACTATAACTGGAATGGTGTTGAAACTGGTGGAACTCCTTCCGGCTCGTCCGTACAGTATCTGCGCAGCCAAAACCTAAGTGTTGTTTCGTACAGTATGATATCAGGGGCATCAGTTAGTGATACGATGCCACCAACCGAAGTAGCCGGAGTGTTATGCGTATACGCTGTTCCGTATGGTTCTAACCCGAACATAGAATGGACCATAGGACACAACGATTTAAATATGTCTTTGTGCGGCAATACTGTCTATGGTAGTAATACTGACCAAGCTAATAATATTGTAACTTGCCAACACCTGGTCACTTTTGACAGTACTATTGAAGGATATACCGATATTGCAATTCGTGAAACAACTTCAAACTATAATGTCAGTTTACGGGTCATAAACAGACTGCCAGGTTCAACAGCAAGCCCGGGAGTGTTAGCTAATCCGTCCGCCGTAACTTTTTCTTCATCTGGCTATGATGGCAATTATTATAAAATAGCCGATGTCGTGTGCAACGGATTTACACCGGACACCAATAGCACCCACGGCAGCGTCTTTTTAACCACTTCTTCTCCCTATATACCATGGTATGGCCGACCTGCCACGGATTTTGTTTGGAGGGATAATCATTATGTCATACGGCTTACTAGGGTTTATGAAAACTCAGGTTCGCCTAGAGAGTCCAAAGTACTACATGCTTTTACGCCAAATACAAATGTGCAAATCATTTCTGCATCTGCAACAACTTATCTTTTCGTCTTTGGCATGAACCAGGAAGGTTCTGGTTCAACACCTCCTACTGGGCAAACAGACATAACAGAACTTCATGCTAGCCAAGCACATTCATATGTTATGCCTAGTAGCGCTTCGTCTTTTTCGGCTGGTACTGTTGGGTTAACTTTTTATTATTTACCGGTAGATGCGGAAATTGACCTAGAAATAACATCATCAAACAATAACCTTATATACAATCCGCACGATTCAAGTACTGGTATTACCGGTGGTGGTATTTATTCTGGTTATGCCTATGTTCACTATGTATTTGATGTAAATAGAACTAATACTGGAAGTTCAGTTATTACAGCTGTTGATAGGAATACAGGATTGGAGGTCAGCAGAAGAATATACAAGGTTACTTCTGCCGCAACTCCTAATTTGTATTTCAGCCCTTCTGCATACACTTTTGAATCGGGGGCAAGTTTTGATTATGCATGGCCAGGCATGGTTTTAACCGACATAGTTGAAGCTGGCTGCACGCTTGACCCATCAAAAACAGGTGACCAACTTGGGCATGTAGCCTGGATTGTTGCTGACGGAAACCTAGAATGGGCTGATAAGTCTAATACTCTTGGAGCATATCCAGACAGTTTAACCAAAAAGCTTCAAGCAACCAAAATAGTCCCTAACACAGGAGATACAAGATGGCTTATTGGTGATACGGTTTTAAATGATACATCGGGCAACTCTTATCTCAATAGTTTTAAGATTATTCAAGAGGCTGGTTCTGGCTATACTCCAACCCCTTCTGACAGATGGATGTATCTTAATCCTTCCGCTAGAACACATAACGCATATACCGATGCTTCTTCAAATTTCGTTATCAGAGGCTCTGGATGTAGCATAGACAGCGCTTATACTCCAACATTTACTTTCAGCGGAGATACAAGCTGGATAAGCAGTATAGAAAGGGTTAATTATAGTAGACTTCAGAGTGCATGGATTGTTTATTACAAGGTTTCTCGTAATCTTGGACTAAGTGCTAGAGAAATCTACATAACAGCAAATGGCGTACACGATACCGATGGAAATGTCTATAATGACTTGGTATTTCACGCAACACAGAACTACGGTTCATATGTGTTCCTGAACTATGACGAGGACCATAATGCACCTTCCGGCTCTTCTGTTGAAACTGTTGAGGTTGTCCCTGTTAATACGACAGTTTGTTCCGTATTGTTTGTTTCCTCTGCTTCAAACACCCCTGATTTATGGACAGGTGTAACCCAGCCTACAGTAACAGTTCTCGGAAACTACATTACGGTTAACTGGCCGGAGAACCCTTATCAGGAAAACAGACAACTCCAACTGCAGTTTCAAGTTGTTCGGGGTGAGGATTGTGAAGAAACAACGTCACTTATTTATACTAAGAGACAAAATGCTGCAGCAACTCCCGTCCAGAAGGATATCAAGGCCGCAGATACTGATTATAGTGTTGGAAGCGGTACTGGAGATGCATCTACCACGATACTGACAAGCGGCTGCACCTATGACCACTTCACCTTTATTACCGGTGGAAGTTTCTCTGTAACAGCCTTTTCCGTCTCTAACTCAATCTTGTTCTATTATCCGGAGAACCCGACCACCTCACCGAGAACAGGTTATGTCTACATTACCTTCTACGATAGTGACGGGAATACATACGGTCCTCAGACGATTACCTTCACCCAACAGGCAGGTAGTTCCCCAGGACCCGGACCAGGACCAGACCCGGAGACAGGCTATGTGCTGACCACCCTCACTATATCTGACCAGGAACAGCACAGATACTTTGTTGAGGCGAGACCTGGAGTTGTTTATTCAGCCGCCGGACAGTATTATAAGACGGTCTTGGCTTGTGAGGCCAGATATTCCCTCTACTATGTGAATAGCTATGGTGGTGTTGATGTGCTTCCATTCAAGGAAAAGAGCTGGAAAAAAAGCGATACGGTAACCCGCTTCAACTATTCAAGGAGTTTCCGAAACAACACCCTTGAATTTGAGAATGTCAACTATTTAAATTCAATTGAGGAAGAGTACGAGTTGCATACCGGATGGATGACCGATGAACAAAGTATGCGGATGCACGAGCTTGTGGAGAGTACAATTGTATATCTTTACGATGCCCTAGAAAAAGAGTATATACCAGTAGTTATGTCTGATAAAAAGTTGGAATACAAAACTTATCATAATCAGGGAAGGAAATTCTATAACTACACGGTTAACTGCAAAGCTTCTCAGAGCCGTGAGCGTAGATAAGAAAGGGAGGCTTAAAAACCTCCCTATTCTTTATGCATACTCCCAACGGTAACCGCCTATACTTTTTCGCTTACCTTGGCATACCTCTGTAATGTGGCCACGGGAAATGTTTAATGCTGCAGCAGCTTCTTTAATTTCCGGCCACGTGTATAAATAGTAGCCCTCCATATCATACTGATTAACTGCAATCTTATGCTTTTCAACCCTTCTTTGAATTGCCGTCCCCCAATTTATATTCTCTTTCGGGGTCATGAGATTGAGGTTTTCCAGTCTGTTATCATACTTATTCTCATTAATGTGATTTATCTGCATGCCTTCCGGAATTGGTCCATTAAAAGCCTCCCAGACAAGGATATGTACACGGAATGTTTTATATGAGCCATTTTTCCAGAGTTGAACCTTATGATATTCATCTGGTGTTATGGACAAAATCTTTTCTTTTCCGCTTTTATAAATCTTTTTAACCCGTCCAATATTACTGACATAGTAAACGCCCTCATAACCAGGTATTTCTTTCCATATTTCTTTCTCCATTTTTAAGTGTCTCTATATAACTATAGTACAAAAAATATCGCTTAGAAACAACCAGGGGTCATAATATATTTTATAAAAACCGCATTATGCGTAACGACATTCACTTATTCATTAATAATCAAGAGGTTGACTTGACGGAAGACCAGTCAGTCCTCTTTACATATCAGCTTGAAGACCGCACCAATCCTACGGTTGTGAAGAATCACTACTCCAAGAACATTACCTTGCAGGAGACGGAAGGAACCCCGAACAATCACCTCATATTCGGGTGCTTCCACAATAGTGACAGACGAATTGGACAGGGAGGGACCTATGGAAACCAGTATGACGCTTCTAAGAGGGTTCCCTTCCAGGTCTTCGTCAACGGGGATTTGCAGGAAAGCGGATATGCACAGCTCACCAAGGTCACCAAGAAGGGCAAACAGATTATCTATAATGTTACGCTCTATGGTGGCCTGGGAGACTTTTGGTATTCGCTTCACACAAAGGAGGACGGAAGTACCAGGACCCTCGCCGACCTTATCTGGAAGAACCTGGACAATAATGACGAGATTATGACCCCAGACGAAGAGTTTGACTTCACCATCAACAAGGAAACTGTTGATGATGCTTGGTCAAGACTTGGTGCAGCTCAGAATATGGCAGGAAAGAGGCTTTTTGATACCATTAACTTCGCTACGCTGTATGATGGTGTTCCCCAGGGCTTTGATGCCAATAAGGTCCTCGTAAATACGGTTAATGCCCCGACTTTCCCATCCACAATCACTTCCGGGGACAGCGCATACACCGCAGTTAATGGATACGGTCTGGGAGAATTTGACGGAAGCTATGATGCCTGGGCTGTACGGGACCTTCGCAGCTATCTCCAAAAGCCTGTACTGAATGTTCGCAGACTTATTGAGACCTGTTGTGACCCGGAGAATAATGGAGGATATACGGTGGACCTTGACCCGGCCTTCTTCAATATGTCAAATCCTTATTTCTCAAAGGCTTTTTTGACGCTTCCATCTCTAATCATAGATAGTGAAAACAGCAATTCTGAGACTTATGGAGGTAATGTGCCAAGCTTCAATCCTGTTCCTATGCGGTCTGAGGTTGGAGCGGTACCTGGGCACGGGGACATCCAAGCGAATGCCACTTCCGCTTCCACGATTATCCAGGTTGCCGGTGATACGCTTAACTCTGATTCTATGGGGGTTATAGACCTCAGCGATTATCCTTTCAGCTACCTCAACATCGGTCTTGACCTTGGAATGGTGGCAGAGGCCCAGGGTACTACACTTCCTTTGGATATGTGTTATGACATTATGCACAGGAACTTCATCGGTGCAAAGAGATACGACAACTTTGTTTCCATGGTGTTCGCCCAGCTTGTTGCTTTTGATGCTACTACTGGTGAGAAGGTTGGTGGGAGCCAGATTTATAGGTTCCGCAGCGCCAGCAATAGAGACGAAATACTTTATGGTTTTGTCAAGATTCTGTTTATGGTATTGGAGGACAATCAGTTGGATGTATCTTATATTCTTGGTCCGGACTTCGCTCCTGGCAACATCACAGAGATTAAAGGCAACTTCCAGTATGACAGTAGTTTACGGGCACACAAGTTCGTAAGTGAGGATAACTACAACAGGTGGAGACTGAATATCAACAAGATGCCGAAGGACAACAGGATTGTCTTGAAACTTGTCACCAACCATTTCTACTGCTCACAGGGTACGAGAGCTGATGACCCGGATTGGTACTACAACTGGTGGGGCAACCGTCTCGGTTATCTCCCGAAGGCTGGTGAAGCAAGCGGTGTCTATATCGCTCCAAAGAAGGTTATTTCCTATGGTGGTGATGTGGCCCTTATTATCCCGAATGAAATTTCTTCCGGAGCTAAAATCACCAAGAAGAAACTGTTATCTACGGATGAGAGTGCGGCTGACTTCCTTTTGTCTTACAGCAAGATGTTCGGTCTGTACTGGTGGAAGGATGTGTATTCAAACACCATCTACTGCAGAATGAGGAATAACTTCTTCACCGGGGAAAGCGAGGACCTTGACGGAAACATAGATTATTCAAGGGACTTTGTGACCACTCCCCTGTTGTTTGACAAGCACTTCTATACCATGACCACCCCTACTACGGAGACCAAATACAGCGAGAAGTACCAGGACCTCTATTCAAGGGTCTATGGCTCCCAGAAGATAAACACAAACTTCAATTTCAATAATGATACCAAGGAACTGTACGACAAGAATGTGTTTACCAACCTTATCCAAGTGAGGGATACCGGCGAGTACTACAAGACCTATTTTGACAAGGAAGGGAACAGGGTGCCTACTCCTATGATGGGTGGAATGGACTATACCCTTTACAGCGGGTTCAGCCAGGAGGAAGCCTTCACCAAGACCTACACACCGAATGATATTGACTGGTCCAGGACGGTAGATTATTATCCAAGAGGCGGTTATGACTTTATGACACACCCGGCAGCTTATACTGATGACGGTGATTCAAGGTCAAGTGTCGTAAACAAATACACCCTCCTGTTCTTTGACCTCTTTACGGAACCAACTGATGCTGAGGGCAATAGAATACAGATATATCTTACGGATGACATTAATGAAATGATAAGCTTGAATGGAAACAGGTGCTGGCTCTGGACGAATAGTGCCGTAGATGTAGAAGGAAACCTTGTGGCAATCCCAAGAAGTTCCATTCCGAATTTCAGCAGATACTACCAGAACAGATTGAGCTGGGACTTCGGTACGCCACAGGAATACTACATAGATGACCTTTCAGTTACCGAAGAAGGAAGCATCTACAACCAGTTCTGGAAGGCATACCTCAACGACCAGTTCAACGCAAACACCAGGATGGTTACTTGTTATGTGAAGTGGGACCGCAGGATTATGGAGGACGCTTTAAGGAAGTTCTACTGGTTTGACAACAGGCTCTGGGTCCTCAACAAGGTAACCGATTACAGCGTCACAGGATACAAGACGGTCAAGTGTGAGTTCATAGCGGTAGACGATACCCAGAATTACACGGGAGGACAAAGCGTACCCGTATAATATATTTTTAGAAAAAGAATTTAGATAATGGCTGCAAACAATCAAATAGTAAAGAAAAGCATACAGATTGATGCGGGTGATACCTTACGCACCGTCAAGAGCTTGAAGCAGGAAATAGCTGACCTCAGGGATGAACTCCTTAACCTTGAACAGGGCACGGAGGAATATGATGAGGTACAGAAACAGCTCCACGATGATGTAGAGGACCTTAATGAGGTAATGGGGGCTCACAAGGACAAAGCTGAGGCCCTTGAAGGTTCGTATAATGCCCTCCAAAATGAGTTGAAAGAGCTTAAACAGGCCTGGAAGGAGACGAATGACGAGGCTGAAAGGGATGTTCTCGGCCAGAAAATCAACGAACTGAACAGCAAGCTTTCCTCCATGGACCAGTCTATCGGGGATTTCCATAGGAATGTGGGCAACTATCAATCAGCTTGGCAGGGTCTTACGGGTGTTATGGAGAATGGTGAGAAGATTACCGATGACCTTGAAAAGGGAATCAAGGCTTTCGGTACGGCTCTCGGCATGTCTGACAAGCAGGTTAACGCACTCTCAAAGGCTCTTAAATCATTAAAGGACGGTTTCCATATTGCCAAGGACATAGCAAAGGCAAGGGAAGAGACCGGAAAACTGGCAACTGAGGAAACTAAGGCGGCTGCTGGTGGAAACCTATTGGCTACCTCCCAAAAGGGTGTTGGTGCTGCCTCCAAGACCATGGCAGCAGGAGAGTTAGCTGCTGGTGGTGCTACAAAGGCACTCTCGGTTGCTATGAGGAGTTTAAAAGCCGCTCTTATCTCTACTGGTATTGGTGCCCTTATTGCGGCTCTTGGGACACTTATCGGTCTTTTGGACAAGGCAGCTTCAAAGGCCAAGAGTGCAAGAACAGCAGCCAAATATGGTGACCTTTTGGAAATTGAAGACCAAAGAGTTAATGATTACCAGAAAGAGCTTGACAAACTTGAAAGACAGGAGGAAATTATTGACAAGAATTCTCGCATAAAAGAGGCTCAGGGGAAAACTGAGAAGGAAATCCTTGAATATCAGATAGAGCAAAACAAAGTCCTTGAAAGTCAAGCCAGATTAAAGGCATCTACCGCTGAGGCTGATTATAAGGCTGCACAGGCGGTTTATGACGCTATGACCAAGAGTGAGCAGGAATCCGAGACCGGTGAGAAACAGAAAGAACATGTTGACAATCTTAAGGCTGCATGGGAGGGTTTGCAAAATAAGGTTGAGGACTATGCACATGAACAAATCAAACTTCAAGACGACATAGATGTATTCCTGGAAAAGCAGAAGTATGGCACAAAGGAAGTAACCAACGAGCTTGTAAAATGGTCCGACCTTATTAAAAATCCGCAGTTCCAAGCTTCTTGGCATGCTCTCTGGCAGATTGATTTTAGTGAGGCAGGCTCCCCTATTGAGGTATTGAAGGTACAAAGAGAGGCGGCAAAGAACCTTGTGGAAATGTATAGTGGTGATACCTCCCAGGTTATCCAGTTCTTTGACCAGGCGATTGGAGAGGCCAAGGATGAATGGCAGTCCCTGGTAGACAAAGAGAAGGAGATATTTGACGAGAGACTTACCCCGGTACAGAGGCTTGAAAACGAGAAGGCCGAGTGGGTTGCAAAGGCTGAAAAGTGGGGAATGGATGCCACCAACATCGTCAAGTACTACGACCAGAAGATACAGGCAGAGCTTAAGAGGGCTGAGGACGAAAGACGAGAAAAGGAAGAACAGGCTGAAAATGAGAGACTTGAAGCATTAAGGAAACAGACCGATGAACAGCTCCAGATGATGGAGGATGCTCTTTCTACCCAGGAAAAGCTCCACGATATATTCAACCCTATGTATATGACCGATACCGCTTCTGGAGACATAGAACAGGAAATGAACAATCTCCAAACCCTCTATGACACCCAGATGGAATATCTCAACAATCTCCTTGCAAGTGCTGACCTTACGGAAGAGGCCTATCAGGGTGTAGAATCTAGAATTCTTTCTCTGACGGTTGCTTTCAACTCACAGATGAATGCCTTGAAACAAGAGGCTGATTACCAGGGCAAGAACTGGGCTATACTTTCCAGGAAGGGTGTTGCCAATTTCAACCTACTTGAAAGTGCTGCAGCTGACTTTTCTTCCACATTCCAGTCTCTTGGTTTGGAGAATAGTGTGGCTTACAAGGGCTTCGCTACGGCACAGGCTATCATATCTTCAATCCTTGCTGCTAACAGAGTGCTTGCCGAGGAACCTGGTGGAGCAATCATCAAGGGAATCGCCGCTGCTGCTACGCTTGCCGCAGGTCTCGCTAATGTTGCTGCTTTGTGGATGGTTAACCCAGACGGTTCAAATGCTGGGAGTGCTATGAATACACAAATGGCTCAACCTGCGGTGCCAGTTATCGGAAATAGTCAACCTATACAGTATTCCAGAAATATCACGACAGCTGAGGAAGAAGATAGACTTAATCAGCCCATATACGTCAAAGTTACAGATATTGACGAAGGGCTTGAAGGTCAAAGAGTTAGAGTTGAAAACAGCTCATTCTGAATGGAAAGGAGGTCTTAAACGGCCTCCTTTTCTTTATAACGCCAGACATAACCTCCTATCTGTTTTATATGATACGTGTGCCCGTCCGGATGCTTTATTTCTTTCCCAGAGGCCATTTCTGCTATGTGGCTATGCCCTAAAACCCTTTTAACCTCTCTAGCACTCGGCCACTCTTTAATAAAGTTTCCTTCAAGGTCGTACTGAATAACCGGTTTAGCCTTTTTACCGTTCTTTTGTTTTTTACTCCTTCTTAAAATTCCCGTTCCCCAGTTTGTGTTCTCTTTCGGGGACATCAGATTCAAATTCTCAAGTCTGTTATCAGTCTTATCCTCGTTGATATGATTGACCTGCATTCCTTCTGGTTTTGGTCCATTAAATGCTTCCCAGACAAGAACCTGCACATACTTCATATTTGATATTCGGTTGTTATAAAGTCTGACCCGTTTATAACCGAAACTACTAATACTTGGTGTTAATATTTTTCCTTTTTTTATTTGGTAGAAGCCTTTTCTCCCATTTACCATCTTATCCAAGCTTCTCACCCTGCCAAGATTACTTGCCTGGTACAATCCTTCATATCCAAGAACATCTTTCCATATTTCCATTTCTTAATCAGCCGTTGTCCAGCCCTTATCTCTAAAGTACAAAAAATATATTTCATATAAAAGGAAAAGAATATGGAAAAGAAACTACCTATATATCAAGCTTCTATTGAGGAAAGTGGCACAGGAATGTTCTGCGTTAGTTTAGTTTCAGAACCCGCAGTAGAAGTGTCGTGGCAATTATTCAACAAGACGCAACAGACTTTCAGAATTCAGAACGAGGAACAGAAATGTGTCCTTGGTGTTGTTATGCTTGCTGATGTTCCTATTTACCGTTTTAGCCCAGAGATGGGAGAATATTATATCCAGTTCAGCAAAGAAACCATAGAAAAAATGGTCCAAAAGTTTTTCAAAGAAGGTTACCAAGAGCAAGTGGATACAAATCATTCATTCAACCTGATTGACGGAATTGAACTGCAGCAAGCATTCATCAAAAACACCGAAAAAGGTATCTCTCCTATTGGTTTTGAGGAAGTTCCGGATGGCAGTCTTTTCTTCACCTATAAAGTAACTTCTGATGAGTTATGGGATGAAATCAAAACTGGCTCCTGGACCGGTTTCTCGCTTGCTGGTGTATTTGACATTAAGGAAGCTTTTTCAAAACAGGAAGACCCGGAAGAGGCTGAGGTTATGCAACTGATTGAAAAACTGCGTGGTCGTATTTTGAGATAACAATAATTTATATTTCCTATAAAACAGTATTACATTATGAAGAAATTTAACAAAATTCGTGAGGCTCTCTCAAAGTTAATTGAAGAGACTTTTACAAGAATCAGTACTGATAAGGGCGTACTCTCATATGATGCAGAAGAGCTGGAAGTAGGAATTTCAGTTTCTATTGTTGATGAGGAAGGAAACGAATCAGCTGCTCCTGAAGGTGACTACAAGCTTGAAGATGACCGCATCCTTAAAATTGAGGACGGTAAAATTGTTGAAATCGTAGAACCTGAGGTTGAGGTAGAAGAGCCCATAGCAGAGGAAGAGGCACCGGCTGTTGAAGAAGTTGTTGCCGAGGAAGAAGCCCCTGCAGAGGAACCTGAGGTTGAGAACCCTACCAACGAGGGTGAGGAAAGCGAGACTGAGGCTGTTGTTAAACTCCGTGAGGAAGTCAACGAGCTTTATGAGCTTGTCCACAGACTTGAAGACAGGATTGCCGAGCTTGAAAAGAAGCCAGCAGCTGAACCCGCAAAGGAAGAGTTCAAGAAGGCGAAGACCGACAAGTTCAGCGCCGCCAAGGATGCTCACAGCAATTTCCTTGCAGATGTAATGAAGGCTTAACTGTTTGACACAGAGCGAGAAAGGGGACCCGTAAAGGGCGCCCCTTTTCGTATAGTTTCCACAATCCACATTATCTCTATTTTTCTATAAAACAGACACTTATATAAAATAATAATCAAACAAAAAAGGAATTAAAAATGGCTGATTCTATTAACATCATCACAACCGCTCTTTCCGCATATGTTGAGGAACAGAGGCTTCCGCTCATCAAAAGGGCTATCCTCGGTGCAAACTCTCTCAATATGATTAACCGCCAGAGTGGTGTAAAGGGCACAGCTGCTCTTAATCTTATTTCTACCGACCCGGTTGTTGCTGACGCTTCTGACTGCGGTTTTGACGCTGCTGGTACTTCCGAGCTTTCACAGAGAATGTTGACCACGATTCCACTCAAAGTCAACATGGAGTTCTGCGAGAAGACCCTCAAGAACACCTGGGCTGAATATAACCTTCGCTGGATTGCTGAGGACAAGGCTATTCCATTTGAGGAATACATCACCTCTGAAATCGCTGACAAGGTTGCTGCAAAGGTTGAAAAGTACCTCTGGATGGGTGACGCTAACCTTGGTCTTTCCGGTCTTACCTCATTCTGCAACAGAGCAGAAGGCGCTATTGACGCAACAAGCGCTACCGGTGCCTCCGCTTACGAAATCATCAAGGAAGTCTACATGAACATCCCTGAGCAGGTTCTTGACAAGGCTGTTATCTTCGTCCCGGTCACCCTTTTCCGTGAGTTCATGCAGGACCTCGTAGAGAAGAACTACTTCCACTATGACCCTCAGAACCAGAACTTTGACAGCTTCCTCTTCCCTGGAACTAATGTCCGTGTTCAGAAGGTTAACGGTCTTGAAGACTATGTAATCGCAGCTGACCCTCAGAACCTCTTCTTCGGTTTTGATATCGCTGACGCTCCTGAGACCTTTGATATCTGGTACTCCAAGGACGACAGAGTTGAAAGACTTGCTGTTGAGTGGAACCAGGGTGCTCAGATTGCTTACCCTGACGAGGTTGTTTACGCAGCTCTCTAATCAATAATCTGCCCTTCCAGGGGTGAGGGCGACAATCACCCCTTTTATTTTATAAAATAATTAAAAAACACTATAATAATATGGGATGCTCAAAATACCTTTTACAGGGAATTGTAAATGACTGCCTTGCTTCTGTTGGTGGTGTTGCTGAGGTTTACCTTGCAAAGCGTGACGAAATTGCCTCTGTTGCAGTTAACAGCGCCTACACAACTGATGACGAGAAGGTTGTCAGCATAATTACCGGTATTACCCTTGAAACTGGTGCAACTGGTTTCGTCAAGTACTGGGTAAGAAAGAATAGCTCTTCCATGACTTCCACCCTTAATGTTGGTGATAACAGCTCTTACTACAGCACCGAGCTCAACCTTACTTTCAGCCGTATGAATGCCGCAAAGCGTATGGAAATGCTCGCTATGGCTTTTGAAGACCTCGTAGCCATCGTCAAGGACGCTAATGGTGAGTACTACTACCTTGGTTTTGACAACCCTGTTTCCGCTTCCGCTGAAACCGGCGAAACTGGCCAGAACAGGAGTGATGCCAACCAGTACACCGTAACCCTCATGGACGAATCTACTGAACTTCCTCACTTCATCCTCGCTTCCGTAGTTGAAGGCCTGGTTGACTAAGGATTGTTCCAACTAACCGAGGACGGGACCTTTATTTACAGGGTCCCGTCTTTTTATATTTCATCTAAAATAATGTTTAATAATATTTCTGAAACATGGCAAAATTAAAGATTAATGGAGATGCGCCTTTCCAGGTACTGGCCCACTCCTTTGGTGTAAGTCCTTCTGAAAACGGTTACACCCTTGAATATTCAGCTGATGGTTATGACTATACTATGTGGGAGGAAGATACCCCGGCTGATGAGAACCTTTTCGTAATTAATGTCCCCAAGTTCGCTTATTTCCGTCTTAGGGGAAACTCTGGTGAAGTAACTGTCTGCTTCTAATAATTCTATAACTAACTGATACAGATATGATTATAGATTTTAATCGCTATAATGGCGGTGGCGGCTCCGGTAGTGGAGTTACCCCGCAGCAAGTACAGGCACAGATTGACAGCGCCCTCACTCCTTATTGGGAATCTGGCGAGACCAAGGATTATGTTGATGAGGCCCTTTCAGGTTTTACTCCTGGCGGCAATTCCAATATCCTTGCAGCAATCAGCTCTCAGACCGAATATGAAGCAATCTCTGGTAATGTTAAAACCGGGGATTTGATTCAGGTCTTTGGTGTTGATATAAATGGTGATGATGAGGCTGTAGATGGCTTGTTTGAGGCTGATGTACGAGAAACTGAAGACCAGGGAGTTATAACCAAAGAAATAATTTGGCAAAGAAGGGATAATGCAGATAGTGTCCTTTGGGGCGATAGAGATTATCCTTGGATGGTTGATAATGATGTATATCCTATTGACCTTGGCAGAGATTGTTTCATTATTTCAGATACAGAACCTGAAGGTTTTAATGGTATCGGCTTTGATGGTGACGGAAAGCCTGTAATCACCCATATTGTTCCTCAGTATGAAGAAGGCGAGGTTACCGGAATGACCAGGCAAGATACTCCAATTGGTTCTCTTCCTGTCGGGTATGATGTAGTTGACCAATACGCAATAGCCGAAAACTACCAGATTGTCACAGTAGATGGAAAGGTATTTGGTGAAGACCTTGATGAAGTACCGGCTTTCCACACTTTTGAAGATGGATATAGTGACGAGGAAAGAGGTTATGTAATCGGTAGTTACGCACAAGTCTTCGGTTATTATGACGGGGATGACAACTTTGTTCCTGTCTTCCTTCCTGCCGGTACCTATGCTATTCTGAATAATGATGAAGGCTCAGATAACTATGGAAAGGTGATGAACCTCTTCTATGGCAAGGTTGGTGATGAGGATGTGATTTATTGTGGTGATAATTGGGCGCAGCAACTTGACAGTATCAGCCTTGTAAGTCCTCTTTTCACAATCACAGAGCCTACTTGTCCTACTACCGAGGAAAACTACTATCAACTTTACCTTGACTATACCGACAAGCCAAGCGGAACAGACACCGGGGATATTGAGCTCCCTATCGCCGCAGCTGTAAATGAACTTAAAAGTAATATTGAGGCAAAACTTGACCAGCAATATTACAAAAAGGCTGAGGTAAATGATATCGCTGCAAGAAAGCTTGAAGCTGGCCAGGTAGATGCAAAAATCCATAATTATGTTGACCCGGCTATTGCAGAAATAAATGCATCAATTGAGGACAAGGAACTGGCAACATCTGCAGCTCTGAATGAACTGAACAGCACAACCGTAAAAAGCACGACTGTCAAAAATATCTGGACTGGCTCACAGAGTGACTATGACGATATCGTAGTAAAAGACCCAGAGACACTTTATATCATAAATAACTAATAACCAATAAGATAGAAAAAATACAAAATATTATGGCAAAATACATAGGAACTTATGCAAACAGCGGTGATGTGCAGACCGCTTTGAATGAACAGGAGCTCAACAGACCTTTCATCGCCTACACAACAGATAATGAGGATGTAATTTTTGGCGCTGCGGCTGACAAAGCTGAGGCAGGTGATATTGTGGTCTACTCAACCGGTGATACACTTCTCCACTACATCAAGCAGGCAGACTATTCAGCATCAACTTATCCGGTTGCTGATTATGTGCCGGTCGGTGTCGTAGCATACCCGCAGAATGATGACGCTATTCTGGGCCCTACCGGTGAGATTACTTTTATGGGACTTAACTGGCTGGATATGAATAACCCGGATACCGGAAATATTACTACTGCTAACACTCAGTACGGATACAATTTTGACATCCCAGAGCTCACCAACTATGCAAACTCTGGCACGGCTATCTCTGATATGAATGGTAAAGCAAATACTGAAATAGTCCTCCAATATGCAACAGCACAGACTGACTGGCGTACAGCATCAGCTATTACTTGGTCTAATGAAGCTGGCTATTACCCGCTTTTTGAATGTGCTTGGAGATACCATACTTCCGGTACGGTTCAAGGAGACTGGTACATACCTGCTTGTGGACAGTTGTGGAATAGTGTTCGTAATCAAACAGTAATAGATGTGATAGATGCTGGATATGTACTTTTGGGTATCACTAATAATCAGCTTGGAAGAGTGAGATACGGAACATCAACTGAATTAGATAATAGTAAAGCTTGGTCATTAAAAGATGGTTCATATCCAAACTGTTACTTCACTAACCAGTTTAAACAAAATGGTTCTGATTTCAAGGCTCGTCCTTTCTCCAGCAAGCTTATGACCCGCATCTAAAAATAATCATACCTAAACTTTTGAATATGAAGAGTTTAGAAATAAATAAAGCATATGTCGGTGATACCCAGGCGGCGAAAATCTACCTGGGTACCGATGTTGTGTGGCAACCAGCCTCTTCCGGTAGTCTCCTGGAGCTTGTATGGGATGATACTCCTGGATGGTATGAGCCTGACCCACAGAATCCGGATTTTGCAATAGGTAAGGCAAGATTCAGGCCCTATTTTAATGGTGAGCCACTTTCTTTTGACATAAGCCAACTTGATACACCATGGTTTGTAGATATGAGTCCTGTTCAGTCCAATAAATGGATTAAGGTTCCAACACCTGCTGAAAACCTCCAAGATGAGTGGATTGAATTGGAGTGGATAAATGGAGGAAGTGAGAATGATGATGTTAGAACCAGAAGTTTTGAAGTAGCTGTCAAATATTCAGGCTATTCAGCTTCAACCACCATAGTTGTGGAAACAAATACCGGTTATATAGATTGGGGCGGTGCTATCGGGCAATTTGGACCAAATCAAGCAATTGCTATGAGTGTTAATGCCAAATACTATGATGGAGGAATGAATTTGGTCACTATTCCAATTGCCAATTCAGGTAATAACTATAATTTCGGTACTTGGACATATTCAGCTGATACACCTGGTGACTTTGCCTATATCGGTTATGATAATTGGGATGGACAAAATAATACCTTTACATTCGGTTGGAACAGAACCGGAGGAACAGGAAATACTTCTATAACTATGTTTGCAGATTGGTGTGGTTTCCAAACTAGTGCGGCATTACTAGTTAGTGAGCCTGTTGACCCCATGTTCTGGGAGCCTCTTACAATTGAGATTGAGAACCCCGGCACAGGAGAAACCACCGGTCTTTTGTGGAGGCTTTCAGGTACATCAAGGGCAAGTGATGTCTCAGAATATGGCAGAAGCATTTACTATACCTTGAATGACGGTCCTCTTACCCTTGTGGAAATAACAGGCACCCCATCTACATCCAAGACAGTAGATGTGGTGATTGCTACCGGACTGTCCCAGGGTGATGTATTCAAATTCTATGGGGCGAGTTCAGCTGTCGGCGGTTATGGATTTGTGTCCGGCACTACCGAAGCACCTTTCCACTATTTTGTCAACTATGCGGGTTTGCAGGCCAAGGTATACGGAAACATAAAGAGCTTGCTTACAGATAGTACAACTTGGGGTGATTATGTAGTTAGTTATAATAAAGAGGCCATAGATAATATAGCTATGAATGACAGGGCCTTTATGAGAATGTTCCAGGGCAAAACCGCATTTACCTTTAATGAGGATGCGACATATCACCTTGTCCTGCCAGACCGCAACCTTTCAACCAGGTGCTTTGCTGATATGTTTAATGGGTGCACCAGAATGGCGGTTGCCCCTAAACTTCCAGCCACGGCACTCACAGAGATGTGCTACTACCACTTATTCAGCGGTTGTACTGGACTTGTGACACCACCTGAGCTTCCGGCTACCACACTTGCCACCGGATGCTACAGAAGTATGTTCCAAAATTGTAGAGCTTTGACAGATGCCCCGGTTCTTCCGGCCCCTGTGCTTGCTGCTTCAGCTTATTCCAATATGTTTGTATATTGCAGGAACATTACCGGTGTAACTTGCCTTGCCGAAGATATTTCAGCGCCAGAGTGTACTAGAAGTTGGTTGCAAACTGTAAATGCGTCTGGTACTTTCACAAAGTCAGCCAATATGACTGGATGGACAAGAGATGTAAGTGGTATTCCTACCGGATGGACAGTACAGGACTATGTGGTACCAAATCCATAATTTCTACAATTATACCTGAAATAGCCTAAACTTTACGACAATTTTGCCCCATGTTGAAGAAAACTTGGGGCTTTTTTATTGCTATTTCCTTCCAATTTATATTTCAATAAAAAGACACAATAATGACAGATTATAAAATCTTAGTACAGAATACAACTGACAAGAAGTATTTTGTTATGCCGATGACGGACCTTGACGATAGCGAGATTTACTATCATGTCAAGGGTTTTGTATTCCCAGAGGGTTGGCCTGACGGGGAATACAACTATTTCATTATGCCGTACACCGAAGGAGAAATCACAGCTGACAATCATTTGATTTATGTGGATGGGAAGGAAACGGAACCCCTGGCAACAGGTCTGATTATCCTGGGCAACTACAAGCCTACCTCAACACAGTATAACAACAAAGAAACTTTTATCCAGTATGAATAATTATGCAGAAACAAAGCCGAGAATGGTTACTTTTTCGGCAATTGACCCCTTCAAGGTTTCCGCTATTCCAAGTGCAAAGGAGACCGAGGGCAGAGGACAGAACTGGGTGGTATATGGAGACAAGAATGCCTACCCGAACTTCCTTTATTCACTTTATCAGGACGATGCGACCCTCCAATCAATCATAGACGGACAGATTGACTACTGCAAGGGCGAGGAAATCCACCTGACAGTAGACCTTGGCTGGGGTGAGGATATCGTAAACAGGACCGGCGAGCACATAGAGGACTTTGCAGAGAAGTGTTTCAGCGACCTTGCAATCTTCGGTGGCTACTACATCCAGGTAATCAGGGATAACTCCGGAAGTATCAAGGAGTTATACTGGCTTGATTACAGATTTATGCGTACCGACAAGGACAACCAGACTTTCTACTACTCTGAGGACTTTGAGAGCGAGAAGAGCTACGGAAGGTGCAAGACCCTGGTATACCCCAAGTTCATCCAGGACGCAACCGTAGAAACAAGCATATATTTCTACAAGAGAAGCCAGAGTAGAGGTACATACGCCACACCAATCTACAACGGAGCTATCAAGTCCATCGTAACTGATATGAAAATCAATAACTTCTCCCTTAATGAGGTGGAAAACAACTTCACAGCCTCAGCTCTCATCAATTTCTGCAACGGGATTCCTGATGACAAAATTAAGGAGGAAATTGAGCGAGACCTGGAAGAAAAGTTTCAAGGAAGCGAAAATGCGGGCCGCTTCTTAATCAGCTATAATGTTGACCAGGAACATGCAACCCAGATTGAGAGAATTCAGGCTGATGACTTTGACAAGAGGTACGAGGCCTTGCAGAGAAGGGTCCAGTCCCAGATTTATGTCTCTATGAGGGCCAATCCCCAGCTCTTTGGAATGCCGGTGGAGGGAACTGGTTTTGCGGGTCAGGAATATCAGGCCGCATATGCCCTTTACAACAAGAGCGTAATCAGGCCGTCTCAAAAAGCCTTCGTAAATGTGATGGATAGAATCTTTGATACCGAGGCTTCCGTATCCATAGTTCCATTCCAGAGCGAATTACCAACTGAAACAGAATAAAAGACTAAAAATCAATAAGTTATGGTTTATATAAACACAACAGGAAAACATAATGAGGTATGGTTGGACAAGCCATACGCCACAATTACCGTAGAATGCCCGGATTGTCCATCAACAGAGGACGCATATAATTCTGGCTGGACGGACGGAAGCGAGGACGGATATCACAAGGGCTATCAGAGCGGAAGAACAGATGGCTATGATGACGGATGGGGTCCAGGTTATGATTCAGGCTATACTGATGCCTGGCAACCAGCATATGATAGCGGCTACACAGATGGCCAGTCTGATTGTAGTGGTGAGACAATTCACAACCAGACCAAGTTCTTAAATATTGGGCAAGGAAGCAGGGATGAACTTAAGGTACAATATTTAGGTGGTGGCTATATGCTTCAAAATTACTCTGAATATATAAGACCGGATTCTGGCTATACAGGCCTGGAACAGGTAGGATTATATCTTTATATATGGCCCCAAGAAGCTATCCAGGATGGGTTTGACCAAGGCTATAGCAGCGGATACACAGCTGGATTAAATGCCTGTAGTGGAGGCAGTTGCGAAGGTGTATGGGAAGATGGATACAATAGCGGATTTACCGATGGTGTCAATAGTGTTGAGTGTAGTGGCTATACCCAGGAAGACCTTGATGCAGCTTTTGCTAGCGGTTATTCAGCTGGGTTGCGAGATTGCAGCGGATATACACCAGAAACGGAATATTTTACAATAGAGACACTTAGCGCTGGCAGTATTAGTTGGATAAAGTCTGCTGCAGCTTTTTCTAGTAAAACAATAGATTACCGTGTTAACGGGGGTAATTGGTCCAGCATCACTTCTGATATTTCTTCTTCTGCCTCTACTATTGCCGTACAAGCGGGTGATATAGTTGAATTTAGAGGAGATAACGATTCCTATGGAAATGATACCGGTAATACTGAGTTTGGTGCATCGGTACCTTTCAACGTAAAGGGAAATATAATGTCTCTTTTTGACAGTACAGATTTTGAGAACTTAAATGATTTCCCCGCCACAACTACAAACAACCTCAGAGGTTTATTTGCTTCAAGCCAAGTAATTGACGCCTCAAACCTCTTACTTCCAGCAACGGCACTAACAGAAAGTTGTTATGCGGCTATGTTCAGTAACTGTATCTACTTAACCGCAGCTCCTGAGCTTCCTGCTACAGCGTTAGCCGTGGCTTGTTACGAATCGATGTTTGATAGTTGTAGGAATTTAGCTACTGTACCTTCAATACTCCCAGCTACGACATTAAAAGATAACTGCTACCACGATATGTTCCAAGGTTGTAGAAGCCTTGTAACTGCACCCGAGCTTCCAGCTACGACATTAAGGGTACAATCTTATCAAAACATGTTCCGTGATTGTGCAAGTCTTAACTATATCAAGTGTCTTGCAACAGATTTATCCACTAATAGTAGTACGTCATACTGGGTTCAAAATGTATCTTCTTCCGGCACATTTATTAAACACGCTTCCATGTCATCTTGGACAACAGGAGATTCAGGTATACCTTCTAACTGGAATGTTCAAGATGCTGTATAATATATTTTAAAAAAGAAAAGCTTATGAACGACTATACAAACGTACTTCTAACAAGCGAAAACAGGATTAAGGCACTTTCCCCGCTGAGCGACAATCTGGCGGGGAAATACCTCCTTCCCACGATAAAGATTGTCCAGGATATTCACCTTACGGACACAATCGGTAAGTGTCTTGTCCGTACCCTGCAGGAGATGATTGCCGAGAAGACCCTTGACGAGAATGAAGCGTACAAGGACCTTCTCAACACCTACATCCAGCCTTATCTCACCTATATGGTGCTTTCCAACTTGACCGACATACTTGCAAACAAGTTGGTTAATGCCGGGGTGATGCAGATGGACGATGAACACCAGAACAACTCCTATCGCACGGACAAGAATGACTTGAAACTTTACTATTTACGCCAAGCAGATTCTTATAAGAGGATATTGCAGGAATTCTTATTGCAGAATAGCGAAGCTTTCCCGGAATTAACTGATTGCGAGTGCAATAGAATCCGGGATAATCTTCATAGTGCATATTCTGGTGGTATCTGGTTGGGGTATACTAGAGGCCGTATGACACCTCGCTCTTGTAAAGGCTGTTAACAATCCGCCGTTTAGCTTTTGGGAATTTCGCTACTGGATTGCTTGGAGGGGATGGCTCAATATCGTCCCCTCTTTTTTAATATATCTATGGTCTTTCCCGGTAGTCCTTTCGCACTCTTTAATTGACACATATATTTCGCCTCCATACTCAATCTTGAAGTTAAATTTATCCGGACATGTCCCATAGTTTCTATTATAAGCATAATCACACCATTCCAAGTTGCTGACAATATTGTTTTGGGGATTTTCGTCTTTATGATTTATAATTGGCAGATTGTTCGGGTTAGGAATAAATGCCATGGCAACTAATCTATGTGCAAGATAATATTTCATTTTTTTATGTGTTCCTGTGCATAAGGCATATGTCACATAACCATCTCTATTCAATTTTCCTTTAAGTATTTTTTCCGGTACGAATACTTTTGAATTATTTTTGCTTTTTCTATAACGAGCTATACTTTTTACCCTACCGTAGTTACTAACCTGATATTTTCCCTCGTATCCAGGTATGTCTTTCCAAATTTCCATTCTTTGTTCTCCTTTTATATTTTAATATACAGAAAATAATTCAATTAAACCCACTTATAATGGATAATATTACATTAGCAAAAATTATAGATGTGATTTGTGCTATCGCCTCTGGAGAAAGGAACATAAACACCGTCATCCAGAACGATATCTATGAGCTTGATGGACAACCGGACACCAAGTATAATGTCTTTGGTATCACCCAGAACATTCACAGCGAGGATGACCAGTTCATGTACTATGACTTCAACCTCTATTTCATCAACAGGATTACGAATGACGAAAGGTCAAATGAAATCCTCAATCAAAGCACCGGCATCCAGGTACTCCGAAATGTCATTCGTAAAACTTGTGAATACCTTGACATAGAAGTAAATACCGATATCCAGTACTTTCCTTTCATTCAGCAGTTTGCGGATATATGCTCTGGTGTGTACGCAACTGTTGTATTCGCCGTACCTATTGACCTCTGTGTGGAGGACTACGGTGAATCTGACGATATTCTGGACCGCCAATAATTATATTTTAGATAAAAGGAAAGGAAATGAACGATAAATTAACACGGTTCTTCGGCGACCGGTTCCATAAGAATGTCTTTCTGTTGTGCTTGATTACCTCTGTGGGGCTAATCATAGCTTCATTCTTTATCCCACCGATGGCAGTTGTTGATGGGTCGGTCCTTGCAGCCGTAGGAGAACTATTCGCTTTTGCCGCCCTGGGTGAAGTAACAGCGGCGATTGAAAGAGGCCACTCAGCAAGCATATCACACGGAAACACGACCATAGAAATCAAGAAAGAGGATGAGGATACACGCCCCAAGGAGCAATACAAAGAAACAGAAGAAGAAGATGGAACTCACACTACATAGGAAATACAGACTGCCCGGTTATTCAATCGGGAAGCTCTATGTTAATGGGAAATATTTTTCTGATACGCTTGAAGACACCGACAGAAACTTATACCAAGGAATGGGCGAGGAATGGATACGGGAAAAGAAGGTATACGGGGAGACAGCCATTCCATTCGGCAGGTACCGCATTACGATGAAGGTTCAATCACAAAAGTACTCCAAGAGAAAACAGTACGACAAGATTAAGGGATTCCTGCCAAGATTACTGGAAGTGCCTGGATATCAAGGTGTTCTTATTCATATAGGGAACTACCCGAAGGATACCGATGGCTGTGTGCTTGTGGGATATAACACCAAGAAAGGTGCTGTTATGAACTCCACGCAAGCCTTCTGGAAACTATACGATATTCTAAAAGCTGCAGACGATAAAAAGGAAGAAATCTGGATAACTATTACAAACTAAAATAAGGCCTTTACGGGCCTTATTTCTTTTAGATGATATCTAACTCATATTTTTCCTTAAAGTCGCTCTACGACCGAATAGTTTAGTAAGAATGGCTGTTTAGGAGCTCCTTCTTAAAGTCATATATTTCTTGGGGTGTTCTACACTTTGCCGACATAAGGAAATCAACCATCAGTTCACCCGGCCATCCCTTGTATACTGTGTAGCCATAAATTCCCCAATCTTCATCACACGGATAAACATAAACATAGTTTCCGTCAGGGTTCTTATACTTCTTTCCCTTCACCACCTCATAACTGTTTCCACGGTCATACAACCACCATCCAGTTTCCGGATTATGCCTTATCTGTTTGAAGGTGTCCCCGTACTTGGTAAACTCCTTCATTTCGCTTATATCCTTTCTGAATACCTTCATAATCCAATTTCCTCAATAATTTGTTTCATTTTTTCAACCTTGTCTACGAAGCTCACATCGGCTGGAAATTTCATATAAAGTTCCACGCTGGTGTTTTGTTTCTGGTAGTTGTTGAATGGCTTATCGGTCGCTTCGGCCCAGTAAAGTCTAACCCCCTTCTTTTTGAGCTCCCACCATAGTTGTTTCAGCTTTTCCTCGTCATACCACTTAATCTTCTTTTCGGCCAGGATTACGGTTGGTGAGAAGGGGTACTGCCAGAATTCCCACTTGTTCTCTTTCAGATGGTATGAAAAGTTCTTCCCCGGCTTAGGCATGGTCATTTGTTGTTTTTTGGTTATTCTCGTCATATTCAAACAGTTCATCTAATTCCTTTATCATTCCTTTCAGCTTGCCTTGTCTTGTTTCCCGGCGTACAGTTTCTTCGCACCAGTCAATAGCCGCCATATACCCCTTATCATAATCATGGAGGTGTTCAGCTTCTGTTTCTTTTATTCCTCTGGTAAGGCCGATGAAATAGCAGAAAATCCCAATAAGAATCATTCCGATTACAAAAATCCAATTACTCATAGTTTTGTGTGTTTTATATATTATTATTTGTTCTTTATATAAATAGGCAGTAAATCTCTTTTCTACCTATAATTTACAAAAAAAAATCGCATAGTAAATAGAATATTTGTCAATTTTTTCTATTTTTGACAAAAATTATATACTATGCTTTCCGAAGAACAGAAAAACGCACTACGAGAGACCCTGTACAACAAGTCAATCAGGGAGCTTGTTGAGATGTTGATTGCCATGCAGGAAGAGGTTGATGAGGCGAAACAGATACGGAGACGCTTCAAACAAATCCAGAATCTGTTGAAAGACCCCGAAGACCGTAGAAAGCCCGGCAGACCAAAACTTTCCTAAAAAAAAGGAAACCCCATATAACACCAAAGGGCCCTGGCGAATCCCAGGACCCACGGCATAAACACACAACTATTAAGACTACGAGTAAAAGAGAGAGTTAAACAAAACTAACAGAATTGTGTTGTGTGCGAAGAATAATAGCTAAAAAGTACGATATTTATCTTTCCCTACCGCTGAAAAGATGTTGAGAGGCATACCCATCCTCTTCTACATGAATATACAAATAATGATAGAATAAAACAATAGCTTTGTAGAAAATTGTTTCAATTTTTTCTACTTGGTTAAAAATCCACAGCATAGTCGTCTCTATAATAATTATAATTACCTGTAGCCACACTCAATTGCCATATCCTTCGGTTAACTTCCTCAAGCTTTTCTTTCCACTTATTAACTTCAAGTTTGGTATCATACACCTCTTTTGCAAGGTACCAATTGGCTTTATTGAGGGTATCATTTTGTTCTTGCAAGGCAATTATTTGTTCCTTCATTTCATTTAGTGTATCAAGAATACAGCTAGCCTCTTTTTTGTTTTTTGGAACAGGAGGCCTCCTATCTTTTTGTTGTTGAATGTAGTTCCGAAACGCAGGTCCAAATTTACCGTCTTTTGGAATCCCTTTATATAAAGCATTAAACAAGGTCTCTTCATCATATGTTTTCTTGTTTGGAATCCGGATTACCTTCTTATAATTTGCTTGGAGGATGTCCTGGGTTCTTTCCCTATCTTTTGCTTGTTGTTCCGGAAGTTTATGATATTCCCCATCTATTTCCACAACATAATGGATTTCCCTCGCTTTTCCATTTTCCTCAAAAGTATAACATAGGTCAAAATCCAGGATATATCCCCTTTCATCACAGTATATCGGTACTTGGAATTCGTACTGTATGTTCATTCTTTCACAGAACAAAATAAAGTTCTGTTCTGCCTTTGTTGGATTTGCTCTATTCTTATTTGTCAATTCAACCAAGTGTCCTGTATGCGGATAATGTATGTTCATAACTGTCGTGTATTAGGTAGTGCAAGTCTGTATATAGTAATGGTATATACGAAGTATATTATTATTCAGATTTGCACTCTTTCTTATAATTAAAAAAACTTCTTCTTGATATCTTAAAATTATTCTCTTCCATAATCTTCATATTCTCAGTATAGGATAGGTTATCATCATATAACTTCTTAAAAGTATCTATCTTTATTTGTTTTCTTATATGATTTATTGCTACTATCGGTTTATAGATACTATTACCAACATTCATAACAGATTTCCAATAAGGAACATTTATTCTAAATTTAGGATGTTTATCGTAAGTTTTACATTTAAACGGATATTGTATTACTCTTCTTGCAATATCTTGTAATTCATCATCTGTAATAGTATCTACTGTATTATCATAGTAAAGTTTTAATTCATTTTGAAGAATCATATATATAGTATTTATATTATCTATATTGTTTATCTTTTTATAGAGTTGACCGTCAATAAACAATTGTTTTCTTCTTGAGAGTTTTCCAGCGTCTGTATACTTCCTTATCCCTCTTCTTTTCGTAACCGGGTCAAAGTACCATAATCTTTTAATCTCGTAGTATTCTTCAGGGAAGGTATAGTATGTTCCGTCTTCACTCGGAATAAGTGGTGTATGAGTACTGTATTGAATTTCCTGGATATTAAAATCTGCAAGGTCGTATATCAGGTAGCTCACATAGGAATCACTTTTGTCAGTACCGAAATAAAGTTGGTTATATACACGCTCATCAAGGTCTTTAAACTTGTTGATGGTTGCTACTCTATGATATACCTCATTAAAATTTAAAGAGTTAATATAATCATGGAATAAGTAAACAAATCTATATGAGCATTTTCCGTCTTCCCCGTCAGAGTAGGTCCTGTATGCAATTGTAGGGGGGTATACACAGTTTTCAATAGCCGTATCAAAATCACAATCTGTATCGTCTATGTCAAAAGCCAGGACCTTTGTATAACGAAAGTTCTCCTTCTTCTTGTAGCCAATATGGAAGCTCTGTTGATTGTAAATGTATGAGAATCCATATCCACACTCAATCGCCCCTACGAAATCATCTATTCCAAGCTCTGTCCTTTCAAAACTTATCTGTTTAAAGCCTTCCTTATCCGGCTTTTTTGGGTATGGGTCCTTGGTCAAACTAACCTTGAACCTGTAATTCATGTCCGTAATCACTTCTCCACTATGATTATCTCCTTATTATTCAATAAAAAAACCCGGCCATAGCCTAATGTGGAGAACTGCTATAACCGGGTCTTTCAACAATATGTAGTTGTTGTATATTCCTATCTTCATCATTACTCACTTGGTTCTCCACACACAAGGGAATAATGTTTCTTTTTCTTTAATATATAATACAAATTTTATTTGAAACAATCAAGGGTTTTACTTTCCCTTATCTACATATAAATATACACCAAAACCAGAAACGACAAAAAATTTCAAAAAAGATTTGGGGGAATTGAAACTTTTTTTGTACTATAGTGATGTAAGGGTAAGGGCTAGCCTCCAACATAGTTTCCTTATCCATGGGCAAGAGCTTTTTTTAGTTTTTCATTCATATGCCCGGACAGTCAATAGGAGTTGGAGGCCTTGCGATTGTCCGGGATTTTTTATAACAGATAACGCACAAACGGAATGACAGTTTATCCAAAAGCAACGATGAGCAAGGAAGAGTTCGGTGAAATCCTTGCCGAGTACATCCAGAAGAGCCGGGCAATAGAGGTAGAGCACACCATAAACATTCATTTAATGGACGAGAATGGCATAGAAAGGGGTGCAGTAGACACAGATGACATATATGGTCTTATGTGTGCCGTAGGGGCCGTAATAAGGCGATTTGAGCCAGCAATCCTCCAACAGTACGAAGGTCTTGATGAATATGGCCTGGATATTTACGACACAAGGGACGGAAAGAAACTATTACAGATTGACCGGAACATCCACAAGGAAGGTGTTGAAGATGTGCGGTTCAATAAAGAGGTGTTCAAGGAGTTTGGTTTCCCAGTACCTGCACTTACCATGACGAGGAATTATATGGTACATTTCTATGATTAATAAGATATGATATTTCAAACAAAACACCTCAATTAACTGTTAAACAACTGATATATTGTATGTTATCACAGGTTTTGCTATGTTTTCAAGACCTGTGAAAATGAGCAAGGAGGATGAAATTATGAGAGAGTTCAACCTAAATAACGGTACCTGCTGGATTGCCCTTTCGTATGCGATGGACGAAAGTAAGGCCAAAGGTATAAAGTACGGAACCCAAGCCTACTACGACTTTATTGCCAAAAGGAAGCTTGAAATCTGGGAAGAGTTGGAGAATAAGACCTACAAGTTTGAAAAATAATGCCGATGTGCTGTAAAAGCTCCGATATATCTGCAAAGTACCTGCAGACTGATGTAGAAAAATAAAGTGATAATGACAAAAGAAGAATGACAGAAGAATGGAGGGATGTTCCAGGGTTTGAGGGACTATACCAGATTGGCATAAGCACAAAAGAAGGAAGATGTAGAAGCCTGAACTACGAACATACTGGCAAACCAAAGGATTTGTCAAATAAACCGGGCAAAAGAGATAATAGAATTATTTGGGGACTGTCCAAGAATGGAAAGTGTATAACCCGTCAGGCTGCTTATTGGATTGCAATCACATACCCAGAACTTGAAACCGGAGGACATTCACTACGAGGCAGACGGTACCTGTTATATCTATAAGGCGAGGAAAAAGACCGGAGTACCTTATACAAGCGTAGTATTGCCGGAAGGGGTAGCGATATTGAAGAAGTACAACAACCTGTTACCTTCTATATCCAACCAGAAAGGTAATGCCTACCTGAAAGAGATACAAACTATATGTGGAATAGACAAGACCCTACACTTTCATCTATTCAGAAAGACATACGGTACCAGGCTGTTGAATCGTGGAGTACGCCTTGAAACTGTCAGTAAATGTCTTGGACACAGTTCCACACAGATTACCCAAATGGCTTATGCAAAGCTCTTGAAACAAACAATCATAGATGAGGTTAAAGAAGCATTCATACAGAGGTAGTTAACTTAAAGACCTTGACTATTATCACCCCTGAGCCTATATTTTTTAGGTTGAGGGGTGAATTTTTTTACAATTTTTTAATCAAAACGAAACTACGAGATATTTATAGTAAAAGAGAACATATGAACACATTTTTTAACACAAGAGAAATTGAAGGTAGGTATAAATGGATTAACCTGAATATGAAAGATGTCCTTAGTGGAAAGAAGACCATCCATTATACCGAAAACCCATTTGAGGTGTATGACTTTGACATGACAGCCTCCACGGTATTGAGCTACGGTGAAATAAAGACCGTACACAGAGATTATGCCGATTACAAGAACTTCCAGATTGATTACAAGAAGTTAAAAGCCTTGCAATCCCTGGCCAAGCAAGACGGAAGGATACCCTATCTGGTGTGTTTCTTTGACGATTATACGATTGTGTGGGATATAAGCGGGATAGACCTGGAAGAAAGGAAATACATCAAATCCTGCACCTCTACAACCGCCGACTATGGAAAAAGTAAGAGGGATAAGGATGAAGTGTGGTTAACGATTGGCGAAGCCATATGGAGCTCTATAAACGAGAAAAAATCGGCACTCATAAACTAATAGTAATGACAAACCAAGAAATAGTATACTGTTTAAGTTTCAGCGGCTTAGTAGAAGACATAACACGGAATATCAGGGTCACAAGCGACTACTATGATGATTTCGTCCAGGAGATGTACACAACCCTCCTGGAATACGACAACGACAAGCTGAATGAAATATTCAACAAGAACCAGATAAAGTTCTTCACAGCGAGGATATGCTTGAATAACTGGAACAGCAAGACCTCCCCATTCTATTGCAAGTATAAGCGGCCCCTGACCCACATAGATGGAAACCAGGACCTGACAAACCTCTCAAACAAGATATGAAGTGGAACATCAAGGAACTGGTAAAGGATTACGCCCCACCGGAAGGAGACGAGCTGTTATTCACCGAGGAAGACACAGATGTTCTAATCTTGAAGGACATAGTGCATAACTACCTTGAAACATACGACAGAACCATCCTTTTGATGTATGCAGAGTTGGGTTCCCTGAGGCTGGTAGCAAAGGAGCTGAATGTAAGCCACACAGCCGCAATCAAGAAGATGGACCAGATAAAGCTCCAAGTGATGGGCGAGTTTTACCGAAGAAAAGCGGAAGCCCTCAACAATAAGATAAACAGACAACTACACGATGATACACACACTACTTAACCTACTCATACTCCAGCTGATAGTGGTCTTCATAGTGGACCTTTCAGGAGTAATGACACAGATAAAGAGATGGATATGGAGATGGTTGAAAAAAGACAAACCCTATAAGGATTTCTCATTAAAGCCTTTTGACTGCAGCCTTTGTTCTACTTGGTGGACGGGCCTTATCTATCTTCTCATAACCCATTCATTCACAATACCTTATATAGCATATGTGGCACTCTTAGCCTTCCTTGCCTCCACCGCCGCCTCCGTCCTCCAACTACTCAAAGACACCCTGGACACCCTCTTATATATTTTAGATAAATGGATAAATAAGTAAAAGTTATGACCAACGAAGAATACGAATACATCAAACAGTATAAAGATACATACACAAAGGCTTACAAACAGAACTACGCCCACATCCTCCCCCGCTCAGTTAATGAAAGGTTGAATGAGATTATAGGAGGTGAAAAGAAGAACTGGGGATGTTCAGCCTGTTGCCTCACCCTATACAGGAAGCTCTATACTGTATTGAATAACGAGGAAGCCCGCAGACAACAGGAAATGAGGGAAAGAATGGAAAAGGCAAGAAAAGCCAAGCAAGAAAAGAATAATACGATAAAAGAACAAGAGAAAGATGCCGAATGTAAGGAAGAATAAGGATTCCATCTTTAATGACAGAGAGACAGCCCTTGACCCAGGTAGAAACGGAGCCATGACCCCCGAAACCAAGATAAGGATATCCCAGGTTGCAGAGAAGATATCAAAAGGCTGGACCAAGTTTGAAACAACAAGGTGGATGGAATCAGAATGGGGAATCAAGGAAACCTCACAGAACAAGTATTGGAACGCAGCCCTCGCCACATTAGCAAAGAATGCCAACGATAGCGAATATGTGGAAGAGATGCGCCAGAAAGCCATAGCCACCCTTGACAGAGCCATCCAGGAAGAGATAGCCCTGAACAAGCACAAGGAACTCAACACCTCCATAGAGTTAATGGCAAAGCTTATGGGATATTCACAACCCACCAAGATGGAAATAAAATCTGATTCAACAATAAGATTCAGCTTTGGTGATATCCCCCAGGAAGAAGGAGACGAAGACAAGGAGTAATGAATTTCGTAGGCTACACACCAGCAAAACATCAAAGAGTAGTACATACGGCGATAGCAAATAATCCTACCGCCTCTGTCTTCGTAGTAGTAGCCCCCAGACAGACAGGTAAGACCATGCTCCTTATGAATGAGTTATTAAGATGCAGCATAAACAACAGAAACGCAGTAAGCCTCTGTATCTCAATAACCCTGGATGCAAGCAGAAAGATTTATAAGGAACTCACAGACGCGATTGAAGGTACCGGGGTAGTGAAGAAGAAGAATGACAGCTTGCTCACCTTGGAATTCATCACCGGGTCCATCATTTATTTCAGAAGCGGAGAACAGAGAGATAGCTTGAGAGGACTGACGATAAAGAATGGAGGACTTTTGATAGTTGACGAGTGCAGCTATCAGAATGACGATTTTTTTTATTCAGTTCTTCTGCCTATGACTAATGTGTACAAGGCTGATATTCTGTTAACTAGCACTCCGAGGTTCAAGCAAGGTTTCTTTTTCAAGTACTACTCACAGGGAAAGGATGGAGCGAAGAATATTTATTCATTCAACTTCGCCGACTATGACCTTTCAAGATTTATCACCCCATTACAAAAGGAACTGTACAGACAGGTTATGCCGAAAGCCCAGTACCAGACGGAAATACTCGGCGAATTCCTGGATGCTGATTCTGTACTCTTTGAAGGATTTAGGGAATGTGTGAATGAAGAGAGGAAGCCCCTGGAAAAAGTTTATATAGGGATAGACTGGTCGGCAGGAGTTGGAGTTGACCGCACTTCAATCAGTATTTTAAATCAGGACGGCCAACAAATTCATTTAGAGTACTTTAATGATAAGAATACCACACAGACAGTAGACCGGATAGAAGCGATTTACCAGCAGTATAGAAAGTATAGTCCGGTGATTTATGCCGAGACGAATGGAGTGGGAAAGCCTTACTGCGATTTGTTGAAGGACCGCAAGATACAGATAAATGAATGGACCACCACCAACAAGAGCAAGACAGATATGGTGTCTCATCTTCAAGTAGCTTTTGAACAGAAACAGCTGGCCCTTCTTCCGGACGAATTGCAGATGAATGAGTTGAGCTACTACGAGGCCACATATAATCCAAAGACCCAGGTAGTCACATATAATGCCCCACAAGGCCTCCATGACGATACGGTTATTTCTCTCGGTCTTTCTTGGGAGGCATACAGGAGCAGAGCTGTCAAGGGTGTGTATAGTCTTGGTGTGGTACGGAATCACTTTTAAGGTATAAGGTAGAACTGAACCTTTATCTAGAATATATTAGATATCAATCAGTTATCTACAAATAATTAGATATAAGTCACAGATAACATATGAAAAAGCCGATAGCAAAAGATTGGAACGAAATGCCCCTGAGATTATGGCAGGAGGAACAGGAGATACTTAAAGACCAGGAGACGGATGCGGTAGATAAGAATGTACGCCTGGTTGCCCTGATGTATAATATGTCAGAGGATGAAGCATATAACACGGAACTGAATACCTTCTCCGAGATGTTGGACGGTATCGGTTGGTTGGGGAAGAATCCTGATGTTCCTGGTGTCGCTCCCGCCTATAACCTTAATGGGACCACCTATATAGTTACATTAAATCCCCAGAAGATAACCACGGCCCAATACATAGATTATAAGTCCTTTAATCCGGATGACCCCAATAACATTCACCTTATCCTTTCAACAGTTATGGTTCCTTCCGGCCACACCTATAATGACGGAGGGTACGAGCTTGAAGATGTGCAGAATGATATCCTTGATTACCTGAGGGTTCCCCATGCTCTCGCTATCGTACGCTTTTTTTTTCAGTACTACAAAAGATTAACACTCAATTCTCTCCATTATTTGACCAAGACCCTACGGAAGGAAGCCAGGAGGACGAAGGACAGGGAGAAGAGGAATCAAATCCAAATCCAGATACAGAAGACAGAGGAACTGGAGCGTATACTTGGTTCTCTTTGATTGAGGCGGTAAAGGAGACTACGGGCTTTGACTTTGACCACATATATGCCATGCCCATAGTGGAGACCTTCGCCTACCTTCTCTATATCAAGGAAAAGAGATTGAGGGAGGCAGCAGCAATAAGAAGACTGAAATCTAAAAGATAACTTTAAGTAGATATGGCTAACAAACTGAAAAAGAATGATTTAACACAGCTCTTTCCTAATTTGATTGAGGTGTTGGACGCTTATGGGAAGACGCTTGTTGAGAGATACAGGCAGGGATTGGAAGACGGGGACCACATAGCGACCGGGAACCTATATCGTAGTGTAAGTAGTGAGGTAACCTTGAATGGCCAGAGCTTCATAGTGGAGTTTAAGATGCCTGAATATGGGGAATATTTGGAACAGGGAACAAAGCCTCACTTTCCCCCGATAAGTGCAATAGAGGGCTGGATAAGGGCGAAGAGGATTGTACCGAGAAGGGATGACCAGGGAAGATTGCCCACGGAGAAACAGCTGGCATTCCTCATAGCCCGAAAGATAGATGAAGAGGGAACAGAGAGGACCGGCATATACGAGAAAGCGAATGCCCTTACCTATAATGAATGGAACAGGCTGATAGACGAAGCAATAGCCATGGACCTCAATCTCAACCTGGAAGAAATACTCCAATCATTAAACCAGAAGACCAAGGCACCGAGAAGAAGAAGGTAGTTGTGACTGATACAGATTAAGATACTGATACAGAATACCGGTTCAGGTACCTTTCCAACCATAATATATTTTATCTAAAACAAACTAAGATGGCAGAAATGATAGTACAACCATGGGATAAGCCAACCGATACTGGATATACCTGGTACAAAGATGACAGCATATTAAGGATATTACCCACAGGAAAGACGCTGACCTATGACGAGGTTACCGCCTATTATCCTGTTACCGCCCATACCTTTACGGAAGAGGGGTCCTTGGAGTTGAGGGCTGACGGAGATATTTCATTCACCGCAAGGATTGAAGAGACCGGAGACCCTGACTATAATTCCCACGCTCTTTACCTATATACGGAGAACAATACGGGCAATTCCCAGCAAGTGTCCTATATAAAGCTTGTTGGGTATTCCGGTAGTTCAGCCTATTCTGCAACCACCATCCTCCAAAAGAACCCTAATACGATTGAAAAGAGGATGTATCTGCAGGCGAATGGTGTTACTGCGGGGTCTGGTGATACGAGGGCACAGGTATCGGTTATCACCCAGAACTGTACATTCAGCAGATTTACGGTTACACAGACGGGAGGAAACTGGTCACCAACAGCTCCTACCCTTCAAAAGCAATACAACAACCTTTATGCTGAGTTTAGCGCCAATCTCGGCAACCAGAGAAGTGCAACCTATTCCATAACTCTCTATGACACAGACGATAATGGATATAATGTCTTCTTCGTACTGACACAGGAAGCGGGACAGCCGGAACCACCTCAACCGCCTGATACTGGGGATACGGGAGAAACCGGATACACCTACTACTATGACCCGGAGATATTCAACATCCTTCCGACAGCGAGAACACTCCAATATGACGAGGTACAGGCCTATTATCCAGTTACAGCCCACACCATTACTGGCGGCATAGATGTGATTAATGAGGGTGATGTGGACTTTGTGTACAGGATGGTGCAGATGGATAGGATTGACCCGAACTATAACTCCCATGCACTATATGTGGATACCTTTGACAACTCTGGGGAAACAAGGCTGGAAAGCACAATCAAGCTTATCGGTTATGTTGGAGACAGCGCCTATTCAGCTTCCACATTACTGTTCAAGCAACCAGAGAGCCACGCCTTTGTTACAGCTTCACCAAATCCTGTTAATGCCCAGGCCGGAAGGAACAGCATAAGTGTATATCTTTCCTTCACCAACTGTCAGAGAAGCATAGAGGACGAGCTTACGGGAAATACGCAGCTTGACGGGATTGATTGGCTTACAGTAAGTAGATTATCTGATACGGCAATCTCCTTTACCTTTGCTGAGAACCAGAGTGAGGCCAGACATACTTACTATATGGCTTATGGTAGGAACCCGGACAACCAGCTAGTATATTGCAGGATTGACCTCTACCAGGAAGCGGGAGGAAGCAAGTACATAACTCTAACTCCTTCAAGGTCAAGTCTTTCCAAGGATGAGGGTTCCTTTTCGGTCTTTGTCGAATCTACTGATGAAGGTAGTTTCAGCTTTGAGGCGGCTCCTTGGATGCGGGTGACGAGCTATTCCCCCCAGACAAACAAGAGCGGTACGGCATACATATCATACTATGCAAATACGAATGAGTGGCCGAGGACCGGTGATATCAGGGTAACACAGCAGATTTCAAGTTCCCCTTATACCTTATCGGCCTCCACAACTATCTCACAGGCAAATGGTTCCGAACAGACGGCCACACTTACGGTCACACCAACTGCGATGACTGTCAATAAGGAAGCGGGCAACACCACATTCGCCGTAGCCTATACCGGACTTGCTTCCGCTCCTGCCCTTGTTGATGGTGGCGGTAACATGAACATTATCTCGCAAACATTTGATGGTCAGTCTATTATCATAATCTATGGAGCG
>JAEEGL010114839.1_pt1 | contig 36279 bp, 39 predicted proteins | sample 9134231 | NCBI WGS metagenome assembly JAEEGL01 (sample SAMN16246548, study PRJNA631951) | gut metagenome | biome: gut microbiome; feature: rumen; material: fiber-attached | host: Bos | place: Iran: Karaj | collected 2018-10
ATGCATATGAAACGTAATAGTTTAATAGGATCGTTACCCGCAACCCTATTAGTTATTGCAGGAGCATTCATCGTTTATTATTTTTGCACGCCATATAAAGTGAACAGAAACTGCACTGTTGTTGTAACAACAAGCAAGGGTAAGATCTATACATATAATAATGCTAGCCTTGAATGGATTAGAGTAATGGGTGATCGTCCCCATATATTTATACCTAATCAAAATACAGATGATGAATAAAACCATATATTCTATGTCACATTGGACTAACCATATTATGAAAGGATTGGTTTGATTATGCCAAAGGAAAAGAAACCGTTCACATATGAAGTTAAAGATTGGATGGGTGTTGTTAAAGAATCCAAGAATTCCAACTGGACTAAATATGTATACAAGGTTGCATATAATGATAGACCTACAGGTGTGGACATTCGCAATGTTCAATTTAAAGAAGATGGATCTATTGTATTTAGTAAGGGAATTACCCTGACAGATGAAGAGTGCGATAATGTGGTAGACATTCTCATTGCCAATGGTTACGGAACAACAACAGCAATTGAAAAGGCTCTTGATAAACGTAACCGGGTTTATGGTAATGAAATATTTGATACACCATTGATTGTAAAGCTTGGTGATAAATAATGGACTTTCTATTTAACGCCTTTAAGATACGTTATGTTAAGATGAATAAACTGTTTCGTGACTTACATCTTAATGGTGTTAAGTCCATAACATTGTACATTAATTTGGAGTCGATTTTAAATCCGTTACATCAAAAATCATATGAAGAATTTCTCGCCAGCTGTACTTTAGACACAGTTACGGAGGAGTACAAACGCATAATCGCGAATATAATCAACATAGCTGCACACTACCGTTTATACTTTACTCGCGAACATGTTTTTAGCAGTATTGTGTTCTTTTATAACGAGTTAGATATCTCAAATAAATACAATAATAAAGTTCATATTAAGAAATATCGTAAAGCATATCATGAGATGTATAATAATTCAAAATATGAACGGGTAAATGAAGTAATTCATTGGGCAATGCAATATTGTCATAAGATAGTTGATTTTATCGACCATGTTTATATATTAAAATCAGATAGATTAGATTCATCTGTAATACCATATCTATGTAAAGATACAAAATACTTAAAATCTGATCTTGACCTTATATTAACTAAAGACCCATATGATTTTCAATATGTCAATCATGATTTCATGATATTGTTACCTCATGGTGATGATAGCGTTATATTACATCGGGGCACGCTTATAAAATATCTGTTATTCAAAAACGATATGCTTGATAAATACAAATTTCTTATAAGTCCTATGTTATACCCATTCATTTTATCTGTAACAGGTAATAAGAAACGTAATCTTGATAAACTTAAAGGTATTGGGTTTAAAAAGTTATATAAAGAATTAGAGAAGTTATATATCCAAGATTATTTAAGTGATGAAAATCCTGCTAGTTATAATATCGAATATCTAAATGATCTAATTAAATCATCTAATGGATTTTATAATACTGGAGTTAGAGAACTTATATGTAGTAATTATTATGCTATAGATCTCGATCGTCAGTTGAATATATCCAATAAAGATGATAATGATAATATCTTAAGTGGGTTAATAGATAGATATGATACGACAGGATTGAAGAAACTTAATGATAAGACCTTTGCAGATCACCCAATCAACTTGGTCGAACTAAATAACTATTACGCTGATCCATTGAAGGATGGTGAAGATTTGTGATTATTACAGTAAACTTTAATCGAACCCCTGGCTATAAGGGGTTCGATTTAGACATTGATGAAGTTAGACTTAAAAAATTCATGCGTAAAGGCAGCGGAGTCAATGTATTATTCATTGACGATAGCTATAAGGAAATGGGTAGTGAAGTCGCTGCGTGGATAAAGCATAATATTGAACATGAAAACCCTGTACGAATCGTACACGCCGAGAATATTATTTCAGATATCCGCAGGGAGAAACGTTCGATGATTGAAGAGGATATTAATGTCTCAATTGATGAGTGTGTACACGCATTCTATGACTATCTACAGAATAAATACATTAAATGCGGGTTTAAAGTTATAGTGATTAGTTGGTATATGAGATCTTGGGAATGTGTTACTACCTATAAATACAATTCCTATCTTTTATCCTATCTACCCATGCATGATGATTATGCTATTTTGGTTATCAACGATGTACCTGTTAAACCAGGTCTAACGAGATTTTTAAAACGCATATGGAACTGGTTAACACGATGCAATTATTGTCGTGATGTAAGACGTAGAATGGAAGAATGCCTTAATGACGACATCTGTCATATGCACGAAGAGTATGAAAAGGAATTGGCTAAAAAACGGAGGTGAAATAATTGGCAGACCGGGCAGCAACATCAAATCAGTCAACCAATACTGAGAAAAAAGAGAAGCAAAATGAACCGCAACTGCAACCTCATAAATCGAGATACAAAGTAACCACATTCAGTTTATATACTAAAGATCAGAAATATGCTGATCAGAATGGTATCATAGAACTTAATCCTGTATGTGTTAAGCGTTTATTTATTATCCAGGACTTTGACCAGTTCTTGCAGCCGGTCATTCAGATGGATGTTATATTACCTGCATTGATATTGGACTATATGAGAGAGCATCGTGATGAGATATCATTCATTATCCGTATTGATATAGTAGATTTTATATCTGCAGCAGATAACCAAAAATTTGACTCCAATAAGGAGTATAAAGAAAATGGTACTGATACATTGTGTAAAGCGCACTTTGTAACATTTATGCCAGATAATATGAAGACCCCTAACCTTGGTGAATATAAAGAAGTGGCTGCGGTTCAACGCGGTGAAAAAGATGTTGGAGACGATATCACTAAGTGTGGTCAGAATATGGTCAATTATAAAGAAGAATCTATATTTTTTATATGGAAAGAACACGATGTATATACATTAAGAAAACAGGTCAATGCTGTATATAGTTCAGTGACTATTGGTGATGCGGCATCATCTATGTTATCTGATAATGGGTTTGAGAAGGTATTAATTGCACCCGCTGATAATAAAGAAATATTTGGTCAGTTAATTATTCCACCGATGTCCATGATGAATGTTTTCAGATTCTTACAAAATCAGTACGGCATGTATAACACGGATGTACTGTTCTTTAACGATATCTGGAGATGTTATGTGATAGACAGATCGGGTGAATGTAAAGCTCACGAGGATAATGAATTTACTAAAACAATTTTCTCTGTTATAGATTCCAAGTCTGAATATTCTAAGGATACTGGTACATCTACACTGGATGAAAAATTTGAATTTCACATGAAACTTGATATATTACAAATAGCTGTAAGGTCATTATCATCTATTAATGACGTTATTACTGGTAATACAGCAATGTATATCGATTCACGCAACAATGAAGTTACCACTGTCAGTGGTGCAGGCGATCAGCGCGGTGACGGGTGTGTAAATGTAACAACTGACAATGAAGGTACAGCATACACAAAAAGTAAACATGCTAACAATGTTTCTGAATTAGCTATGAATCTTAAAGTTACAGGTGTTAAAGAATATAATTACACAGCATTGTCGCCTAACAAGGCATTTATATTTAACTTTAAGAACAAAGACTTCTATAAATATAATGGATATTATAGACTTATGAAAGCCACACATATTCTGACTCGTGAAGGCAATGGTGACCAGATGGGTATCACCGGTGTATTTGAATTTACTCGTAAGAAAGAACTGGCTGAGGAAGAACGTAAGACTATAGATTACGATGTATTCAGAACAGCCCAGGTAACTGAAGAGGGTAAAGAGAAGGCAGCCGGTGAGGCTGAAGAAAATAATGCCAAAGACCCGTCATATGCACAGTCTCAAGATAACCAGGTTGCTGAAGGCAAACGAGAAGCTCCAGCACAAAATAATCCGGGTCCTGCAGCACCCAGCACTGTATCTGATGCTAAACCTGCCAATACATCCAAAGCACAGCCATTTAATCCAGACAGTGATAAAGGATATCAAAATCAGGAAGCAGCTAGACAGAAACGTGCTAATACAGAACCAGCGTCTAAAGGTGGAGGCCCTAAACCACCAAAACCATTAGATCAGAAATAAGGTTAGAGGGATAATTCCCTCTAACCTTATTATACTGCTTTGTTGGTTGCGGCTTTCATAACGGTTTCACCGCCATTGCCACGTTTAATTGCTTCATTTTTTGCGTTGGTCGTATTAGTATCTTTAACATCCTCTTTGGCAGCTTTTTCCTTATCGATCTTACCTTTTTTCTCGGCTACACTAACAACACCCTTTAATACATGAATAGATGCGAAGTAATATTCTTCAGCAACCGTCATCTGGGCCGTGTGTAATGTAAGTAAATAGTTGCCGTATTTTTTGATGCGACCAAATATACGCTGACCAACATGTTCTTTGTCCTTCTGTTCTACTGTAGTATCACCATTTAATCCCTCAGCTTTAACAGACCCGTTTGGAGCAGTTTCATCAGCTTCCAATGATACAATAAGAGCTTCATCAACATACTGCATGATTTTATCTGTCTCAAAATCCTTATCAACCCTTTCAAGGGCACCTTTAATTTTAGACAGCTGGTCACGAATACGTTTAGCGGTTGTCTGTTTGTAGTTCTTAACGTATGCATAGCATTTGACAATCTTATCTTTAGCCTTAGCACCGGCTAATTCAATAGGTTTAGCATCGCTACCTTGAATGTTGCGATAATATTTTTTAGCCGCCTCTTTGAAGCTGTCCTTCTCACCCTTGAATTTCAATATCTTAGAAAAATATGCCTTTTCAAATTGGTCTTCATCCCATTTACTATTATAAATTTTCTTTGTGGCATCATTTTTTGCATCTAATTCAGGAATATGGAAGTCGGCATATGGAGATTGCTGTAAATTTCTGGAGTTGTAATCAAATATAGTGATTTTCAAATTTTCCCAAAAATCGGGATCTTTAATACCAAGTACATAAAAGGCCCGTTCTTCAATGAATTTCTGGTTGATCTTAAATAGCTCATCAACCTTATCCATAAATTTCTGTGCTATAGTAGCAATCAATTTTATAGCAGCTTTAAAGTATTCCTTGATACGTTGTAAAAACGCCTGACCTTTAGTTAGTTGCTGTTCTTTGTTACCTTTAACTTTTTGAGATAGTCTTTTAAGTATCCCAGCCTTTTTTGTGTTATTATATTCAACGGATTCATATTCCAGTAATATGTCATATGATTCCATGATGAATACTAATGTATCATCATACTGAGATCGGTACTCAAATTGCTCTAATGCATTAAAGTATTCCCCATTGTAAAAGTTAGATGATACTCCGGTAATATAGTTCATAACTATACCACCTTTCTATTAACCTTTAGCCAGCAGATATTGCTCAGCCTGAGGTAAAAATTCAGCAATTAATTTATCGATTGTATTAACATATTCAGCGCATTTAGATGTTACTACAGACAGATGCTCATTAAGTGATGTAGTGAAAAGTGTATAGATCTGAAGTTTTTTACTATTCTCAACGATAGACTCAGCCTTATCACCAGCAGTTTTTTCAGTTGCTTTAATGATCTGATCAATGCATTTAGTGATCTTAGCTTTGTACTCATCCAGAAGTTTGGTAGATTTCTCTCTAAGTTCATGAAGGTTTTCAATATCCTTAATAGTGAACTCAGTCATTTTCTTGCCATTAATAAAATTGGCTGTGATATTAGAGATCTGATCACGAACTGCAGCAGCATCATCAATACCAGTTGGATCCGTATCATCATCAATGATATCTTTAATTGCTTTACCAATATAATTATTGGCTACTAAAGCTTTCATAATTTCATCATCATATTCTAACGCTTTGAAATATGTATAGCCAGGATCAACCGGTTCACTAACAACCATGTGGAAGTCTTTAAGAGCGGTGCATTTATCTTTGTCCTTAAGAAGGGTTTCAATAGCTTTCATACCATAAAGACCCTGACCGCCAAGTTTGCGGATAATATAATCGGCCCATTTCTTGAATAATGTGATAACCTTAACTTTGAAGTCCTTTAGGAATTTGACAATTTTATTTTTCATATCGCTAAACGATTCAGTTACAATATTCTCACTAGCACCGTTTTCCTGGATAACAAGTAACGCTTCTTTAGTAGCCGCCATAGTAGCTGCAAGAAGCTCCTTATTGTACGTCATAGATTCCTTGAAGAAATCAAATGTTGGTTCAATTTCAACGCTCAGATTATTCTCTGAGACTATATTGTTATTATAAAGGAACATCGCGATAGTCCTCACTTTCATAGTGAATTTAACATGTTAGAATATTGTCAAATCGATAAGGTGGTAATGAAGGATAGCAACCTAATTGTATTAAGGTTACTACCCTTCATATATTATGTGATTTAAAAATTCATAAACTTTAAAGCTCGGGTTAATTACATTTTCGGCATAAATGGAATAATTAATCGATATTATCTGTTTCTTCGCAGTCAGGTACATATTTTTCCACCAACTGCATAACAGATTCCATGGGGGCACCAATAAATTCATCAGGATCTACCGGTACGTCTTCGTTGGTCATTTTGCCAACTGCAATCGCAGCGTCATCGATTTCTGTTTCAGGTAGGCTATCAATTAACTCACCCAATTCAGCATCATCCAGAGCCGCATCTTTAAAATCATCTTCAGCGTCAGGGCTGGTCAAATCAACTTCGATCGGTGCTTCAGAAGGATCCATCTCTTCTAACATTGCATCACGGAGTACAGCACTTTCGTTATGTACTGTGAGCAAGTTAGCAAAGCCTTCTTTAGCATTGTCCTCACGAAGCTTATGTAACATCAGTTTCAAAGCCACTTGCTATTGGACCTCCTTTTCTTAAAGGATATTGTCATATTTTTTAAAAAATACTACGGATTTATCATAATGTTTTCTGTGTTATGCTATATTTAACGCACATAAATAATAATGTAACTTCACTATTTGCATAGCAAAGGAGGTGTTTCGATTGCACAAAGTTGTTAAACGCAAAAAAATTACTATTGCCACTTCCGGCAAACTTGCACTCAAAGGTGGAATTAAAGGTCCTGTAGATATCCCATATATGGAAACCGTTGAAAACATTGGTCGTATGATCATCGGTGGATATAAGATCTATGAACATTTATCTGATGGTACTAAAGTGCTGCTCACCGTCCAGAACTTCAAAAAAGAAAATGGTCAAAGTGATATGCAAACCAAATTAGAAAAAATTAGATCAGCCAAAGATATTAAACAGGAGCCCTCAAAATTGAGGGCTCAGTTTACAAATCCTGGGACTCTTGAATCTATCGATATTTTTACGCCCCGTAAATAATTATATTGATGATGTAAGCAATATATCTAATTTGCTTACATCATCAATTCATCCTTCGATGACTATGTGCCATATATGTAAAAGGTGTCACCTAATTAATTTGTGACTAATTAAGTTGGCTAGTTAATCACTACTCGTTGTCATCGAAGATTCCGAAAGTTTCATTATCATCCAGGAATTCGCCCAGATTGATATCTTCGTCATCATCGTACAACATTTGGTGTCACCTCCTATTTCATAAATTTTCTATATCGCACATAGATAATATCTTTCTAATATCGTTGATTTTACGATTTGCTATAAAAAATGAAGTCACCAATTAAGGTGACTTCATTTAATTACTGCTTGCCAAGCGTCTCACTGAACAAGTCATCGTATGACGATTTTTCACATTTGATATTGGTATTGGGATTTACAACTTGTTTACCAAGATCTTGGAAGCTCAGTGATACAGTTAAGCTTGGATTGTTAAGCAATGCTGAATTTACTGTAAGGATCTGGTAGTCGTCAAGTCTTGTCTCATCCTCAAAGTGGGGCTGAGCAAGTACATTGTTGCTATCCTTGATGATCGTCCTCATGATACATTCAGCGTGTACAAGGTCTAACTTATGTCCGCATTCAATTAACAAGTCGCTCATTTTATTGAGCATCTCATCAATGTTATTGCAGTCATAGTGGTCTTTCCTATTGAGCAGACGCATGATATTCTTAAGCGGTTTAGTCAGCTCGTTGTTCTCAATAACAAATATAGCCAGATATGTTTCATCATCAGCTATGTTATTGATGTTCATTTCAATGCCTTCAAACTCCTTGGATTTCTTAAACATCTTCAATACATCTTCATAGAGATACATGGTCTGATTTTTATTCAGTTCTTTCATCTCAATGTTCTCTTTGGTTTTCTTGTTATACATGAAGAACCTATCGATTGAATAGTTGAAGTCACCCTCCTCTTTGGCGTTGAATTCATAGATATCTTCAGTAATGATTCTAACGTACCAATTTTCGAAATTTTCATCACTGTCGATATCAACTTTAAACTTGTATCCATCAAGTACAAAGAACCTGTAGAATTCAGGTCTGAATTTAATTTCCTCTGAGTCTGTTGTTAACAAATGTTTTGTTGATAAGATATTCTGGGATAATGTATTATTCAGTTTTGCAGATGCATATGCGCCGATGCTAAATTCAAGTTCAGCATTAGTATATGCTAAATCACCATAACATGCAGGGCATACACCGTCTTCACATGTGCATGTCATTGGGGATCTCAGATAAATTGTCTTACCTATTAACCATTTATCATGTTTGTAACTAACACATCTCATATCAGCCATAGATTTATCAAGGTAGTAATATCTACGATTGATTTTCTTAAGCTGTTTATCTGATGCTATGAAATAGACTAGAGGACGTTTACTGTTACATCTCTGAATATGGGTGTGGCGAATCCCTTGTTTAATATCGTGACAAAACTTACGTGATAATTTGACTGTTGATGCAACCATCATACACATAGTTGAAAAATGCCCACTAACACCCATAGAACTTTTATTAAGAATAATACTCTTTCGCCCAGCTTGTGCATCGATATAGTAATTGGTGACATTGTTCAAACCTCCAATAAGGAAGTTTGAATTAATAGGTTCAGGTAATGTATTACCATTGATATCGGGTTTTAATCCACCAATGATAGAGAATTCAGATAACTGTTTATCCTTGATACCTGTACCTGCATGAAGCATTGGGAACAAACACATTTCAGGATCATTCTTAAGGATCTCAATCTCTTCTTTCATCAAGTCATGCTGGAGTTTCTCAATTTCTTTAGGCTGCATACCTTCAGGGATTTTGGTTCTAATGATTTCATTGAACCTTGGATTCTTTTTGGCTGTCTTAATAAAACTCTCCATATTAATAGACATTGCCATGATTGTATTAAAATCGTTTGAAATTTTAACAGAGTCGGCTACAACCTTTTCAATAATGATATTCATTTTAGCATTTGAGAACTCTTTACGATATGGGTCGATGATAAAAGTATTGATCCAATCCTTAATATAATCAGAGGTAAAGTTCTGGCAATTCATGATATGCTGAGGACCAAGGTCTTCAACCTTATCCATACCGATAAATGGTCTCCAATAGATCATATTAATGATCATATGACGGATTTCCATCTCTCGTACCGGTTCTTTTGGATTGTCGGTAAACTTAAACTTGATAGGGTGTTTACGAACCTCAGGTCTTTCAAATCCCTGTTTCATATAGTCGTAGAACTTCTTGAAGTACATTTTATAGTTTTCTTTATCGGCTAACAACATATCATGAACTAAGAATACCTGAGAGTCTAAGAAATTACAGAACTCTTCATAATTAATTTCACCCAGTTTTTCATCTTGTGAGATCGATACTTTAAAATCCTCGTCTTGCATAATTAGTGTCCCCTTTCACTTGTTTTCACATCAAATAATGAATCAAGACGTAATGTATTGCATTGTGCATTTCACAATACAAGATTATGATATATGCCCAAAAAAATTATTGAATTATCTAGGTATGAAGTGAGGTGGAATACACCCATCTCACTTCACAACCCTGATAACATTTGACCCATATTTGAGGTCGTTTCTCAATCGATTCAGACAATAAACCTGTAGATTACGACCATCAGATTCATATAAAGCAATGAGGTCATCAAGGGCCTCAATAATGTTTGATTTTATGAGCTCACGATCTTCTTTACTAGCTCTTAGACTGTGCTCAGAAGCATTGATGAAAGTTAAACTGACGTAAACGAAATCTTCGAGCACATTAATTACCTTAGATTTCTTACCTCTACAGTCAGCTAGTCTGATAGCCATTTTCTTACAATACTTCTGATATTCTTCAATAGTCAATAAATCACCTCCATATCCCTAAAAAAGAATCTGGGGTTGCGCCTACCCCAGATCCTTTTTCGGAGATTCCATGAAATTTCTTTGACAGTTTATAGAACCCTGCGGGTTACTATCTAATTATTTGCTCTCTTCTCCACCCTTATTTTTCTTTTTCTTTTTTTTCTTACCTCCGCCTTCAGCGATCTGGGCCGGTGCCTTGTCAGACGGGCTATACATATAATAGCCCAGAATATTGCCAGCAACAAACGCTGTTACACCGATCGCTAATTTCGAATTTTTGAAAGTTTCCCACATAATAAATTCCTCCTTTAATAATTAACAATTGAAAAATCGATTACCGGCGCCGATAATCCATCGATGCAGACCACCACGTTTTTCCCAAACTCTGTGGTTGCACTAGAATAATATATACTTCAAAATCGTTGATTTTACGATTTTATGGTATTAATACGTTAACGCCGGTAAACTCATGAAACCGGTGTATTCAAATGGCGGTAAATTGAATATCCTGGAACGTCCAACTATAAACGTTTTGTAATTAAAAATTGATTAATGTTATTACGCAAATTATACCGCAAGGTACATAACAAATTTTAATTTTTTTTCATTATAATAATATATACCTGAAAGTTGAAGTTGATTTATTTACATGAAATTCAACAATGTGTTAATTAAAGCTCTAGAGCTAATAAAGCTTTATAAATTACTTTCATGAAAGGACTGGATTACACAATGTTATTTTCCACTGTAACATCTAAAGATATCTTTGGTATGACACAGCAGGATGAACAGTTGATCACTGAATCTGTATTGTGCGATATGCTCTCCAATGCAGAAATTAAAGAGCTGACTGAAACTGCTGATGTATGCGAAGAACTGAAATCCATGGGCATCGTAACTGAAAAAACGATTGTTCGTTTGGACAAAAAGGCTAAATTGAGCCGGGCTTTCAAAACTGCGGTATTCACTATTGCACGTGAAAAGAAAGACCCTAAATTCAAGAAATTGCTGACCGTTTGGAAAATGGAACGCACTCTGGAAGCATACTTGATGAAGAAATATCAGGCTGAAGGCTTAAAACGTGCTAAACTTGCTGTTGCTCGTATGGGCAAAGGTAAGAAAGACACCAAGAATGCGGTAATGGCTAAAGCTGCTAAGACCGCTAAAAAGATGGTTGGTGTGAACGAAGACTAATAATATATAAAAAAGATATGGGTGGGACTTTATCCGACCCATATCTTTATACAGTGTATTAGAGGACCTGAAGTGTTGCATCACTCAATATAATAACATATATCTCAAGGGTGTAAATTATACGAAAAAATAAAGCCGGGGTAATACTCAGCTTTATTTTTCCAGCCACCCTTTACGGGTGGGGTAGTCGTGCCATACCCAGCGGATGGCGCAGACGATCAGAAAGATTGTTAATGTTGTGATCACTCTAAATCCTCCAGTCTTACGAAGCGTACAATTTTGCCGGTGATAAATTTCTCATCGATTTTACGCATCATCTTGGTAGCGACAGCATCAAGTGTGTTGGCGTTAGCGGTTAACATAGCCAATGCGCCAGTTTTGGTTTCAAAGTTGCTCTCGATTAAACCTTTTTTCTGTTTCATAATTATACCTCCTACCTGGTAACTGATATAGCGATACCTCGATTGATATCTCATTCACCATAATAATATATATTTGAAATTCCTATAGATACGGAAATAATAGATATACCTTTTTTAGGTATATCTATTATCGAGTTATTTCATGTCAGCAAATTTAACTGCGTCATGGGATATAATATTAGATGCTTTAAGTGCCAGTTTAACCAGTTCGCCATATTCATTAGCAAGTCTATATAATGCAACAAGCATTCTCCAGTCATCGCCATTAAATGGTGGGTTACTTGGTTTCATCTTATACCCACTTTTAGCTGTAGCCAACAATCCCTTCATGATATCACCGCGTGTTGCATGGTGTGTGGAAGAGAAGTTACTAAATTCTCTATTGTACCGTGTTTCCACGGTGGATAATGAATCACGGGTAGTTTCAAGTTGCTTTTTGAGGTTTTCACACAGGCGTTTTACTTCAACAGTGATAAACACCATGCTTACCGCATTATTACCATTAAAGTAGTTAAATTCATAATCGGGCTTGCTATTGTTTTCAATCAGCTCTTTAAGATTATCTATTTCAGGTTGTATTGTTTTCTCGGTTACCTTATCGGCATTATTATAACCAGCCCAATTGGGTTTATCGATAGCAAATACTTTATCCCAACCATCATTGATTATTTTACATACCGCATCATAGAATGCCTTTATAGATGATGCATCCTTAGAGCTATAATCAAAATACAGATCATGGATCGTAAAATTATCAGGAAATGTATTTATTTCGTGTTCTAACTTTCTGTCGTCTTCCTGGATTTTATTATATAGGTCATTGAGTTCTTTTTCAGGATCGGGTTTATTCTTTTCATGCTTTTTGAGCTTATCAGTAATAGCTTTAATAATCCGGCCAATAAAGTTAATAAATGTAGTAATGGCTTTCTTTATAGCATCAAAAATCTTACCGAGGATATCACCAAATCCTTCAGTAACGATTTCGTTAATTTCAATATCGAGACTCTCGGTTACATTGGATATGTTATTTACATCTTCCATATATACCGATAAAAATCTACTCATCTAGATCACCCCTATCAAATGGTGTAATGCCCGCTTCCATAGCCAGCATCTTTTTAACCTCTGGATCAGTGATTACTGGTTCTGGAGCTATAATAATTACGTCCTTAGTTACATCATCCTTCTCTTTCAGTGTTTCAACCAGCTTAGTGAAGTCAATGTAATTTTTATCATATATCTTAATATAATTAAAGACCTTCTGTGTCTTCATAACATCATCCTTCAGTTTCTCTTTGACATGATCAACTGCAACGATCTTATGATGCATATTATCAGATGCCTTAATTTCTACTTCCAGGTTAAGACTCTCTATATAGAAATCGGGTATATAGAAATGGTTTGCATTTTGGAATTTGTACACATATGTGTGTGGTGATGGAGCGCATACATCACTGCATTCCATATCCAATATTAAATCACAATACTTGAGAAAATCCAGTTCATATGTACCAGTATATGGTATAGCACCAACACCATCTGACCATTGATATACACCGGAGATCTTGCGTTTGGCAAGCATCTTGCGTTGCTGTTCAGGATCATCAGTAAGATATGGTTTGCCATACTTACCGATCATACGTTTTCTGAATGCATCTTTGTATTTTTTCTTACATGCCGGGTTTTCACAGAACCGTTTAAACTTGTTGGTTTTATAGTTCCATAACGTGTCTTTATGGCATATTACACACCGACCACCATGGCCATGGATTAGTCGATAGTAAAATTCACCACCCGACATTCCGTCTGGCAACTGATCGGAGTGTTGAGCCTCGATATGTGAATATATTGCTAGCTTACTAACATACATTCGTTTGCATATGGGACATCTTACTGGACGTTTAGTTTTGCCCAATGATTTCACCCCTTTAAACGTATTTTCTTGATTAACCATTTGTTAAATTTACATAGCTTGCAACAAGTATTGACAGAATTTTAATACTAAATTAAAGGTGATTAATATGGGTTTAATCAATAAAGCAGACCCGGTTAATGAAATGGATTTTAAACTCAATAGCTTTAATGAGCAGACAATTTACACTGGCACTATGGCTATTGCACATCGTATAAAAAATCTGTTATTCATGAAACCTGGGGATTTACCATCATTACCTGAAGCCGGTATTAACATACAAGGTTATCGATTCAAGGCACTTGATTCATTAGTATCTGGTGTATTGAAAGAAAAATTATCTGACCAAATAACGGCTTATATTACACCAATGCCTGTAGAAAATATTGATATTGCTACAGGGTTTTATCAAGGTGATTATTATCTATTGCTGCGTATTTATTTATTTATGGACCAATCAGAAATAGTCTATGGTATTCAACAACCTAAAGGAGATATTGTAAATTTTAATTTTAAAATTTATGATAATGAAAAGGTTAAAATTTGGTAATTATATATAAATTATATTTTAGGAGGCTTAACTTAAATGCCAAAATTTTCTACTAATAATTCAATTGATATTGATGAAATGATTAGACAAAGTAAAGCTAATGTGCCTTTCGTTGATGAAGAGACCCTGCAGAAAAATAAAGCAATGAATCAGCAGGCTGCAGTTTCGAAAGGTAAGATGAGAGAAGAAGCACTGGTTGATGCTGAAGTGGTTAATGAAACTCCCAGCACAATGCCTGGTTTGATTCTGGAGGACGAAGAGGACTCTAAGCCGTCTGAACCTGAAACAGAGTATACTGGTCCTGGTATCGTTATGAGTGCTGAAGAATACATGGCTGGTAAAGCCAAGACTGAGGCTAAGGGTGTTAATGTATCAGGTGTTAAAGCCGAGACTCGTGATGCTGTTAAGCAGTACATGAAAGAGCAGGATGAAGAAATTAATGCTCTCCGTAAGAAAAAAGAAGAGATGGAGGCTAAGGGTGTTGCACCTATAGCCAAGAAAACATCTCCTCAGGAAATTGTCAATATCTATATTGACAAAGCTCAGGTAGGTAATATTGCATTAACACCTGAACAGCAGAAAAAAGTTGAGATGGCACAGAAAATTGTCATCAATGAAACAACTGAATTGCAGTATAAGACTATCAAAATCCGTAAAGCCGATGTTGATAAGGACGTGGCCCGCAAAAAGAAAGACCGTGTAATCAAACATGCATTTGATAGGACTTTGTCTCCATTCGTTGCTATTGGCTCTGGTTATCTTGGTAAAATGGGCAATGGTACCACTATCGATATCCTGAAACTGGGTCATCTGGTTGAAGGTGATAATAGTTTACAGTCCCAGCTTGACCGTTGGAGTTTACTGTATGATAAAATGAAATACTGCTCCATTGGCAAATTTGAAACGTTTGATGATTTTCTCAAGAATACAGCTTATACAGATTATGCCAACCTTCAGTTTGCATTCATCTGTGCTACATTCCCTGAGGATACTACATTGCAGTTTACGTGTCCGAAATGTAAAGTACCATTTAATTTCACCATTAAGAACCGCGATCTGTTGAGAACCGATATGGTTACCCAGGAGATTGCTGACCAGGTTCATGCAATTATCGATGCTGATACATTTATTGAACGGGCTAAGGAAGTACATGAAAAATCATTATTCAATGAGGTTACCCGTATCTCTGCTAATGAAGACGATAATCTTATCCTGATGGATCTCTATATCCCGTCTGCATATGATGCTATTCATCGTACATATGAAGAACTGGTTAACCCAAAGAAGGATGATGAGGACTACTCTGATTACGTAGATATCGTTCGTATGGTTAAAGCTGTTTATATTGCTGATGAGGATGAAGATGGTGAACCCGTATATGAAATGTTTGATGACGTAAATGACATCTTTGAAATCGTATCACATTTCAATGAGCAGCAGCTGAATAAAATCAGTCAGTTCATTAACAATTCTTTCGTATCACACCAGTATACCTATGGTATCAAAGATGTTGTATGTCCAAATCCAGATTGCAAACATCACCTGGGTGAATACCCGATGAACATGGATCTGTTGCTTTTTCACAAGGTACGTCCTCGTCAACAGTAGAAGAGCATCTTAAGTCACTATTGACACAGATAGACAGTTTCATGGAACTATTTCCATCTATGACGTATCAAGACGTTTTGGCTATGCCATTTAAAGAATTCCGCATGTTACACCAGATACGAATCAAACGTAAGCTGGAAGAACAGAAGGCTATGGAAGACGAACGTAAGAAAATAGAGGAAAAATCCAGGAAGGACCTTGTCAAGAAATCTGGTGCTCGTCGATAGTGACTTAGACCCATGAGAACGTACACAAAATTTGCTCTTGAAAGGTAATTCAATATGTCTAAGACCAAATATACACGCATCAATTTATTCAACGACTTGGTTTGCCCTACTGAAATAACATCGGGTGAATGGAGCTTCGATGAATGGTGCACAACACTTAAAGACCAGGAGCAATATCTAGCTCAGAGGTCTTATCTGTTATTAGATTTTTATTCTGCATTTCGTAAGGTGTATAATTTCTTCATTGCATCTGACGTTGATGAATCTAATATCAGGAAGCTGTACTGTAATTTTTCTGATGATAATACAGAAATGGTTATCGTCGTTAAATATAAAAATCCCAGAGATATCGATCCGTCCTATTTTGAATCTATAGCAGCGTTTTTTGATGTTGATCCAGGCGATACATATGATGACTTCGATGTAGAACCACCATGTGAATCGCACAACTCCTTAAAACTATACTTTAGGAAAAAGGGTTGATCGATATGAAGATTAAACTACTTAACACCGAGCTGTTCATTAAGGCTAACAAGCTCAAAGAAGTAACTAACCCAGTAACCCTCGACCGTGGCTCTATACCCACGGTTGACGGGTTGCTTTCTACTGAAATATTTGGAACTTCACCTGCCGAACGTAAACGTAATTATGCGTATATAAGTCTCAATGGTCACTTCTTACAACCAATTGTATACAAGCAGATTAAACGGCTTGATAAACGCATAGACTTCATTATAGGTGGTACTAAGAAGTTCAGTATCGACAAATCCGGAAATATTGTGGAGGACGAAGGGGGTAGTACAGGTATCGAATGGTTATACGAAAATTGGGACAAAATCAAGTGGCGTAAGAACTCATCTGAGATACGCTCTGAACGTATTGACCTGATTACAGATAACCCAAGAGATATCATATTTACTAAATACTTCCTGGTTGAACCCGCATTTTACCGTGATATCAATTTACAGAAAGCTGGTACTGGCAACCCATCATTGCATGAAATCAATGTTGGGTCTGACCAGACTAACGGTTCGTCATATGCAAAATTGATCAGATTGTGTCTGTCATTAAGAACATCTGGCACATTTGCATTTGCGCTCAATAACACAAAATTTCAGATCCAGTTATGTATGGTTGACATATACAACTACTTCAAATCCCGTATAGAGAAAAAATTCGGTATCATCAAGAAAGGGATCATGGGTAAATCTGTGGACTATGGCTCAAGACTTGTAATATCATCTTCTCATACCAACACAGAGCATTATGACGAGACCATATGTGATATTGAACACTGCGGTCTTCCACTTGCTAACTGTGTATCTAATGCAGTACCTTTCTTTGTTGGTTGGTTGTCGGATTTCTTTAGACGGGAATTTGAGGCTACGGGTAATAAATACCCTGTATATGATCCTAAGACTAAAACTGTATCAACGATTGAGGTTAAAAATCCATCAGCATATTTCAATGATGCTTATTGCACAATGCTGATGAATAAATTTATTTTCTCATATAATGAGAGATTTGATCCAATAGAGATACCTAATACTGAAGGACGCAAATTATACATGGCATTTAAAGGTCGTGTAATAGCACCACAGAAGGAGATTGCTCGTGTTGGTGAAACCAAACGTTATATGACATTAACAGACCTGATGTTTATTGCTGCTGTTAATATCTACAAGGACAAACATGTCATCATCACACGTTATCCTATTACATCATTCCAGAGTTTATATCCTATTAAGGTCAATCCATTAACCACACAGGAAACATGTACTATGGAATATGGTGGAACCATTTATAAGTTCTATCCTATTATAGATACCAGTATACCAAAGAACAATGTTGCATTGCAATTTATTAACGTATTGCATATGCAGAATACATTGCTTGGTTCACTTAACGCTGACTATGATGGTGACACTGTATCTGTACGTACAGTATTTACTCAGGAAGGTAATCTTGATTGTGAACGCATGATGAAAGAGCCAACCCAGTTCCTTAATGCTAATGGAACCAATGTAAGAACCACAACCAATGAAGCAATCAACACATTATATGTAATGACCAAGGAATAAAAATAGATTTCTGTCTAATTATAATTAGAAAGGAGCTTATATAAATGAGCTTATTTGATGATAATTTCATTATCTCCATGGAAGCCAAAGCAAAGGCTGCTAAGGAAGATGACGAAGAAGTAAAAGAACCCGCTGAAAGTAATGATGATCCTGAACTCGAATTAACAGACGAAGAAAAAGTCGAAGTTGAATGTGCTGTTAATAACGATATTAATGCTAAAAATTTTAAAGAAGCTATGGGTTTTGACTCTTTAATTGCTAAAGATGATGAAAATGTGCACTATGCATGCTTAGAAGCCGTTACTGATTTGATTGAACTTAGTAAATTTGACGTTGATTGTACTGAAGCATATCATGTTGCCACATCTCAATATGAAAAACAGATTATCGCTGAAAATTTTAAAGAGAAAGTTAAATTGTTTGGTGCACGGTTTAAACAGTTTTTGATTAAGATTAAAAATGCTGTTATCCGTATTTTTAATAAGGCTGTTAACTATGTTAAAATTTTCGCTTCTAAGATTTTAGCAAAGTTTGCTTCTAAAGTTAAATTAGACAGCTCAAAGAAAATTAATGACAATGTAACGATTAATATTTCTGAAGCATTAACACGCCCATTTGGTAATATGGTTACTAGAATTATGATGTCTAAATCTGACTCATTTTTTGAATTATCGAAACTAATTAAAAGTTTACAATCCACAGATATTTCCAAAGCAAAAGAAGCGTTGAATAATATTGAAGTACCAAAGAAACAAGATTTAGTTAATAATGCACTCCGTGGCGGATATAGTGACGTAAAACTGGCATCTATGCAAAATGATGGTGAAAACATGATCAATCAATTAAAAACAATTGATAAAAATGTTGATATGATAAAAGGTTGGCGTAAACAGATGGAATCTGTTTTATCACAGGCTGAAAATGTTGCTAATTCTGGCGATAACACAAGTCCTGAGAAAATTAATGTTTTAACATCGGCTGTTAATAAAGCCATGGGTTGTTTTAACGCCCGTGTTGGTGCTATGGTTAGTTTACAGTCTTTATGGGTAAATCAGCGTATTAAGATTATTCGTGCACTTAGTAAATATCAAGGAAAAAAGATGCCTGATACTGACGAAAAGGAAAATAAATCAGATGTTCATGAATCGGCAAATATATTTGATGCTTTTCTTAATGCGTTTTAATGATAAATAATAAAATAGATTGGATACCATTTTGGTATCCAATCTATTTTATTATTAACCAAATTTTATCTTCATTGCTGCGCTATCCATTTTATGATAGTCATGTGATATTGTGTTGTAAATACGTGTAGCACATTCAGCGATGCTCTTAAATGACCGTCTTAATTTATTAAACATTGCACGCAATTCACGTTCATGGTCAGTAAGTTTGGAGTCATCTAATTTACGAGCACGTTCGCCATATTTCTGAGACAGACTGTAATCAAATATTGTATCTTTGCTAGATACTGTATCTAAGAATAGTACGATCTTATTAAGCATCTTATGTAAATTCTGGCATCCAGGCATCAGCCGTTTCTCGATTAACTTGGATAGTTCATCAACATTTTCGAAATGCATGGAATTATTACCATCTTTACTAGATCCCCATTTTGCATCTGTGTGCTCACGAACTTTATAGCGTTCAAAAATGTCATTGATAATCTTGAATATGGGTTCAAAGCAATTAGCATCATTGTTATTAACAGTCTTCTCAGGATCAGATCTGTCAACTTTGATATTATCAAGGATCTTCTTACACATCAGTGTGATTTTCTCCAGGCCTTTAAGACCAGCATCAAGAGCTTTCTCAAAATCAGATCCATTGAAATTATAGATCAATCCATCAACATCAATGGCTTCATTCTTGGGTTCTTCTTTAGCCGGTTCCTCTTTTTTAGGCTCCTCTTTGGGTGGTTCCTTTTTCGCTGGCTCTTCCTGTTTACTTGCAGCAACATCATGGACTTTAGCAGTAGCTTTAGCTGTTTTATCCAGGTTGTCTTTCATATCAGCATCTGCCTTCTTGAAGTCCTTATGAGCTTCTTCACGGCGTTTACTATAATAATCTTTAGGTTTGAGTCCACCAGAAGACTTTTTATCAGCATCAGACATAACCTTTTCCATCTTATCGGTGGATTTACGCATTTCATCGGTGAGTTCATTAGCAGCCTTTTCATGACCACCTACTGTGTCATTAACGATTTTATTCAGGGCTTTCTTTTCTTTCTCTTTCTGAGCCTCTTTTATTTCGTCCTTTTTCTTAGCAAGCTTCTTAACGAACTCCTTCATGCTATCATATAATTTTTTAAGCTTCTCAAGGATCCACTTAAAGAACTTTACGATGGCATCCCAGATTTTCTTCATTATATCACCAAAACCTTCAGTAGCTATAATAAAGTCGGGATCACATTTACCCATCATAAAGTCAATGGATTCCTGGGTAAGCATTAATCCAGTATCAGGTTCATAGACCTGTAAGAATCTAGACATTATGCATATAACTCCCTTCAACACGTCCCAATATTATTCTAGGGGTAAAATTTTATGTAATTGTGCATATGGACAATGAGCTAATATAAATCACATTATAAGGTGGTTAATCATGTTAATACATAATATGGAAGTATGTGAAAATTACATGACTCCGATATATAATGCAGAATCATACCTTATGGAGACATGTAACGAGTACAATATTAACTATGATACATTTAAGTGCTCGCCCATAATTGTAAACGAAGGACTGCTTTCTAAAATAGCTGAATTTATTAAAGGTATATTTCAGAAAGCTATCGCTGTACTGGTTAAGATATGGAAGAACCTTATTAATTTTTGTAAATATATTGTTAATACAATTCGTAATTTTATTAATAGATTTAAAAATAAAAAATCTAGACCTATTAAAACAAAGGTGTCATTTATAACTGAAAGTTTTAATATAACAACAAAAGAGGTATATAATTCTGATCAACTTGTTGCTATATATAATAAAGCGATGGCAACGATTTCTAATCGTATAAATAAACTATCTAAAGAGAATATTGATAATGTTAAACTGATGGAGAAGGAAATAAAAAATACAATAGTTAATACAGAAGCCAGTATTGTATTAAACAAACTCCATTCTGGTGATCGACAAGAATATTCTAAATTTAGTAGTGGTATGGTATATGATAGTAATGACACGGATATGAAAACGGTGTCTGATAAAATAGATGACTTTATGAGTCTTAATGATGGTGGTGTATATCCCGGTGATTCATTTTCATATACAATGCATAAAAACGAACTTGGATTATTTAAAAACTCTGAGCTGAAAGAAATATTGGAGGCAGATCAGTCCAAAATAATTGAATTGTATAATGCATATATATCTGGAAAAATAGATGAAATTGCCAGGAGCACTAAAAAATTAATTGATGAAATGGATGATAGATATAATTTCATTCAATTAGCCAGACAAACTGAAGAAATGCTTATGAGTGATTGGATACATATGAAACGTGACCCATATCTTAGAGATCACGAATCATTATGTAAGAGATATTTACAAAATAAATATTTTCCAAATTTTGAAATATACCCTGAAAATGAGCGTCCAACATATATCAAGCGTTGGTTAAAATTAAAAATCAATTATAATAATGGAATTATTAATACTTTGAATGCAATGATATTTAATAATTCTAAAATATTTAATTTAACCAATGAAGATGTTCAGATACTTACAGATGCAATAAATAATCAAAATATGCCAAAAGCTCGTGAGTTCATGAAGAAAAATATTGGATTAATGTTAAAATACAACAATGAGGTCATAGACGGTAGACAGTTTGGTCTTGGAACAATATGTGTTGGAAAAACATTAGTTCATGATGATACCTATGATAGAGGGTATCGTGGAATATTCAATGTTGAAGTTAATGTAAAATTTACCGATAGAATATTCATGTATTTAACTCGGTATGATGTTACTGTTATAACACATGGTGGATATGAAGAGGTTAATACTTCAAACGGTTACACGACTAAAAAATATACTCAAGGAATGTCAACCGATGGGTTTTCATTTGATAAAAATTATATTGATGAGATTGGCAAGCCGATGGATTGGATATGCGATCCAGTTATTACACCGGATGGTAAAGGACCATATACATCGATGTTTGATATGTTGCGTCAATTGATTAAAGATGGCTATAAACGTATTAATGTAACTGCATGTAACGGTGGGCATTTGCTACTCCCTGACGATATAAGAAAATCCAAAGGTGTTATTATACAAATGAATGCTGATAAAGGGCTTATATGATTTTTTACATGTTGTTAATATAAAATCCACATATACAAAATAATCAATACAGATAATGATAGAATACCAATTACGGTATTCTATCATTATAATGTTACTCTTTTCTATAGCCCATGGCTTTTATATCATTATTTGTTGGGGATGCTAAAGTAAATTCTAATAACCTGTACGGTTCTATATCTTGATCACTGCGGTCGGTTGATTTCATTTGGAAACATACTTTAACACCATCAATATGGTCACTGTCTGCATATATTTTAATGATATAACTACCTAATTTATGATATGATGTGTAGTTGGTTATTCCAGATAATTTACTGGACCCTTCAGCACCATCATCTTCCGTAGCACTATCCCAGCAATCTTTCATTATAGTTTTAGACAGTTTCCGTTTAGTGCCTTTGTATTTTTTATTGACAGTTTTCCACGCGGCATCGCATTCACGAGTGATATACTGTTTTAATTTTGGAGTATTTAATAATTTATCGATCATTGCATCAGATATGTCCATCTGCTTACCGTTTTTCATTGCTATCGCTATTGCTGTACCTGTGCATATTAACCCAACAGGCATAACACCGGCCGCAAATCCACCTAAACCAGCAAATAGACTAGTCCAATACCCTATCTGCAATAACGCTGTACCCCAGCCTTCATTGATCGGTTCATAAACCTCTAAGAATCTACTCATTGTTACATACCCCGTTTAGTCAGTTCATTAATGATATCGGTATAGAATTTGTAGGTCTCTTTGGCAAACCAACTCTGGTGTTCAACATATGCACCATTGAGCTCTTTTAAATTCCCGATGATTCTATTACACCCTTTAATCTGCCAACTTTGTAGTGATGCAACTTCTCTATGAAATTGCTCATCAAGATGTTCAATCTGCGTAACAATGGCTTTTTTCATGCCGTCAGCATTATCTAAATATATTTGTGGATCTTGATATTTTATGAAATTATTTTTATAGAAATCCAGATCAAACGTGTATTCTCTAGATGGGAGAATAAACGATTCGTAATCATCAACAAGTTCTTCAACCTCGGTTTCCCAAATGTCAAGTTCATTTAAATTAAATCCAGGGTTGTTATCAATACAAGAGTCAAACAGTTCTACACCACGACGTTCTAATTCAGCATATCGTGTATTAGCATCAAACATACCTTTTGTATATACAACGCTTTTTAACTGTACGAGAGTCGCTTCACTAACCGCTGGCAACGGAAGAGCCGTTGTAACTGTAATTTGTTTAGTTCCATCGGTCCGTTTAAACAACAACGATTTTAATTTTTCATATACTGCAAGTATTTTGGATTTAATAAAGTCATATACTTTCTTTATTGCATTCCATACGGCTTTTAATACCTTTTTAACAGCTTCAATAATATTAGATATGAAGCCCTCTTCAACGGGTTCATAAACCTCTAAGAATCTACTCATAGCACACTCCCAATTTATTCATCAATATAACTCTCAATAAAATCTAATGCAGCTAATGCATCACGTTTATAGATTTTATATTTGTTATTAGCCATGAAATTATCAGTATTTACAATATTAAATATTTTATACATAAGATCAATGTTCTCACGTACTGTGTTAAAACTAGCAATAAGTTGTTTACGATCAGCTTCAGCCCGTTTTTTCGCATTGTGTGCGTCAGAGAATCTACTCATAAATGTTTACACCTCACTAATTATAATATTAACGCATTGTGCAAATTGACAATGCTTTAATATTATAATTTTTATAGGTGATATTATCATGATAACTCGATTCACAGAGGTTATTGAATCTAATAATTTCCTGTCTAAGGATATGAATACATTCATGTCTGAAGACGATATATATTGTAATTTTGACAAATTTGAACGTGGTGAAACACATGTGTGTTTTGTAACAGGTGTATCCGGTAGTGGGAAATCCACACTGTCTAAGAAACTAGCTCGTAAATATAATGCTAACTATATTGAATTAGACATTGTTATGTACGCATTGGATAAGATGCGTGAACGCGCTGGTAGTAAAGATAAGACAAGACAACGGTTACGTGAGGAACACCCATGGATATATGAATGGATAATGAATACCCATCAGGATGAAGAAACGTGGCCTAAACTGACAAGTGAAAAAATGTCAACATATGATTTCCATATTAATAAGACTATGGAACTCATAGATTGGTTACGTAAAACAAAAGGTTGGAGTGGGAGTAAGCCACCAAAGTTTATTATCGACGGTGCTGACTTAGTTAATATAATACCAATGAGATTGGAATATACTGAATATCCGTTCATATTCAAAGGCACTTCCAAAATAAAAGCCGCGCTTCGTAGAGCACAACGTGAAGGTGGTTTGAAGAACTATTATTCTGACGTTAAGGGTATTATAGAACTGATCAAAGCTGTATACGGTGATTATTACTGGGCCACTTCTATGCAGGCTGATCAAACTGCTGGTAGATATATGACTATTAATAGGGATAGTAGCAATGCTAAAGAGGTCGATGAAGATAGTTTAACGGCTAAGAAGATGGGTATAATATTTAGTGATGATGATGTACATTACAACATACATAGATTCCTGAATAAAGAAGTGCCCATATTGTGGATAACCGGTATGTCTGGCGGTGGAAAAACCACATTAGCTAACCAGATATGTGATAAAACAAAGTGTGATTTGTTTGGCATAGATGATATATCCTGGTTTATTAATATGATAATACACAAAGAAACAGATAAAATCGATAGGATCTGTAAGCAAGATAAAACGTATGCTGAAATATATAAATTTTTACTTGCTCATCCAGAATACCTTGTTAATAATAAGCATGCTAACATGGATAACTGGATGAAGTGTATTGTTGAAGTAGTGGATATAGTTGTTAAACGCCACACCAAGAAAAATCAGGTAATAATAGAAGGTGTCCAGATACCCTATATTTATTATAGACGCCCAAAATATTTTGAAACAAATTGTGCAATTATAATTAAAGGCACTTCTGTATTGCAATCTGTTGTGCGTAGATTTAAACGTGACCAGTTCAGTGATTATGGTTTTATACATAACGCAGTTGACGTGCTTCATTATATGAAATTATACGCCATGTGGTATCGCACACAGAATGAATTTCGTGATTTTGTAACACCAAACAAAGAGTCCTATATAGATCCTGCTATTATACATATGCAAACCACTGATTATACCTGCGCTCCTGCATGTGCATTAACATTGATGCACTATTACACGGGTTCTGTTGATGATACGGAAGCAAATATAGCAAGTATAATGGGTACCAATAAAGATGTTGGTACTACTATACACGGTGTAATCAAATACTTCAAACAAATTGGTTGGACTGTCAATAGTTCAATACAGGAAGGATCTCCGTTAGCATATGAGGATTTTGAACTGTTCCTTGATTATAATCTTGGACATGATAATATCATCATGGTTGAAAATAAATTTCTTGATGGACATTGGCGAATCATTATTGGATATGATAAAGACAATGAACAGTTGACATTTATTGATCCTTATAGTAATATTAACAATGGTATTGCTGTAATGAGTGCACGGGATTTCTTTACAACCTGGTATGATGATAATATCGATAGTTCAAAAACCTGGGTGACTGCAAAGCCACCTAAAGATATAACAACTGAATCTACAAATACACAGTTGTATATATTACCGATTGATATATCATATGCTAAGAATAATGAATCATTGCTATCTATTAATACGCATAATGTAAATATAGCACTTGGTCTAATAGACACTTTAAAAACACAACCATGGAATCTATTTTCATATATTGGATTAGCTGATGCATGGATAGAGCAGCATGAAGCGCGCGATTTTTGTTTATTAGATGATAAAGATCCAACTACATTCAGTAATAGATTTGAAGGATGCCCAGTATATGCTATTGCTGATGGAGAGGTTGTTTATGTTGGCAAGAACATTTTTCCATATGGTAACTGTGTCTGTATAAAGCATAAAGCTTTTGCAACATATTCAACATACTGTCATTTTAAAGATAACACTATAACTGTCAAAGTTGGCGATATTGTTAATCAAGGACATATAATAGGTAAAGTTGGTAATACCGGGAACAGTTCAGCACCACATCTTCATTTTGAAATGTCTATGACACCATTTTATCTTGGTAGATCCCTTTCTGGATTTGAACACTATAAATATATAGAGCTTAAAGACACAGACTTATGGGGAGTGAAAGACTTTTCTAAAGTGGTAGCTAAACATAAATCTGGTAAATGGCGTAATTGTACAGATGGTGAAATAAAAAATATGTGTCTAATAAAATAGACATATCGTGGAAAGAGATTATACACATGCTAAATGATGAACAACTATGGGACAAATGTTGTTCTGGCCAGAGAATTACATTTGGCGATTTAGGGTTAGATCCAACAACCCGTAAATATAAAACAGAAATACGATCTGAAGATCGTGCGGTCTATAATACTGCAAATCTGTGTTATGGTATCGGTATTACAATCATATCAGGTATGGTTGTTGGATTATTGGTAATGACCTTCATATAATACAAAAAATGAAGACTGGAATAATATCCAGTCTTCATTTTTTTTTGTTTAATCGGTTGCATGGGCTTGGTATATGCAAGTATTCATGCGTTATCATGTCCCACATTAAACCTTCATATACTGTTTAGATGTGTCGGACTTCCTCCTATACTACTTTCAGCTACTGAGTAGTTTAGCGTCCCCTTTATCAGTAACTTAGATACCACCTCATTGTTGCAGCGGGATTACAATTATCCATATTATAGCTGTATCGATCGCAATATTTAATCGGCACCGTATCCGATAGCGGTGTTTATGTACATGGTTGTGTAGGACTCTGGTACATGCAGAGCCCCACACATATTTTTGTAGTGCATATCGAAAGTTCCATGTACCATTCGAAGCACTACGCACGCATCCTCCCCCTGCGTGCCGGGGTTTCAAGTAGCAGAGCACACTGGTTAGTATGGCGCGCATCGAATTTGTTTTTGGTGGTGGGATAACTCTTATCGGCACTATCTGCTCAAGCGCTGAAGCCTTATGGGACTTACACAGCATCACCAGCCTAGACTCACCCATCGTGTAATTGTGCAACCCGCATGCCAGTCACACTACGACATCACAAATCCATTTCCAACATGGTACTACTCATCTATATAATATATACTTGATATCAATTAATTATACGATAAAAAATAAAATCTGGTTATTATACGGTGTAGTTGGACACTCACACACCGCCGGGGTTTCAATCAGTAACCACCTTACTCCCCCATCATTGCATCCTTTCTCGCGGACCGTCGTGTCTCGTTAACCGCTCCTTACCCAACTAGCATCGGATAATCATCTTATCTAGTAGGTGGAAGGCTATTACCCCTTCGTCTTATATGGTGAACCACAGACACTAACGCGTTGGTAAGTTGCCTAGACACCCTTAGGTCTTAACCCATGTGCTAATCACACCCTCCGCGGGCCGCCCGTTGATGTCGGTATACATATAGTATACGGTGGCAATGCTGTGTGATTGTGTCTGTGATTCACTATAATAATATATACTTAATATCGTTAATTATACGATAAATTAATGGAATGGGAAATAACATTTTCCCATTCCATTATTCAACGTGCTCTTCAACGATTGTTATACCGCCTTTAATAATTATGCGTTTATTACCATCTATCAACATATTTACCCAATGATCATTAGATGCCAAATCTATTTTACCATGCCATGTTTTGATAGGCACACCTGTGTTGCTATACACCGTAACTGTTCTATTTAATCCTGCATCGATATCTGCCTGCAAGTTTTTACGGTATATATTAAATGAACCCGTGTTAAATAAAGCGCATGCACCAAATATTGCAAGCATAATAAATATTACTATCAGATGACGACGTGTTAACATAATAAGTTTATCATCCCCTTTTATACTATGGTTCTGCATCGATTATGTTGTGAGGAGATAAAAAAAATAACCCTGGGAGAAATTCCTAGGGTTATAAATAATCAATAGCCGGTTATTTATACATATATAAAATAACTACCATCCCTAAAATTGATCAAATTGGTTTCTGGTAATTGGCGGATGTATTGTTCAAGTGAGCCATCATCATATATGTCGGTATATAACTCATTACTCGTTAGATTAAATTCACGTATAATTTGCTTATCAAGTACACTAAAACTGGATTTCACACGCCCAGCTAACATCTGATAACTGTTGGTATCGGCATCAAATGATACACTTGTAACAAATACTATATATTGTTCTGGATAGTCAATGTATAACCCGCGTTTAATGCATTTCGCCGCAATTTGGTATATTTTATCTGTCGGTATATTTATATAGTGTTCATCTAATTCAATTACAGAAGCAAGATCATCTAAATGTGCTGTAACATAAATATGCGACGGTTTCCATTTTTTATTGTTAGCTGGATGATGAACCACGCTATGTACAACAGCGCGTGTTAATGGTGCTGGAATCGGTTGAAGTAAAGCGTGTAACTTATTATAATATTCCGCAGCAGTATATGCATCGTGCTCTGAATCAAATATACCTAATATTTTAGAATTATAAATATTACGATCGATGTTCTCTTTGTACTTGTCTAATACAACATATTTTATAGTTTTAGCTGGCATATATTAAACAACCCCCCTTAGTAATTAAAACAGGTAGATACCGTAACAACCGGTATCTACCTGTATTTTATTTGTCACTTTTTATAATAGCCGATCCGATTTTAACCGTTTCATGGACTTCAGTGCCAGATTTATCACGTTTGTACACATCAATGGTCAAATATTCAGGGCACATCCACCCCTTATCAGGAAAAATCAAATTTTCCTCATCGTACTTAAACACAATAACATTTGCAGTATCGTACCACCAATTGTATTTGTGGTTTTCATATACGCTAATGCGATATCCGTGCTGCAGACAATGTGAAATAAACATCGGATTTTTACAAAAGCTATTAATGATATTATCCACATCAAGATACGGTTGAGAAACAGCATATGAAATCCATGGGAATTTGCCAGTATATAATCTAACATGGTCAAATAATCTCCCGGCTCCATCACGTCCCCAAATGTCGCCAGACTCACGAAATTCTTTAAATCCGTTTTTCCTAAGTCCCACAAATCGATATGTGATGTCCTTTGTCAGCTCAAAATCGGTGACAAGTGCTTTGTACTTGTCACGATTAGAGCCTTCAATGTTAAAATTTTCACAGAATAATTCATTTGTTGCTTTCATGTATATTCCTCCTTGATACAAATATATACTGGGTACATAAATTAATATGTATCCAGTATTTTAATAATTTATTTGATCGTTGCTTTAACAGATTTTACTTTATTGATAGTTTTTATACTGCACTTTTATCAGATGCATCATCCATCACTATTTCACGATCACGAGATTCTTCAGCCATTTTAATTTCACGTAATGCACCTTTCCAGTATGGCTGAATGAATATTTTCTTACCGTTCTGATATGTGCGCCAGTGTCCGATAACATACCAAACCAAAGAATGTCGTTCAAATTTTCTATCCGGGGGTCCATATAGAGCCGTGTTGATATCTTCAGTTTTAATAACGTGGCGTTTCATGTATTTAACAGTGCGACGTCCCCTGCCCCTTGGCTTGCGACCAGTATAGACCGCCTCCTTTGTCGGTTTACTGAATATTGTTTTTACAGTTGGATGCAATAATGCTATTTGCACACCATACCAGGTTCTTAAGAATTTACCCCCTATGTTAACAAAATTTAGCTTAGTCAGATTTTGCCTTGCGCGTTCAACCATGTCTTTAGAGAAATTTTTATACGCCAGTAAACCAGTGCTAATAAAATCAACACCTTTGCAAACATATATAGGCCACCCAAGAGCTATTCCACTATTATTATCATACCCAGTTATAGCTACACCAACACACGCATCGTCTTCATTGATTTCAATTCGTTTCTTATAATCTTCAAATATAACAATACGAAATCGACATATGGCACCACCATCCATAGTTTCGTCAACAACAACTTCAAAATCCAAAAGAGGGATCGTGTTGGCAAAGAATAGATCTGATGGTATTGAACCTTTTTCTATGTCTGTACCCTTTTTGTTAGAGACCCAGAAATTACATAATGTTTCATCATCTGTTTTCTTTAAATAGATGATGTCAGTCGGATTAGATTTAGCAACATCGCCCCACAACTTAACATTTTCAACTTCATCCATAAATTCAACAGGAACCGAATTTAATGCACTATTAAAAGATGTGATATTGTTTCTGATAAGCATATCTTTCTTGAATTTATTAAATTCTTTAGCCGTTAGGGGGTTATTATATGCTTCTGACAAGCCTTTTTTAACAAGTGAAAAGAACTCATCATCAGACATATTATGTATTAATTCTTTAAAATTAGTATGCTGCTCAAGTGTCATAAATTCAGAAAAACCATTTATAATTCGTTCCTCTAATATTTCTCTAGGTGTTTCTAAAACCTCATGCGCACTGTTTAAATCCATTTCATCCACCTCCAAATAAAAATACACCAATTAAGGTATATATAACCAGTTCTGACCACTTTGAACAATAGTTGATGTGCCAAGACAACCCATCTCATTTAAACACAAACGTATGATATGTTGTTTCGCAGCTATTTTCTTTAGTACTGCGACACATGTGTGATCTAACACTTCCATTCCCATATCATTAACTATAAAGCAAAATGATTTTAAATCAGCTACTGTTATTTTACGCTTATGATTAATAATACCTTGGGCATATAAACCACTGATAATAAACGGAACATTACGTCTATCCACATTGTGCAGTTCAACGCTATACGGTTTAGCAATAGATTTCATTTGATCCACAATTTCGAGAAAACCTATTTTCCCCGGTCCAGTAAAGGTTTTCTGTATTTGATATATAGCATAGAATGCCAATATCCCATTAAAGTCAACTTTAGCAGAGTTTATATGCATTAAAGCAGTATCCAAAATTATACCTCCAATCACATAATAAGATAGGTAGATACCACCTTTGGTATCTACCTATTCATCATCTTAATAGCATTTAAATGCTCTTCACGAAACGGTACTTCTTCAACGTCGTACCAACGTCCTTTTTTGTACATATCATCTTTGTCTTCTTCAGCTATGAAGCCAGTGAATTTACCAGCATATTTACCGATGTATACAAACGATATGAATCCGCTATATTGTATTGGGTGTTTAGCTAGTTTTTCTTTCATCCATTTTGGCATTGTGTCTTTATCGAATTCATCCATATAATGGATTCCAGTATACTTTACACCCTTAACATTGAATCTAGCTTCTTCTTTTACTTCACGAATAGCTTGACTCATGAATGTCTTTCCTGGTTCAACAGATCCACCTGGAATTCTATACTTGGTTCCAGTGATGTTAGGTTTATTACTTAATTCAGCAAATACCTTGCCATCATCATTAAATACCAACATTTCTGCACGAACTCTATAGTTCTTACCGTTGTATATGATGTATGAGTTAGTTGTTCCGTCTTCCTCGAAGTACCTTACATCTGACTCATTGAAATCTGGTATTTCTGAACCCTCAAGTAATGTTATAAATCTACTCATGGTTCACCCCACCTTTTAACCATCTGTACTGATTAGTCGCAGAATGATCTGTGGCAATTGTTACATCCGGTAGGATACTCTGTTGGGCTAGGCCCTTCATCACCATCACGAAATATTGGTTTACCACAGATAGGGCACATATTACCTTCAGGTACAAACGTCGGTAAACGATGTTCAATACACCATTTGTAATATACCTCATATTTCTCTTTACCTGTCATGATATCACTCCTCAATATTAGAAAAATTGTACACAAACCTTCATCAGTCCGTCGTCATTAACAATTTCTGAAATTGCGTTTGATGTACTGGTAACCGATTTACTATAATTTTTGAGCATTATACGATCAACGATTGCGTGCTCAATTGACTGTGTAAAATTATTTCTTATCTCGTAATGCTTAAGATCCCTAAAGTCAAATACACCTATACGCTGTTTAGCACACGTGTGCATATCGAATATATCAACAAGCATATTTTTATATTTTTTACACCGTTGATAGTACCAATCGGATACTACTACAGCAATGTATATGGATTGTATAGCACCATCCGAAAAATCATCATCGCTGTATTCATCTATAGCAAATGTGAAATGCAAACTGTTGGTGTGCTTATGATTGAATTCGCGAATTTCACCAAAACGACTGGTTTTATTTGCTTTAATTGCTTTTACAGGTGTAATCGGTTTAATACAATCGGGAGTATTTTCAAATACTCCAAGTACTTGATATGTGTAGGTTCCAGATGACACGTTGTATACATTGATGCTATCCGGTGCCAGTGTAAATTCTAATTCCGGTAATGCCATTTTTATCACTCCTCATTATCTTTATACATGCTCTCAATATAATTGGTATACTCATCATAGTTATTGAATATGATAGGTCTGCGTGTTACAGGGTCAATACAATACTCACCATTGACCAACGTATAACTGTTTGCAGACATCACTATGTACGCATCAATACCACGTTTTTTCATATCCTCAATTATGATCTTAAATGTTTTCTTTACCTCGTTAATCATATAGACATCAAGACCGGAATCAATTTGGTCCACTAACACAAACAATTCTTTGAGACCTCCATGATGCCTAACCTTATGACCTATAAGTTGCACACATTTACGACCAAATGATGCAAGCATTGCCTGTCCTTCACTATGGAATGCCATAGATGCAAGACCGTCGATATTATCAGACCATAAGAATTGGTTCATTCCATTGGTACGACCATCCCGACTATCGCTCCATGATATGTATTCAATATGCTTACGCTCAAGATGGTTTTCAAGACCACGTAAAAATGATGTTTTGCCATAGCCATTACATCCAATAACAATAGTTAATATATTTGGATGAAATGCAGCATATTTGGTTTCAGAATCGTTATATTTATTTTCAAAATAAAAACGTCTCATTGTTTTTACCCCCTTATATGTAAATAATATATATTCAAAATTGATGTTAAATACGATAGATACCAAAAAAAATTGATATCTATCGTATTATTTTAAAATCTGTGACCAACATATAACCCTACACCAGTACCAATAAGTGTTGTTCCAACATAAAAGTCTCGTTGTTTACGAGTACGTTTTAATACGCGGTTAATTTTGTCAATCTCGGCATTTTTGTTATCTATTTCTAATTTATGTTTAGCTTCAATAGCCTGCACTTTATCTTTAAATCGCGCATCAACTATCTTTTCAACATCTAAGGTTAGTGTATTATCCTCAGTTAATACTACTTTTCCATCTTTTATAACCTGGCCGCTTTTAACTTCAGGGGTCATATCATATGTAACACCATCACCCGCATTGACTATTACTTTCGGTGGTTGTTTATCAACCTGAAAGTCTGCATCGTTAGGAGAAGATTTTTCTACATAATGTACAACAGTGTTAGTTGTGGTTTTAGTACCCAATTCCATGTAGTCTTTCTTAGCCTTAGCTAGCTGTACAGCCAGGTCTCCGTTTTGCTTTGTTAATGCTTCGATTTGTTTGTTAGCTGCATCTAAAGCCGCACTGGCAAGAACAGACTGGTTATAAAATCGATATAATGCAAAACAAATACCGACTATAATTAGTACACTAAAGACGGTAGTTAATATTTTACCAACGGTAGATGATAGAAACTCTTTCATTGTATCTAGTCGCCTCCTGCATGATTAATTTTACAGCTATGTGCTTGATAATGACAGATGATAAATATGGCAATTTATTATATGAAGATACAAAAAAGACACTGCTCATTTTGCAGTGTCTTTTTCATTGGCATCTGGTTTAAGCAGCCAATGGACTACACCCATAGTTGCAACCAGAGCCAGGATTTGTGGTATGTGCGTCAGTATCACCACGAATACCGAGTACACGGCAACCACAAATATCAGGAACCTCAAAACCGCCCAGTTAAGGTATTTTCGCATATGCTGGATCGCCTCATTTCTTGGGATACATCTGTATCCCAATCAACAAGTTCCTGACAAATTCAATCACCCAATCTCGTTTTTTCATTGCTACTCCTCCTCGTTATCACCATTAAAAATTGTTCTCGGGTCATCGTCCTCTTCAATGTCATAGGACGGGTCCGACGGCTTATGGTTGACTTCACGCATCATTTTGTGATTGTAGTCATCCAGAGCCTTTAATGTTGATGCCACCGTTGTGGCCAACGCATTGGCAGTAATTTGTGTTAACTGCCCATTGTTTTCTTTCAACTGGTCAACTATACGTCTTGCTGTAACATTATCGACGTATAATATGATCTTTTTGCCTTCATTGATGCCTACTGCAAATCCTGCAATAGATGCATCAATGGGCATGTTTTCATTATTATACATTATATAACCTCCACTTTCATAATTAGAGTTGGGCCGGAGTAAAGGTGGGAAACCCCGGCCCGTAATTAATGGAATGGCTGCCGTTCGCATATGATTATGCTTGCCATTTCCATAGTAATAATATATATTTATAATCTATTTAGTTTACGAATACCCCATTTTAACTATATGGGTTACATGTAGAAAAAATACCAATATTTGAGGTGTCTCTATCTCAACTACTGATATACTTTATACATGAAACACTGTATCCGGTATATTATCAGTATCAATCATCAATAATACCGGATTTTTTATATTCCTCGTACTCAGCATACATTTCGTCATGTGTGGATTTAACAATCGTACTGAATTTAGGGTTAGTTTTCTTAGCATTCAAATTGAACCTGTGAATCCAACGTTCCATAATTTTGGACGGGCATAACCCATGCAATTCACAGATCCTATAGAACTCCCTTTTATCCACTTTAGATACTCTTACTGATATACGTGCGTCTTTATTCATGTTTAATTTGGGTATATCTCTATCCAAAATGCGGTCGGAATTATATGAGATGGGTAAATTAAGCTCCTCTCATATAAATAATATATACCTGAAAAGTATAATTGATTTATTTTGACCGTATTAAATGGATCTGGGAAAATAACCCAGATCCATTATTAACCCAGACTAACTGGTTTTTCATTTTGAAACACCGGATAGATTCCAATATTGTCATCATCCTTATGCTGACCTTTAACAAACCCATCATGCTCACCAATGTTGAATCCGTAATTTGGGAATGCAAATATAATCTCTTTGTGGTCTCGTGCTAATTTCAATATAGTATCAGTGGCGTATGGATAGAATACCATGTCTACACCAAGCTCAGTAATACACTTATCGATTGGCCCCGTTATATACGCAACCTTGTTAAAATTTTCTTTATCACTGAATCTTGAATGTATGTCAAAATCTATACGCTTATCATATCCTGGCGACCAGAAGTACAGGTCAGTGATAAAAAAGGCTTTGAGGAAGTACTCTATATGACTGGCTAAGTCTGTGAATTCTGTTTCGATATACATGGTCTTGAATCTCCCTAGCATAGACTCATAGTTAGCCTCGTAATCGAATTCAGTAATTGCC
>JAEEGL013469709.1_pt1 | contig 36279 bp, 49 predicted proteins | sample 9134231 | NCBI WGS metagenome assembly JAEEGL01 (sample SAMN16246548, study PRJNA631951) | gut metagenome | biome: gut microbiome; feature: rumen; material: fiber-attached | host: Bos | place: Iran: Karaj | collected 2018-10
TATTGCTGTTTTACATATCCATTCATATGTTTTAGCATTAGCAATATTACCTGTCATTATACATAATTCATATCCATTATTATCTGCAATTCGTTTTGCTTCTGTGCATTTATCATATAATGATTTCATATGTCCATTAGCAATATCAACGACAACGTAATAATATATCATGCAAAGTAAATCAGATTTTCTATCTTTATAATTTGTTATAAATAAATCTTCAAATTCTGATAATGATAGTGCAACCCAATCTGAGCTATGTAAATGTTTAATACGAATTGGCAAATCAATATTTCTTGGTATAATTGGTTGTATTCCATTATTATAAAAATCATCTAAATTATTTTCATTTACAACACTAGCCATTGGAGCTGTAAATATTGGTAATGAATTAGAATAATCTGTTAAAAATGGATTACATTCTGAGCGAGACGATATATCTGATATAACACTAGGCACTAATGTTATATCATTATATGAATAACCTATCTTGTTTATTAGCATTATTAAAAAAAATATAAATTTAAAGTGTTTCTTCTTGTATTGGTGCTGTTATAATTTCATGTATAAACAGTAGCACACTTAATAACAGATATACACCAAATATAATTAAAGCTGTTTTCATATTATTAACATTTATTAAACAATTTAATATAGATATTCATTAACATTTGTTTAAATGAAAAATGGTAGCTAAATGCTACCACTTTTCAATTTCTTGTTGTTTTATATTATTAAAATACCTTACATTTTTATATGCTTTATCTTTATTTATTTTTGAATCATATGCTTTAAGAGCTTCTGAAACAATAAAAAATGCAGTTCTAACTGGAACATTTTGACCAATTTGAGCATATGCTCGATATTTATCTCCTTGCATTTCAAAATCATTTGGTAATCCCATTAAATGAAGAAGTTCTCGCATATTCAATAATCTATCTTCTTTAGGATGCAAACAACTTTGAACCATTTTGAACATTACAGCTGGGCATACACCATCTTCTTTAAGCATATTTGGTAATGAATGGAATACACCTTTACCTTGAGATATCTTCATATTAAAATGGTCAACAAAATGAATCATGTATGCTTTACGTTGTGGCCATATACTATTATATCTTGCTGTAAATTCTAATACTTCATTCCAAAGATTATGTGATATAATATACTTAAATATATCAGGTTCTACTTCTTTTCTCCAATTATCACCAAACTTTTCTTTAAGATAACCAATAATGTAATAATTAACACAATTTACGAATTCCATATCAAGGTCTTCTTCCTTTTTAACAATATCTTGTGGAAGACGCCCAAAATATTCTCCAAGAGTTGTTTGTATTTTTTCAAATCCCATATCTGGTGTATATTCTAATTTAAAGAATATAACAAATGTACGTTTACGGGTTTGTGCATTATCATGAAATTGTGTATCTGTTTTATAATATGCTATTGAATAACCTGTTTCTTTTGCCAAAGCTTCAAATTGTGTTCTAAGATGTTCACCACGAATACCCATAAATGTTGGAGCATTTTCAAATATATATATCTTTGGTTGTATAACTCTTAATGCATACTTAGCAATCCAAAGCATATTACAATTACGAGCATCTTTTGCTTCTTGTGAACCCGTTGTTGCTGTTGATAATCCTGAGCATACAGGTACTGCTACACATAAATCCATATTTGAATAATCTAATTCTTTATCAGGATTCTTTGTCCATAATTCAGAATTGATAATTTCAGGATTCATATCATTATCATTTTGAAACATCTTACGATTAAATACTTTATATTCTGGACGACGATTAACTTTGTCCAAATATTTCATAAGATGATATTCATTTCCACCACAAATCAAATTATGTTCTTTATCATACTTAGGATCACCAACACCCGGATATGATAAAATAAATTCTGCAGGGTGTCCAATAACTTTTTCAGCGCCTAAATACATACCACCAGTTAATGGTTGTATTGCGCACCACTTAATATTTTTTGTCATCTATATATTTATTTATTTTATTTAATACTTTATCAAATAAAAATAGTAATTAATTTTTTAATATTTAAGATAATTATTAAATATTTGTAAATTTTAAAATTATGTAAATAAAGTTCCTCTAGCATCATCTATATTGTCTCTTATTATTAGTTTATAATAATTAATATAAAATGATGCTAGAGGAACTTCTGAATATCAACAGGATGTTTTATTATATAGCTTTATAAGTATATATTTTAACTATCAAATTTTTGATCAAATTCAGTTGTTAATTCATTTATTTCTAAGAATTCAAAATCAAAATTAGAATATTTAAATTCAAGATTAAATGTTTGTGATTGAGCAATTGGTTGAGTATAATCAAATTCAAGCATATCCATTGAATTTAACATTGGATAATATAATGATATTCTTGCATATATTGAACCTATTTCATTATATAAATCAACAGTAAATCTTTGTGGTAAATCTTCATATTTCATATCTCTTGAAAATTGATACCAAAAATTTTCAAATAACATAAAATAATTAAGATATCCTAATGTATGTCTAAAAGTGATATTAAATGTTCTATCAGTTAATGATATTGGAGATACTGCATTTCTGTAATTAAAATTACTACCTCCATATTGAAATTTATTTTGCTCTTTACGGTTTGGATCTAATGTATAATCTCTACCTGTTGCTGGTTGATTTTGTTCTACTGTACCATCTTGAAATCCTAATACATTAACTTTTTGGATTGACTCATTAAGAAAATCAATAGGAGTATTGAAATAACCAAGTTTTTGCTTAATTATTTCTGAATATTTTTCTTCAACTTCTTTAACTAAAAATTCTTTTGGTAATAATAATCTAAAACCATCTTGTCTGCCTTTTAAACCAAACATATATTAATTTTATTTATTTATATTATAATTGTTTTTACTACTTGTATTTTATTAGTTGGTATTGATTTTAATTTACCAGTTAATAAATCTCTTTTATAAATTTGTTGTTTTTTATTAATTTCTTTTAATTCTTCTTCAGTAATTGGACGATTGTTTAATTTGTTTTCTAAGTAATATACATTATAATATTTCATCTTGCCTCTATATATTATTTTTATGCTCCACTATTTCTAAATTTATCAATAAAGTCATTTTCCATATATCTCTTGAATTCTAAGAATGTTAATCCATTATTAGAACCATTAGCAGAATCCTTAGTTTGTTTTTCTCTATTTCCAGTCTTTTGTACTTTTGTATTTTCTGGATTATCTAATGTTGGTGTTGATTCAGGAGTAGTTTCTGATTTACCAGTAGGTGAACTATCTAATACTGAATTATCAACCTTAGAATTCTTGTCTAATTGTTCATCATCTTCTTTAATTTGAGATATTTCAACTATCATATGTTGATCCATAATATGCTGCATCTTATCAATTGACTTTTCAATTAATTCTTTACGTTTTTCTTGTAATGCATGTGCATTCTTAATTGTTGCTTCTGCTTTACGTAATTGAAGAACTAATTCGTATAATACAACAGATAACTTATTACTTAATGCTTCAGTTAATTTATCAAGATTACCAAGACGTTGACTTAATAAGTTCATTGAATCAACAAATCCCTTTAGTGTTGTTAAATTATTTAATTTAATACTATTGATTGCATTTATATAACGTTCTAAATCATTAGTATGTCTATTAAAGTTTTCAACATTATTAATTGCACTAGTTGCAGCATATATCTTTAAAATACCATCTCTTAATACATTATATCCTTCTTCTCCAGTATTTTGGGTAAACTCTGAAAGTTTAACCATATCATTTAATATCGTAATATAAATATTAACTAATTCATTTAATTTCTTAGTATTATTTATTTCATCATCAATTGTTAAACCATTTGATGAATTAATAACTGCTTTATATATATTTTTGATATTTATAAGAGAGTCAGATATTTTTGATGCTAAATTAAGTTTTTGTTCATCTGCTCCAATAAATAAATCAATTTGTTGTTTATTTGTTTCATATGATTTAGCTAAATTACCAATTGTTGTTAATAATGTAGATACTGCTTTTTCAACTTTACTTATAGCATCAATTGTATCATTAACTGTATTAATATTATTGTTTATATATTCTGCAATTGAACCATTTGTTTCAAAAACTTTTCCTTCACCACCAAATACTTTTGCAACATCATTAATAAATCCTTTAAATCCTCCTTTAACTGATTCTTTTTCTACACCATGTGCCGCACCATCTTTAGCGCTTGCAAATATATCAAATATTCCAAGTACTGCAACAACAGCTTTTCTAATATTTGTTTTAACTGTATTGATTTTATCTTCTAAATCTGCAGTTTCCATTGATGAAAGTTTAATAATTACATCTACTGAATTATTTATTACATCAGACATATCTTTTAACGCAGTTGCTGCAACAGCTGCTTTAGATTTTGTAAATAAACCATCATCAAATATTTCTGCATTATTTGGATCATTTACTACTTCCTTTAATGCATTACCAATACATACTAATACTTTTTGTATATTAGCTGATGCTGTTGTATAATCACTGTCTTTAACTTCTATATATTCAATGAATTTACCATCTTTATCAAATAATGGGAATTTACCTGATGCATATGAAGCAACTGCTGTTGCTGTCAAATTCAATGTTTCACCCATTATTTTCATCGCATTAGCTGCTATTATTGCAGGACTATCTGTAGCTAAATCTTCACCGAATATATCTTCATTATCTTTTACAACTTCAACTAATGCAGTACCAATACATTTTAATACTTTCTTTATATTTTCCCCAGCAATATCGAAATCTTTGTCGCCTAATGTTAGATAACCTATTACATTACCGTTTGCATCATATTTAGCAATTTTTAAGTCTACCCATTTTTTCAATGCATCAGCTATTGATGATAACATAGGACCCATTGTTTTGAATGCTTTAACAATCTTTGCAAAATTCGATTTACCAAATCCTAAAAATCCTTGAGCATCAAACATACCTTTTGTTTTATCGTCATTTTCGCATTCACTATATGTTTCAATAATTGCTTTTCCTAATGCTTTAACAACACTCTTAATATGTTCACCTGCTTGTGTTATATCTTTATTATCAATTGTCAAATACCCTACTAACTTTCCATTCGTATCATATTTAGGTATTTTAAAATCAGCCCATTCTTTAACACCTTTTGCAACAGATGATAACATAGGACCCATTGTTTTTAATGCTTTAGATACTTTAGCAAATTTAGAATCACCTAAACCGGTCCAACTATCAGCATCAAACATACCTGTTACTTTACATTCATCATATGTTTCAATAATTGCTTGTGCTAATGTTTTAACAATTTCCTTAATATTTTTTGCTGCAGTTGTCATTGTTTCACCAGTTATTGTTTCATAACCAACTTTTTTTACACCATCATATTTAGGTATTCTTAAGTCTGCCCAATCTTTAACTGCTTCAGCAACAGATGATAACATAGGACCCATTGTTTTTAATGCTTTAGCTACTTTTGCAAATTTAGTTTGACCTAATAAATTTGTTTCAAATATATCTGGGTTTTCATCATATACTTCAGTTATTGCAGCAGCTAAAGTTTTAACTACCGCCTTTATATGACCTGCTGCTGTTTCAAAATCCTTTTCAAGTATAGTTTTATATCCAACGATTTTAGTTCCTTCATATACTGGAATTTTTAAGTCTGCCCAAGTTTTTATTGTATATGCTATCGAACTTAATGCAATGCTAATCATATTCATTGCCATTGCAGCTTTCATAATTGTTTTAACATTATCTGCTAATGGAGCAAGTTCTTCAGTAATTTTAATAAATTCTTTAATATTACCTATAATGACAGTTGAATCAAATTCTTTCATTCCTTGTATAGCTTTCATCGCAGATGCTATACTTTTAACTGCTGTTGCTGCTAATATAGCTACACCAGATATTGTTGCCATTGCAGCCAATCCTAAACCAAATACAATTGCCTGTGGTCCGGCCAATAACATTCCAGCAGCAATAGCAATACCACCTATAGCAACAATTATACCTGCTATTGCTCCTACTCCTTTAAGTATATTTAATAAAAATCCTTCATTAGATGCAACTTCCTGAAGTTTATTAATTACTAATGTTGCTAAATATGTAATACCAATAATAGCAGCCATTCCAGCTAAACCTACTATTAAATTCTTCATATTCTGACCAAGAACATTAGCAACTTTACCCATTAAATATGTATATCCAATAAGTAATACACCAAATTCTAAAACTGCAACATCTAATCCAGGGTTATCTAATAATACTTTGCCACCAAGTAATAATGTTAAACCGGCAATTGCTGTTAATAATGCAAGTCCTATAGCAGCAAATATTGAACTATTCATTTTCTTACTGAATTGTCCATATGTCCATGTTATGGCATAAATAAATCCAGCAAGTAATACTGTAAATAATATTAATGAAGGAATGTCAACCCATTTATCTACAACAATACTTCCAAATATTAATATTGCTGCTGATGCTGCAATTAAAATTACCATTTCTTTAGCACCTTGCAATGCTTTCTTAAATCCTCTTGATGCAATAGAATATACTATAAGTATTCCACCAATAAATGCTCCAAGTATCAATGTAAATAATGCAAGTTTACCAAGATTAATATAATCAACTAAAAGACCAGCAAATACTAATAATGCTCCTGAAACAGCTACTAATAATATAAATTCTTTAGCTATTCCTAATGGACTTGCATTTCCTTTTCCAAAAAATGATAATGCTAAACTAGCAGCAACATAAACTGCTAATACACCAAGTATTAATGTAGCCAATTCAAGTTCAAATACTAATAACCAACCAAATCTAATTTGATTAGCTAATACACCAGCTAATATTAATATTAATCCTGATACTCCAATTAATAATGCGATGTCTTTTGCGCTTTCTAATGCATCTGCACCAAATTTTGATGCAGCAATAAATATTCCAACAGTACCACCAATTATTACAGATAATTCAAGTGTGAATAATATCAAATCACCAATACCTACATAATTAGATACTAATGCACCAAACATTAATATACCACCAGCAACAGTTATTAATAATGCTATTTCTTTAACATTTTTAAACATTTCACTTGTATTAAATTTTTGCCATGTTTTAAATGCTAATCCAATAGCAGCCAAAAATACTCCAAGTTCTATAGTAAATGCTAATGCTTTAACAATATCTATAGCATCTATTAATTTTGAACCAAGTAATAATATCAAACCTGATGCTGCAACTATATACATTGCATTTTTTGCACCATTTAATGAATTTTCAAATGAATCACCAAATAGTTTAAATATTCCAGTTATAGCAAATAAGAATATTGATAAAGATCCGGTGAATAATAATAAATCTTCAAAATTAACATAATTAATTAATATACTACCAAGTAACATAATTAAAGATGCTCCAGCAACTAATAATAATGCTCCTTTAACACCTTCTAATGATTCTTTTAATCCTTTGCTAAATAATCTAAATGTTCCAGTTATAGCAAATAAGAATACTGACAATGATACAGTAAACATTATAAGATTTTGCATGTTTACTAATTTCATTGCTATACTACCTAATATTAATACTAATGTACTTGTTATAACTAATTTCTTAAATAATTCAATTGTTTTATTTGCACGTTTTAAATCTTTTTCTTTAATATCTGCAAGACTATTAACAATTGTTTGTATTGCTTTAGCTTCTTGTTCAATTGTTTTTAATCCAATATTGCTAAGTTTAACGACAATTTGAAGTTTACCAATCTTTGATAATGATTCAATTAACTTTATTACATTTTGAACTTTTTTAATATCACCATTAGATATTTTACCAAGATAAAATGCTACACTATCATTTTCAGTTTCATCAAACTCCTTAAGTATAGATTTAGTTACTGATAATAAATTATGTATATTATCTTGTTGTTCTTGACTTAGTTCATTTATATTATTTATAATTGATGAAAATGAATCTAAGTTTACACATAATTGCATCATTGCTTTTAAAGATTCAATTCCTGGAATATAAGATAGTAAACTTCCTAAAGAATCTGATTGTGTTTCGTCAAATTCTTTAAGTATCATCTTTAATGAATTAACCCAAGTTTTATCCTTTTTTAATTTAGGTATTTGATTAATTATATCGACTGTAATATTTAAGTTTCTTAATACTTCTTCATTAAGTATAATAATATTACCATTTAAATCATCAAAATTTGATTTAACAATATTTGTATCATTATCACCAAATATTGACATAATTGCTTGATATAATTGTGGTAATTGACTTTGATATATATCTAATGTTTTTATCTTATTAGTTTTATTAATAGATTGAACCAAGTCATGAATTAATGTTATATTATCAATTAGTAATGAAATATTTAATAATTCTTTAATTGATTTCATTACACCAGGTGTAGAATCATACATTGCACCAATAACTTGGAATAACATATCAATAGCTTCAATTTTATCTAATGTTGTTTGATCTATATTTAAGTTATTAATTGTACTAAATAAATTAATCAATTCAGATTGAATTATTGCAGCAATAAGTTTGGTTTTTACTTTTAATTTTAATACCTTCATTAAAGACATATCACCAAACTTTAATGTAGTATCAATAATTGAATTTAATGCATTAAGTGCTTCTGCTGTTGATTGTGTATGTTCATTTGCAACATTCTGAATTGCTTTAAGTATAGACACAATACTTTTAATATAAGTATTTTTAACAAACATAAGATTAACCATTAATCTTGTTCTATTTTCTATAGTCATATTACTTATTTCAGATATTGCACTAAATAATGCAGTTAAATTACTTAAAGCTTCATATGCACTTTTTTCATTATCACTATATACTTTCTCTAATTCCTTAATTATTTCTGGTATTGCTCCAATAACATGTTTTTTAATGAATATTAAATTGCGTCTAATTCTATTTCTTTTAATAAATCCAATATCTCCTAATGTTGATAATGATTCAAAGAAACTATTTAATTCATAAAATGATCCATTAGATAATGATGCATCTTTAGTAATTTCGTTTAAATATGAAATTAATTTTGCAACATCACCTGATTCTGGATTAGTAACTTTTATTAAAAATCTTAATCCCCTAAGATTTATATTTTTTGGATCTATTGATAATACTTTGATAATAGAATCAATAATCATACCAAGAGATCTCACATCTGCGTTAATTGATGTATTTCCTACAATTGATTGTATTTTTTTAAATAATATCTCTAATTGACTAGAAAAATCACCTTGAGAAAATTGTGAATTTAATTTTTTTAAATTTTTTAATGATGCATCATTAAAATTAAGTGAACTTAATGATTGTAAAAATTCTAAAAATGATCTTAATGATATTGATACACCTTGATATTTACTAGATAAATTTTCCGCTAATTTTGATAATTGTTCAATGCCATCATTAAAATTATTACCAAAACTTAATGTTATATTTCCACTAGTTGCTGGGCCAACATTATTTTGCGTTGGCTTTATATTAGCAAGAGATTTTTTTATATCTGTTAAAATTGAATTAGTTTCTTTTAATGCATCATATTGTTTTGGCAATATTGAAACAAAATCAAATATATTATTTCTTGAGCCACCAATTAAAGATTTGATATTTTCAGGATGATTACCAATGTTTTGATTCCAAATTAATTTTGCTAATGCTCCTATAATAATTTCATCATAAGTTAATGCTTTAGCTGATTCTTCCTTACTTTTATTGTCATCACCTGGTAATGAAGTTCCACGTTTTGAACCAAATCTTTTAGTTTGTTTAACAATATTATCTGCTAAATTTTCCATTAATGTTTTCTTGGCCATTAATAATCTATACAAATATATTCATTATATATAAAAATAAAAGGAGCAAATATATTTGCTCCTAATTTAATTAATCTTTTTATAAGATTTTAATTCAATTAACCAATTCATTAATTGTAAATGATTTTGTCCACAAGGACTATCATTAACCTTTTCTTTACAATGTTCAATAGCTTCATCTAAAGTCATATTAAAACATATCTTCATATGCCCAATCTGGAATGTGAACTAATCGACCCCTTTCATCATATTTAGGGGGATCTTCCCTTTGTACTCTAAGTCTTTCTTCAATACCTTTATCCCACATAATTCAAGTAAAATATATTTATAAATTTAAGTAAATGGAATCGGACGGCCGTCGTCATCATATTCAGTTCCTGTTGGTGATCCATACCAACCATAATTGTAATGTACTTCTGATTCATCTCCTCCTGCATCTCTTAATGCTTTACGATAACCTTCGCTGTAATAACTCATAATAAAAAATCATATATTTTTAAACATAAAAAATCGGACATACTTTTTCTACCTAAATAAAAAAAATATGCCCGACTGTCGCAGTGACTATTTCTAGTATGCCGGCTTCAATAAATTAAATCGAATTACTTTCCCATTTCCTTAATAGGACAAACCTTAACTACACGGCCAGTAGTATTACCGAATGCTACACCGCATCCCTTAATAGTACTAATACGAGAACCCTTAGATTCAAGATACTTAGCTACTGCAGTAGCACGACGTTCTGAAAGCTTTTGGTTATACTTAGTTGAACCTTCATTAGATGCATAACCGTAAATGTTATAAGCACCTACAGGAATTTCATCGAGTGTAGCTTTTGCATTATCTGTAAGAACATCAGAGTCAAATGCGAAGAATATAAATGTATTCTTATCAGCCTTTGTAGCAACATTGTTTGTTACAGGACCATTATAGTTATTAACTGTACGATCAACATACTTAATAACTTCAACCTCAGTTGGCTTCTTTGCAAGTTCAGAGTTCAAACGGTCAATCTCTCCAATCATAGCACCTACATCATATGTCTTGAAATGATGTGTTCCATTAGAAGTCTTGAAATGGTATGTATAACCAACCATTACACCAAATTGTGCATAATTCTTATTGAACTTAACGTTACCACCTTCATTAAGATTCCAATAAATTCCAGGAGATACAGTAATAGTATGTGCTTTCTTTGCACCAAGATTAAAAGCAAAATCTACAGCAGTCTTAGCAGTCAATACATTTTGCTTACCAGCAGATACATAACCACCAATTGGATATGCAGGAGCATAAGTTCCGAAATAATGCATCCAGCCAAGTCCTGTATTAGTCTTTACTTCAAAGAATCGTGGAGTTCCTTGATATCCGAACAATAGATTTGACCAATTAATTACACCATTCAAACCTACATTTGTTGCCTTAACAAAAGTATTTACAGAGCCATTCTTATGTACATTAAATGCTCCTTCTGCAGGAATTGATCCATTAACACCATAACGATAAACGTTATCACCAAATACAGCAAAACCTTCTACTTCCAAACCAAATACAGGAGTTAACTCCTTACCAAGCTTAATACCAGCAACAGTATTAACTGGGAACATTGAATTAAAATTAAGAGGAGTTGTTGCACCTACCTCAACGCCTACATAAGTGTTATCAAACAACTTTGCATTCTCAGTAGCGACCTGAGCATTCGCGCTAAAGACCATCATAAGAGCGATGATCATTGTCAAAATAAATTTCTTCATCTTTACAATTAAATTTTAAATTAATAAAAAATTAAATATATTTATTACGATAATATATTTCAATTACCACGATTTAAAATAGTCAAATGTTTTAAATTTTTAATAAAAAATAAGAAAAATTTTCATTTTATTCATTTGAATGACTTTCAATAATATATAATGTCTTTAATTTATTTTGTAATTTCTTATTTTCCGCACAAACAGTTTGCCACATATTATGATATTGAGTTAAATTGTCAATTTTTTCTCTAAGTTTTTTATTACATTTTGATGAATTATTTGCTTGAACCTGTAGTTTCTGATATTTCTTTTTATACTCTTTAAGTTCTTCAATTTCTTTTTTATATTCAATTGCTTTATTTTCTTTAAGAGTTATTTCTTTTTTAAGAGTATCAATTTGTTGTTCATAATTACGTTTATTAACAACGCTTGATGTTGCCATATTCATTAGAACAACATTAATAGTAAATTCAAGATCTTCTATCCATTGTTTTACGCGGCCTATGTTATCAAATATTTTAATATTACGATAATAAATGCAAATAAACTTAAAACGTTTTTGTTCATATTGTATAATAATATCAATTCTATCAATATCTCCTTTAAGAGCAATATGATCTGATATTCTTATTTGCCTGATTGCATTTAATGAACAATATATTGAACCACCTGGACATTCTTTTTGAAGTTTACCACCAAGTGATTCAATATGTTTTATAATTGTTTTTGCATGTTCCCGTGACTTACCTGACAGTTTCATATTAACTTAATGCTGCTTCAAGAGTATGACATGTCTGTGATGGCATCCAATTAAACATAATAAGATTAAATCCAAAATCTTTTGCTCTATCAATTAGAACACCAATGATATTTTCTTTTATTTCTCTTTCAGCTTTATTTGTTTTTACTAAATCAATCCATTTATTTCGTTCTTTGTTGAACTCATCATTTACATCTTTTACAAAATACTTCATTTTATTTACAGAAATAATTTCTCTTATTGTTCCTTCAATAATAGAATTAAAATGCAAAGATTTCATTTTCATATTACAAGCAAATATACTTCTTTCAACAACACAAGTATATCCAATTGAATATTCAAGCATCTGCTTGTCATAACAAGTTACTGAACCCGAAAATGTTTTATTAATTTTTATCATAATTATCTTATCAAATATGTTATTTCAATATTTCTAATTTTTCCTTGGAGTGTTGGCTGCCAATCCATCTCCCATAATGTATTAAGTTTCTTATTGACAATTTCCAACTTTGAGTCATCAATTAACCTATGAGGATTTCCTCCTTCATACATATAATTAAGATCTACATTAAGTTTAAACCATGTCTTAATATGATTTAATACACATCTATGGAAAGACATATTTTCAGATATTAGCCAATACCAATTTCGTTTCTGCTCAAATTCAGCAGTTGCATATCTAAACCATTTATTGTCTTTAGTAGGCAATTCAAATGTTATTCTATATTTTTTCCAAAGTAAGCTCATAATTATTAAATATCTGCAAGTTTTTCCATTTCTGCAACCAATCTTTTAATATTACGATGGTTACCGAGAATATCATAATTATAAAGAATATTATAAATACATTTAGCAGTATACTTACGATTACCATCAAGAGCATAACCAGTAATGTATTCAGAAAGAACATTATATTCAATACCCATTTCTTCCCAAGAATACAAATAACCTTTAGCTGCCTTTGCAATTTTTTTCAGGATCTGACCAAACTCATCATTTGCTCGTTCTTCCCACAATTTCATTTCTTCGTCGAGATTCATATTCTTTATATTATTAATCTTCAGTATGGAAATATGTATAACTAACAATCATCTCAGGATCTTTCCGCTCATTATTGACAATACATTCTCTAATTTGAACTTTATCAAGACCATTGTAAATAACCTCATCAGAATCGACCAACTTACCAGTTTCCATATCTACTGTCTGATAATGTTTATTTAGGTTTTCCTCCATCCACTTCTTCATCCACTTCTTAGCACCTTTGAAAGTAAAAGTGCGATTAAGAACTTGACCTTTGAATGAAATCTCCCAGAATGTAAATTTAATCTTCATTATTCATTTATTTTAATTACAAATATAATATAGTAAAGAAAATAAAAAATTCAAATATAATTTATTTTTTATGAATTAAATGAAATAAAAATATAATATAAAAATTACAGCCATTTAGTTTTGAAATACCAATCTGCTAAATCAAATGCATCATTCTCATCTTTTGAAGACCATTCAATAAATTCACTGTTATAATCTTCTCCATGTTCTTCAGAAATATTTTCAAATATTTCTCCTGTTTCAAGATTCTTAATTGTAAGAACAATAATTGCCTGACCGCCATCATCAGAAGTAACAGCAAGGAATAAACCAGTATCTTTGAAATCATCTTTAGAAACTTCAACAGGATTATAAGTATACATATTTCCGTTTTCATCAATATCATCAGGATCTACAGAACGAAATATATATTTCTTATCAAGAACTTCATATTTAGGAGTTGCAATATCTTTGACAAAGTTATAAAAAATATCTCCAACATTCAAATCCCAGTATGAATCTTCAATATTATGTAAACGAATTGTTTTACCTGTTTGAAATGTCTTCATTATTTGATTTTTTTATTTTATTATAAATTAAATATAGTAAAGAATTAAAATAATTCAAATAATATTAATTTTTTACACATAAATGTAAATTAAAATATGAAGATTAATAGAGGCTTTGTTTATTTATTGTGTGATGGTGAAAAATTTAAAATTGGTATGACACATCAACAAAAAATAGAAAAAAGAATTGCAGAATTACAAACAGGCAATCCAAATGATATATGGTTGCATTCATATTACGAAACAGACTACCCAAATAAAATAGAAAAGATGATGCATGGTCGTCATGCATCATCTAATATAAAAAATGAATGGTTTGATATGTCTATTCAAGATGTTTTAAATTTTAAGAATGAATGTAAAGAATGTGAACAAATTCTTAAAATATTAAAAGATAACCCATTCATTTAATGCTTAATAACTATTAAACATATTTTCTAATCCTGTATATATTCAATATAGAAACTATTTTAAAAAATTTAAATATTATTTATATTTTTAATTATTTATATCTATATTAAAATAGATAAATATTTTTATTTTTAATTAAAGTATATAAATTTAATTTATAATGAAAACAATTTCACTAATGATTTTTGAGGCATCAGGTAAGCCATCTGACCTTAAGAAATATAAAAGAACAGAACGTAAAGAAACAGTTCATTTCCGTGGAAGTGATATATATGACTTGAAAGATCCTGGTTATGATGATGAGTTCTCATATTTTGATGGGTCTGGTAACGGATACATTAAAGATAAGGAAGGACATGTTTATGATGTTGTAACTTCTGATAGAGCTGGAGATGCTGGTGCTATTGCGGGTGGTTCACATGACTATTATGTAACTATTAAGAAAGCTAATGGCAAAGATGATTTCCATGTACATGGTTGGATTGCTATTATGTCAAAAGGTAGTAATACTGGGTGTATATCTGATATTAAAGCTGGTTATTATCTTGAAGATTATATTGCTAAATATTGGAATAAATGGGATGATAAAGACGGCAAGTTTAAAGAATTAGCAGAAAAGGGAGATAAGGACGCAAAACCTTATGATCAACAAAAGGCTGAAAAACTTCAACAAAAGAAAGATGATTTTGACTCTCGTTATGTACCAGTTCCAAATGATTTATCATGGGAGATTATAGATGGTAAATTCCAAGTTCGTTATTGGAATTTAACTAATGCTTCAATTAAAGAACTTGAAGACAAACGTACTGCATGGCTTAAACAAAATAAATTGAACTCTTGGGATGAAGAGACTAAGAACAACCCTGAATATAAGAAATTAAATGATGCAGTTTCTAATGGATATAAGGAATTTAGATCTTTGATAATGAGTGTTCTTGAACCTGTTTGTGTTAGTAGATTACAAGAAGTATTTAAGACAAAAGATTTGAATTCTCTTTCAGGACTTATGGGTACATTCGTATATGATAAAAAATATATGCGTGGAAAGAAAGATTACGGATATGTAGTATTGTCAATTGATACAAAGAAAAAAGAATTTGCTGTTATTCATACTGGTGATAGAAAAATTATTGGTGGTAATATTGAATTAACACTTGCTGATAATATAACAATTGCAAAAGGTCAAGCATCAGAAAAAATGTTAACATTATTTAAGAAAGTTTCTGATGCTTGGAAAAAATCTGAAGGTAAAAAACAGACTGAATATGTAAAGAATCACTGGGAAGCTATTTATGATAAATCAGCTGGTTATTGGGGAAGCCATTCAAAAACAAAAGGACAAGCTAAAGAAGAAGCTAAAGCTAATTTTGAAAAAATGGTAAAAGATCATGATTTTGATGATCCATACGGAAAGAATAAATTATTTACTTATTCATTATCATTAGTTCAAGTTTATGTTGAAGGTGATATGGAACCTGAAGGTTCTCCTGTTGAAAAACCATTAGAAAACCCAGAACCATCCGGTGTAAAGAAAGAACGTGGTAAAGATACTAAGATGAATGATAAAGCACAAAAAGCTGCATATGATAAAATGAAAGCTTGGCATGAAGGTACTCGTAAACAAAATCTTTCTAATTGTTCAGATGCTAAACTTAAAATGAATTATAAAGTTTGTAAAGAACTTGGATATGATAAAGAATGTGGCTTAATTGAAGATGAAGCAAAGAAACGTGGAATTGTGCTAGAAAGCATATCACTTTCTGAATATATTAATTTCATAAATGAAAATATTAATGAAGAATAAATAAATTATATTAACTATATATGAATTCATTACAAAATGCATTAGTTAATGCAATGTATATAAACGAAGTAAATAATGTATGTTATGATTTAACTGGAAAAGAAATATTAAATGAAAGTTTTAAAGCATCATTATTACAATCATTAGCAAAAGCTATTAATACAGCTGAAGCAAAAAATGCTGAAAATGATAAACGTGAAGCTGAAAGATATAAAAACGGTGAACGTTCATATTTACCTTCAAAATCAGCTAAATCTTTTGCATCTATTTTTGGTCCATTAACAGAACCACAACGTTGGGGTAAATCAAAAACTGGTATACAAGGTATTAAATGGTCAGAAATTAAAGATAGTGATTTTAAGAAATTTTCAACATCAGATAAAGAATTGATTAAAATAATGAAAGCTGTTTATGCTAAAAAACAAAATGCTGACTTTATTTGTTGTAAACCAGATACTAATGAAGTAATATATTTCATTAAAGGTTATGGTAAAGAAGGTTCTGATGTTAGATTATTTGGATTTAATACTGAAGGATGGAGTCAAGGTGTAAAAGAAAAGACTGCTAAAAAATATGCATATCAAACTAGATCTCTTAAATATAATGAAGCAGCTGCTGTTATTGATGGTTTAGATATTTATGTTCTTGAAATTACAGATGCTATGAAATCTGAATATAAAGATCTTCATACTAGCCGTGAAACATCACAAGAAGGTGCAATTAATTATGATGAAAATTCACTTAAACAACTTCTTAAAAATCAAAAGGCTCGTTATTCTGTTTTAGTTAAAGAAATTAAAGCCAAGAAACTTCAAGAAGATCCTAATGTATTATTTGGAGAAATTGAAAAAACTAATCAAGAAGTAATTGATTTATATAAAAAGGTAATTAGTAATCCTGATAATATGGACCAACGTTTTGATTTAGGTGATTTAATGCGTTATGTATCTTATGCATATGAATGTTTCTATAAATCAATGAAATATAAAGCTGATGCAGAAAGATCTGTTAAACGAGCTAAAGAAAAAGGAGCTAGTGATGAAGAAGCTCAACATTGGGGTAAATTTGATAGAGAATACTCAGATAATGAAATTCGTGATGCTAAAGAATATGTACAAAAAATTAAAAAAGCAATTGAAGATATTAATTCTAAATTAAAATAATGATATATTTACAAAAGGAGTAACATATGTTACTCCTTTTTATTTACTCCATATATAATATTTCTTTACCGTATGTTTCTGCAGTAAATTTCTCTACTTTGCAACCACGCGAATTTTCCCATCCAGGACACATTAATATAGCATCACATAATATAACTTGTTCAATATCTTTACCCATATAATATGCAGTACGTTCAATCGCTAAATGATTACCTAATGCTTCATCATCTATATGATTAGCATCAATTGGAGATATATATTCATATTTTGGATAATTCATTTCCAAATATGTTTTTGCACATTCATTACGTTTATATACTGTATCTTCTTGAAATGCTATCGGTAAAGATATATAAATCTTCTTTTTATTCATACTCATCATCATAAATTTCTGTTTTGAAATTATCTTCAAGTTCCCATACATTTATTATTGGATAATCATTTAATCCATATTCATTTTCATGATCTTGTATTGCTCCTTGGATATCTTGTACATTTTCATTATGTACTATTCTATTTTCAACATGTCTACCGTTCCAATATGATATTAAGTATTTCATTCGTTTATTAACATTTCTAATAATTTTCCATACGCTAACATTTCTCCAGAATGAACACACATCTCATTATGATAATCTTCATCTCCAGACATATGATAATCATTTTCAGCTAATTCATAATTAACTTTTGCTTTATCATATAATTCTGAAAGTAATCCTGGTGTAATCATATTATTTATATGTTTATTTAATTAAACTCCTGTTGACCCAAATCCACCAGTTCCTCGTGTCGATTCCGGAATTTGATCATATTCTTCATTAGATATTTCCTCCCATTGAGTATCTCTATATTCCTTATGAATTGCTTGTGCTAATTTTTGACCAAATTCAATTGTTTGTGCTTTATTAGATACATTATGAACATTAATATGTACTTCTCCTTGATAAATTGAATCAATAACTTGAGCACCAATTAATAATTCTTTTTTAGTTGCAATACCTGATTTATTTTCAAAATCAAGATATGTAGTTTTATCTATAATATCAACTTTAATTCCTGATGGTATTAATATTTGTGATAATGAATTAATTATAATAAGCTTATTTTCTTTATCTATTTTAATATCATTATTAACATTTTTATCTATCAAATCTTTTACAAATTCTTCACTATATTCAGGGACATAAAAATCACTTCCAGCATCTCCCCAATTACGTGATGGTGATTTAACGTTTCTAATCTTTGTAAATCTAACTTTATTATTCATTATTTATATTCAACATATATTTATGATTTAAATATAGTTAATTAATGTTAACTATTTAAAATGTTATTTATAAAATATCATTATTGTGTGATCTGTTAATCTACCAATAACAAAAAATTTATTAACATACGGCCACTTATTTGGTGTTTCTATAGGTATAGCAATTCCATTTTCTCCAACTCTACATAATTGTCCAGGCTGGCATTCTCCATTATCAACAACAATACATTTACCAAGTAAATTAACTCTTATCCATTCTTTTCTATCTGAACGTTTAACATATTCCTTATTATTATCATATGCTTCATTAATAACTGGCACATATTGTAATCTATCAGTATTATCAACTGTTACAACTTTTTGTTTTAATAATGTGTCACCATATTCATTACAAAGATATTTGCCATTCCAATAATCAGGATCATCAGACACTATTGTTGTATTAATTGTTGTTACACCAATAGGATAATCATCTTTATTAGCTATTTTGATCTGACCAGGATGTTGTTCATCAAATGTAACAAATCTTCCATAAGGAATAATATCATACTTAAAAAGTTCGGACCATTCATACATTTCCGAATATCCGAACTTATTTATTAAACTGTTTATAAACATGTTTCTTAACGATTATAATCTTTTGGATTTTTACCTTCCATTTCAATTTCCTTCTTAGTTTTAATATATTCAAGCTTCATTGTGCTCAAATAATTTTCAACTATGTTTCTGAAACGTCTGTATGTAAACTTACCTTGAACATCAATAATAATACATGGATCATTCAACATATTATCAGTTGCTATTTCATATCCAAAATCTTTGTTTACCTTTGTATCGCATGGATGTTGCTTTGACATACCAATTATCAATACATACTTATCATTCTTAAATGTTTGGATAGGACCTTGCTCTTTTGGATAGTATCCTTCTCCACTACATCCGACTCTATACAAATTTCCAACAAATGTCACAGCCTGCAATGTGCCGTACTTTCTGTAACGTCGTCCATTAATACTTACATCTGTATATACATCTCTATTCTGAGTAGCTGTTGTATAATCAAATGTGTTAACTAACTCTTTAAACAAAAAATTGTTTTTATTAAAATTCATAATGTTTAAAAAATTTAATACGTTTGTTATTTAACTAAAATAGGTTTTTACATTTGTGTAATATTTACTTTTTGTTAACCTAATATCGTCTTTTGGAACATCATCTTGATATATAACTTTATATGTCCATGATGATATTTCCTTAAATGTAATTTCTCGTTTTTCTATTTCATTATTAACTTCATCATCAAAATGAGTACATAACATTGATGATAATCCACTACTCCATATAGTTACATCATATTCAATAATATAAAAATTATCATTTATACTTTCAAATATATCTTCAGATATATCCTGTGGTGAACCTAATGGACCAAATAAAAATGTTAATAATGCATGGGAAGACATAAATGCAAATCTGCTATTTTTATAATATGGAATAGCATATTTCCATGGCTTAAAATTATTTAGTTTTTCTTGAATATATTTTTCTCCGGGTTTATTTTTATATGTTTGTGGCAAACCCAACATAACATCCCCTTTATACTTTTTATGTACTAATTTATATACTTTCATAATTTAATCTATAGGTTTACAATGTGTCCAAAATGCGAATAAATCCCAAAAATCACTATCATTCAATTTTGACATATCATATACATCATTAATTGAATGTAACTTTAATTCTTCTCCGTTATTATCAAATATATAGTAAAATGCTACACCATTTTTAAATTCTGGATCAAATTCTACTTTAACAAAAGTACAATCAACCATTGGTATAGTATGCATAACTGACATTTCAATATCAGTTAACTTATATGGCCATGTAATTCTAAATTTATCTCCACTTTTAGGATCTTTACGATTATGTAAATCTTCCCATATATCTACACAATGCGGGGCAAATATACTGATAAATTTATAAAATTCTTTATATGTTCCAGTCATAACTTATTACATTTATTAACAAATTAATATAGATAAACATATAATTAAGTTCAAAAAAGAGGAGTAATTTTACTCCTCTTTATTAAATTTATTTTTCAATGTTTGATTTTGCTTCTTTTTTGAAACTAGCTTTAGCATCTGGATTTTCTTTATTCAATTCATCAACCTTAGCTTTTGCATCATCTTCAGTATAATAGAAATTTTCCATTGTTCCATCACCCATGTATACTACATATACATCTTCTGAAGATTCAGCTTCTGTAATAAATTCTTGTAATGATTTCATTTATTTCGTTCTATATATTTTTACTTATTTACAACAATTAACATTATTTCACCATTTTCAAGTAATTCAACAAGTTCTTTATATGTATATTCTTCTTCATTTTCATCATGTTCGATAAAATCTGCATTAGGACGCCATGTATGAACATTCCATTCTTTATTCATATCAACTACCCATGTTGATTTGTTTTTTAATGTTGCAAGGAAGAATCCCTTATCAACCCAATATTTACCAACATGTTCATATTGGTCAGTTACTTTGTCTAATGATTCTTTATCATAACAATAATATACAACATCAACTTTCTTTTTAGTATTAATATCTTTTACTGTTACTTCTTCTATTGTCTTACCTTCTAAAAATAGTTTAAGTGATTTCATAATTATTTATCTTCTCCTCTTGAATCATCGTCTTCTGAGTCATCATCGTCATCTGATTTAGATCCTTTATCATCATCTTTATTGTTTTCGTCATCGTCTTTGTTTTCGTCATCGTCTTTACGTTCTTTACGTTCTCCAGTTAATGAGAAAACAGCAGGATTATCAGTTTCACCAGCTTCAAGTAAATCAAGAATTGATTGTATTAATGTTTTTACTTCTTCAGGTAATTGTACTAAAGAATCTTCATCAAAATCTTGTACCCATATAGCTCTTTCTCCTTTACCAAATATATGCATAATTGAACGAGTATTCTCTACAGTTGTTTCTTTGTATTCACCGTCACCTTCTGCTTTACCAAATGGCATCTTCTTAGTATATTTCCAACGAAGAGCAATTGCTTCTTCTCCGCTCTTAAATTTAATAGCTGAGAAATAGTATTCACGAGGAAGTTGTACTTCTTTAGAAACAAGTAATTCAAGTTGCTTTGCTGCTTTTACTTTATCTGGCCCATCAAGAAGTTCCAATACCTTTGAAACTGTTTCAGATTTCATTTCTTCCTCAGAATCATCTTCTTTAATAAATGTACCAATTTCAAATTCGTTTAATAATGATTCGTTAGCAGCTTCTGGCATATCATTAAGAGCCATCTTTCTAGGATCCTCAGCTGTCTTTATATCATTTGGTGAGAAATATACAACATAATATCCACCAAGATTAATAAATGTAACTGTTGGTAAACCTTGTGATGTAATATAACCATATAATGAACTTGTTCCATAAGTAAATACATCATTATACATAGCTCTCCATAATATTTCTTCTGTCTTTTGTCTTGAAACAAATTGAGAACTTGATAATTTAATTGAAACATTATCATCAGCAACTTCTGCAACAACACCTAATGTTAAACAAAATAAGTTCTTAATATTTGTTAATATGTTTTGAATAGGTGTATAATGATTAGTAACACCGGTTGTATTTAATTGGTTTCCAGGTTGTATACCTTCTTTAATTATTCTACTTAATCTTTTCATTATTTATATAATATAAATTTACATATCTACTATCGCGGTTCCTTTAAATATCATTATATAACCTCCATCTCCTTGATAACATAATGAAAAATCTTTATTATCTTTTTCCTTTTGTATCTTTTCAATTATTTCATCTGCATATTCTTTCATCCAGTCATCTTGTTGGTCTTCATTATCTTCACCAAATAATACTGGAATCAACCACTTTGCATTTGTTATATCTTTGTATGAAACATAATCATTAATATGAGGTTTTTCACCAACAAAAGCTCCAACAATCAAATATTGATTATCATGCCATTCAGGAACATTTGCTTCGCTTATTATTTCTGTTAAATTTTTCATAAATTTTAATATATGTACTTTATTAAAAATAAATATTAATTTAGAACTGCCTCCAAAAATGAAATATTTGCTGTAATGTTGCTTTACTAAATTTGCCTTCAGTATAGAATGCTGTAGGTAATAATCTAGCCGGTATATTAAAAGTTGCTCCTCTTAATACTGGAATATACATTTTTGTTCCAAATGCAATTTTTTGATTTGTCTTTAATAAATGCTTTAACATATTATAAGACATAATTGTATTTGGTTTTTGACTAGCTTCATTAAAATATTTTTCAAAATATGGGCGGAAATGAGTAAATACTTGTTCAAGTATACGAGCTCTTGTAAATGGTGGATAATAATGTAAATTCAACATACACTCACGAATATTACCATCATCAGTTCTCATAATACCGAAACTTATACAAAATGGATAATTATCATAGTATTCAAGTTCTTCTTTAAACTTTGGCTGTGAATAATTAAATAACACAATTTGTCCAGGCAAAATATATTTTTTGTCTGGTCTTAAATTTCTTAATATTTCTTTATATGCTAATTTAGAACGCATTACAGTTGGCTTCCTTGCTAATGGATGATTATCAATTGCAGCGTCTAAATGGAATGATTTTATTTCATCCTCTGTATATATTTTTTTATCTAAATCTTTTAGATTAAATATATGTCCTAATGTTGTCTGTTCTGGTTTTCTAATTAATGGCATTATAAATCTCCATTAAAATATTTTTGTATGTAATGAAATACATCAGGCATAAACTTAAATGTTTTATTCTTAAATGTATTTATATCTATCCATTCATATTTTGAATGCTCTCGAGAAATTTTTATTTCAGGTGTTGTTTCTAACTTAATTAACCAATATTCTGTGTCAGAAACAACTGAACCATTACTATCTTCATGCTCTTGTTTATCAATAGCTTTCATTTTCTGTTGTTCATTGAAAGTTAACTTGATTTTTGTTTCTTCTTCAATTTCTCGAATTATTGCTTCTTTATTATTCTTATCATTTTTGTCAACTGAGCCACCTACAAATCCCCACTGTCCACCAAATTTCTTCATATAGTTAGCTCGACGCAATAATAATATCCGTTCGTCCTCGGATATTAGAATTCCATCAACATAATGTTTTATCTCGCTTTTATTTTCGTTAATCCAATCAGTTATATGTTTCATGATACATATTGTTTTATTCCTTTCCAAATTTGTTTATCTGATTTTGAAAATTCATCATCAGGACAACTTAATACATAATCTGCTGTTTTATTTATTATTTCAAAATATTCTTTAAGCAATGACCAACGAACTCTAGAATTATCATTATCAAGTTGTTCTAATCTTTTATTTAAATCATCATAATCTTCAAGTTCTTCTTCATTTAATTTACCAAAGAACTCATCATAAAGTTTATATTCCTTCCACATTTGATATGCAACCATAATTGTTAACATATCAAGTTTTTTAATAGGACCTACTCTATTTTCATTTACAATTTCAACTAAATCTTTCATGCTTCTATTTCATTAAAATTTTTAATCTTAAATTTACCTGATACATGGTCAGCAGCAAATAAAGTTACTTCATATTGTGTATCAATGTATTCACCAACAAATACAAGTTTTTCGTCTGATGATTGTTCTTCATCAAAATCAAAACCTGCTTTGTACATTGCATCTTTAATATCATCAATTGGAGTCATTTTAAATCCATTTCTGATATTACCAAATTCTCTAAGAGCTAATCCTATTTCTTCATGAAGATCTTCAGATTGAGTTGATTCTAATATAAAATTTTTAATATCTTTCATATTTTAGGTATTTTAATTTTTTCTGTTTTTGCAATATCTTTAATACATTGAATAAGTTCTTTTTGAAGTTCTTTACTTCCATTTTTATCAACCCATTTCCATATTTCAAATAGAAATCTTTGACCACCTAATTCATGTTCAATATTATTTCTGGCAGTTCCTAATTTTCCTTCTGGAGTTTTTGAGTCTTTTTCATAATCCCAATTTCCTTCAAGAGTTTCATTAATTACTTCTTTTATATCTTTCATAATTATGCATTATCTTTATATTCACTAAAATCAAGAAGTTTTTTCTTCTCGCAATAATTTCCAATAAGTTCAACGATATCTTGTAAATATCCTGCATCCTTATCTTTATCACCTCTACAAATATCGGCTCCAGTTACTTCATTTATTATATCCATAATAAATCTTAAAAATTCAGAAACATCTTTTGCTTCTTTATCCGCATAATCAAATACAGCATCCCAAGCTTTATTTTCTAAATTTCCGCTTTCATTTATTAATTTATCTTTAAGATCTTTCATAATTTATAAGCATATTTTTTCAAATGCATCAATTGCATCAAAATCATTATCTTCCATTATATCATTATTATAACAGAAATCATAAAACTTTTTAATCAATTCAAGATCTTCAGGTAAAATTACTTTTTGATTAATTTTTTTATAATTTTCTGTATTTTCAAATACATCATATAATGAATCGAATTGTTTCTTTTCATCATCAGATAGAGAATCCATAAATTTTTTGAATTGTTTTATTTCATCATCTTCTCCAAGATTTCCTAAAGCAGTTCCAATAAGTGTTCCTAAAGCGCGACGTTCATCCATATTTAATTCAAACGTCTTTTTCTTTTCTAATATGTATTTGTTTAAATCTTTCATAATATTATCCTAAAATTGCATTCATATGAATTTTAATCTTTTCATCAGTTTCTTTCTTTGTAAAATTCAATACTAATGAAGGCATACCACTATTGTCATCTTTTTCATTATATTGTAGTTCCCATTTACCAACAAATTCATCTTTATCCATTTTATCAGTACGATATGCTTCAATGTCTTTGAATAATTCTTCAGCTAACTTAAGATCTTCGCCATCTTCAGCATACATTTCTTCATTCCAATCATGATCATCTGCCTTTCTATCTTCTAACCAACGAATTGCTAATGTTTCAAATTTATTTGACTTCCATTTCTTTTCAGGATCTCCAAAATCATAGTGGAACTCTGTTGTCTTTTCAATCTTATAAAGTTTCATCTTTTTAAGATTATCGCCAAGTTTATCTTTACCTCTTAAAAAGTCTGCCCAGTCAAGTTGGTCGCATTTGTCAACAACATATTCTTCATATTCTTCTTCCTCACCAGTATATTCGCCCCAAGGAGTCATTACATAACGAGTCTTTTTTTCTTTATGGGCATGAGCCATTTCTATTATAAAACTTTTTAAGTCTTTCATTATTTAATTATATATATTTTCAATTCTTTTGATGATTTATCATTAATAACCTATGCAGCAAGACATATCGTACATATCAAACGGATCTTGTACAGTTCCTGCTGCGTGACAATTAAGTGTACCTCCCATAAAAGGAAGTTCTGCATCTTTTACATATATCTCTACTTTATATTGTTTCCATTGAGACATACCATCTTTTGATTTACGATATCCACCTTCATCAGGAGATATAGATACTTCATATTCATGCTCAGGATTCTTAATAGTCTTAAAAGAATCTTCAATATCTTTTTTAACTAATTTTACTCCTTCCCAATTTTCATCTTTATAAAATTTTCCAGTGGTACCTGTTTTTTCAAGTTGTCTATAAATAGCATTCTTAACTTTTAGTTTTTCTCTATCTTTAATAGATTTATCAAATTCCATTGGAAAAGATGATTCAAATATTTTATTTTTTAAACTTTTCATGATTATGATTATAATTTTCTAAGATCGTTGCCTTTAATAAACCACTCAGATGTCTTATCTTCACCTTCCCATTTTACATCATATCCTTTGTAATCATTAACAGGTGCATTTAAGTTAAGCTTACCATTTTTTACTGCATCTTCTACTTCTTTATGTGATATAACTTTAAAGAATTTACCTGTTTTACAAATTAAAAGATAATAACCATCTTTATTAAAATTAACTAATGATCCTAATGAAATAGCTCCTAAATATTTATCTGATATTTTAACATCAATAAAATAAACAGGTTTATCATCTTTCATAATAATTAAGTCACCATTTTGAGTATCAAATTCACTCTTTTCTTTTTGACCTAATTTATTAAAATCACCATCTTTTACCTTTGAATAATATTCAGCAGTTCCGACAATTGTAAAATCACCTTCATTAAAATCTTTTGCAATCAAAAGTTCATTTTCTTTTTGTTTATCAAACTTATTTGCATCTTGTTCTGACCATGATTGTAATTTACCATAATCAACAGAACCCATCATTCTTTTAATCATTGACATCAATTCACTTGATGATTCAAATATGTACTTTCTTAAATCTTTCATATTACCAAATTCTTATAATTTTAGAGTTATCAATTTCAGTTGTTTCACCAATTTTCAAGTTATCAAGTTCAGAATAAGAACCTTCTTCAACACTAACAAATTCTTCATATTCTTTGGCTGAATTTAATGCTTGAATACCAAAGAAATCATCAGAAGCATTTACATAAATAAATCCTTTTTTAAATTTCTTTTGACCATCTTGAAAACTATAAGTATGATATTCACCACCTTTACCTACTTCATTTTGAACTTCAGAAAAAAGGCGACAATATTTACCTTCATTAATTTTGTTTATTATATCTTTCATATTATATTAATTTATCTTTTATTTCTTTTGACATATCTATAGAAAGAATATCTCCTTTCTTATATCCTTCTCCATTTTCTGTATCTAAATTAATACGAACAAAAATATCTTTATTACCTGATTGAACTAATGATATTTCTTTACAAGATTCTGAATCTTTAGTATGTATATTTGCATTTAATATACCTGATCTACCTTTAAAGAATTCATCAGCTAATTTGCTATCTTGTGGAACATTACATAAATTAAAAGTATCATTTTCCAATTCTTCAAAATCATCCTTTGAAAGCTTTACATTATTAAGAACTGTCTTTTTCAATAATGATACTAATTCATCAATTCCTTTATCAATATTTGCTTCTAATATAAATGTTTTTAATTCTTTCATTATTTATAGTTTAGATATAATTTTATTTGCTATTATTAATGGGTGAATATCTTGTATTAATTCAATATTATATTTTTCACAAGTTAATCTAACATTATCCCATCTATAAAAATTAGGAGTACAAAATACCATTAATTTTCCAGATGTGGCATAAAGACCCATTTCAAGAAGACTTATTGGAGATTTTGAATCATCAAGTAAAACCATAGCAATTATATCTGCTTTATCTAAATGGTCCTGTTCCCATTTAATTTGATTTTCCATTTCTTCTTTGGAAGGATTAAGATTCCAATGTTCTCTTCTTGGATTATATATTTCTAAATTTTTAACTCCTAAATTAATTAATTCAATAATTGTTTTATCTTGCCAATTTAATGAATTACCGTTATCAATTGTTCCAGCTAAAAATACTGATTTTACATTTTTATGTAATCTCATTGAGCCTTCCTGTATTAGTTTTAATTCTTCAGGAGTTATAATTGAAATTGATTTCTCGCCTTTCATATTTAATTATAATTCTTCCTTTTTAATTGTTTCTCTTACTTTATCTAAATTAAATGTAAACGTAATAACAAATGTATATAAGTCATCAATGTTATCAATTGATACATCTAATACTTGTGACCATTGAACATCTCCTCTACCATCAAGTTTATCAAGTATTTTTGCAACTTCTTCTAATGATGTTTTAATTGAATTTTCTTTACCATTTGTTCCACTATGTTTAATAACATAAACTTGTACTTCTCCATTTATTTTAGTTTGAATAACTGGGCATTGAAAATCAAATGTAGTAACAATATCATTAACTGCTTTATATATTTTCTTGTTTTGAATTGTTGCTACATCATAAAGTTGTTCAATACTTTGCGGATTAGCTTCATTTGATGGCATATCTCCATTTTGTCTAACAACACCATCATTTCCATAACCTACTAATGAATAGTTTTTATAACCAAAATAAAGTGGTTCAATATATCCTTTTTTAACATCAGGAACATGAATAAATCTTGCAAACTGTGAATGAATATCATAAAGATCAATTACTTTTGGACCATTATCTAAAATTACTTTAATTTCATCTTCAGAATTAAATCTTCCAAATTGATTAATAGGTTGTTGCATTGGAATACCACCACTTAATGTAGGTTCACAACATGTTTTATCGCAACATTCATCTCCACAATCACATGGGCATGGATCACAACATCCACAACATCCACAACATTCATTAATTTTATAATTGTCAAGATTCTTTATTTTACTTACTAATGCTTCATCAATATCTTCTAATGAAACATATAAGTTTTTTACATATGCATCTAAATTTTTCATAATTAAATATAGTTCTTTTTATATATATAATTTTAAATTATTCCATTTTTGTGCATGATTTCAATGTTTAATAATTCTGATGAAATTGCATCTAACACAGATATGATTTCTTCATTCTTACTGCTATCATCCCAATCTATTAGTTTATCAATTAATTCATCAGCAGCAAAACGCATTTTTGTAATTTTATCAAAATCTTTCTTGAATTCATTTGTATCTAATTCTTTTGTTTTCCATTTGAAATATATATCAAATGGTTTTAATCTTTTATCTGACTTCCACATATCTATCATTTTATTCAAAAACTTATCTTGGTCGTCAAATATACTTTCATTAATAAAACCTCGTATTGTTTTCATATTTTATTCAAAAAATTTTTCAGTTACAATTATAAACTTTGCATTATTTTTATGAGCAAATTCGTTTGCTGCTTTCCATTTATCACAGTTCTTAATCCATGTTTCTTTCAACCATACAGAATCAACAGCACTTGGTTTAATTGTTTGACTATACGGCTTAATCTCAACAATTATCTTTTCGCCTTTATAAGTTTCAATAACATAATCTGGATAATAATCATGTTCTTTGTCATCAAGTCTGCATTTATATCGTATTGCAATTGGTTCACTTGCCCATTGTTTAATTTTTGGATTATTTTCACAAAATTGTATAAATTGTAATTCTAATCCTGAACGATATATAATAGGTTCTCCTTTAACAGATTGAAATAATTTATTTGTAAATTTAACAGGAACATACCCTTGATGATATTTTGAATTTCTTTTAGGCTTATTATTTTTTATTTTATTTTCATATATCTTGCTCACCTCTTATATATAACCTCTTTAATAAAAATAAATATTATATTATTGAAAACATATAAAAAAACTTAATTTGTTAATTTATATTATTTTTAATAAGATACTATATTTAAATGATATATTAGCAACTAGATTTTCAAGAGTCAAATGAGTGACCTTTGCTAACAGAAAGTTATGTGAAGTTTTGGCTAAGTCGAGCTTTATAAGGTGACAGATTATAAATGTAAGGCGACAAACTAAAAATAAACTTAATAATTATGGAACAAACTAAATTCACTAGATTCAAGAGAATCTTAACAAACAAAATAGTAATTCTGCTTATAGTACTATTTATACTATGTGGTATTTGTTTTATTAAATGTAATGCTACTAATGATGCTAAAAGTGTACAAACTGAATATGTGTCATACAATAATAACATAACAAAAATAGACACAATCAGAATAACTGATAGCATTAAAAATGAACTTATAAATGAAGTTGAAACATATATTGGTAAATATACTAAAGGTTCACATAAGTTCATTCCAAAATATTTAGTTCAAGCAGGATTAACTAATAATATTGATATATGCTTTATGATGGCACAAACACAGATTGAAACTTGTTATGGAACAATGGGTGCTGGTCGTGAAAAATCAAGAAGATCAATGTTTGGTGTTATTAAAAGAAAATATCCTAATTATGAAGAAGCCATAAATCATTACTGTGAAGTATTGAAAAAACATTATCTTGTTCGTGGACGTACAGAACAACATTTAATGACAAAGTATGTAACATCACGTGGCGGCAGATATGCAGGCAATCCTCGTTATGAGATAGAATTAAAAACAGCATATAATCATATTAAGAAGACTACAAATATTTATAATTTGCAGCAGGAATATAGAAATATTCAAGATAAAAATATTTAGTAAATATGTATGAATATCATCAATAGCATCTGGAACAAATGTAAATATCATGTTATATACATATTAATTATATGCATATTAACAACATGTTTATGTTTATCAATAAATAGATGTTCAAGTGTAAGTGGAGAATATAAAAATAACATAGAGGCCTTGAATGATACTATTAAGTATTATCAAGACAAAAATGGAAATTTAGTTGCTACAAAACTTGCATTTGAATCAGATATTAAAACATTAAAATTACTTAATGAAAAATTATATAATCAGGTAGATAGTTTAAAATTAAGTAAAAATAATGTAACACAGATTATATATGTTGATGGAAAAATTGAAAATCCTAAAAAAGATACTGCTTATGTAATTAAACATGATACAATTTCAAAAGGTTTTTCAAAAGACTTTAAGTTTAACAATAAGTATAGAACATTAGAAGGAAATGTAACATATGTACCTGATAGTTTAAGATTTAAAATAAATAAAGATGAAATAAATTTTGATTATACATTAGCAATGGATAAATCAAATAGAATTTATGTTAAATCAACTAACCCATATGTGAAATATAATGAAATATCCGGATTTACAATTCCTAAACAAAAAACAAAAAGATGGAATATAGGTCCATCAGTAAATATAGGATATGATCCAATTAACAATAAAGCAACTTTTAGTGTAGGTGGATCTATTACTTATGGAATATTTCAATGGTAAATGTATGTAAGCAATGCTTACATACATTTTTGTTTTTATAATTTTTTATTTTATATATTTTTTTGACTTTTTATTATTTTTATTAAATTGGTATATCCGTGATATACCACAAATAAACATAGGTTACAAAAAAATATATATTTATGTATGGCAAATAAAAAATCAATTAACATATACATGGGTATAATTGGCGAAGCATATGTTGATAAAGAAAACGCTTATGCAGTATTACTTGCTGCTAAAAAGAACATTTTAGATGTAGAAGCAATTCTTGCATCTGCACAAATGTTAAGTCGTCCTTTACAATTTGCTATTAATAATGCTGATGAAGCTATTGACGCTGCAGTTGATGTATATGAATTACTTAAATCAAAAATTAATGAAAGTAAGACTTTAGGAGAAACTGTAAAATTTGACAAGTATGTTGCATTACTTGCTGATTTAAATGAAAACGATTTTGATGGCGACGGTTCTGATGGTGGTAATATTTATACTGCTAAAGAAAATAAAGCATTAGCAGAATCTCTTGATGCTGAAATTAATGATATTATTAATGTTGCTAATGAACTTTTAGATGCTAATAGATTAAATGCAGTAGTTCGTTGTAAAGAATATAATATTGCAAAAGAAATATTCGAATCAATGATTCCTGATAGATCACTTAGTCCTGAAGATATTAGTGATGCAATGGAAGCTGAATTGATTCGTAGAATTAATGCAGTTAGAGATGAAATTGATTATGTTAATATTGTTTCAGATCAAATTCAAAATGTTTCTAGAGATGTTACTAATAGAATCAATGCTATTACTAATGGTACTGATGAAGTTAAACCAAAATCAAATGAAACATTATATTGGTATGCTGGTAATTTAGACCCACGTGGTATTGAAATAACTACTAAGTACAATATGACATATAATGAAGACGATGAATCTTATTACTGTCAAGCAAAGAATGCTGAAACTGGTGTATTAGAAAATGTTGACTTTGGTATCGCTGGCCCACTTCGTGCTAATAAATGGTTTAAGCATCCATTACATCTTGTTCAAGATGGACAACTTATTGCCGGTGTTGATGGCGGTAAAGCAAAATATCAATGGTGGTATGTTGCAGTTCCTCATTTAGTAATGACATCATTAGGTGAAGCAGAATATAATAAAACTGATAAATCTATATCTAAGTATGAATGGTGTATACAAAATCAAAATAACGAAGATTATGTTAAACCATTGAAACCTTGTGAAATAGATGCAAGTGTTGTACATGGTGATGAACCACATCCACATACTGCATGGGCTAATATATGGGTTGATAAGAATAATAATGATATACGTGACTATGAAGATACAGATATGCACGGATATGAATTAGATATTATGTACAAGAAAGATGAAGAAGGTAATAAAATTGTTGATGGTGATGGTAATTATGTTACAATACCATTTATCATAAACGGTATTGAATATGATATCTGGAAGACTGACGTTAATATCTATAATAAATCTAGACTTAATGTATTCTTTAATTTAGGTGAAGTTGCAGAAAATGAATCAATAACTAAAGCATTATATTATTATATTGGTAATGTTAAGCCAACTATTAAGAAAGAGCCTTCTGTTGCTAACGGTTGGGTACAAATAACACAAACACCTACAAAGTTTGATTCTCTTCCAAAAGAAAATCCAGTTATTGATAGTCCAATTTACTATGTAGCTATTCCAGAAGAATTAAGTGTATTTGATATTCAAGGAAATAATTTAACAGATTATCAATCTGAAGAAACATCTAAGTATACATATGTATATTCATTATACTTCAGTAATATTAAATATAATGTATATATTACTGGTGACAAGGATAAAGAATTTAATGATAGAATATATGTAACAGATCCAAATAAAACAATTGATATTGACCCAACTCCAGAAGTTACATTAAGTTCTATTACATGGAATTGCTCATTACCTACAAATGTTAATGGTGGAACATCATTTAATTTTAATAAGGGTACAATAATAGCTAATTATAGTGATGGAACAAATGTAAATGTAACAGATGATGCTATAATTTCTATAAGTGGTGGTGCTGAAATTTCAGAAGAAACAATTACTGTTCCTAATGTAGCAGCAACTATTATAATAACAGCTAGATATAGTGGAAAATCTGCATCAAAATCATTTACTGTTAGATATGTAGATCCAGATGCACCAGTTGATAATGATTATTATTTATATGTAGGTCATGAAGATCCAAATGAATTAGATTTAGATAATATTACAACAGGTTCATTTATCGAAAATGAAATGGCTCCAGGTTGGGTTAATTTAACAGAAGCAGGAATATCAATTGATGGTAATACACGAGTTGATATATACGTAGAAGGAGATGAGTCAGCTAAATGGTATGTTGCATCTCCAAAACCATTAGTTTCAACTACATCAGATTATAGTACAGTAGCTGCTGGATTAGAAAAAATGACAAATAATGTCATAACAGTTAAAGGACATGAGTATAATGTATTTACTATATATGGTGAATCTAAACAAATGTCAATGTGGTTTACAAGTATTGATAATGTAACTGATTCTAATCACATATTTAAATAAAATAAATAATACATAATATACATATGGAAAAAATATTAGGTAATATAAAATTTAATAATATTAATGCGGATTCAGTATTTACTACTGGTGGTAAATATTCTAATCCTTCAAATAGTAGACGTGGTGTATTTAATACTAATTTAGAGTATGAAGATATTTTACCAGCTATTAATGCTATTGAAATTGATTGGAACGGAGCAGAAGTTGGTGAAGGATTAAATATTAATACAACATCTGAATTATTAACATGGTTAAAAGAATCTATTGAAGCAGCATCACAATCTGGTTCTGTGGCAGCATTAACCCCAGAACAAGAAGAAACATTTAATACAGCAATTAATCTTTTAGGTTTTATTAAAGATTATGCATTAAGAACTGAAGATGCAGATAGACGTTATGCAACTAAACAAGATATCGATAATAAAGTTGGAAACCTTGGTAATATTTCTAATGGTCAATCTGCTCAATTAGCAATATATTCATTTGAATCATTTGGTGATGCTGAAGCAACTATTAAATGGGGTGAAGGTAAAGTTGAAGTTACTGAAATGCGTAGTGATGGTGCTAAAGTTAGAGTAATTGAAAACAATATTGAAGGATTTATTGGAAATGAATATAATGTTAATACTCTTGATTCAACAAATCCAATTCAATTATATGACTTAGATGGTAATGCTTTAGGAATGTGGGTTCAAGTTGCTCTTATACGAGAAGCTACTCCAGGATCTCCTGCTGTTGCTCATACAGTTAAATCATATGTTGATCAAAAACTTACTGATTTAATTGGTGCTGCTCCTGATACTTTAGATACTTTAGAAGAAATTGCAGCTGCATTAAATGATAATGCAACAATGACACAAGTTGCTGAAGCAATTGCATCTAAAGTAAGTAATGAACAATTAACAGATATTCTTAACGGTTATTATACAAAAGAACAACTTATTGCAGTATTAGAAAATAAAGCAGATGCTTCTAAAGTATATACTAAAACACAAGTTGATGAATTAATTGCCAATGTTGATGTATCTTCTCAATTAGCAAATTATGCAACTAAAGAAGAATTAAATACATTAAAAGATGAAATTGATGCATCAAATGAAGTAGCTGCAGGTGCTATTGTAGATCTTAATGATAGAGTTTCATCATTAGAAGAAGGCGGAAGTGCTGGTGCTAATGGTAAATCTGCATACGAACTTGCTGTAGAGAATGGATTTGAAGGTACTGAAGTTGAATGGCTTGCTTCACTTAAGGGAGCTGATGGTCAAGATGGTGCAGCTGGTGCAGCTGGTGCAAACGGTGCAAATGGTGCTGATGGTGCTGATGGTAAATCTGCATATGAACTTTATCGTGAAACTGTAGTTGAAAGGGAAGCACAACCTGCAATTTATGCATTTGAATCTTTCAACAATGCAGCTAAGGAAACTAAATATGGAGAAGGTACAGCTAAAGTAATTGAAATGCGTGCCGGTGGTGCAACAATTGAAGTTGTTACAAATTCAACAGATCAATCATTTGTTGGCCAACAATTCAATATTGCAACTGCTTTAGCTACCAATGATCCAATTCAATTATATACATTAGAAAATGAACCAGTTGATATCTGGGTAACTGTTGAATTAGTAAGCGAAGCCCAAGAAGCTGTGGTTGCAATGACTCAATCTGAATGGCTTGCTTCACTTAAGGGAGCTGATGGTCAAGATGGCGCAGCTGGTGCAAACGGTGCTGACGGTGCAAACGGTGCTGATGGTAAATCTGCATACGAACTTGCTGTAGAAAATGGATTTGTAGGTACTCAATCTGAATGGCTTGCTTCACTTAAAGGTGCTGATGGTCAAGATGGTGCA
>JAEEGL014655212.1_pt1 | contig 36279 bp, 39 predicted proteins | sample 9134231 | NCBI WGS metagenome assembly JAEEGL01 (sample SAMN16246548, study PRJNA631951) | gut metagenome | biome: gut microbiome; feature: rumen; material: fiber-attached | host: Bos | place: Iran: Karaj | collected 2018-10
AGAGGTCATGCGCTTCTGCCAGTCGTTCATGACCGAGCTCGCCAAGCACATCGGTGCGGACACCGACGTCCCCGCAGGAGACATCGGAGTGGGCGGAAGAGAGATCGGTTACATGTTCGGACAGTACAAGAGGCTCCAGAACGAGTTCACCGGTGTCCTCACCGGTAAGGCGATCCCCTGCGGCGGATCCCTCGCAAGGACAGAGGCGACCGGATACGGTCTCTGTTACTTCACCGACGAGATGCTGAAGGACAAAAAGGACTCCTTCAAGGGAAAGACCGTCGTCATCTCCGGATCCGGAAACGTCGCCACCTACGCTTGCCAGAAGGCCACCCAGCTCGGTGCCAAGGTCGTTGCGGTCTCCGATTCGAACGGATACATCTACGATCCCGAGGGAATCGACTACAAGATCATGAAGGACATCAAGGAGGTCAAGAGGGCAAGGATCAAGACATACGTCGACTACTCCAAGACCGCCAAGTACACAGAGGGATGCAAGGGCATCTGGACGATCCCCTGCGACATCGCTCTTCCCTGCGCCACACAGAACGAGCTGGACGAGGAGTCCGCGAAGATCCTGATCAAGAACGGCGTCAAGGCAGTCGCCGAGGGAGCCAACATGCCCAGCACACCTGGTGCGATCGAGGCATTCCAGGCAGCCGGAGTCCTCTTCGGTCCCGCGAAGGCGGCCAACGCCGGAGGAGTCGCCACTTCCGCACTCGAGATGAGCCAGAACAGCCAGAGGCTCGCCTGGACCTTCGACGAGGTAGATGCAAAGCTCCACGACATCATGGTCTCCATCTACAAACAGGCCTCCGAGGCCGCCAAGAAGTACGGAATGGAGGGCAACCTCGTCGCCGGTGCGAACATCGCCGGATTCGAGAAGGTCGCCAACGCCATGCTCTGGCAGGGCATCTCCTACTGATCAACCTTTTAAGGTGCCTTTCGGCACCTTTTCCATATATAATGCATGTTTATATGCAGACCAATCGTTGTTACCAATCGATTTAAAAGCGCATAATTGGATGATTGTTCCCAAGGGTACGAAATCCGATGTTCGGACACGGATCGCGACAAAGCTTCTATTGGTTGATTTTGGTCTCTGTTCACCTAATAATCTACCAATTTCGTACCCGGACTGACACTAACGAGGCATTATTATTATATCATGAGTAGATAATGTAGTTTCGCAAGTGAACCCGCTGTAGGCGGGAGTGGATGTTGAACTGGGATGGGGTGCTAAGAGTCATTACCATTGGTTTGTACATTTACTGAATCAACTACCTTAACCTTTAAATAAAACGTAAAACTAATGACCTTTCAAGGATGTACCTACTGGGTAGAAGATGTCGATGGTAGGTGTGTCTAACCCTAACAAACCCCTTAAGCCTGGTTTCGGAGGGATCTGGGACCAAGGTCCCCTACTATCCACCCGGACCGCGGAGAAATCCGAGGCCCGGGTCCCCTTAATTTTTACGAACATCGCTTGCATACCTCTGCCGACGGTAACAGTTGACTGAGCAATTCTGCACATAGGGATGTTATCACTGTTAAATTCAGAAGGCCCGATGTAAGGATTATAACCGATTAATCGATTGATGCCATGCATACGTAGTATGCATTTCCTCTAACGAGGGGGTGTGCATCTGGCTAAGATTAAAAGGGCAGTCATCAGTGTTTCGGATAAGAGCGGGATCGTGGATTTCGCCAAGGACTTATCCGCAGCCGGCGTGGATATCATCTCCACAGGCGGAACATACAAGCTTCTGAAAGAGAACGGCATCAAGGTCACCGAGGTCTCGGACGTCACCGGTTTCCCCGAGATGTTGGACGGTCGCGTCAAGACGCTCCACCCCAAGATCCACGCAGGCATCCTAGCACGCAGGGATGTGCCCGACCACATGTCAGCCATCAAGGACAAGGGCATCGAGCCCATCGACATGGTCGTCATCAACCTCTATCCCTTCAAGCAGACCGTGCTGAAGGAGGGAGTATCCTTCGAGGACATCGTCGAGAACATCGACATCGGCGGACCCAGCATGATCCGCGCGGCCGCGAAGAACTACCAGTCCGTCGCAGTCGTCACCGATCCCAAGCAGTATCCCGAGATCGTGGAGCAGCTGAAGGAGAAGGGCGAGCTCAGCCTCGAGCTGCACCAGAAGCTCATGGCCGAGGCATTCGTTGCCACATCGAACTACGATGCCATGATCGCCTCCCAGATGAAGGAGAGGTTCATCGGCAAGTTCCCCGAGTCGTTCCCCATACCTCTCGAGAAGGTCCAGGACCTCAGGTACGGAGAGAACCCCAACCAGGCCGCCGCATTCTACAAGGACCCGTTCACACCCGGCCCCACAGTGGCCAAGGCGGAGTGCCTCCACGGGAAGGAACTGTCCTACAACAACATCCTCGACCTGGACAAGGCCCTGGACATCTGTATGGACTTCGAGAGGCCCACAGCCGTCGTCATGAAGCACACGAACCCCTGCGGACTCGCATCCGCCGACACGATCTTCGAGGCATTCAAGACAGCGTACAACGTTGACCCCCTTTCCGCGTTCGGATGCGTCATATGCCTCAACAGGCCTTGTACGAAGGAGTGTGCGGAGATGATCTCCCAATACTTCGTGGAGGCCGTCCTGTGCCCCGATTACGAGGAGGGCGCCCTTGAGATCATGGAGGTCAAGAAGAACATCCGTCTGCTGAGGACGAACTGCCCCATCGGACCTTCCGAGAGGGTCAGGGAGTACAAGATGAAGAAGGTCCAGGGCGGAATGCTCGTGCAGACCGACGAGGATGTCATCGTCGATCCCAAGAACCTCAAGGTCATCACCAAGCGCGCACCTACCGAGGAGGAGATCCACTCCCTCCTGTTCGCATGGAAGCTCGCAAAGCACGTCACCTCCAACGCTGTCGTTTACGTCAGAGGGGAGCGCGCGGTCGGTATCGGAGCCGGTCAGATGAGCCGTGTCGATTCCGCCAAGATCGCCACCATGAAGGCCAACGAGCCCACTGAGGGCTGCGTAATGGCATCTGATGCGTTCTTCCCGTTCAGGGACGGTGTCGACGAGGCTGCCAAGGCCGGTGTGACTGCCATCATCCAGCCCGGAGGGAGCATCAGGGACCAGGAGGTCATCGATGCAGCCAACGAGCACAACATGGCGATGGTCTTCACCGGATGCCGTGTCTTCAGGCACTGATCAAAAACCAAATGCGGGGGGAACCCCCGCTTTTATGTAAAAAACGGGTCCTCAGACCCTCTTGTTCTCTTCTATGGCTGACTCGAGATCAGTCGGGATGATGGGCTTGCCCTCGGCCTTCCTCTTCATGTGTCCGCCCGGTCCTCCGCGTGCGACCCTCGCCTTCTCGATGCACTCGGGGTCGTCGCAGACGAAGGCTGCGTACACAACGTTCTTGCAAGGCTTTCCGCAGAACTCGCATGTGTAGTCATCCAGATTTAGTACCATGATATGGTAATCTTCAATCAGGTATATCATGAAAACCGGGGTTTCCCCCGGATTGGCGTTTACATGTCCAGCGTGAACTCTTCGCCGGTGGTGGGGAGGAAGACCTCGTAGTCCCCCTCAAGGTCGGGCAGGAATGCCTCGCGGTTCTCGGAGTGCATGATGATGACCTTCTCCGGGTCGCACTTCCTGATGAAGTCCACGATCTGCTCGTGGTCCGCGTGGGCGGAGAAGTCGTACTTCTGCAGCTCGCACGCGATCCTGCAGACCTCTCCGTCGATCTTGACGCATCCCTCCTCGAGCAGCATCCTCCCGTTGGTGTCCTCGGCTTGGTATCCTACCAGGAGGACGGCGCTCTTGGGGTCGTCCTTTATCGCCTTGAGGTATCCGAGGACGGGGCCTCCGTCGAGCATTCCGCCGGTGGTGACGATGATCTCGCCCTTGATCGCGGATGCCCTTGAGTTGGCGTTCCTGACCTCGTTGAACTTCCTCTTGGCCGCCTTGAGGTGCCTGACGTCCCTGATGTACTCGGGGTAGTCTAGGAACAGGCGGGTGACGGATCTTCCCATTCCGTCCACCCACATCTCGTAGCCGAGGTTCCTGAGCAGGAGCATGATCTCCTGCGTCCTTCCTGCCGCGAAGCAGGGGATGAGGACCTTTCCGCCGCGGTCGAGGACCTCCTCGATCTTCGCGATGAACATCTCTTCGGTCTGCTTCCTCGGAGGGTGGTTGCGTCCGCCGTAGGTACCCTCGATGAAGAGGTTGGTGCAGTCGTGGGGCTTGGCGCCTCCGACGAGCCTCTGGGCCTCGGTGTGGATGTCACCGGAGTAGATGGTCGTGACCTCCTTGTCGTATTGGAACATGGCCGCTCCAGGGATGTGCCCGGCGTCGAGCATGGTGACGTCGAAGCCCCCGATCTCGAGGCATTCCCCGTAGGTCATGGGCACGACGGCCTTCATCGTTCTCTCTATATCCCCGGTGGTGTAGGGCATCGGGTAGTCCTCCGCCTTCGCGATCTTCAGCGTATCGTACATCATGAGCTCCGAGATCTCCGCCGACAGGGGTGTCGTGAAGAGGTCGCATTCGTTCTTTCCGCAGATTCTGGGCATCATGCCGCAGTGATCCAGGTGAGAATGCGTCAGGAACGCATAGTCGATACGGGGCGCGGGCAGGGGGTACTCCGGAGGTTTCGTAGGGCTCATACCGTACTCGATGAGGTATGTGGACCCGTCCCCCTCCATCGTCATTCCCATGCGTCCGACCATGTCGGCCCCGCCGAGGAATTTGCATTTCATATTCATGTGTTAGGCTCCTTTTCGTATATTGCCTCCGTAAGGAGGACTTTGTGAAAGGAGGCGCTAAGACCTCCCTTGACTGTGATGATGATACAGAGGCTCCTGCCTCCATATTATAAGGATAGTTTTCCCTATTTATGTTATGTATATAAACCCTTATATGGAGGATTCGGTGGAACAAACCATCCGTTTTGAAATGTCTGGCACATGAAAAACACATGTCTGGCTCATATGGAACGGCTTTCCGCTATCGAATGAGCCACACCTACAAAATGTTATATTCTTCGATTGCCTTAGATTGTCCATGGGAACACTCGACATTAAATTCGGAAAGTACACGGGGTTGGTATCGGCCGCCCTGTTCATTGTCACTGCTTTCATCATGATACTCGAGAAGAAGAGCACAGGCGGCTGGGCCATGTCCAGCACCGCCGAATACGTGTTGGCGGCCGCGGGTGCGGTGGCCATCGTGTCCGGAGTGCTCACGATGCTGTCCAAGGTAAAGTTTGTCGTCAAGATAGGCTCCGCCGTCCTGATCGTATTAGGTCTGATGTCGGTCCTATGTCTGGTCCCGATGGGCATGAGCAGCGTCCAGATTATCGAGATCATAGGTGTGCTGGGAATCATCGTTATGGTATTCGGCATCCTGACCGATTGGATCAACGGATTCAAGGGCATGATGTACATTGACATCCTTTTCTGCATCGTCGAGATCGTTGCCGTCGCACTACTGTTCGCGGGAAGCGACGCGAGCATCTTCGCAGCCGTATCGGTCCTGATCATCGGATTCTGGATGATCGCGACCATGTACCTCGGAATGAGCGTCACCGAGGACGAATCCGGGAACCCTATCGACCCCAGGAGGAAGTCCGCGAGGAAGGCCCAGAGGAACAAGGATAAGGCGGAGGCCGAGGCGAAGAAGGAGCACGACAGGAAGGAGAAGCTCCAGAAGTCCAAGACCGAGAAGCCCAAGTCCAAGCCTGCCGAGAAACCCGTCGAGAAGAGTCCCGAGGAGAAGAAGCCTGAGGCGAAGCCCAGGAAGCAGGAGCCCATCAAGGCATCCGCGATGAAGGCCGCAGCCGCCGAGGTCGCCAAGAAGCAGGAGGCCGCGAAGAAGCAGGAGGCCAAGACCGAGGTCGCCAAGGAGCAGAAGCCCGCACAGGCCCCCGCTAAGAAGGAAGAGGTCGAGAAAGCGCCCGAGGCGAAGAAGGAGCCTGAGGTGAAGAAAGAGCCCGAGGCCAAGCCCGAACCCGCGAAGAAGAACGACTTCATGTCGAAGCTCGTGTCCTCGAGGGATGCAAGCAGCAAGACCGCTCCCAAGCAGGAGGCCAAGTCCGAGCCCCCCAAGGAGGAGCCGAAGGTCGAGAAGCCCGTCGTCGTAGCGGCCGAGGAACCCAAAGTTGAGGAGACCAAAGTTGAGGAGCCCGTTGCAGAGGAACCCAAAGAGGAACCCAAGGAAGAGCCCAAGATCGAAGAGCCCGTCACGGCAGAACCCGTGGTCGAAGAGCCTGTGATCGAAGAGCCCAAAGAGGAACCCGTGGTCGAGGAGGCTCCTGTAGAGGAACCTGTCGTCGAGCAGCCCGTAATAGAGGCGGTCGAGGAACCGGCAGCAGCAGAACCTGTCGCAGAGGTCGTCGAGGAGCCTAAAGTTGAGGAGCCTGTCGTTGAAGAGACTCCTGCGGAGCCCGTTGCAGAGGAACCCAAAGAGGAACCCGCAGTCGAAGAGCCTGCCGTGGAAGATCCCAAGGTCGAGGAGTTCGTCATCGAGGAGCCCCCCGTAGAGCAGCCGGAGCAGCCCGCCGCCTTCGAGCCCGTATCGGAGGAACCCGTTGCCGAAGAGCCTGTGATTGAGCAGACCGTTGTCGAAGAGGTCCCCGCAGAACCCGTCGCAGAGGAGCCTGCCGTTGAAGAGACTCCTGCCGAACCTGCAATCGAGCAGCCCGCAGAGGAGGTCCCCGCAGAGGCCGTAGCCGCGGAGGCCGCGGTAGCAGCCACTTCCATCGTCGCAGCGGAGGCCGCCGACGAGGCGTCTGAATCCGAGGAGGATGACGAGGAGCTCGTCGGGGACATATTCACCGACTACTCCCCCGAGGCGCTTGTCAGGAGGGCCGCATGGAACAAGGGCCTGAGGTGCAGGAGGGACTACGGAGAGCTCCATGTCCCCGTCGCCTTCGTCAAGGGCAAGGTCGCGGTGTACGTCGAGGAGCCCGGTTCCGCGGACCTCGATGCTGAGGCGAAGCTCAAGGAGGACGGCTGGGTCGTGCTCAGGTTCGACATCAATCAGGTCACCGACGGTATCGCGGAGGGGGCCCAGATCGCTGACGCGGTCAAGGCCAACATCCGTGCTATGAAGGCTGCCAAAAAGAAGAAGAAGCCCGCCAAGAAGTGAGCATGAAACAGGGGGACCACCCCCCTTTCTTCCTTATCGTTTTATCCTCTCGGAGGCCGTCCGTCGGCCCCCTTCTGCAACATGTCCGAGACGCCGGCCACGGCGTTTGTTGCCTCTCAAAAAAATGTTAAAATACAGACAGTCGATGCAGTTGCAGAGGCTGATGAAGTGTTTTGCTCGTGTGGCTCAATGATGTTCCCTAAGGACGGGAAGTATGTTTGCAATTCGTGCGGTGCTACCAAGGATATTGGTGGAAAGGCCGAGGTTATCAAGACAGATGTGAAGGAGAAGGAGACCACCGTGATCACGGAGAATGTGGCCACCCTTCCCAAGACGCGTATCCCTTGTCCCGAATGCGGTCACACGGAAGCGTTCTTCGTCATCAGGCAGACCCGTTCAGCAGATGAACCTGAGACCAGGATCTACCGTTGCTGTAAGTGCAACCACTCCTGGAGAGAATACTGAGGCGCTATCATGTTCGCGGCCGATCTGAAGTCAGACACGCTCAAGGCAATGGTCAACATCATCTCGACCCTGATCGACGAGGTCAAGTTCACCGTCAAACCCGACGGGATGACCTTGAAGGCGGTCGACGCTGCCCACGTGGCCATGATCGAGATGAACATCAACGAGAAGGCATTCGAGTCCTATTCAGCCGAGGACACGGAGCTCGGTCTCGACCTTGAGAAGGTGAAAGGTGTCCTGAAGCTCGCCGGATCCGGAGAGGTCATCAGGATGGAGCAGGACGACTCAACCGGAAAGCTCGTCTTCAAGGTCGGCAACATCACCAGGCGCATGAGCCTCATAGACACCGCGGGCATGAACGACCCCAAGGTCCCCCAGCTCAGCCTTGCCGCAACGATCGAGGTGCCCATCGAGGAGCTCCAGAAGGGGATCCGTGCGGTGGAGTCCATCTCGGATCACATAACGCTCAAGGCCGGACCGGAGTTCTTCGAGCTCTCATGCGAGGGGGACACGGACTCGGTCAGCCTCAGGCTCGACAAGTCCGCCGCCACGATCGACACATCGTCCGATGTGTGCAGCATGTTCCCCCCGGATTACCTGGCCAACATCATCAAGGCCATCCCCGCGGGCACGAAGGTCAACATCGAGCTCGACAACGACTATCCAGTGAAACTCGTGTTCGCACTGGCAGGCGGCGCAATGGAGGTCAGCTACCTCCTCGCACCCAGGATCGAGAGCGAGTGAGACTGATGGACAAGATGACAGTTCCCGAGCTCGAGAACATGGCCAACAAGCTGAGGCTCCATGTGGTCGAGATGACCTACATGGCCCGTTCCGGACACCCGGGCGGATCCCTCTCGGCTGCCGACATGATCTCGGCGCTATACTTCAACTTCATGAAACACGATCCCTCCGACCCTCAGTGGGACGAGAGGGATAGGTTCGTCCTCTCCAAAGGGCATGTGGCGCCCGTCCTGTACGCGGCGCTGGCCGAGGCGGGATACTTCCCCGTCGACGACCTCCTCTCCCTCAGGCAGATGGGATCCAAGCTGCAGGGGCACCCGGTCCGCGGGAAGGTCCCCGGAGTCGAGATGTCCACGGGATCGCTCGGACAGGGTCTGAGCATGGCCTGCGGCATCGCCCTGGCGGGGAAGATGGACGGCAAGGACTACAAGACGATCTGCATGCTCGGCGACGGAGAGATGCAGGAGGGACAGAACTGGGAGGCGGCGATGTTCGCCCGCCAGGCCGGACTGACCAACCTGATCGCCATCGTGGACCGCAACAGGCTCCAGATCACCGGGGACACCGAGCAGGCCGTTGGACTCGAGCCCCTTCCCGAGAAGTGGAAGTCCTTCGGATGGAACGTCATCATCATCGACGGGCACAACATGCGCCAGATCATCGAGGCCTTGGAGAAGGCGGCCAACGCCAGGTCCAGGCCCACTGCGATCATCATGAAGACGGTCAAAGGGAAGGGCGTCTCGTTCATGGAGAACAACGCCGGCTTCCACGGAAGGGCATGCAACGACGAGGAGTATGCCAAGGCTGTCGAGGAGCTCAAGGCGGTGATCCAATGACCGGAGAGAAGCTCGCACAGCGCAACTACTACGGCAAGGCATTGGCCGAGCTCGCCACCGAGAACCCGAACGTCGTCGTCATGGACGCGGACCTGGCAGGATCCACGAAGACCTCCGAGTTCCAGAAGGTCTGTCCCGAGAGGTTCGTGGAGGTCGGTATCGCGGAGCAGAACATGATCGGCATCGCATCCGGACTCGCGGCATCCGGCAAGGTGGTCTTCGCATCCACCTTCGGTGTATTCGCCACAGGCAGGTGCTGGGAGCAGATCAGGCTCGGCGTCGCCTACCCCAAACTGAATGTAAAGATCGTCGCCACCCACTGCGGTATCAGCGTCGGAGAGGACGGTGCATCCCACCAGGCCCTGGAGGACATGGCCATCATGCGCTCGCTCCCCAACATGATAGTCGTAGCGCCGGCGGATGCCTACGAGGCGTACGCTGCCACCAAGGCTCTGGCGAACTACGACGGACCCGCATACATGAGGATGGGCCGCGCAGACTTCCCAACGATCCTGGAATCCGATGTCGTCTTCGAGATCGGAAAGGCCACGGTCCTGCAGGAAGGCGCGGACGTGACCATAGTGGGATGCGGACAGATGGTATCGTCATGCCTCGAGGCGGCCGAGATGCTGAAGGCCGAGGGCATCGATGCCGAGGTAATCAACATGTCCACCATCAAGCCCCTCGACAGGGAGACCCTTGTGGAGTCGGTGAAGAAGACCGGATGCTGCGTCACCGCAGAGGAGCACAGCATCATCGGAGGGCTTGGATCAGCCGTCGCGGAGGCCCTCTGCGACACTGTCTGCGTACCGCTCGAGAGGGTAGGCACCAAGGACACTTTCGGCGAATCGGGTAAGCCCGAGGACCTCATGGGCAAATACGGACTCACCGCATCCGACATCTGCGATGCGGCCAAGAGATCCATCTCAAGGAAGGGTTGAAGATGAAGATTTTCATAGACACAGCAAATCTGGACATGATCAAGGAGATCAACAGCTGGGGGATCCTGGACGGGGTCACCACCAACCCCAGCCTCATCGCCAAGGAGGGCGTCGACGTAAGGACACGCGTGAAGGAGATCGCGGAGGTCGTCGACGGACCCATCTCCGCAGAGGCGATGTCGATGACCTGCGAGGAGATGGTGAAGGAGGGCCGCGAGCTCGCCAGCATCCACCCCAACATCAACGTCAAGCTCCCCATGTGCGTGGAGACGCTGAAGGCGACCAAGATCCTCTCGTCCGAGGGAATCAAGGTCAACGTGACGCTCATATTCTCGCCCCTGCAGGCGCTGCTCGCAGCCAAGGCGGGAGCCGCGTTCGTATCCCCTTTCATCGGACGTCTCGACGACATCGGGCAGTTCGGAGGGGATCTCGTGGCACAGATAATGACGATCTTGGAGAACTACGGATACGAGACCGAGGTCATCGCCGCATCCATCCGCGGACCCAACCATGTGCTGGAGGCTGCTCTCAACGGATGCGACATCGCTACCATCCCCTACGACACCCTGAAGAAGATGGTCAGCCACCCCAAGACCGATGAAGGTATCGAGAAGTTCATCGCGGATTACGAGAAGTCCAAGAAGAACTGAGGGCGGATGCACGATGTAATCATCGTCGGAGGAGGTCCTGCAGGAAGTCTCGCGGCCAAGGATCTGGCCGCTCAGGGCCTCGACGTGCTGGTGCTGGAGGAGCATGAGAGCGTAGGCCTTCCCCAGCACTGCACCGGACTGATCTCCGAGGAGACCCTCCACATGTCCGGCGTCAGGCCGGACATCCTCAACACCCTCTACGGTGCGGAGGTGGTCTTCCCCGACGGTCAGACCATAACGGTGGAGTCGGACAAGCCGAAGGCGAAGATCGTCAGCCGTGTCGATCTGGACGTCCGCATGGCCCAGGCCGCGATGGATGCGGGGGCCGTCTACTCTTTCTCAGACAAATACCAGACGCATTCGGTCGATCCCGGGGTAATGGTACGTTCCACCACGGGAATGCACGAGACCAGGGTCGTTATTGGCGCAGACGGCGCCTCGTCGGCGGTGGCCATGACCCTGGGGGACAACAGGCCCAAGGAGTACATCCGCGGCATACAGGCGGATGTCAGGTACGTGATGGAGGACCAGAGCCTCTTCAAGCTCTTCCTGGGCAACAAGGTGGCGCCCGGATTCTTCGCATGGCAGATACCTTGCGGCTCGTTCACCCGCATCGGTCTGTGCACATCATGGTCCTCCGGCGCTCCATCCGAGTATCTTTCCAACATGCTGATACGCATGGGCATGCAGGACCGCATCATGAAGGTCTACTCGGGGAAGATACCCATCGGGAGACGCGCCCTGATCTACGGCGACAGATGTCTGCTGGCAGGGGATGCCCTCGGTTATGTGAAGCCGTTGTCCGGCGGAGGACTGTACCCGGCCTTCAAGGCCAACAAGCATCTTGTGAACGTCCTGACCGGCGCTCTCGATTCCGATATGCTCTTCGGAAGGGACCTTTCCGAGTACGACCGCGCCTGCAACGCGGATTTCGGCAAGGAGATGGACCACATGTACGGATACAGGCAGAGGTTCAAGCGTCTCACTGATTCGGATTTCAACAAATGCTGCGACATCATCAGGAAGAATGACCTCGTGTCGATACTCAAGGACCTGGATATCGATCATCCCAACGAGGTGATCAAGAAGGTGACGAAGATGCCCAAGGTCGTGATGTCCGCTCTTCCTCTGCTGATGAGGTCGTACAGATGAAGAGGGTGACGTTCGCCAGGATACCTTCCGACGAGGCGGGCCCGGTCATACGCGACCTCATGAGGAGGGAGTTCGTCGATCTTCATGCCAAGATAGGGAAGGATGATGTCTATCGCTACGTCCCCATCCTCCTGGAGCATCTGGATGATGTCAGGGCCATGGGTTTGGAGACCCTCGAGGGGGACGCCCACACCCTGGACCGCCGCAGCCCGCAGGAGAAGATCCATGACATCCTGGTATCCAACGAGGAGCTTGCAGGCATCGTCCCTGACAAGTGGGAGTATGTCGGCGACATAGTCATAGTTAGGATGGATCCGCGCTGTGCCCCTTACAAGGACCTCATCGGAAAGGTGTATGCGGAAGTCCTCGGTGCGAAAACAGTCTGCGCGGACATCAGAGGAGTGTCCGGGGAGTTCAGGCAGCCCAGCATGGAGATAATCTACGGGACCGAGACCGAATCCGTCCGCCTGGAGAACGGCATCAGGTACGGTTTCGACGTCACAAAGGTGATGTTCGCTTCAGGCAACACCGATGAGAGGATGCGCATGAGGAATCTGGACTGCACCGGTGAGACGGTCGTTGACATGTTCGCGGGGATAGGATACTTCACTCTGCCTTTGGCCAAATATTCCGGAGCCAGGAAGGTGTTCGCATGCGAGAAGAACCCCGAATCCTACGAGTTCCTGTGCAGGAACATCAAGGACAACGGCCTGCAGGAGAAGGTCATACCGATCCTGTCGGACAACCGCAACCTTCTCGGGAAGCATTTCGCAGACCGCATCCTGATGGGCTACGTCCAGACGACATCGGAGTTCGTCCCGAAGGCGCTGGAAATGATCCGCCCCGGCGGGATCATACACTACCATGATACGTTCTACGTCAACGAGTACCGCGACAGGATCGAAGACGTCTTCGATTCCGCATGCGGGCCGGACGGATATGAGATAAAGAGGATACGCGAGGTGAAGTCGTACGCTCCCTCGGTATCCCATTATGTGGCCGATGTTGTGGTCAGACCTTCTCGCCTGAGCTCGAAGCAGTGAGCAGGGTGTTCATCGAATCCTTGTACTTCTCGGGGCTGGCGTTGATCACGTTCCTGGCGAACGGCACAAGGTAATCGGCGAAGTCCTTCTCCTCCTTGCTGAGCTTTACTGGCATCTCGGATGAATCCGCGGCCATGAGGAATGCGGCCGCAAGGCTGCGGGACTTGTTGTTCTTGAGGCTCGTGTTCTGCACTGTCCTGATCACCATGGGTCCGCCTCCGACCTTGGCCGCTTTGGCAAGGCTGTCGGCGATGGATGTGATGGGTCCGGGCTTGTTGAACACCGGCAGGGAATCCACCACGGATGCGGAAATGAATATGTTATGCGCGGATTCCAGCACCTGGAGGGGCGGGTTCTTCGACTGGTCGCCCATCTTCTCCGCCGTGGTCATGTCCGTGTGTACGGCGACGATGTCCTTCCAGTCCTCCTCCCATACCGATGACAGGAGATCATGGACCCTGTTACCCTTGAGGATGATCGCTCTGGGGTTATCGCTGAGGAACTTCCTCATGACCTCCTTGACGGTGGCATCCCCCTCGATGTCTTTGAGGAAGTCGTCCAGGGAGGATCCGTAGTTCTTCGTGCCGATGATGTATGTGGCGGAGGAGCTGCCCCTGAGGCTGCCCAGCTTGGCCCTCTTGATCTCGCTGATCAGCGAGGAGTCGGTGACCTTCCCGAACATGTACTCCTTCAGCCTATCCTCCGGGATCTCCTCGTAGTCCTTCTCCCCTTCGGAGTGGTACTTGTGCCTCACGCGGACGGAGATGTCCTTGACGGGGTCGTTGCCGGCGATCCTGGACATGAGGAACTGGACCGTGGATATGTTCTTGGCGCAGCTCTCGCAGATCCTGATGGTCTCCTTGAGGGATTTCACTTCGATCTCCAGCACGGCGGAGGCATCGTGGCCGCAATCCAGGCCGTCGTCGGGGAACTCGTAGGGGGTCTCCCAGAACGTGTCGTAGAGGTAGTCCTCGGGCATGTTAGGCCTGTCTGAGCACACCATCGTATCCTCGAAGGAGTACAGGTACAGGTCGTTCTTCTTGACGAACTGGCTGTACAGGAGGAGCCTGATTTTGGGGTCGGTGTAGTACTGGCATCCGATGAGCTTGTCCGCACCGACGCTGCCCCTCACCGCGTAGGACACGGTGTCCTCTCCCAGCTTGGCGCTGGCGAGGAGCGGGACGGATCCGGAGGCCGCAAGGGAGATGGTCCCGGCGTAGGCCTTGGTGATGTCGTCATTGAACATCTTGCCGGCCTCCTTGATGAGCGCATCGGGGTTGTTGCGTATCTTCTGCAGCGAGTCGATGCTCTTGAACGTCTTGTCGAAATGGCACTTCCTGCAGTTCCCAGCGCACTGGGGCCTGAGGAGTCCGGGGTTGTCGGCAAGGTTCCTCGAGCGTTCCAAAAGGTCATCCTCGAGCTTCTTGGATGTATGCTTTACACCTCTCATTCTCACGCGCTTCTTGCCGGCCATGATGCGTCGATACACTCCCCCCTACTAAAACATACGGTCAGCATGTTCGGAACCGGGGCGAGATGGATGGATATCGGTCAGATATCGCCATATCCCAATCTTCCAGTTATATATCGGGTGGGCCTACCGCCCAGTATCCGAGGGATGTTCCATGGAGTCCGATTTCGAGATGAGCGTGCGCGAGTTCCTAGCCAGGCCTCCGTTCCGCTTCAGAGGGCTTACGGATGAGCAGCTCTTCCTTTTCTGCACCGCGCTGACCCATGACAGCTACTCCAACGAGGCCGCCGACATGGATCCCCCGAGGCACGTGTAGTCCTACGAGCGCCTGGAGTTCCTTGGGGATTCAATCCTGGAGTTCGTGGTCTGCGAGCATGTCTTTCTCGACACTACGGTGAGCGAAGGCCCCATGACCGATTACAAGCAGGACAAGGTGGCCAACCACATGCTGTCGCAGCGCATCCTTGACAAGGGGATACGGATAGACGATGTTATGAGGGTGGGCCACGGGCATCTGAAGGGGCATTCCAGGTCTATCGAGGAGAACATGCGCGCGGATTGCTTCGAGGCGCTGATGGCCGCCGTCTACCTCTCATTCGGCATGGACGAGGCCCGTCGCGTCATCCGTGCGGTCGTCCTTGACTGACCCTGTCCCCGGACAGGTACCCGTAGCGTCCGTCCAACCTGTACAGCGTCACGACCACCAAGACGGTGGTGATTATCTCGGTGATAGGCACGGCCCACCATATGTCATCTATCCCGAAGACGGCCGGCAGGACGATGATCAGCGGAACAAGGAGCAACAGCGAACGGATGAATGATATCGCCGCCGATATCAGTCCGTTGGAAAGCGATGTGTACAGCGACGAGGCGTACACGTTGATCCCCATGAACAGGAATCCTATCGAGTATATCGCCGCACCGTGGACGATCAGCTCCATGACGCTCTCCGACGCATCGGCGAAGAACCTCGCCACCGTTCCGGAGAACAGCTCCATTGCTATGAATATCACAATTGATAGCATCATGATGAACACGGACGATATCCTGAACAGTCTCTACATGCCGCCCCTGTCCCCGGCACCGTGGTGATAGGACATGATCGGGGCCACGCCGTTGGAGTATCCGATCACGGCGGAGATCGCCAGGAACTGCACGTAGGCTATGATGCTGATGGTCGCCACGCCGTCCGGTCCGATGTAATGCATCATGACCAGGTTGTAGCAGAGGGTGGTTATCCCCCCGGAGATCTCGGACACCATCTCGGAGATGCCGTTGGACACCGAGGAGCCTATCGCTTTCATCCCTTTGGACGGTCTCGTGAAGTGGACCGGAAGGGTCCTGACTGTGAAGAGGTACAGCGCGATGAGGGTCGGGATCAGGGAACCTATCCCGCTGGCGGCAGCGGCCCCCTCCAGCCCCCAGCCGAAGATCACTATGAAGACGTAGTCCAGGACGATGTTGGCTACGCCCGCGGCTATGGATGTGAGGAGGGCGATGGACGGCCTTCCGGCCACCACCAGGAACTGGTTGGTGATGAACTGCAGCACCAGGAACACCGTGAACGGCAGGTACACGGAGGTGTACCTCACGCATCCGTCGAGCAGCGTCCCGTCTGCTCCCAGGAGCAGGGCCATGGGTTCGAGGAAGATGAATCCCAGGATGGCGAATACGATGCAGAGGATGGAAGACACCAGCAGGATCTGCGAGAACGCTGCCCTCGCATCGTCTGGCCTCCCTTTCCCGAACAGGTTGGAGACGTATGCGCTCCCGCCCGTGGCGAACATGAACCCCATGCCGCTGATGAGCGAGAACAGGGGATACATGATGTTCAGCGATGCCAATGCGTCCGTGTCGACGTAATTGGAGATGAACGCTCCATCCACTATGCTGTAGGATGATACGAACATCATCATTACTATCGAAGGCAGGGCGAACCTCATGACCTTCCGCCAGCCGGTGATAGTTCCGAGCTGCTGGTCGGAGGAAGTTTCAGGCATCGGGACTTGCACATAATTATGATATAAAAACCGGAGCCAAGGGCCGTTCCCGACCGGATGCGGCCGTCGACCACAGGCACTGTAGGTTCACCGTAGAACAAGCGAATCCTCAAGCATGCGCCGAAGGCGGGAAGGATTTCATCGAGGGCCAGTCATAGAACGGGGCTTCGGTCCCTCTTCAGATACAATCTCCCGTCATCGGTGAATGCTATCTGCTTGATGAGGCGGATCATGGGCCGAGGGATCCTGTCGAACCCCAAGTCCTCTACGTGCAAGGCGTCTTCCGGACTGAACGCCTCAAACTCGTTCAGGATCTCGGCGACCATGAGACCCTCGAGATAGGTCGAGTCGACCTCGGGACCGTGACCGACCGCCAAGGCCAGCATCCTCATGACCCGTCCGATGCTGTGCCGGTTTCCTGAAGCCGATCCGGTCAACCCTCCGAATTCGGCGATACGGCGTATCTCGCCCTCGTCGAAAGCGTTGTGGATGGTTACGCAAAGGGACTCACCATCCTCCAGATAGGTCGCCGGCTCATAAGGGCTGGAGCTTATCCGCTAATCCATCGTCCCGTCCATCAGGTGAAGCTCTCCCCCGATGTCCTCGAGGTAGAGACCTCCCTCCCTGTGCAACACGAGCACGTCCGAGGACATCCTGTCGTCATTCGGCGATGTCATAGGCGTTTACCCATTCTTGTATCATGAAGGTAGGAAAATAATGGTTGCCTCACGAAGGGGCAAAACCCGATCAGCGTCCCGCTCCGTACTCCCTTCGTCAGCGTTTCATCGACGATCTCTTCTCGGGCATTGCTACAGAGCGAACCGTGCGGTCGAACGAACAACCAGCTGCCACACAGGCCGAGGGACGGTGATTCGACATAGTCTCCAGGTCGCACCACCATTAAATCGGTCCGCACTAATACGCATCCATGGACCAAGGTGTCGTATCTACAGCACAGGACATCCGCGACATGAGGATCCGCGGAGCGGGCAGGATAGCACGTTCGGCCGCAGGGGCTCTCGGGGATTTCGCGAAGAGGTACGCCGGCAACGATATCGCAGCGTTCAGGGCGGATCTGGATTCCGCCGCCAAGACACTTCTTGGCTCCAGGCCCACTGCGGTATCCCTTCGCAACGGGGTCATGGCCGCCATAAAGGGCTCGGATTCCGCCGAGACCGTCCAGGAGGCCAAGGAGCTGATCATAGGCAATTCCAAGGACTTCATCAGGAGGTCCGAGGCCGCGGTCAGGGACATAGCCCTGATCGGCGCCAAGAGGATAGAGGACGGGGATGTCGTCATGACGCACTGCAACAGCAGCGTCGCCATAGGCGTCCTGGCCGAGGCCCACAGGCAGGGGAAGGACTTCAGGGTGTACGCCACCGAGTCCCGCCCCTGGAGGCAGGGGATACTGACGGTGAAGGACCTCGCCAAGGAAGGGATAGACACAACGATGATCATAGACAGCGCCGTGCGCCTGGTGATGAAGAAGGTGGACAAGGTCTTCGTAGGGGCCGACACGATCACCTCCCAGGGGGCGCTGGTCAACAAGATAGGCACTTCGCAGATAGCTCTGGCCGCCAACGAGGCGAGGGCTCAGTTCTACGTGTGCAGCGAGACATACAAGTTCTCCCCGCTGACGGTCGCAGGCGACCTGGTGAGGATCGAAGAGAGGGAGGTCTCCGAGGTCGTGAAGCCCGGGGAGATCCCGGATTCCGTCAAGGTGTACAACCCGGTGTTCGACGTGACGCCGCCGCAGTACATCAGCGGGATCATAACGGAGCTGGGGCTCATCTCCCCGGGTTCCGTGTACGGCATTATGGAGAGGAAATTCGGAACGGAGTTAATCGGAGAGTGATTGAATGGATTCGTATCTGCATCTTGGAGAGCCGGTGGACCCGGACAAGTACGTAGTCTGCAAGTACCGTGTGACCACGGACCTTCCCATGGAGAAGGCCGCCGAGGCCATCGCTGCGGAGCAGTCGACGGGAACATGGACCGGGATATCCACTCTGGACAACGATGTCTTCACCAGGCTCGGCGCCAGGGTCATCGACATCAGCGGCGACGAAATCGTCGTGGAGTTCCCCACGGAGGACTTCAGCATCGAGGTCGGGGCCGTGCCGCAGATTCTCAGCGTCATAGCCGGGAACCTGTTCGGACTGGGGTCCCTGAAAGGGGTCAGGCTGGAGGATGTGACGTTCCCCAAGGAGATCCTTGACCAGTTCAAGGGACCGAAGTTCGGCGCCCAGGGCATCAGGAAGGCATTGGACCGTCCCGAGAAGCCCCTGGTGGGGACCATAGTCAAGCCCAAGATCGGCCTGGACCCGAAGAAGACTGCCCAGTACGTCTACGAGGCGGGATCCGGAGGCCTCACCAACTCCAAGGACGACGAGACCCTGGTCGACCAGGCGTTCTGCCCGATAGAGGACAGGACCGTCGCCGTCGCTGAGGCATTGGACAGGCTGGAGAGCGAGGGCCACAGGATGATGCATGCCATCAACGTCAGCACCCGCGGCGACAGGATCGTCGAGCTGGCCGAGAAGGTGCAGTCATGGGGTGCCAGGGAGCTGATGGTCGATGTCATCACATGCGGATTCGGCGCCGTCCAGGCGCTGGCCGAGGATCCGTCCATCAAGGTCCCGATCCATGTCCACAGGACGATGCACGGCGCTTTCACCAAGGATCCGCTCCATGGGGTCGCCATGCTGCCCCTGACGAAGTTGACCAGGATGTGCGGCGGAGATGCATTGCACATCGGGACGCTCGGTGTCGGCAAGATGACCGGGAGCTCCAAGGACGACGGCAACCTTGCCGCCTGCCTCGGGGACGATGTGCCTTACAAGGTCATGATGCCCGTGTGCTCCGGAGGCGTCTATCCCGGGATAGTCGAGGCCATCGTGAAGAAGGCGGGCAACGACGTCCAGATACAGGCCGGAGGAGGCGTCGCAGGCCATCCGGAGGGCGTCAGGGCAGGCGCCATGGGAATGAGCCAGGCCGTGGATGCGGCCTTCGCGGGCATACCTAAGGAGGAGTATGCGAAGACGCACAGGGAACTGGCTATCGCTCTTGAGAAGTGGGGATCGAAATGAAGTTCAAGGTAAAGGCATACGTGATGAACTCGTCCGAGCAGACCATACTCCTGGCCGACGAGGACAGCCTGGCGATAGGCGTAAAGGAGAACGACCGCGTGAGCGTCACCGGCTACAGGTCCGCCATAGCCGTGGTCACCCATGCGAAGGACATAGTCCCCAGGGGAACGGTCATAATGACCAAGGACCTCGCGGACAGGATCGGCGTCGGGAACGACGGCGAAGTGGACATAAAATACGCCCATGCGCCGGATTCCGTCAGGTTCATACGCAAGAAGATGGACGGAGAGAGGCTGGAGAAGGAGCAGATCGAGGCGATAGTCAATGACATCCTGGACAACAGGCTCTCCAAGATAGAGGTCTCCGCCTGGCTCACCGCCCTGTACATCAACGGGATGGACATCGACGAGATCGCTGATTTCACCATGGCGATGGCCAACACCGGCGACATAGTCAAGTTCTCCAGGTCCCCCGTATTCGACTTCCACAGCCTGGGAGGGGTCCCCGGCAACAAGATCACACCCATAGTCGTGTCCATAGTGGCAGCCGCTGGGTTCATGATCCCCAAGACCTCGTCCCGCGCCATCAGCAGTGCATGCGGAACGTCCGATTTCGTCGAGACCTTCTGCGACGTGGAATTGGAGTCAAGCAAGCTGAAGGCCATATCCGAGGACGTCGGAGGCGTGTTCTCATGGGGAGGATCCATGAACCTGGCGCCCGTGGACGACCTGGTCATCGACATTGAGCATCCCCTGGGCATCAACCCCAGGGCGCAGATGCTGGCATCCATCATGAGCAAGAAGGTGGCGATGGGTTCGACCCACCTCCTGGTCGACATCCCGATGGGAAGGGACACCAAGGTCCCCACCCTGGAATCGGCCAAGGCCTACGCACGCGACCTGATGGACCTGGGCGACAGGATCGGCATGCACGTGGAGTGCGCCATAACCTACGCGGACCAGCCCATCGGCACGGCGGTAGGGCCCATACTCGAGGCAAAGGAATGCATCAGCATCCTCGAGGGCGACAAGCACCCGGCCAGCGTCATCGAGAAGGCGGTGGAGTGCGCAGGGATAATCCTGGAGATGGGAGGCATCCCCAACGGCGCCGTCAGGGCCAAGGAGATCCTGGATTCCGGAGAAGCGTACAAGAAGTTCATGGAAATCGTCGTCGCCCAGAACGGGCGCCCGGACCTGAAGTCCTCCGACCTGGTCCCCGGCGAGTTCACCCAGGACATCATCGCATCCAGCTCGGGATACGTCCACTCCATCAGGAACAAGAACGTGGTCCTCATCGCCAAGACCGCAGGCTCGCCGTCCGACAAGGGCGCCGGCCTGAAGATCTTCAAGAAGAAGGGCCAGAGGGTCGAGCAGGGCGACGTCCTTATGACCATCTATGCCGAAAGTGAGGCCAAGCTGAAACGCGCGGTCGAGATGGCCATCAGCAACAACCCGTTCGACATCGAGGGAATGCTGCTCAAGAGGGTCGCAGGCATCAAATCCATATGACCCGCAGGTTTCTGTTCACGGTCGACCTGGACAGGGACGTCAACATCCAGCTGGAGGGGAGGCCCGAGGCCGGTTCCATCGACCGCGGCCAGGGCACCGCGCCCCGCTTCGCATCCGCGGAGAGGGGGCTCCATCTCCTGCTGGACCTGCTGGACGACATCGGGATGAAGGCGACGTTCTTCGTGGAGGGCCGTACGGCCCAGACCATAGACTGCTCCGTCCTGTCCGGGCACTGCATAGGGTTCCATGGGTACGACCACGAGGACATGGCCAAGTTGGACGATCCCCTCCCTGCCATGTCCGAAGGATACCGTGCCGTGAAGGACAACGTATCCGCGCCTGTCTGCTTCAGGGCACCTTACATGTCCGCCGACGACAGGACGTTCGACGCGCTGAGGCAGCTCGGCATCAGACACGATTCCTCGGTATACTCCGATCCCGGGACCGCACCATATGACATCTCGGGCATCACGGAGCACCCCGTCGCCAAGGGCAGGGACAGGGCGGGTCGCACGATAGCGGCATACCTCTGGCCTCTGCACGAGGGCAAGCGCATCCCATCGGACTACGTGGAGCTGGCACTGTCGTCGGGGGACAATGATTTCATACTCGCTACGCATACGTGGCACCTGGTCGAGCGCAGGGATTCCGGCCCGATGTCCGGAGAGGATGTCCGCAGGAACCTATCCGATGTCAGGGAGGCGCTCACAGGCATAATCGACAGCGGATACAGGCCTAGCGGGATGGTATGAGATGGTGAGGTTTTACTTCAGGAAGATCATCGAATCGGACTACCGCCCCTTAGCGGAGATCCTGGACGAGGAATGGAAGTTCCACCTGTATTCGAAGTCCAAGGGCCTCGACATGGCCGAATACTACCTCTTCCACTGTCTCGACGGCGCGAACGAGGCCATGATCCTGGCCGTGGACGGCAGGCCGGACGGCATCGTCATCATCAGGGAGGCCGGGGAGGACAGGCTTGATTTCTCGAAGGACCTGCAGCGCTGCCACAGGGCCATCGAGGACGATCCCTCCTTCGACAGATGCATGGAGGACCTCAAGGCCATCAACGACCAGTACGAGGCCTTCGCCAGGGATCACAAGACCTCGGACCAGGCGGAGCTCAGGCTGGTGATCATCTCCGAGAGGGACAAGGGCATGGGATTGGGGCGCACCCTCATCGACGAGGCCCTCAGGATGGCGTCCAGCAGGGGGAAGAGGGGGTTGTTCTTCTTTACCGACACCGACTGCAACTACGGGTTCTACGACCACATCGGGGCTGTCAGGGAGGCCGAGGCGGAAATCGTCTGCATGGGCATGCCCCTGGGCATGTTCGCGTACCGTCTGGATTGCCGGCAATAAGGGACATGCGCACGATTATATACGGTGCATTTCATCGAACTGCTACCGTGATACCATGGCCAAGCTGATATTGGGTAAGGATGTTTCCGCCGAGATCTACGCGGAACTTAGGACGAGGATCGATGCTCTGAAATCCAAAGGGACGGTCCCCGGACTGGCGGTCGTGCTCGTAGGGGACGACCCGGCATCCCAGGTGTATGTAAGGAAGAAGGGCGAGATGTGCGAAGAGCTCGGCATGAAGTCGGTCATCGTGTGCATGCCCGCCGACACCACACAGGAGCAGCTCATGGCCAAGGTGGACGAGCTCAACAACGACCCCACGATACACGGATTCCTGGTGCAGCTCCCCCTGCCGTCGCATCTCGACGAGGAGGCGGTCATCAACGCCATCGATCCGAAGAAGGATGTGGACTGCTTCCACCCCAGCAATGTGGGGCGCGTCCTCATCGGCGACCCCGATTTCCTTCCCGCGACCCCTGCCGGGGTGCAGCAGATGCTCATCAGGTCCGGCACGGAGACCTCCGGGAAGCATGTCGTCGTGGTCGGACGCAGCAACATCGTCGGCAAGCCCATGGCGGCCATGATGGTCCAGAAGGGCGTCGGAGCGGATTCCACTGTCACGGTCGTGCATTCCCGCACCAAGGACCTGCCCTCCATCACCAGGCAGGCGGACATACTCATAGTGGCGATAGGCAAGCCGCGCTTCATCAAGGCCGATATGGTCAAGGAGGGTGCCGTGGTCATAGACGTGGGCACCAACAGGGTCGAGGATCCGACGCATCCCAAGGGCAGCAGGCTCGTAGGGGATGTGGATTTCGAGGAGGTCGAGAAGGTCGCCTCCGCCATCACCCCGGTCCCCGGAGGAGTGGGACCGATGACAATATGCATGCTCATGGCCAACGCAGTCAAGGCGGCTGAGAAGGCGTCAGGAGGGAAAATATGATAAGAGAATGCGAGGAGCACGGATATTTCCGCAACGAGCGCTGCCCGTACTGCGGCGAGGAAGGCAAGTTCATCATGTCGGACTTCGAGGTCGAGAAGATCGGAAGGACGCTCGCCGGGATCCTCAGGCACGGCAAGTACAACCTGAGGATGGACTCCCAGGGATACGTATCGACACGCGATGTCCTGGACAAGATCAAGGATCTCAATCCCCGCATGAACTGGCTGAGGATCAGGCACCTGGAGGCGCTGGTGGACACCGACCCCAAGGGAAGGTACAACATCACCGGGGGCAAGATCAGGGCCACCTACGGCCACACCATCGACATAGACATCAGGCTCGACTGCGAGAACATACCCGAGGAGCTGTTCTACCCCACCAACGAGGATGAGGTGCAGGACCTGCTCGACAACGGTATCGTCCCCGTGGACCGCTCGATGGTCCATCTCTCGAGGACGTTCCAGGATGCGATGCGCGCAGGACTGGTCCACACCGAGGACCCGATCATACTCGGCATCGACACGGACATCTGCATGGACATGGGATCGGACATCGGAAAGGCCGCCCGCACGGTGTACCTGTGCAGGAGCGTTCCTCCCGAGGCCGTCTTCGTGGCGGACCCGGACGAGTACTCCGCAGAGACCGACGAATGAGTTTCCAACCAATACAGATAGGTGATCAATTGGTACAGGTATTGACCCCCGAAGAGGTGCAGGCGAGGAGCGGCAGGATGTTCTGCAAGCGCTTCCTCACACTGGTAGACGAGAAGAACGAGAAGGTCCAGATCATCGAGACATGCTCATCCGTGGGCCCCGCGGAATGGGACCTCGTGAACAGGCGCCGCACAGGCGGTGTCATCGAGTCCGTGGATCTGAAATCGACCATGCTCTTCACCAACACCAGGCTGGGAGAGGGCGAGATGAGGCTCGGACCTGCATCCCAGCAGCTCGGCGCCCAGGGAATCAGCGCGGTCAGGATCGAGGGTGACGAGGTCCGCACCACCTGGTACGGCATGGCCGGCGCATCTGTAGGAATAGGCGCATGCCTTCCCGCGTGTCCCGACGTGCTCCGCACGGAGTACCCCGACGATTTCAAGATGGGCGGAGCGCACATCGCCCACGTGGACATCATCACCCCCAAGTACGTCCGCGTCGTCATAGGGATCGACGATACCGACACGAAGGAGAAAGGCGCCACATGGGTGGCCGGTCTGAAGCTTGGGACGCAGTGCCCCATCGGCAAGTTCATCGAGCACAAGATCGTCCAGCTGAACCCCGACGCCCCCAACAAGACCACCAACTGCTGCGGAACTGCCGTTTCATTTGCAGTGAAGGAGTCCGACATCCCCGCCCTCATAGAGTACGCGGTGGACTTCATCAGGAAGGAGTCCTATTCCGAAGATGCGGTGCTGACGGTATATCAGGGGCTGAAGATTCCGGAGCCGCTGGCCAAGTTCGGATGGGACTGCAAGAGCATCCTCTTCAAGCCGGCAGACGCAATCAAGGTCGCGGAGGAGTGCGGAGTCCAGATCATCTCCCTCAACGGAGGGGACAAAGGCGTCATCGGCGCTGTCGCCGCCATCGGATGCTTCGACATGGGCGAGAAGGCCGCAGGCGTGCCACAGGATTTCGAGTGATTAGATGCCATTACCGAAGATAGTTTCCGGTCCAGCCTATTCGGCCTACGAAAGTCAGCTGGAGAAGGAGGTCCTCTCGGGCCTCATACCCCAGCACATAGCCTTCATCATGGACGGCAACCGCAGGTACGCCAAGGAGGTGCTGAACGCTCCCACCGTGGAGGGCCATAGGCTGGGCAAGGACAAGCTGAACGAGGTCGTCCACTGGTGCCTCGAGCTTGGGATCCATCACATGACGGTCTACGCCTTCTCCACGGAGAACTTCAAGAGGGATCCGACGGAGATAGATTACATCATGGAACTCATGGAGAAGTCCTTCTACGAGTTCGCGGAGGATAAGGACGTCCATTCGCACCATGTGGCCATCAAGCTGATCGGTGATCTGGAGCTGATCCCGGAGAACGTGCTCAAGGCTGCTGATTATGCGATGGAGAGGACGAAGGATTACAAGGACTTCACACTGAACATGGCCGTGGCCTACGGCGGAAGGCAGGACATCGCCAACGTCGTCCGCCAGATCGCGGCAAAGGTCCGCGACGGGGAGATCGATGTAGACGACATCGACGAGGATATGATCGGCTCGTACATCTCAACCGGAGACATACCCGACCCGGACCTGATCCTGCGCACGTCTGGGGAGATGAGGATATCCAACTTCCTCCTCTGGCAGATGGCCTATTCGGAGCTCTATTTCACGGATGTCTACTGGCCCGGCTTCAGGTACATCGATTTCCTGAGGGCCATCAGGACCTATCAGCAGCGCAAGAGGCGCTACGGGGCTTGATTCATGAGGTCGGACATAATCTTCATGCATGCTCCCTCGGTATACGATTTCCGTAAGAAACCCATCTTCTACGGCCCGGTCAGCGATGTCATCCCGTCATCGCCGGTCTTCGAGATGTATCCGATAGGGTTCATGACGATTTCGTCCCATCTGGAGGCCGCAGGTTTCAAGACAAGGATCGTGAACATCGCCGTCCAGATGCTGGCCAGCGACAAGTTCGATGTGGAGAAGAGGATAGCCGGCCTGAACGCCAAGGTGTTCGCCATCGACCTTCACTGGATGCCCCATGCCCACGGCGCGATAGAGCTGGCCAAGATAGTCAAGAAGTACCATCCCGATTCCCTGGTGGAGTTCGGGGGGCTCACATCTTCGTACTTCTACCGGGAGCTGATTCAGCGCCCGGAGATAGACCTGGTGATGAGGGGGGACACCACCGAGGTGCCGACCGTCCGGATGATGGAGGTGCTGGAGAAGGGCGGCGATCTCTCGACCGTTCCGAACCTCACATGGAAGGACAGGGATGGGCACGTCCACGAGAACGAGGTCACGCACTCGCTGCAGTCCCTGGATGAGGTCATGTTCGATTACGGGACCATGATCAAGTGCGTTATGCGCAACATGGACATAGGCGGCGCCCTGCCATGGTTCGGTTGGGACAAGCTCCCGCTGACATCGGTATTCACCGTCAGGGGATGCTCCATCAACTGCGCCGAATGCGGAGGGTCCCATTACGCGAATGGAAAGGTCGTCTGCAGGAAGGCCCCTGCCTTCAGGAGCCCCGAGAAGCTCGCCGAGGACATGGCCCTCATCCAATCGTATCTGGACACCCCGATCTTCATCGTCGGGGACATCAGGCAGCAGAGCATGTCCTATGCGGAGAGGTTCCTCGAGGCATGCAAGCAGCAGCGCATCAAGAACCACGTGGTCATCGAACTGTTCAACGGCGCCACGCCGGAATACTTCAAGAGGCTCGATTCCGTCTTCGAGGGCGGCTGGTCCATAGAGTTCTCGCCCGATTCCCACGACGAGAAGGTCCGCATGGCCCTCGGCAAGGGATACACCAACGAGGCCATCGAGAAGACGATCCCGGCGGCCTTCCGCAACGGATGCAGCAGGTTCGACCTGTTCTACATGAACGGCCTCCCCTATCAGGACAGAGAGTCCTCCCTGTACAGCGTTCAGGTCTCTGAGAGGCTGTGGGCCTCGGTCAACAGGGAGGATGGGCTGTTCATCTACAATGCTCCATTCGCGCCCTTCGTCGATCCCGGGAGCCGCATATTCGAGGAGCCCGAGAAATGGGGCTACAAGCTCCGCGCACGCACGCTCGAGGACCACAGGAAGCTGCTGGACAACCCGTCGTGGAAGCATGTCCTCTCCTACGAGACGCAGTGGATGACACGCGACGACGTGGCGGAGGTGTCCTATGACGCTGCACTGGTGCTGGCACAGAAGGAGTTCGAGGCCGGGCGCATCGATGAGTCCGTCAAGGACGACAGGTGCGAGAGGACCGAGTTCGCAAGGGGTCTGATGCACAAGGTCGACGAGATAATGCTCATCAAGGACGCGGAGGAGAGGGACGCCCGCCTATGGGAGACCAAGGATGAGGGCACCCGTATGATGAACTCCACGATAGCTAACAAGAAGGATCTCGACTGGGATGCGGGATCGATATGGTCCAACGCACCCCGTGTCGGGATAGGGCTTTTGAAATCGTTCTTCAGGAAGTGAGTTCACTCCCTGCTCATCTCGGCCGACTTGGCGATGGTGGCATCCACGGCGTTGGCCATGGCCGACCTTAGTCCCAGATCCTCGAGCGTCTTCACTCCGACGATCGTGGTGCCTCCGGGCGAGCAGACCTCGTCCCTGAGCTGTTCCGGGTGCTTACCGGTCTCGAGGACCATTTTGGCCGAACCGAGCATCGATTGCGCAGCAAGTCTCACCGCCTGGTCGCGGGGCATGCCGTTCAGGACGCCTGCCTCCGCCATGGAATCTATGACCATGTAGAGGAATGCGGGGGAGCTTCCGGCGATGCCCGTGACACAGTCCATGAGGTACTCGGGGACCTCCTCGGCGAGGCCCACGGATGACAGTATCTTGGCTATGCGCTTCTTGTCGTCCCCATCGACGGAGGGGTCGCAGGCATAGCCCATGGCGCCTTCCTTGACCATGCAGCAGTGATTCGGCATCACCCTGATTTTCTTAGCATCTGGCACATATGAATCCATCTTCGCGAGCGTCAATCCCGCGATGATGCTTATGACGGTCTTGCCCTTGCCGATCTCGAGCCCTTCGTCCTCGAAGAGGCCGGGGACGCTGCGGGGCTTGACCGCAAGGACGATTAGGTCGGCCTCGGGCACGATCTGCACGGCTTTCTCGAACATCCTGATGCCGTAGTTGGATGATACCCGATCCCTCGTCGTTTTGCTTGGAGCACAGGCTACGATCTCATCTTTGGTGAAGATGCCCTTCGCGATGAGGCCGCCGATGAGGGCTTCCGCCATCTTTCCGGCGCCTATGAATCCTATCTTGGCAGACATGGTCCGTAAACGGTATCCAGCACTATAAAAAACGTTTACACGAAGCTAACTTTCCTATTATAGAAGCGCGGGCGTGCTTATCTTTATGTACTAACAATCAATCCAAGAGGCCAATGTTACTAATTATGTACTACATGCCGTTAGCCTTTGTGGCGTTACTAACGTTCGCATTTGGCCCGCTTGCATGGTTGGTATCAAGGTTCCTTAGGCCAGAGAAACCCACTGAGTGGATGGAACAGACCTACGAGTGTGGTTCGGAACCTATCGGAGATGCGCACGTACAGTTCAGGTTCCAGTACTATACGTTCGCACTGATTTTCGTCGTTTTTGATTTGGTAGCAACATTCCTCCTGATGTGGGCAATCGCATTCGGTGGACTTACTCCCACAGCACAACTGATGATGATTCTCTTCTTCGGTATCATGGTCCTTGGAGTCGCATACTCTCTCAAAAAGGAGGCAGAAGTATGGATATGAGCCTATACCCCCATGCAGTTGCAATGAGTGCTGATGAGTTCATGACATGGTCGGACGCGATCATAAATGACCTTTTGAGCACAGGAACGAAAAAGACTGTCGACAAGTTGACAGGACCTATCTGGGCATGGGGTATGAAGAACTCTATGCACCCCCTGCACTGGGGACTGGCCTGCTGCGCTCTCGAGATGGCGGCGGCTTCAGCACCCAGGTATGATGCAGAGCGTTACGGAATGATCTACCGTTCCTCGCCCAGGCAGACAGATATCCTTCTCGTCAACGGCTGGATCTCCAAGAAGATCCGTCCCGACCTCAGGCGTCTCTACGAGATGATCCCGAACCCCAAGTGGGTCGTGGCCATGGGAGAGTGCGCCATCTCCGGAGGACCCTGGTACGACGCATACAACTGTGTCCAGGGTCTCGATCAGATCGTCCCCGTGGACGTGTACATCCCCGGATGCCCCGCACGTCCCGATGCGATGATCGACGGATTCATGCTGCTCCAGAAGAAGATCGAGAACTACTTCCGCAGAGGAAACTTCATGGAGGACTGAGAATGGCGCAAGTCTATCAAAGTCCTTCAGTCGAGGAGATCAAAGCGGCGCTCACATCCGAGTTCCCCCAGGTGGAGATCATCTCCACAGCGGAGCGCAGGGTCAAGGCCAAGTGCCCCAGGGAGATTTCCCACGATGTGTGCCAGTTCATTCACGACAACCTGACATTCGAGCACTGCTCCGTCGTCACCGCCGTGGACTACATCGACCACCTGATGGTCGTCTATCTTCTTTCGAACTACTACAACGGAGTCATGATCGACCTCGATGTCGATGTCCCCGACGACGACCTGCACATCCAGGCCGTCACGGACATCTGGGAAGGTGCCAACTGGCACGAGAGGGAGACATGGGAGCTCTTCGGAATCGTCTTCGACGGTCACCCGAGGCTCGAGAGACTGCTTACACCTCAGAACTACGAGTTCTTCCCCTTCAGGAAGTCCTACAAGCTGAGGAGCCAGGAGTGAGTATCATGGCAGATTCACTAGTACCGGTTTTGGAAGCGCAGGAGAAGATGGACACCGACAAGATGTGGGTCATCTGGGGTCCGCAGCACCCGTTCTCCCATGGACTTTGGACGCTCAAGCTCCAGATCGATGGAGAGTTCTGTACGGACGCCGATCCGATCGTCGGTTATCTTCACCGCGGTTGGGAGAAGGAGACAGAGAACAGGGATTACGCAAGGATCATCCCCATGACCGACCGTCTCTGCTATTGTGCATCCATGACCTATTCTCACCTCTACTGCATGACAGTCGAGAAGGCCCTCGGAATAGACATTCCCGAGAAGGCGAAATATATCAGAATTGTGGCGGACGAGGTCTGCCGTATCCAGTCCCACTTGATGTGGCTCGCTGCAGTAGGAACCGACATGGGTAACCTGACGGTCTTCCTGTGGGCCATGAGGGAGAGGGAGTACTTCCTCGATCTCAACGTCAAGCTCTGCGGACAGAGGATGACAACCAACTATCCCCGTATCGGTGGAGTCAGGAACGACACCACCCCACTGTTCGACAGGGATATCATCAGGGCCGTCGACCGTTTCGAGAAGGCAATGTGGGATATCATCTACCTGATCGACGACTCATCCGTCTTCGTATCAAGGATGAGGAAGATCAGCTATCTGACCCGTGAGCAGTGCGCCAACATGGGTCTCACAGGTCCTGCTATGAGGGGCTGCGGTGTCGACTTCGATATCCGCCGTGACGACCCCTACGACAACTACGACAAGATCGATTTCGAGGTCCCCGTCCTCAACAAGGACACCAAGGTCGGAGATACATATGACAGGTACATGATCCGTATCGAGGAGATGTTCCAGTCATGCGACATCATCAGGCAGGCTGTCAAGAAGATCGAGGCACTCGGAAAGAACGCGCCCTACAGGATCAAGACACCCACCAAGGTCCCCGCCGGAACCACATTCGGAAGGCTCGAGGATCCCCGTGGAGAGTCCATCATGTACCTGGCGTCCGACGGAACGGACCACCCGTACAGGCTCAAGGTCCGCAGTCCGATCTTCACGAACGTATCATGCTCCAAGGTCATGTGTCAGGGAGTCAGGATCGCTGACGTCCCCGCTGTGCTCGCGCAGATCGACATGTGTCTCGGAGAGACAGACAGGTGAGCTGATATGGTACAGTATTCATCAATATTGGACTGGATCAACTTCTCTGATCCCAACGCGAACCCGTTCACACCGTTCCTCTCGGACAACCTCCCGTACGACATCTGTTACGGACTCTGGGAGATCATCGGCGGAGCCCTCGCATGGCTGATCAACCTGCTGTTCCCCGACAACGTCGTGTCCGCATGGCTCCTCGATGAGAGGACGATGGTCATGTTCGCTCTCGTCCTGTTCATGCTCGTGATCTTCATCGTTGCATTCGTGGTCGTTCTGCTGAACCTGTGGATGGAGCGTAAGGTCCTCGGTAGGCTGATGGACAGGCGCGGAACAATGATCGGAATGAAGGGATTCCTTCAGTGCGTCGCTGACGGTCTGAAGACCTTCATGAAGGAGAACACCATACCCTCCAAGGTCGACAAGATGACATACATGTGGTGTGTGTCCCTTATCGTCGGTCTCTCCTGTTTCGTAGCTTGTATGGTGCCCCTGTCCGACAGGTGGTACGTCGTCAACTACGACACCGGTCTTCTCATCATCATGGCGTTCTACGCCCTCGCGCCCTTCTTCATCCTGGTTTCGGGATGGGCGCAGAACAACAAGTATTCCCTGATCGGAGGTCTGAGGGCCGCCGAGCTGATGATCTCGTACGAGGTCCCCATGCTCATCATCATCGCCACGGTCTCCCTGCTCGCGGGAAGCTTCAACATCAACGACATCGTCAACCTCCAGAGCGAGATCTGGCTCATCATCCCGATGTGTCTGGGATTCATCGTCTTCTTCTTCTGCGCCATCGCAGAGTGTGAGAGGCCCCCGTTCGACATCGCAGAGGCAGAGACCGAGCTGGTCGAGGGTTGGCAGACCGAGTATGCAGGAATGAAATGGGGTCTCATCATGCTCGCAGACTACCTCAGGGGATCCGTCTCCTGTGGAATGGTCGCGATCATGTTCCTCGGAGGATGGACCATCCCCTTCATCGGCGGAACGGCCCTTCCCGAGATCGTGTTCCTGATCAAGGCATGGTTCGTGTTCTTCCTCATGATCCTCGTGAGGGGAGCCATCGCTCGTGTCAGGCCCGATCAGATCCTCAACATCGGTTGGAAGGTCTTCATGCCTCTGGCCGTGTTCAACCTCGCAATCGCTGTAATGCTCAAGGTAGGAGGGTTCTACTGATGGCGATGAAATATCTGGACAAATATCCGAAGAACCTCGCGAAGAGCCTTTGGATCATGAAGCCTGTATGGACCGCTTTCAAGCTTTTCTGCAAGACGGTCGTCCACAGACCCGTCACCGTTCTCTATCCCTATGAGAAGGAGTGGATTCCCGAGAACTACCGCGGACGCCCCGGACTCAGGTTCGACAAGTGCGTCGGATGCGGTATGTGCGTCCGCATGTGCGTCACCCAGGCCATCAAGCTCATCGAGGTCGACGACGACAACGGAAACAAGGTGATGAGGCCTCAGATCAACATCGGAAGGTGCGCTTTCTGCGGTTACTGCGCAGAGTACTGCCCCGTCGATGCTATGACTGTGACTCCCGAGTACGAGCTGGCCGAGTATACAAGGTACGACCTGCTCTACGGTCCCAGGAGGCTCCACTATGAGAACACGACCCCCGGAATGGAGGTCAAACTGGAAGTGACTCTTCCCTCGGATATCGCCAACGGCAACCCCGAGAGGCGCGTCCACATCTTCGATGTCGACAAGCCGGAGCTCACCGACAGCAAATGTATCGGATGTAAGAAGTGCTCCAAGGTCTGCCCCGTCAACGCCGTCACGATGGTCGAGAAGGGAACGAACGACAAGGGTAAGCCTATCATACGTCCTGAATTCGACAATGCCAAGTGCATCTCATGCAAGAACTGCGTCGACGCATGTCCCAAGGATGCACTGCAGATCAAGGAGGTGCTCTGATGGGAGCTATTTGGGATGCTATAACATGGGTCTGGAACGAGCTCTGCAACTTCGGGGGTTATGCACTTAACAACCTCGACCTGGTCGCCTTCCTGATCCTCGCCGCCGTTACGATCCTGGCGGCCATATTCGTCGTACGCGACAAGGAGGTCATGCACAGCGCGTTCTATCTCGCCCTGGTGTTCCTCTGCGTAGGACTCTTCTACTTCTTCCTCGAGGCGGAGTTCATAGGAGTCATACAGATGCTCGTGTACGTGGGTGCGATCACTATCCTGTTCGCATTCAGCGTCATGCTTACAAGAAGGTATATTGTAACTAAGGAGGATGAATCCGATGAGTAAGAGGACTTCAGTAGGCCTTCTCGTCGTTGGAATCCTTCTGGCCGTTCTGGTGGCCGGAATCGTCACAACGGATTTCCAGCCGGAGTACGACACCCCGCAGGGACTGCCTACATTCACAACAAGCCACAACGATGCACAGGACATCTACGACGACAGCGGAAAGCTCAAGGAGAACAGTCTCCCCTACGCCATCTTCGAGCAGTACGGATTCGTGCTGATCCCCCTGGCTATCCTCATGTTCGGGGCCATGGTCGGCGGAGTCGTCATATCCAAGGAGGAGGTTGAGGAATGATCCCGATGGAATATTTCCTGATCCTTGCCGCGATCCTGTTCGTGATCGGTGCATACGGTGTGCTCACAAAGAGCAACGCGATCGTCGTTCTCATGTGTATCGAGCTCATGCTCAACGCAGCGAACATCAACTTCATCACGTTCGCAGCGTTCAACTACGATATCGTGGGACAGGCATTCGTCATCATGTCGATCTCGGTGGCAGCCGCAGAGGTGGCCGTCGGTATCGCTATCCTGCTCAACGCATACAAGATCAGAAAGACGACCGAGCTCGACGAGGCCGAGCTCACATCCATGAGGTGGTAAGATGATCGCAGAATACACGTGGCTCGTACCCTTCATACCCATGATGTGCTTCCTTATCATAGGAATCATCGGAAGGAAGACTCCCGAGAAGGGAGGATACATCGCGATCGCAGGTGCACTGTGCTCGTTCCTGATCGCCGTCGCGATCTCATACGAGTATCTCACAAGCGACGCATTCGCGGCCGGACAGCCCATCACCGAGTCCATCAGGTGGTTCTCCATCGGAGACTACACGATGAACCTCGGATACTACGTCGATGGACTGACCTGCGCCATGATGCTGTTCTCGTCCTTCATCTCGACGCTGATCTTCATCTACTCCCTCGGCTACATGCACGACCAGGGAGAGAGGAAGAACAGGTACTACGCCGAGGTCTCGCTGTTCCTTACCGGAATGCTCGGACTGATCGTTTCAAGCAACTTCCTGGAGCTCTTCATCTTCTGGGAGGTAATGGGACTCTGTTCCTACCTGCTCATCGGATTCTGGTCCTTCAGGCACCACGACGGTGACGCGGCATCCGCCAACGCGGCATCCGCTGCGAAGAAGGCGTTCCTCGTCACACGTATGGGAGACGTCTGCCTCATGGGTGGACTCTTCATATTCCTCAACCTGTTCCACACGCTCGACTATGCGGACATGTTCGCGAACGCCGGAGCCATCGCAGCGGCCAACCCCGAGCTCCTGACCCTCGGTCTCCTCCTGATGTTCGGAGGAGTCATCGGTAAGAGCGCTCAGTTCCCCCTGCACGACTGGCTTCCCGATGCGATGGCAGGTCCTACGACTGTATCGTCTCTGATCCACGCCGCGACCATGGTCAAGGCAGGAGTGTACCTTGTCGCAAGGGCATTCCCCATCTACGTCATGGACGCGAACGTCATGCTGTTCGTCGCCATCATCGGAGGAATCACCGCATTCATCGCGGCCACCATGGCTCTCAATAACATGAACATCAAGAAGGTCCTCGCTTACTCCACCGTCTCTCAGCTCGGATACATGATCCTGGCCCTCGGAGCCGGCGGATACCTCTGGGCACTCGGCTATCACGAGCTCGGTGCACTCGGATTCTTCGCGGGATGCTTCCACATGATCAACCACGCCTTCTTCAAGGCACTCCTGTTCATGGGATCCGGATCCGTCATCCACGGAACCGGAACGGAGGACATGAGGCTCATGGGCGGACTCTTCAGCAAGATGAAGATCACGGCCATCACCATGCTCTTCGGATGTCTCTCCATCGCAGGAATACCCATCTTCAGTGGATTCTGGTCCAAGGATCTCGTCATCGATGTCGCCATGGCGGCCTTCAACAACGGCACCGGCGATGCGGCGACCTGGTTCATAATCCTCTGGATCCTGGCAGTCATCACTGCCTTCATGACCGCGTTCTACATGTTCCGCATGTGGTTCATGACATTCATGGGCGAACCCCGCGAGAACGCACAGCACTGCCACGGCGAGTCCCCCAAGACCATGACCATGCCTCTTGTGATCCTCGCGGTCTTCGCACTCATCAGCGGACTCTTCATGTTCTTCGGACTCGGAGACATGCTCGCCTTCCAGGGCGTCGCAATCGATGGTGTCGAACACGGTATCGAGCTGTTCAGCAACCCCTACACCTACCTGACCCTCGCCCTTGCGGCGATCGGTATCGGAATCGCATACCTCATGTATGTGAAGAAGTCGATCAACCCCGGAAAGTTCAACAAGGATGGACAGTCCTGGCTCTACAACGCTCTCACGAAGAGATGGTGGTTCCCCGACCTGTACAACCAGATCTCATGGAAACTGGGATACGGTGTCGCGAAGGGAGTCAACTATGTGGACAGGCAGATCGTCGACGGAACCGTCAACGGTCTCTCCAGCGCCGTCGTCGGCGGAGGAGATGTCCTGAGCAAGGTGCAGACCGGACACGTGCAGGATTACTCCTCGATCGTGCTCCTCGGAGTGTCTGTGCTTTCGGTGCTCTTCCTTATTGTCGCATTCGCACTGGGAGGTCTCTGATATGAGTATGATACTTTCAAGTCTGATCTTGATCCCGCTGATCGGAGCCATATTAGCGCTTCTGATGGGTGGACCGAGGGAGAAGTACTCGAAGTACGTCGCAATCGCCTTCTCGGCAGTGACGCTCGTCATCTCTCTGTTGATCCTCCTCGGAATGTTCGGCGAATTCGGAACGCTCAGCGAGAGCTTCGAGTGGATCCACAACTCCTCGTTCATCATGAACTACGCTCTGGCCATCGACGGTCTCAGCGTCCTGATGGTCTTCCTGACGGCGCTACTCGTCCTGCTGGTCAACGTGTTCTCGCTCGATGAGCACAGGGAGAATAACAACTACTTCTACGCACTGATCATGGCGATGGAAGTCGGTCTGATGGGTGTCTACACCGCAGCTGACTACTTCCTGTTCTACATCATGTGGGAGGTCACCCTCATCCCGATGTACTTCATGATCTCATGGTACGGAGGA
>JAEEGL011065025.1_pt1 | contig 36276 bp, 29 predicted proteins | sample 9134231 | NCBI WGS metagenome assembly JAEEGL01 (sample SAMN16246548, study PRJNA631951) | gut metagenome | biome: gut microbiome; feature: rumen; material: fiber-attached | host: Bos | place: Iran: Karaj | collected 2018-10
CCCTTGACCTAAGCGCTCTTTTCGGATCACGGCCGGCGAAAAAACGGAAAAACGGCTCGTTTGCGCCTGCCGGAAACCGGAAAGAAAAAACCGTCGCTATATTCTACCACGTTCCGGGAAATAATAAAGGGTTCACCCTAATATATTAAAGCCTGGCGCTTTTTGACTTTTTCGCGCTGTTCGGGAAGGGGCGGGCGTATCAAAGAGCCGGTTTTCGTAATATTTTCCGCTTTTTCGGCAGAAGGGGCGTTTCTCCCCGGAAAAAGGGGAGGGCGTGGATCCGTCCCCCCTCAATTTTGCGTGTCAAAACCGCTTTTCGGCCGTATCGCCCGCGGGTTTCGCGGCGGAGTTGCTCTTGCCTTTCGGAGAAAAAATCCCTAACATCCCCCGTCTCGCGCACCGCGGCGGCGCTTTCCCGCCGGCGGCTGCCGGCGGAAACGACGGGGGTATCGCCCATCGCAGCCTCCGTCCGATGTGCGCTCAACCTTTTTTTGATACAAGGCAACGGAATGCTTTATTTTGACAAACAGCCGTCCGGCGAATCGCCTGAACGGATTCTCTCGTCGCTCCGCGAAGAAAACGCCCAACAGCTCCAGCCGCAGCTCGGAGAACCCGTCATTCGGCGGGATATGCCGCTGATCGAGGAACTTTTCGCCTTCGACGGCCCCCCCGACGCGACGGTATCGATCGGTGGTGAGGAATATTATTACTTTTCGGGAGAGGGGTATCTCGGCCTGCAGGCGCATCCGGAAGTTTTGGCGTCGACCTGTGAAGCGGTTCTTCACTACGGCACTTCGTCCGGCACGCTCCGGCGCCGCTACACGCCGGTTCCGGTCCTTGAAGTCCAGCGGCAGGCGGCTGAAATTTACCAGACTCCGCGCGCCCTCTACTGCGGCAGTGAGGCGGACGCTTTAGGCTGTCTTCTGGAATCGGTTGTCGACTCTTACGACCTGGTTCTGGTCGACGAACACTGCTCCGACGCCTCGACAGCGGTGATTCGCCGCGCCCTGACGCGTTCCGCGGCGCGGCTGGTCTCGTTCAAACACCGCGATCCGGATGACTTGAAGCGCGTCCTGGTGCGCAAGACGAAGCGGCGGTATAAGCGCCCGTTGGTGATCACCGAAGGACTGTTCAATGTGACCGGTGAGATTGCGCCGGTTCCTGCGTATTACGAAATTCTTTCGGCGTATCCCGGCTCGGCGCTTCTGGTCGACGATGCCGATGCATTCGGTGTCCTGGGAGAGAAGGGGCGCGGAACGCTCGAGTATTTCGGTTACGAGATGGACCGTGTGAATCACACACCGCAGGACCGCCAAAGCGATCCGACCTACGGAACGGGCGGCTTTTCCTACAACGACGCGTTCACTCCCGGCGATTACGCGCAGGAGGAACTCTACGGCGCGGACGAACCGTGGAGTGAGGCGGAGGAGGACGAGACGGACGGTTTCTATGGCGGCGAGGCCGATGGGGAACCGGACGACGACGGCGAAGCGATCGACGATTTCATCTGTCTGCAGAGGGAAGAGTCCGCCGAAGAGGTGAAAAAGGCGCTCCCGATCTGCACCTATCTCGTCAGTTCGCTCGGCCGGGCGATCGGCGGGTTCGGCGCGCTGATTCCCGGAAGCCCGTCGTTCATCGACCGCGTGGTTGATCTTCCCCGGTTCCAGTTTTCGCCGTATCCCCCGACCCCGCTGGCCGCCGCGACACTCAAGGGGCTGCAGCTTTCGTTTTACCGGGACGATATCCGTCACAAACTCTGGAATAACGTCTACTACTTCAAATCGGAACTGAAAAAGATGGGATTCGCCGTTCCGGAGAATATGGCGCCGATGGTCTCGCTCAGGATCGGTTCCGACCAGAATATGCGCCGGATCCAGCATGCGATGATCAAGGAGCAGGTCCTCGTTTCGTTTTTGCAGAAGATCAATACGCGACATCCGTCGGGGAATCTCCGTGCGGCGGTTTTTGCCAGTCACGAACGGGTCATGCTCAACATTTTCCTTGACACGCTCCAGCGGCTGATCTGAAGCCGTTTTCCGCTTCCGTGAACTGTGTGGCATGAGATTTGACGCGCCGTCCGACGGGACGGCGCTCTCGTCCGATTCAGGCTTTTCAGATATCCGCTAATCGCCCGTCGCGGTTCGCTGCACGAAGATACTCGATATTTCTTCGGGAATCCGCATCGGCCGTCCGGTTTTGAAATTGACGAACGCCCAGCGTGTCTCCGCATTTGAAATAAGCCGACCGTCCGATTTTCGTGTAAACCGGTACTTTCGGAGGCATGAGACGTTTTTCATCTCTTCGACCCATGTCTCGCCGTGAAGGATTTCTCCCGGCAGGATCGGGTGGATGTAGTCGACAACATGCCGGCGGACGAACCAGCCTCCGCCGTGTTCAATGTAACGCCTGTCGTCCCAGCCGTAAAACTCGGAGTGCGCGATGGCGATTGACTGCATCCAGTGGATGTATCGTGTGTTGTTCGCGTGTTCAAAAACGTCGGCATCAGATTCGAGAACCGGAATATCCAGGTGGTAGACCAGGTTCTCATCGACAAATCCTGTCATTCACACCACTCCCTTATCGGATCGGCTTCAATCAGTCCTGCGGCGCCGGCTTGAAGCGCCGCGATATCCTCTCTGGCAGCATTAATCTGATCTGCGGTGAGAAGAACATCGATATCGAAATTGAAGACGCGGGATGCGCCGGGATCGAGCGTGGCGACCCGGCCGTGTTCCTTTTCGAAGGAGCGCGTGTTCGGGAAGTTGATACACGGCTCGATTCCCGTGACGTAGGTGTCGCCGTTCGGGCGCATCAGTTTCCAGATCAGAAAATGGGGGAACTCGTTCTTGTTGAACGAAAGGGATATCCCGCGCTCCTTGGACGCGGAAAGAATCATCACGCGCGTCCGTCCCAGTCTGTCGGCCGCCAGGTCGAAGAGGTAGCAGTTTTCGGGAAAATTCGGCGCTTCGGGGAGGCAGACGTTCCATCGGTCGAGGTTCGCCTTGGCGCTCGCTTCACGCGGGGTCATCTTTTCGAACGGGATGAAGAATTCCGCGCCGGGACTCATGAGCGGGAATCCCGTGTTGATGTGGTAGAGGAGTTCGAACTCCGCCGGAACGCTTCCCGTATTGACGATCTCGTCCCGAACGTGAAGCCGGGTCGAGCCGGCCGAGGTCAGGTACGAAACGTTAAGCGCAAGCTTGCTCGAAAAGAGGGCGGCTTCGTCGACGGTTCCCGAGACGGTCATTCCGCCGGTTTCGGAATCGTACACCGCGCTCACCTCGCGGGCGGGCATGTTGGTGATCCGTCCGTGGAGCGGATATCTGAGAACGCCGGAAGGGGTGAATTCAGGGGCTCCGTTGCTGTTCAGGCCGCAGCGGGCGATCCATTCGTCGAATCCCTCGAGCCAGCCCAGACCGCTCGGATGGAAGACCGGAATGTGGCGCGGGTGGACCGGTCCGTGTACCGGAGAATCCCATTTCAGTTCGACATCGCCGCACGCGCCGCGCCAGATTCCCATCCCTTTCGAAAGGAGAACGGTGAACGAAAGGAGACCGTTATCAACTTCCAGAACTTCGACTCCGTCGGAAAGCCCTCCGGACAGGCGCCGTTTGGCGAACCGGACGGGGATTTCATTCCCGGATTTCCGAAATGTTTCTTCGAACTGAAACGGCTCGGTCCCGCGGTGTTGCGGGCCGGTCACGTTAAAAAGCGAAACCGTCATGTGTGATCTCCTGATGATCTTCCGGCCGCGGGCCGTGGGCCGCGGTTGGCGATGGGGGTCTGCGGTGAAGGCGCCGTCTTGCGGGCCGGCGCGGGCGAACCCCCGCTACAACTGGTCTCATTATCCCCCTGCGGCGGATGAGCGTCAAGAGAACCTGTTGACAATCCTGGGAAACTCGACTAAAAAGGAGGGGTATTCGGCGCGGTGAACCGCGCAAAAACAGAGTCAGTCCGATCCGGAATTCAGGGGCCCGAACAATGGAACCGCATCGAAAGAAAAAACTGTTTGAGATTCTCGGCGACGTCAACGAACTGGCGCGTCTCGAAGAAGAGGCCGAGTTCAAAGAGTATGTCAGCGACGACGGCGCGGTACGTTTTGCCTACCCGAAGAACTGGTTCGTCCAGGAAGCTCCCTGGACGAGCGACTCCAAGGCGATTACCGTCAACAATCCGGACGGCTACTTCTGGATGATTTCGATCTTTCCGGAGGGAACCGATTCCGACGCCGCCGCCAAAGAGGTTCTCCACTCGATGCGCCGCGAGTACAGCCAACTCGAGGATACTCCGGCACACCGGATTATAGCCGATCATTTTCTGACCGGCTATGAGATGAACTTCTTCTATCTGGACCTGGTCAATACCGCGATTGTCCTGAGTTTTGAGACGGAGTCGCGTTCCTATGTGATCTACTGGCAGTACTGCGACATTCTCGCTGTCACACAGGATGAGTACGACTTTGAGGATATCGCCGAGGCGATGACCTACACCTTCCTGAAAAACCTGCCTCCCGGCATCTGACCGCCTGATCCGCGTTTGAGGCCGGTGCGCCCAGCGGCCTAGCGGCCGGATGCGGGAATCAGGCGCAGTGCATCGGAACCGAACCGCTGGCAGACCCGTTCGCGCAGTTCCGGCCGGAAATTGACCGCGAATCCCGGACAGCGCATCAGCCCGACTTTCCCGTCTCGGAATCGAATGGCGATTTCGAGGTTCCAGCCGCGTCCCGGAGCGGTACGGTAGGTCTTGAGGATTTCGTGCAGCACCGCGACCTGGTCTGTCTCTTTGCTTTCATCCAGGGTGATCCGAATGCCGGTAACCAGTTCATCTTCCGCCTGGTCAACGGTCATGAGCCGTTCAACGATCAGCGTCCCGTCTTCATCTTTCCTTTCGCACCGGGAACGGTCGATTCGGCCGACCGCGAGGAGAACTTCATCCTCGACGAGAATCTCCCGCGCCTCCTGATATGCTTCCGGCCAGATGATCGACTTGATCGAGCCTTCTGTGTCTTCGAGCTCGAAGAGGGCGTAGACGCTCGGTTTCCCTTCCCGGGGCTTTTTTGTCTGCCGGGTCGCGACCCCGCTGACCATTCCTCCCAGGATCACCGGAGTGCGGTCGGGTGCCCGGAGTGCCTCATCGATCGGAAATGAGCAGAATGTCGTGAGCGCCTCTTTGTATTTCGCCAAGGGGGGCGCGGTCAGGTAGAAGCCGAGGACTTCCTTTTCGTTTTTTCCCTTCTCCTTCGCTTCCCAATCCTTAATTTCCGGCAGCCCTGCGGTTGCCCGGGCGATTTCGTCCTCCTGGGTCACCTCGGCGTCGTCCCCGAACCCTTCGAAGAGGTTTCCCTGACCGCGGCGGCGGTCTTCGGCGGCGTGCTGTCCCGCTTTTCCGGCCTTGTCGATCACTGCCAGAAGCTGCGGACGGTTCCCCCCAAGCGCATCGAAACAGCCTGCCTTGACCAGTGATTCGATACACGTCTTGTTAACCACATGCGGATCGACCCGTTCGTACAGATCGAAGATACTCTTATAGGGACCGTGAGCTTCACGTTCCCCGACGATCGCGTCGATCGCCGTATCGCCGCAGCCGCTGATCGCGCTGAGTCCGAACATGATTTTTCCGTCCCGAACGCAGTAGCTGCCGAACGAACGGTTAATGTCGGGATGAACCACTTCTATTCCCATTCGTGTGCAGTCCTGCAGATGTTCGACGGTCGAGTCTTTCTTTTTGAAGTTCCGTTTTGAGATGTCGCCGTTCAGAAGGGCCGCCATAAATTCTGCCGGATAGTGCGCCTTGAGATACGCCGTCATATAGGCGACCAACGCGTAGGCGGTGGAGTGCGACTTATTAAACCCGTATTGCGCGAAGTTTTCGATCAGCGCGAAGATATCCCGCGCGGTCTTTTCGGAGAGGCCGTTCTCCATTGCCCCCTTCACGAACTCTTCGCGGGACGAACGGATCTTCTCTTCCTTCTTTTTGCTGATCGCTTTAATCACGGTGTACGACCCGGAGAGAGGGATCTTCCCCAGACGGTTGAATATCCGCATGATCTGCTCCTGGTAGACCATCACGCCGTTCGTCTCTTTGAGGACTTCTTCCATTACAGGGTGTGCGTAGACCGGGGCTTTGCGTCCGTGTTTGACGTTGATGTAGTCTTCGACCATTCCGCCCCCCAGCGGGCCGGGACGGTAGAGGGCGAGCGTCGCGATGATGTCCCGGAACGAGTCGGGTTTCATCCGCGCCAGAAGCTGGCGCATTCCTTCTGATTCGAGTTGAAAGACCCCCTTGGTTTCACCGCGGCAGAGGAGCTCGTACGTCTCGTGATCGTCGAGAGGGAACCGGTACGGATCGATCTTCTGGCCGGTTGTCTCTTCAACCAGTTTGATCGCGTTGGCCAGAATCGTCAGGTTCCGTAGCCCGAGAAAATCCATCTTGAGGAGTCCCGCCTTTTCAACTTCCGCCCCCTGCCACTGGGTGACATCGACCCCTTTGACCACCTGTACCGGAACGAAATCGGTCAGGGGGCGCTTCGAGATTACCACGCCGCAGGCGTGTACCCCCGCCGAGCGCGCCAGGCCTTCCAGGCGGAGCGAGTAGTCTATCACCTCGCGCGCATCGGGATCCTCATTATAGGCTTTCTGAAAATCGGCGTTCGCAAACGCTTCGGACAGTTTCGTCTTCGGCGCATTCGGGACCAGACTCGCCAGGTAGGCGCTCTGCCCGAGCGGCATTCCCAGGGCGCGGCCGACATCTTTGATCACGCTTTTCGCGGCCATCGTGCCGAAAACTCCCAGCTGCGCGACGTTCGCTTCGCCGTAATGCTCACGGACGTACTCGAGAATCTCTCCCCGGCGTTCCTGGTCGAAATCGATATCGATATCAGGCGCTTCCAGGCGGTTTTCATCGAGGAACCGTTCGAAGAGGAGGTCGTATTCCAGGGGGCAGACGTGTGAGAGGTTCAGCGCGTAACAGACGAGCGCCCCGACGCCGCTGCCGCGTGCGGTGCGGTGAATTCCGCGCTCCTCGGCGACCCGTACGAAATCCCAGACGATCAGGAAGTAGTTGGCGAATCCCAGCTTTTTAATCACCGAAAGTTCCCGTTCCAGGCGGGCGAGGACCTCGTCCGACAGGACACCGTCTTTACATCGTTTCGGATTATCGGCGTATCGGCGTTTCAGCCCGGCCAGACAGAGCTGCCGCAGATAATCGTCGGCCGACAGACCGTCGGGCGGATTGAACTCGGGGAAATAGCGGTGCCCCAGGTCGAGTTTCACGTTGCACCGGTCGGCGATTTCGCACGAGCGGCGCACGGCGTCTTCGTAGCCGGGCAGAGCCTGAACCATTTCACGCCCGCTCCGCATATAGAATTGGTCCCCCTCCATCCGCATCCGGTTCACGTCGGTCCGGAACGACTTTGTATTGATACAGAGGAGGATATCCTGCACCTCGTAATCTTCACGGAGAATGTAGTGAACATCGTTTGTCGCGACGGTCGGGATATCGAGTTCGCGGGCGATCTGCGCCAGCGGATCCAGGACGATCTTCTGCTCCTCAATCCCGTGATTCTGCAATTCGATGTAGTAGCGGTCCCCGAAAACGCTCTTGTACCAGAGCGCGGTCTCTTTGACCTTGGCGTATGCCTCGGGAGAGAGGTTTCCGCGGCAGAGTGTTCGGGGGAGTTCTCCCGCCAGGCATCCCGAAAGGCAGATGATCCCCTCGTTGTACTCTCTGATCAGTTCTCGGTCGATTCTCGGCTTATAGTAGAATCCTTCCTTGAACGCACGCGACGAGAGAGTGAGCAGGTTATTGAATCCCGTCTCGTTCATCGCCAGGAGGGTCAGGTGGTAGTTCGAGTCCTTTTGCGAGCCGGTCTTATCGGCACGGTTTCCGGGGGCGACATACGCCTCGTAGCCGGGGATCGGCTTAATCCCGTGCGCCTCGCATTTGTTATAGAACTCGAGCGCTCCGTACATGTTTCCGTGGTCGGTCAGCGCCAGGGCGGTCATTCCCAGCTCTTTGGCCCGCTTGATCAGCCCTTCGATCTTTCCCGCGCCGTCCAGAAGGGAATAATGGGAATGGACATGCAGATGGGTAAACGGGACGAAATCGGGGTCGGCTTCCTGCGGCGCGGCGGCCTCCGGCTGGGATGCCTCCTCATCCTCCTGCTGCGCCGAAGCGGCGGACTCGTCCGCCTCTTCCTCTTCTTCTTCGGCGTACATTCCGTATTCCTCTTCCATCTCCATTTCGTCGGAAAGGAACTCCGTGTCGTCACGGCCGGCCATAAAACCTCCTTGTCAAATTTTTAAACAGTGGCAAAAACCAGTCAAAACTTCTATGTTAATATCAATATACAACGGCGGGGAGAGAATTTCAAGGGAGGGGGCGGAAAATTTTCCGTTTCGGTTTGATTTTCCTGGGGGAATCGTTAAAATAGGGAGAACTCTTGTGGCGGTTAAGTTTCCATCCGTTCTTTCCGAATTGGAAACTACACCCCCGGATTTGCCGCCGCTCCCGGCGGGCAGATTCGTAAAGGGATAAAACCGAGACTCCATACGGCATGCCTTTTCCTGACACAGGGAAGGGCGGCTTGCCGAACAACGATCACCTTTTAACATTCAAGGAGCATTTGTATGGCGCGTCCTATCACTTTGATTACCGGTCAGTGGGGAGACCTGAGTGCGGAAAAACTTTTCGAGTTGATGTCCGGAATCGGTTACGAGGGGTTGGAATTGGCTTGCGGCGGCGACCATTTCGACGTCCGCCGGGCGATGACCGAACCCGATTACTGCGAAAAGAAACGCGCCCAGCTCAAGAAGTACAACCTCGGCTGCTGGGCCATCAGCAACCACTGTCTCGGCCAGGTCGTACTTGATCAGATCGATGACCGCCACAAGGCGATCGTGCCCGAATACGTCTGGGGCGACGGCGATCCGGAAGGGGTGTGGCGCCGCGCCGCCGAAGAGATGAAAGATACCGCCCGAGCCGCCAAGAAGTTCGGCGTCGAGATTGTGACCGGGTTCACCGGTTCGTCGATCTGGCCCTATCTCTACTCTTTCCCGCCGGTGCCGCAGAAATGGATTGACGACGGGTTCAAACTTCTGAAAGAACGCTGGACTCCGATTCTCGACGTCTTCCAGGAAGAGGGTGTGAAGTTTGCGCTGGAAGTCCATCCGACCGAAATCGCGTTTGACATTCACTCGGCGCAGATGGCGCTCGAAGCGCTGGACAACCATCCGGCGTTCGGGTTCAACTTCGATCCGAGCCACCTGATCTGGCAGGGGATGAAGCCCGAAAAATTCATCTACGCGTTCCCTGACCGCATTTTCCACGTTCACATGAAGGACGCCGGCGTTCAGCTCGACGGGGTCAACGGCGTCCTCTGCAGCCATATTAACTTCGGCGATTCCCGCCGCGGCTGGGATTTCCGTTCTCTGGGACATGGTGATGTCAACTTCGAAGAGATTATCCGTGCCCTCAACCATATCGACTACCAGGGGCCCCTTTCCGTCGAATGGGAAGATTCCGGTATGGACCGCATCTTCGGGGCGACCGAGGCGTTTGAATTCGTCAAGAAGATCAACTTCTCGCCGAGCAAGATCGCGTTCGACGGCCAGTTTGACACCGCCGTGAAAAACCAGGCCAACGCCTGATATGCGGACGCTTTTCCTCCCTGTCGACTCTGGCGGCAGGGAGGCTCCCCGCCATCCTGCCGGTTATGCAGTACAGGAATTCCGGTCCGTCCGGACATCTTCCGCCGGCCCGCCCTGTTCTGCGGTGTTAACCAAAGAATACAGCCTGTATAGATAGACAATGTCCGAAGAGAGTTCCCGCCATCATCACCATCATCATTCCTCCGGATCACATCACAGCGGCTCTTCACGGCACCGTTCGCGCCGGAGGTCCCGCCGGCGTGCCGCTGACGCCGCCTACGAGCAGCAGCGGGCGATCGTAGACGAGATTGTCACACAGAATATCGGCACACTCCAGGCCGTTCTGCATCGAAAGGTCTTCCTCCTGGCGGTCAGCGGTCTGATTGGAGCCGGCGCAGTCTTCCTTCTGATCTGGAGCCGCCATCACGAAGGATCCCTCCTGCGGGCATCGATCACTTCGATCGCGGCCCTTGCCTGCTGGTTTATCGGGGTCAAATTGTTCCAGGCGCACAAATCATCGATGATTGACATGAAGGCTCTCATTCAGTTCCAGGAGACGCGGGTCGATTCGCTCAAAGTCTCTTTAGCCCAGCAGGAGAAAACAATCCAGGGCCTGACCGAGCGTCTTCGAACCTGTGACCCGGATGGCGGGGCCGAGCCGAAACCGGACGTTCAGGATTACCGAAAGCTTTCGGGACTTTCCTGAACCGCCCTGACGAACCGCTCTCCGCGCCGCGTCTCTTCCAGGGACGCGGCGCTTTTTCAGTACGTCCCGGCGACAGGGCAGGCCAGCCGGAAAAACGGTTTGGAAAGGACGGTTACACGGGCTCCCGCCGCGCGGAGCCGCGAGATCTCTTTGGCGGCCGGTGCAAAGGCGCAGATCACAAATTCGCTTTTCGGAAAATGTTCTGCCAGCATCAGAAGACGGGGGAGAAATTCACCGATCGGAAGAGTCAGGTCGATGACAATCCGGTCTGGCGGCGCGCCGAGCCGAAAAAGATCGTCGAGGGAAGCGAGCGCGGCGGTCTCGGCGGCGTGCGACTCAAACCCGGCCAGAAGGGAGCGCATCGCCGGGTCGGCGGCGGCCACCGCGGTCCGGCCCGGTTCGGTCCGGGAAAGGGGGATCGTTTCGCCCGGCGCGGGATCGAACGAGGCGCCGCGCCAGAAATCTTCTTCGGTCGCGGTTGCCGGCAATGAGAGCCGGCTCGGCTGATGCGCAAAGAATCTCGCAAGTTCCGGCAGAAGAGCGGTATCGGCCTCGTGGAGATAGAAGCGGATCACGCCGGCCGGAAGGCGGCCTGTCCGCCCCTCTCCCTGGCAGAGGGTCCCGGCAATCAGGAGGATCGGGGCGTTCGGAAGAAATCGGCGGAACCGCGCAACCTGTTTCGGGGGATATTCTCCTGGCCGGCTCTCGAGGAGAAGAACCAGCCGCGCACCTTCGCTGTATTGCTCTTCGGCTTCGGCGAGCGACGTGTATGTGTGGCTCTCGGTCCCGTACCCGTTCCCCAGCGCGGTCAAGCGTGCGGCGAGTTCGTGAAATTCGGACTGATCGGTCGGGCCGATCAGGAGAAAACAGTCGTGGTTCATTCTGACTTTGTTAATCTGGAAAAACTCCGTAAAATACGTTGTGAGTCTGATTCTACCTGAAACAAGCCGGTAGAGAAAGAGGGGGAACACCGGTGTGCGGATTGAAAGAACCTCTCTGAGTGATATAATTCAGCTCAACATCGTTATTCGTTTCCACACCGCCGTCTTTTGGAGGTCTTTGTGTCCGAACATCCTGCCGGTCCCGCATCCTGGGAAGATTCCCTTTCCCCCGCCGTCGAACCTGAGTTCTCCGCCGTGCCGGACGAGGCGGAATCGATTCCCCCTGAGAAAGCCCCCCTGATCAATGAGATCGCGGTCGAGTTCATCGGGTTCTGGAACCGTCTGATCAGTCAGACAAACTGGGAAAAAGGGAAGGTGATTTACTCGTGGCGAACCCGCCTCATTGAGGCGGGGCTCCCCCGCAGCGTCTATTCCGATGAGGCGATTGCCCAGCGGATCGGCGGAATTTCGAGTCAGCATGTCGGGCGTCTGCGCCGTGTGTATGAAAAGTTCGGCACCGACGGCGCTCCGTTCCGCGGCGAGGTGTACAAGTCGCTCTATTGGAGTCATTTCCAGGCGGCGCTCGACTGGGAAGACGCTCCCCGCTGGCTCGAAAAGGCGTCGGCCGAAGGGCTTTCGGTCGCCCAGATGCGGATTGCCCGCTGGGAAGAGTTCGGCGCGCCGGCCGACCGGAAACCGAAGGATTCCGATATCGTCGCCTCCGAGCCGGACGAGGATGTGAATCCCCGCAACGATTCGGGCGCCGATTTTCTCGATGCTCTTCCGATTGCCCTTTCCGAAGAGAAGGACGGGAAAGAAAACAGCGCCGAACCGGCGGAAAAGGGAGCGGGCGAAACGGACGAGAAGCCGGAAAACTCGGCACTTCTCCAGCAAAAGGGCTCCGACGAGCCGTGGACTTCCCCCGTCGCGTCGGCCAACGATATCCTCATTGCGATGGGGGAATTCCCGTCCCTTCCCGATGACCTGGCCCGCCCGATCGGCGAACTGAAAGAGGCGATTGTCAACCACAAAGTTTCCGGCTGGGCCGAAGTCTCGCAGAACGATCTGCTTGTCTGGCTCGGGGCGCTGCGCGGCCTGGCCCTTTCGCGCGAATGAAAGATCATCCCGATTACGCCGCGATCTTAAACTGTTATGCAAACCAGTCCGAGCGGGATGACATTCCTCCGCTCGGCGATCCTCCTCTCCCTCTTTTGGTGACCGGGATCACCGGGGTAGCCGGGTATAACGCCCTGGCCTATTTTCAGTCCCGCTTTCCCGGGCGCGTCTTCGGAATCCTCCCTCCCGATGCCGCCGGGTTTACCGCGCCCGATGTCTTCTATCTGCCGGTCGAGGATTTCCGAGCGCTCGAAAAGCTCTTCGAACGTCACCGGTTCGCCTCGGTCCTCGACTGCGCCGGAAACTGTGCGCTCAAGGCGTGCCAGCTCGAACCGAAGATTGCCTGGACTCTCAACGTGGAGGTGGTTCGGAATCTTGCCCGGCTGACCCGGCGTCACGCGATTCGTCTGGTTCACCTTTCGGTCGATATGGTCTACGGCGGCCGGCCGGGGGGGAACTGGCGCGAAGAAGAACCGCCGGCCCCGGTCAACATCTACGGCGAGACGATGGTTCAGGGGGAAGAACGGCTTCGGGACGAGGACCCCTATGCGGTGACCCTGCGGATTTCGATGCCGATGGGGCTCAGTTTCAACGGGCATGCCGGGGCGATCGACTGGATCGCCGCGCGTTTCAAGAAGAACCGCCCCGCGACCCTCTACTACGATGAGGTCCGCACCCCCACCTATTGCGACTGTCTCAACCGCGTCTGCCGCGCATTTCTGGCTAATTCCTACGCCGGGCTCCTCCACGCCGGGGGGAGGCGGCAGGTCTCCCTCTACCAGATGGCGCAGATTATCAACCGGGCCGGCGGATACCGGCGCGACCTTCTCTACGGGCTGATGAAGTCCGAAGCGTGTCCCGTTCCGCCGCGGGTGAGCAACTGCGCGCTCAATTCCGAAAAAATCGCGCGTGTTTTGGGCTACGAGCCGTTCGATCCCTGGCCCTTCGATCCGGAACTCGTTCCGACCGGCCGTGCGTGGCACCGCCTCCCCCTGGCCGAAGGGTCAACCGAATACATGAACCGCGTTTTGGGATTCAATCCCCGTTACGCGGGGTGCGCTACGGCGCGTTAGGAACGAAAAAAACGCAAGAGGACAGGAAGCCTGTCCTCTTGCGTTTTTCCTTTCAGAGGATGTCGGAAACCTACTCGAGACCCCACTCCTTGATGAGCATTTCAGCGCCCGGGGTCATCTTGCGGAGCTTCGCGGCCCAGACGGCCTTTTTGGCGGCATCGGCCTTAGGGAGTTCGCTCTTCATTTTGCGGAGGGTTTCCCGACGCTTGCGGCGGGCGTTGATTTCCTTTTTGCGTTCGCTGATAGACACCTGTTCTTCTCCTCTGTATGGATTTGTATGTTGGGGTTTGCCGGAACCGTGTGGAGAGAGGTCGGAATCCCGGCGGTACCGTTTTATTTTTTCGGGGCGGCCGAAGGGTGAGGGAAAAACCGCACCTTTCGACACAAGACTCTTCCCCATTTTAAATCTCTAGAAGTTATTGTCAATTCCCTCCCCGGGGGCGATTTTCTCCCCCTTTTTGGCGGGGCGGCGGGGGCTTATTATTTTCCGTCTTGAGATATAATGGTGCAAGCGCCGCCCGCTTCTGTTTATCGCGGCACGCGACGGGCGCCGCAGCAGTCAGATATTGAGGTTATCCCATGACATCTCCGGACAACAGCGAGCTCTGGGAAGATTTTTCACCCACCCGTTATCTCATCCCGTTCCACGCGAAGCGTCAGCCGCATTTCTTTACCGATGTCCTGATCATCGGCGGCGGTCTGGCGGGGATCCGTGCGGCGCTGGCGGTCGACCCTTCCCTGCGGGTTCTGGTGGTCTGCAAGGACGGCCTGACCAATTCGAACAGCGGCAAGGCCCAAGGAGGGATTGCCACGGTTTGGAATCTGGACGACGACAATTACGATCTGCATGTTCAGGACACCCTCATTGCCGGGGGCGCTCTCTGTGACGAGGAGATTGTCCGCTACATTGTTGAGCGCGGTACCGGCGAGGTCAAAAACCTGATAGAGAACGGCGCCCGGTTCGATAAAAAACCGGACGGCACTCTTCTTCTCGGCCGGGAGGGGGGGCACAGCCGGTTCCGAATCCTCCACGCCGACGGGGACGCAACAGGGCAGGAGATCATGCGCGCGATGATCGAGACGGTTAAGAGCCGCCCGAACGTCCGTGTCTGGGACGATACCTACACCCTCGACCTTTTGACCGCCGACGGGTTCTGCCGCGGCGCGGTCGTCCGCTGGTCCAGCGGCGATGAAACCGAACTGATCTGGGCGAAACAGACGATCCTGGCGACCGGCGGATTGGGGCAGCTTTACCGCGAAACGACGAATCCCGCGGTTGCCTGCGGCGACGGCGTTGCGATGGCCTACCGTGCCGGTGCGGCGGTCCGCGACATGGAATTCGTTCAGTTCCACCCGACGGTTCTCTACATCGCCGGGAGCGCCCGAAGCCTGATTACCGAGGCGATGCGCGGCGAAGGAGCGTATCTGGTCGATAAGTCCGGCGAGCGCTTCATGAAAGAGTATGACAAGCGGATGGAGCTCGCCCCGCGCGATGTGGTCAGCCGGTCGATCGTCGATCATATGATCAAAACCAATCAGGAGAACGTCTGGCTCGACCTGCGGCACAAAGACGCCGACTGGGTCCGCAGCCGGTTTCCCGGGATTGCCGCGACCTGCCGCCAATTCGGAATCGATATCGCCCGCGACCTGATCCCGGTCCGCCCGGGGGCTCATTACGCAATGGGGGGCGTTCTGATCGACGCCGAAGGCCGGACGACTCTCAAGGGACTCTGGGCGGCGGGAGAGGTTTCGAGCAGCGGTCTGCACGGCGCGAACCGCCTTGCCTCGAATTCCCTCTTAGAGGCAGTCGTCTACGGCGAGACGGTCGGCCGTCTGGCTGGCGAGATCGCTTCGCAGACGAGCGACGAATACCGTGCCCTGCCGATCCGGAACAACCCCATTCCCGAGCAGGAGGGGGATGCCGCGGTTGACCTCGATGACATCCGAAACGCGCTTAAAAGCGTGATGTGGCGCAAGGTCGGCGTCGTCCGCGACGAAGCCGGTCTTTCCGAAGCACTTACAAGCGTGCGGCGCTGGTCGAAATATGTCCTTTCGCGCCAGTTCCGCTCTCAGAAGGGATGGGAACTCCAGAATATGCTCATTGTGGCCCGTCTGATTATCGAAGGGGCGCTCCGCCGCCGTGAAACACGCGGCAGCCACAACCGAAGCGACTATCCCGAAACGCCCGCCGCGGCGCGGCACACCCTCATCGAACGTCCGATGGGGGAAGGTGAGATGCCGATGTAACCCGCGCATTGAGCGCGGAATCCCGATTTCTCAGAAAGTGAGTTTTTCATGTATTGCAAAGAAGCCCTGATGAATCTCGTGCGGGAAAAGTCCCTGAAGTTCGGCGATTTTATTCTCGCTTCCGGCAAAAAGGCGAAGTATTACCTTGACGGCAAACAGGTGACCCTGGACGCCGCCGGAGCCTGCCTGGTCGGGGAGGGAATTTTGGAACTTCTCGAGGCCGATGAAATCTTCCCCGATGCCGTCGGAGGAATGTCGATCGGCGCCGACCCGATTACCGCCGCGGTCATCACCGTCGCCGGCATGAAAAACCGCCCGAATCTGAAAGGGTTTCTGGTTCGGAAGGAGAGCAAGGGGCACGGCACCAACAAATTCATCGAAGGACCGGTCAAGGCGGGGGACCGTGTGGTTGTCGTCGAAGATGTCGTCACGACCGGCGGCTCGTCTCTGAAAGCGATCGAGCGGATCGAAGAAGCCGGAATGACTGTCGCCGGCGTGGTGGCGGTAATCGACCGGATGGAAGGGGGACGCGAAGCATTCGCCGCCAAGGGGATTCCGCTCCGTTCGCTTCTGACGATTGAGGATTTCGGAATTACGCCTCCCAAAGATTAAAGCCTGAATGCCGAACACATCGAATCCGGAATTTCTCGGCAAGCGCCCCGTCGGGGCGCTTCTCTGGGAGTTTTCGTTCCCGTCGGTCATCGCCTCGCTTGTCAGCGCATCGTATAACATCGTCGCGCGGATCTTCGTCGGCCAGAAGATCGGCGCACTCGGAATTGCCGCGCTTCAAGTCTCGTTCCCCTTCATGCTCATCGCCCTGGCGTTTGCTATGATGATCGGCACCGGTGCCTCGACGCTCATTTCAATCGAACTGGGAAAAAAGGATAACGCAAACGCCGAAGAGATTCTCGGTCAGGCCCTTCTGATGTTCCTGGCGGTCTCGGCCCTCTTTGTGATTTTCGGCCTCCTCTTTCTCGAGCCGATGCTTGTCCTGTTCGGAGCGTCAGAAGATGTTCTCCCGTTGGCGAAGGAGTACTTATCGTTCATTATCTGGGGGGTCGTCTTTCAGGAGATCGCCTACGGGGTGAACAACTTCATCCGGATCGAGGGAAAACCGAAGATCGCAATGATCACGATGATTCTTTCGGCGGTTCTCAATGGGATTCTCGATTACGTCTTCCTCTTTGTCTTCAATACCGGGATCTGGGGAGCGGCGGTCTCTAACCTGATTGCCCTGGCGGCGACAAGCCTCTGGGTCTGCTGGTATTACTTTTCGGGCCGGACGGTTCTCAAGTGGCGGCGGCGTTACCTTCGGCCGAAGCTTCCGCTTGCCTGGAAGATTGCCGTTTTCGGCACGGTGCCGCTGGCGACTCAGGTCTGCAGTGCGGTGATCCACGGAGTCCAGAACAATCTGCTGGGGTATTACGGCGCCCTCTACGGGAATTGCGGCGATCTGGCAATCAGCGTGATGGGAACCGTCTTTTCGGTCTCGACCCTTTTTTTAATGCCTCTTTTGGGTCTCAGCCAGGGGATGCAGCCGATTGTCGGGTACAACGTCGGCGCCGAAGAGCCGGGACGGGTTCATCGTACGCTTCGGCTGACTCTGCGTCTTGCGCTCGCATTCTGCTGTACGATCTGGGTGGTCATTATGATTCACCCCGACTGGTTTATCCTCCCCTTTCTGAAACCGGGCGCTTCTGATTATCAGGAGAACCTGAGGCTCGGATGCCGCGCGTTCCGCGTCTTCGCCTCTCTCCTGCCGCTGGTCGGGGTCAATATCATTTCAGGAGGATATTTTCAGGCGCACGGCCGGCCGATCCTCTCCCTCTTTCTGACGCTGCTGCGCCAGCTCTTCATTTTGATTCCCTCGCTCATTTTGCTTCCGATCCTCTTTGAAAAGGTTCACATTGAAGGGATCTACGGTCTGGACGGCATCTGGTCGGCGCACGCGTTTTCGGATCTGCTTTCCGGCGCCATTGCGATCTTCTTCCTGATTCTGGAATACCGAAAACACGCCCGGCGGGGTGATCCCCGACCGATGTGAGCCTGAATCGCCGGACCGGGAAGAGAAGTCCGGCGGCCGCGTTGTTCCTGCGCGGTGCGAGTGTGACGAAATCAATACAAAACAGCCGCTCTCTCCCTGCGGAGGAGCGGCTGTCTCAATCTCTGAGGAAACTGCCGTATTGCAGATCCCCGGCTACTTGCCCGCGCCTGCCGGCGGCGGAACCGGAGGCCCGCCCTGGGCCGGCGGCGGAACAGGCATCGGCGGCATTCCCGGCGGGATCTGTCCGTTGGCTCCGTCCGCCCCTTCGGCGTTCGGATCGGCGGCTGTATTGCTGCCGGCGATCTTTTCGAGGAACGGATAGATGTCCCAGACGCGGACCTTCCCGTCCTGGCAGCCGGTGAAGAGGTAGTAGTCGTTGATTGACATCGAAAAGACGGGGGAAGGCCCTTCAAAACGGAAGACTTCGTACCCGCGCGGCGCGTCGGCGATCGACTGTTCGGGAACCTCGTCTTCGTTCGCCCCCTGGGCGTCGACCCGGGTACCGGCGGGGTCTTCTTCCTCCTCACCCTCTTCGTCTTCCCCGCCGGCGTTTTTCCCTTTCGAATCGCCGTCTGCCTTTTCGTCATCCTCTTCATCGACGGCGAAGAGCTCGTCTTCGATTGAGCCGGCGCTCGTTCCCCAGCCGGCGCCCGCCTTGGCAGAGATGTCGACCGGATTCCCCTCCTCATCGACCGGATTGCCGAACTCGTCGAGGCTGTATTCCGGTTCCGACGAAAGGGAGAGGGAGACTTCGTCGGGGAGCTCCCATATCCGCGCGGTCTTGTCGTCACTGCACGTCAGGATGTAGCGGTCGGTCAGGAACTGGACTTTCCGAACCGCGCCGGTATGACCGATGAACGCCGCGATCACCTCGCCCGAGGCGGTGTCCCACAGGCAGGCGGACTTGTCCTTGCTTCCGGTCAGGACGTATTGCCCCGTCTCGTCGAAGACTGCCGAGAAAATCGGTCCCTTATGTCCCTTCAGGAGAGAGACGATCTGCATTGCCGGAACGGTGATCACCCGTGCACAACCGTCCATCCCGGCGGTGACCACCGAGCAGTCGGGCGCGAAGTTGATATCGAGAACCGGCTTCGTCTTCGGGTCGTCCGACGCCGAGACGGTGACCGCCCGGAGAAGCTTCCGCGAGAATGCGTCCCAGAAGTAGATGTTCCCGTTGTTGTTGGCGCCGGCGACCAGGTCGCGGTAGACGCCGTTTTTGTAGTCAAACGTGTATCCGGGATAGACCGCAACGGCCCACATTGTGTTTTTCACCCCCCGCTTCCGGGCGTAGGGGAACCCTTTCCCCTTCTTGTAGCCGAGATTCAGCTGACAGACTTTCCCGCTGTAGTCTGACGTGTAGAAGACATCCTGGCTTCCTCCCGGCAGATCGTGCGTGAAGGACATCATGTCGCTGTATCCCTGACCTTCCCGCTCTCCCATCAGGTTGAGCCGTTCGTAGATGGTGAACATTTTGCCCAGGGTGGTCGGAGGCTTGCGCGTCTTCTTGGAACTCTTCGACCATCCCTGCTGCGGGTCGCCTCCGAACCAGTCGCTGTTCTTCCCTGAATTTTTCTTGTCATTTCCTCCCTCTGCGGCAATCTGCTCTTTCAGCGCGTCCCGGGTCGGGATTTGAACCCGCAGATTCCCCTGACGCGATGAGTAGAATGCGTAGGAGTCGTCGTATCCTTCGGCTGTATTGCTGTAATACGCGGGGTTGTTTCTTGTGCCGACGCCCGCGGTCTGCTGCTGGCGGAACGGGTCGGTTTGACGCATCGCGGCATTCTGGCTCCGGCGGGCGGCGGCGGTTGCCCCCGCCTGAGTCTGTCCGGGCCGCGTTCCGGCGGCCTGGCGGGCCGCCCCCTGGGTCTGGTCGGCGCCGCGGCGGTTCGCGGCGCCCGTACGGTCGGCACTGTCCCGATCGGCGTTATTCCCCTGCCGCGCGTTCTGTTGGCGCCCGGCGGCCTGTCCCGCCTTGGTGTTCCCCGCACGGGCATTCCCCTCCTGCGCGTTCGGCTGGTTGGGAGAGGCCTGACCGGTTCCGATCGTCGGGTCATAGTCGTAGTCGTAGCTGTAGCCGTACATCTCGGCCAGGATTTCGGCGTAGAAATCGTATGTGTACCAGAGCTGAATTGTCGAGTCTTTCCCAGCCGAAGCGGCGACATAACCGTCCTGCCCTGCGACAACCGCCGTTACCGGACGGTCGGCCGTCTCGTCGGCCTCCCCGGCGTTCTTGTTGACCAGATCCGAATTCCCCTTAACGAAATGGTCGTAGACAAGAAACGGCTCGCCGATGATTTCGACCGGATCGTGCTCTTTTTTGACCGGCTCTTTCGGCTCGGCATCGTCGGCGGAAACCGCGGGACCGGCCGGGGTGGGGGCGTTTCCATTCTGTCCGCTCTGCGCCTCACGGGTTCTGTTCCGTCTGGGGGGGCGGGCGGGTTTTTCGGAGGGGGCCGGCTCGGCCGCGGCTTCCGCCGGGTCGGCGCCGACTTTTCCGCCGCCGGAATTTATCCGGTTTCTGATCCCCTGAGCTGCGCGGCTTTCCTGAGCGGAAAGCGGACTGACCAAAGCCGCCGCAAGAAGAAAGGTCAGAAGGAGAACCGGAAAACGGAAAAACAGGGCAGGGGGATATCTCATGGGGGGACCTCGGGAAAGGATCAAAACTGCCGTACTTCCTCCTGCGGGCCGGAAGCGCGGTCAGGAAACTGCTTATTTCGGGAGTGAAAATTCCCGCTGCTTCCCATTATAGTGGAAGAGGAAAGAAAAAAAAGCATTTTTGCGGTAAAAATGGGAAAAAGGGTTTGTTTTAAATTCTTATTGGTTTATTATAAATAGGGGGGTATTCGCATTTTAGAGGACAGGTCGTTATGGGAATCTTAGCAATCCAGTATCAAACAGTACCCGACACTCCGATTCTGCTGGCGGTCAACCGCGAAGAGTCGCCCGAGCGTCCGTCGCAGGCTCCGCGGATCCAGTCGGGACGCCCGCGCGTCGTCTGCGGGATCGATAAAAAATCGGGAGGGACATGGGCCGGCGTCAACCAACACGGAATGTTCGTGACCGTTCTGAACGCCGCCAAGCGGGATGTGCCCGCAGAGCCCCGTTCGCGCGGGCTTCTCTGCAAAGACCTCCTGAACTGCCGAACCGCCGCCGAAGCGGTTGAAAAGGGTGCCCAAGAGCTGAGCGAACGGCCGTATGCCGGGTGCAATATCCTCTGTGTCGACCGGACCAGCGGGGGGGTCGTCTACGGTTCCGATTACGTTGAGGTTGAGCCGCTTGAACCGGGTCTTCACATCCTTTCCGAAAATTCTCTCGACGACCGGGACGACCCGCGTCAGGAATTTGTCCGCCGCCAGATGACCCTTCAGCGGATCGACTCGGCGGTCACCTTTTTCGCGGTTGCCTGCAAGACGTTTGCCCGCCACACCGACCCGAATGGGAAATGGGGCGTGATCGTAAAGACCCCCGCGCGGACGACCGTCTCGTCGATTCTCCTCTCCCTGGCGAAGAAGAATCAGAAATCGATCATGCAGTATGCCCCCGGCCAGCCGGGCGAGAAGGCGTACGAAGATGTTTCGGCTCTTTTGCGCCAGGTTCTTTCGACCGACCGCGCCTCGGCCAAGCTCCAAAAGGAAGAGGAAGAATAAGCGCTCTTTCCGTATCAGGGGAAACAAAAAATCCGAACCGTTCTCAGAGCGGTTCGGATTTTTTCAGTTTAGGCAAGGCCAGCCCGCATTTTCGGGCGGGACCGGCGCAAAGCTCAGTCGAGCGAGATTGAGTCGGTCGGGCAGGCATCAGCGCAGGCACCGCAGCCGGCGCAGTCGTCGCTGACGACCGCAACGCCGTCTTCAAGGCTCAGTGCGCCGCACGGACAAGCGTCAACACAAGCGCCACAACCAACACAGTTTTCTTTGTTTACGGAAGCTACCATGATGAAACTCCTCTTTCTGTTGTTTTCGGATTTCAGACGCCGAGGGGGCGAAAACATCCGGCCCTCTCATCAAGCAACAGGTTGATTATACGCCTATTATCGGTCCTGTGAAAGAGGTTTTGTATATAATTTTAAAAGTTTAGTCAAACCAAAACCCTTGAAATGCAGGGGTCTCAGAAGCCCGTTTCCCAGATCGGAATATTCAGCTGAGAGTCATAATAAAGGTGGATGACCTGCCAGTTCTTCACCGCCGTTTCATTTTCGGAAGGGGTCGGGCGGTAGAAAATAAAATACCAAACCAGAGGGTAGTTTTGGCACTTATAAAGGTAACGGAGGACGATCAGATCGCGTCCGATCCGTTTCACGCCGATCGGTTCGAACGAAACGTAACTTCCGAACTGCTGTGAAATCCCGTCGATTTTTTCGGCGAGGGTCTTGATCATCTCGTCTTTGGCGCTCCCTTCAAAGGGGCTGTTCTTCAAGAGGGTTTCCAGGCCGCTCTTCGTTCCTTCGGCGGGATTGGAAATCTGCTCGAAAAAGTTCTGTACCGACTCGGCAAGCGGTTCGAGCTCCGAACCGGCCGTAGCGCCGACAGCGGGCGGCTCCTGTGTCTGCGCCGAAAGGGATACGGCGCAGAGCATGAAAACGGAGAGCAGAAGCAGTGCCCGGCAGGAGAGGGACGCGGCGGAAGAATGAAACGTGTGTATCATAAAAACCTCGCTGTTGATGATTCCTTGAGTGGGATGTCAGCTGCGGCTGAAGGGAGATTCAAGCCGCCAAGATTCAATTGTAGCCGAAACCGGGCCGATTGCAAACGGCCGGAGACGTCACCTTTTGAGTGCGGCGGACATGCGTGCCGCCAGGTAGAACGAGCCGGTCACGCAAAGGAGTTCGTCCGCCGGAAGAGACCGCACTCTTTCGGCGAGCCGGAAGAGGTCAGGTTCGGTCTCAATTGTCGGAATCCGTTCCGGAGGGAGGAAGGCCGCGGCTTTTCGGGCACATCGGGCGAGTTCGCCTGCCGAAAGGCTTCGGGGCGTTTCAGGTATTTCGGTCAGAACGACCTCGTTGAACTTCGGCATCAGTTCCCAGAGCATTCCCTCAGCGTCCTTGTCGGCGAGAGCGGCGAAAACGAGCGTCCGGCGCGCGGCGCCGAACCGGTCGATCCCCGCAGCCAGAGAGGCGGCGGAGTCACGGGTATGGGCCCCGTCGATGATCACCGTCGGCCGACGGCGGATGATCTCTCCCCGTGCCGGGAGAAGAGCGCTTGCGACGGAGGCGCACCGGGCGCGCCGGCCGGCCTGGTCGGACCGGCCGGTCAGCAGTTCCACCGCCGAGAGGGCGATCTGTGCGTTCCGCTTCTGTGCCGAACCGATCCGGTCCTCCGCCGCGGCGGCCGCGTCCGGGCCGATCCGGGTCAGTTCGGTCAGAGGGGCGCCGCGGTCGGCGGCGATTCGCCGGATCACCGAGAGCGCCCTGCTCATCGCTTCGCGCGTGACGGTTTTTTCCCGCAGAAATTCGGGGAGGGAAACCAGGGTCGACTCGGGAGGAAGGAGATCGAGACCGATTCCGATTCCCGAGAGAACCGGCACGTTCGGCTTGATGATTCCCCCTTTTTCGGCGGCGATTTCGGCGAGCGAACGGCCGAGCTGAGCCTGATGCTCATAACCGAGTGAGGTTAGTACGGTCAGATCGGGGCTGCAGATATTCGTTGCGTCGTTCTGTCCGCCGAGTCCCGTTTCGAGGAGGATCAGACCGCACTCCTTCCTGTCGAAGAGGAGCAGTGCGGCGGCGACCGAAAGCTCAAAGACCGTCAAAGGGGGCCCGCCCGGCTCGGTTCTTTCGAACGCGGCGAGCCGCTCTTCCAGTTCCAGGAGGGTCTCAGCCAGATCATCGGGGGAGCAGGGAAATCCGTTGAGCGCGAATCGCTCCTCCCAGGCGAAAAGGTGCGGCGAGGTGAAGAGGCCGGTTCGCACTCCTTCGTCCCGAAAGATCTTTTCCAGAAAGAGAGCTACGGTTCCCTTTCCTTTTGTTCCGGCGATATGCACCGTCCTGGCGCGGCGGCGGAGCGGAAGAGAATCGACGAAACGCGAGAGGCGGGACAGATTTTCCCCCATCCGGCCGTAGGGAATCGAACGGAACCGTTCGTAGTTCGTCCGGTTCTCCAAAAAGGCGATCCCCCGTTCGTAGTTCCGCGTCATGAGTTCTTCCTGTGCCGCGCTGAAATCCCGTCAGGTCTTTCCCGCCTTTATAACCGCAAAACCGCTTGATTTCAAGAATAATTTCGCTCTGTTCCTAGACAAAAGGGGGGAAATCGTCCATAATATCGGGGGGAGAAGCTCTCCCGGGCGCGGCGCGTTTTTCTGCGGCGCCGTCCCGCCGAAAGAAGACAGACCAGCTCTCAACGGAGGATTTCATGTCATTGGGAACGAGCATTGCCGCCGAACCGACCAAGACCGGCGATTCGGCTTCATCGCTGCCCGACATTGTTGTCGAAACGAAAAACCTGACCAAAATCTACCGCGACTTCTGGGGTCGTCAGAAGGTCCGCGCCCTGAAGGCACTCGACCTTCAAATCCATCGCGGCGAGGTTTTCGGCCTGCTCGGCCCGAACGGGTCGGGGAAGACAACCACAATGAAACTCCTTCTGGGGCTCCTCTTCCCGACCAGCGGCGAGGTGAACATTCTCGGCCGGCCCGCCGGCGACGTTTCGAAGAACGAGAGGATTGGCTACCTTCCGGAAGAGTCATACCTCTACCGGTTCCTGAATGCCGAAGAGACTCTCGACTTCTACGGCCGCCTCTTTAAGATGTCCGGCCCTGTCCGCCGCCAGCGCGTGTCGCAGCTTATCTCGATGGTCGGGCTTGAATCGGCCAAGAAACGCCAGCTGCGCGAATATTCGAAGGGGATGACGCGGCGAATCGGCCTGGCGCAGGCGCTGATCAATGACCCGGATCTGGTAATCCTTGATGAGCCGACCAGCGGACTTGATCCGATCGGAACGCGGAACATGAAAGACCTCATTCTCCGCCTGAAAGAGGAGGGAAAGACGGTGATCATGTGCAGTCATCTTCTGGCCGACGTCCAGGATGTCTGCGACCGGATCGGAATCCTCTACCAGGGGGAACTGAAAGAACTCGGGAGCGTCGACGACCTTCTCAAAGTGAGCGACGAGACCGAAATCCGCGTCAGCGGACTTTCCGAATCCGCCAAAGAAAAGATCAAGGCCGTGATTGCCGAAGAGAACGCCGAGCTTCTCTTCTGCGGCAGTCCGACCACATCCCTTGAAAAACTCTTCCTCGACATCATCCAGGAAAGCGAGGCGCGCCCCGGCAAACGCGTTCGGGGGGGAGGAAACGCCTGATGGTCATTGAACATCCTGTTCCTCCGTTTTTCGACTGGATCGCGCTGGCGGCTCTCAAATGGGTTTTCGCCATCGGGGTGCTGGTCGTTCTGGCCGCCGCAGTCGGGCTGGTGATGACCCTCGTTCGCCGCGGACCCGGCCGTGTCTTTCCGGTCTTCTGGTCCGAAGTGCGCGGCGGGGTGAGCGATCTGGTTCATATGTCGTGGCGCCGCGTTTTTGCGATCGCCCGGCTGATGATTCAGGAATCGGTCCGCAAAAAGGTCGTTGTGATCGCGGTCATCTTTCTGATTCTCCTGATGTTTGCCGGCTGGTTCATCGACCCGACGAACAACAATCCGGGCGCGCTCTACCTGAACTTTGTCTTAACGACCACCGACTACCTGGTCCTCCTGCTGGTTCTCTTTCTCAGTACGCTGAGTCTGCCGGCCGAGTTCAAGTCGAAGACGATTTTCACCGTCGTGACCAAACCGGTCCGTGCGAGTGAAATCATTCTGGGGCGCATCCTGGGACTGGCCGCCGTCGGTACGGTCATTCTCGCCTTCATGGCGTTTTTGAGTTACTTCTTCGTTTCGATGAGCCTGAATCACACGCACACACTTCTCTGGAAAGAGGATATCGTGCCGGAAGCCGCTGTCGAAAACGCGCCGTCCGACGCCGTGGTCGCCCGCGGGAAGACGCAGGTCTCGAACGGCCACTTCCACGAGGTGGAAGAGTACGCCGACGGCACGATCAGTCTGGCCGAAGAGAACAATCACACCCATTCGGTCCGCAAGGTCGTCGACGGCGAGAACATCCGCTATGTGGTCGGTCCGCAGCGGGGAACGGTCCAGGCAAAAGTTCCGATTTACGGGAAGATCCGGTTTCTCGACTCAAGCGGCTACGAAAAAGAGACGGGGATCAGTGTCGGCGAAGAGTGGGAGTACCGTTCGTATATCGGCGGGGCGACCTCCGAGGCAGTGATCTGGACCTTTGACGATCTTTCCGAAAACCGGCTCCCTGAGGGGCTGCCGGTCGAAATGACGATCAGCGTCTACCGCAGTCACAAAGGGGACATTGAACGGACGATCATGGGGGCGCTCCTGGTCCGGAACCCCGCGACGGGACTGACCGCCGAAATCGGGTCGTTCAATTCCGAAAAGTACCGCACCCTGGCGATTTTCGTTCCGCGCGGGATCAACAAGAGCAAAGTCAAGCCGGCGCCGACACTGGTGAAACACCGCGGCGGAGACGGCGAGCTGCCCAAGCCGTTCAACTACGACCCGGCAAAAGAAAACTACGATCTCTATGCCGACTTCTGCGACAACGGCCGTCTCGAGATCTGGGTGCAGTGCGTCGAAGACGGGCAGTATTTCGGCGCGGCGGAACCGGATCTCTACATCCGTACGCCCGACGCCAATGTCTTTTTCAACTTCTTCAAGGGGTATTTCGGCATTTGGCAGCAGATGCTCATCCTCCTGTCGTTCGGGATCCTTTTCAGCACGTTCCTGAGCGGACCGGTCGCGATGTTTTCGACTTTCGGGGTGATGATCGCCGCCTTCTGCCGGGAGTTGCTGATGAACATCGCCTTCATGCGCGAACTGGGGGGGGGGCCCTTTGAGGCCTGGGAGCGCCTGATCACGCACGAGAACCTGATGAGCGACCTTTCGAACACGTTCGGAACCTATCTGATCAAGTTCTTCGACCTGCTGGCGAGCGGCCTGCTCTGTTTCATCGGAATGGTCATCCCCTCGTTCACCCAGTATGACATTTACACGAACTACGTGGCGAGCGGGTTCAACATCCCATTTAACACACTGGCGGTACACGGGCTGACAACGCTCGCTTATGTGGGGCCGCTTTTTGTGGTTGCCTATCTGATACTCCGCGGCAGGGAGGTGGCGAAATGAATCGGCAGAAACGTTTTTACCGGCGTCTGGTCTGTATCGGGATCGTGATCGCGCTCCTGCTGCTGCTCAACTGGATGGGGCATCCTTCCCGTCTGCAGGGGAAGATCGGCAGTGCCGATACCGAAAAGACCTACGCGCCGGGGGGAAAGCTCGCCCGTCTGCGCGATCAATACGGCCTTTCCGAAACGAAACTCGGCGAAATCGACCCCGCCGGCTCGGCGATGAAACTCGCCACATTCGGAATGCGCGGGGTTGCCGTCGCTCTCCTCTGGAACCGTTCGCTCGAGTGTGAAAAGCGTGCCGACTGGGAATCGGTCCGGACGATCGGCGAGCAGATCACCTCGCTCGAACCTCACTTCATCACGATCTGGGATTTCGTCGGCTGGAAACTCGCGTATAACGCGAGCGCTCAGTACGACGATTACCGCGAACGGTACCGCTGGGTTACCAACGGGTTCGATTTCCTGCAGAACGGTACTGTCTATAACCGCCTTTCGGCAAAACTCCATAAGGCGACCGGCTGGACGATCTCGCAGAAGATCGGCGTCGCCGACGAAAAGAACCAGTACCGGCGCCTGTTCCGGGAAGACCACGACTTTCATCAGCGCCAGAAAGATCTCTTCTGGGACAGCTTCTGGAGCCGCTATCAGCAGGAGTTCACCTACGATGAACGTCCTGACAACTGGCTCTTCGGACGTGTCTTCTACCTGGCGGCCGAACGCCTTTTTGAAGATCCCGCCAATAAGGGGAGCGATCTGGGGAAAGAAACACGGCCGGTTTTCTTCTGCCGAAGCCGGATGAATCTTCTCAGCTACGCCAAATGGATGGAAATCGACGGCTGCGGCGTCACGCGCGACAACACCCCTGTTTTTGACGAGCGTGCCGCCAACGCGTGGATCGCCGCCGAAAAGGCGTGGAACGAGTTTTCGGAAAAACGGATGACCTCGGTCATCGAAGACCGCAACAAGCCGGGCACATTTCGGGTCACCTACCTGAACGAGTACAAAGACTGCCTGAAAGAGCGGGACGAGATCTATCGCCAACTGGAGGAGATGCTCCCCGAAGGGGTTACCGTCGAGTCGATCGTCTGGGACCGGTTCAACAACGAACTGGACGACGATCAGCGCGGAGCGCTTTACGACACGATTCTCAATCCCGGTCCGATGTCCGAGGACCTGCGCGAAGGAGGCGCCAGCCGCGCGATCCGGATCGTGCGCGACTACCTGGACGGAAAATACGGTCCGCAGCCCGGCTGGGAAAACTGGCGCGAAAGGCTCGCCGAATCGGCCCGGAACCTTCTGCCGGAAGAAGACCGCGATGTCTTTGACCGGCCGGAGCTTCTCCGCTCCCAGGATGAGGCTTCCCGCTGTGCGGCCGCTGAAAACAAAGCCGCGATTCTCAAAGCGCGTGCGCGCGATCTTCTGTCGGTTGACGGGAAAAAGATCGCCGAACGGATCGAAGGGGATGCCCGGCTTGAGGCCGAAGATCTCTGTGACCGGCTCGAGGATGTCCGTTATCGCGGAACCTTTTCCGGAATGTATCGCGAGATGCTCGACTGCGTCAAGCACGAACATGACGTCGTGGTTGAACAGCAGCCCGAAGCGCGCCGTGCGCGCGAGCTGCGGGTCCGGGCCCGCGACCGTTTCTATGCCGGACAGCAGGAAGAGGCGAGCGAGGCGTTCCTGGGGAGCATGGCTCAATGGCGCGATCTGATGGAGCGGCCTGAGTTCAGCGATATGCGCCGCATGTCTCAGTACCGGTCGGCCTTTGTCGATGAGATTGAGAAATACACCGTCATTCTCGACCAGCTTGAGCGGATTTTTCCCGCCGACTACCCGTTTGAACCGATTGCCGCCGACGACGAGGAAAATTCGGCCGTGTTGGTCGAAAAGGCGCTTGCGTATATCGAGAGGGAAGCTGAAAAGGGATTGCCGGAGCAGGCAGGGGAGGACCTCCTGCACCTCCTGGGATTCTGGCAGTATTTCTTCTCGCAAACCGAGTACAACCCCCTCTTTCCGACGAACTTCTCGCGGGACGCGTTTGCCCGGACGATGCGTCTCTTTATTGAAAACCGCGTCTCGTCCCCCGAACGGCTGGCAGCGGCGCGTCAGGAGGGGCTGATTGAGGAGAACGCGCTTAAGCCGCAGCTTGAACTCCTGGTCCGCAAGGGGGAACCCGCATACGCCGAGATCACGCAGAACGATGCCGAGCTGAACACCGGCGCCGAAAACGAGCGGGAGCTCCTGGTCCGCAACCGCGACCTCTGGCTTTCCCTCTTTGAGAAATATCCGTTCCTGATATACGACAGGAGCTCCGAGTTCCGTTCCCAGGTTGAGCGGCTTGCCGCGCGCCTGGCCGAACTGCCGGTCGAAGAGGGAGAGGAGGCTCCGGCGTTCCCCCCCGAAGGATGGAATAACTGAATGACGAAAAAAAACGTCGGACGGCAGCTTACCCGCGAAGAGTACCGCCGCGCGCTCCTGATCGAGCGGCGGCGGACGATGCGTACAGTCCGCAACACACTGATCGGAATTGCGGTGATTGCCGCACTCTGGTTTTTCCTCCTGCTGGCGAAGGACCGCGCACTGCGCCAGGCGGAACCCGTCCGGCCCCCGGCGGCCGCGGAAACGGTCTCTGTGCCCGATACACCGAATCATTCGGAAGCCGCTCCGCCCGAAAAATCCGACACGAGGACAGAATGACCGACGAGCCGCTCCTTCTGCGCGCGCTGCGCCTCGAACCGGTCCCGCGTCCGCCGGTCTGGCTGATGCGTCAGGCGGGGCGTTATATGGCCGAGTACCGTGCGGTGCGCGAACGGGTCTCGTTTCTCGAACTCTGCCGCACGCCCGGGCTCTGCGCCCGCGTGATGGCTGATGCGGTCGATCGGCTCGGCGTCGACGCGGCAATCATCTTTTCGGACATTCTTCCGATTCTCGTGCCGCTGGGGTTCGATCTCGACTACCTCCCCGGCGACGGGCCGGTGATCCGCAATCCGTTCCGCGCGAAAGAGGATCTGGCGCGCGTTCCCGAGACGATCGATACCGGCCGGATCTCGTATATCTTTGAGACCGTTGCCGAGACACGCCGCGCCATTCCGAAAGAGAAAGCCGTGATAGGGTTCGCCGGAGCGCCCTTTACACTCGCCTCCTATGCCGTCGAAGGAGGAAGCAGCCGCCTCTTTGCCCGCACAAAAACACTGATGCGGACCGACCCTGAGCTCTGGTCCCGTCTCATGGACCGTCTCGTCGACGCGGTAACGCAGTCTCTTCTGGGACAGGCCGCCGCCGGAGCCGACGCGCTGCAGGTATTCGACAGCTGGGCCGGGGCGCTCACACCCGATGAATACCGGAAATTCGCCGCTCCGTATACCGAAAGGCTTCTCGCCCGTCTGGCCGGCAAGGTGCCGGTAATTTACTTCTGTGCCGGGAATCCCGCCCTCCTTCCCGAAACGGCCCGCCTTTCGGCAGCCTGTCTTGGGATTGACTGGAGGATCCCGATCAGCGAGGCGTGCCGCATCGTCGGTCCGAAGTTCGCCGTTCAGGGGAACCTCGACCCTACGGTTCTTTTGGCTGACAAGCAGACGATCCGCGCCGAAGCCGGCCGGATTCTGGACGCGGTCGGCCGCCGTCCCGGATTCATCTTCAACCTGGGACACGGTGTTCTGAAAGAGACTCCGGTCGAGCATGCCGTCGAGCTGGTCCGCGCTGTCAGGGAATTTGCCGTTTCGTCTTCCTGATCCGCCGCGGGGGAATCTCATAAAAGAAGAGACACTCTGATGAACACGAAACACATCGGCTTGAAGATACTGTTGACCGGAGTGGTCTGTTTTGCGGCGCTCTTCAACCTGAGGACCTCGCCGTTCCGGTATATCGTTCCGGCTGCCCCCTTCACGGAATGTCTCGGGAACCAGCAGACGAACGACACCTACATCTATCTTTATACGGGCGGCCTGATCCCGAAAGGCCTGATGCCGTACCGCGATTTTTTCGACCACAAGGGGCCGCTCCTCTATCTGATTGTGGCACTGGGAATCAGCCTCGGACGGATGGCGGGAGTCTGGCTCGTTGAGAGCCTTTTCCTTTTCGTCTCGGCGTATTTTGCGTATAAAACCGCCCGCCTTCTCGCCGGCCGCGCCGCCTCGGTTCTCGCCGCGTCGCTGGCGGTCTTGTGGTACTCCCTCGGGCAGATGTCCCCCGATACGCTGGCGGTTCCGCTGCTGTTGGCGAGCCTCTCCTCGCTGGTCCGGTTCATTTTAAACGGCTGGACGATCGGACGGGCCGAGACGCTTGGAGTCGGTGTTTCATTCGCCTCCGTCTTTTTCATGAAGATGAACCTAATATCCCTCTGGCTCGTCTTTGTCATACTGGCTGCCGTTTCATCGATTGCCGGGAGACGGTATCTGTTTCTTTTGGACCGGACGCTGTTTTTCCTGCTGGGCGCCGCGCTTGTGACGCTCCCGGTCCTGGCGTGGCTTTGGTTCCGCGGGGGATTCGACGATTTCGTCCGTGTCTATCTGAAGTTCAATCTGACCGACTACGGCGACAGACCCCCGTTCGGGAACAGTCTCCTCTATTTCGTTCCGGCGATCTTTCGGCGGACTCCGCAGGCGTTCCGCTATTGGGCATTCTACTTCTGCTATAACCTGCCGGCGTTTTTGACCTATCTTTTCATGTTCCTGCATGAAAAAGAGAGGCCGCGGAAGATACTCTACGCTTCCCTTGCGGCCGTCCTTCTGCTGAGTGTCCATTTCATCGGCGCGAAAGGATTCCATTTCATCTATTACTGCTACCCGATGACCGCCGACTATCTGGTCTTTTTCGCCGTTGCCTTCGAGTTCATCCTCCGCCTTTTCGCACGGCGGCGCGCGGCGGCGACAGCGCTTTTTTTCCTCATGGCCGTTCCGGTTCTCCGCGCGGCTGTAATTCCGCCGGTCAGCGACTGGCTGACCCGGCAGAGGATCCTCCGCACCGATCCGACTGCCGATCTTTCGCTTCTTGGCCGGCCGGTCCGAACCGACCGTGCCGCGCTGGACCTGGCCCGCTATCTGCGCGAGAACACGTCCCCCGACGCGCGGATCAACGGTGTGGGGTGCGCCGTCTACTGGTACGCCGACCGTGTCTGCACCTGCCCCCATCTTTACGAGGAGGGAGAGAAGGTTCCGTTTCGTGAAAAGCTCCCCCTTTCGCGGTTTCAGCCGATGACCCTTCTGCCGGCCCAGCGGTCCTATAATCTGACATTCTGCGAAGACTCCGCCGGGAATCCGCCGGAATACATCTTCGAACAGCGGCATCGGAACGTCCGTCTGGGGAAAGAACGGTTCGAGCCGGAGAGGGAAGATCGCATAATCAAGACTTCCCCCGAAATTGAGGAACGGCTCGCCGCCGAGTACGACCTCGTTTATCGGAACGAGCAATACGATCTCTACCGGCGGAAGGCACGGTAATGCGGACTGTTCCGGAGAAGGAAAAAGGGACTGGATGAAAACAAGGCATTTCGGAATCGGGCTTTTTTTGACCGGAGTGGTCTGTTTTGCGGCGCTCTTCAACCTGGAGACTTCGCCGTTTCGGTACATCGTTCCGACCGCCCCCTTTACGGATTCCCCCGGCGGCCAGCTGGCGGGGGATTCCTATGTCTACCTTTATACCGGCGGACTGATCACGAAAGGGCTGATGCCGTACCGCGATTTCTTTGACCACAAGGGGCCGCTTCTCTATCTGATTGTAGCGCTGGGAATTACGATCGGGCGTGAGGCGGGACTTTGGCTCATCCAGAGCGTGTTTCTCTTTGCCGCGGCGTATTTCGCGTACAAAACCGCACGCCTGCTGACAGGCCGGGCCGCTGCTGCGGCGGCCGCGGCTCTTGCGGTGACCTGGTATTCTCTCGGCGAGACGGGACCTGATACGCTCACTGTTCCGCTGCTGATGGCGAGTCTCTATTCGCTGGTCCGGTTTGTCCTGAACGGCTGGACGATCGGCCGGGCCGAGACGTTCGGGGTCGGAGCGTCGTTCGCCGCCATCCTCCTGATGAAGATGAACCTGGTTTCCCTCTGGATTGTTTTCACCGGCGCGGTGATCGTCTCGTCGGTCACCGGCAGGAAGTTTCTTTTTCTTTTGGACCGTGCCGCGTTTTTCCTGCTGGGCGCTGCGTTGGTCATTCTGCCTGTCCTGGCGTGGCTTTGGCTGAAAGGGGGATTCGGCGATTTCGTCCGTGTCTATCTGAAGTTCAACCTGACCGACTACGGCGATCCGCCCCCCTTCGGGAACAGTCTCCTCTATTTCATTCCGATGATTTTCCGCCGCACGCTGCAGGCGGCGGTCCACTGGGCGCTTTACTTCTGCTACAACCTGCCGGCGTTCCTGACCTATTTTTTTCTCTTTCTGCATGAAAAGAACAGACCCCGAAAAATTCTCTGCGCTCTCCTGGCGGCGATGGTTCTGCTGAGCGTCTATCTGATCGGCGCGAAGGGATGGCATTTCATCTACTACTGCTATCCGATGACCGCCGACTACCTGATCTTTTTTGCCTTTGCGTTTGAGTTTATCTTCCGCATTGCCGCGCAGCGGCGCACTGTTGCGGCCGTCCTCTTTCTTCTGCTGACAGCTCCGGCGCTGCGCGCATTGGCGATTCCGCCGATCGCCGATTGGGTGAAACGGCATCAGATTCTCCGTGCCGACCCCGCCGCCGATCTTGCGGAGTACGGCCGGCCGATTCGAACCGACCGCGCCGCGCTCGACCTGGCGCGCTATCTGCACGAGAACACTTCCCCCGATGCGCGGATCAACGGTGTGGGGTGCGCGGTCTACTGGTACGCGGACCGCATCTGCGCCTGTCCTCTCCTTTTCGAGCCGGAAGCGAAACTCCCGCACCGCGGGCAGCTTCCTCTTTCACGGTTTCGCCCGCTGTCGTTCCTTCCGGCCCAGCAGTCGAGTCGGCTGACCTTCTACGAAGATGAAAACGGCAACCCTCCGGAATATATCTTCGAGCGGCGTTACCGGAACTTCCGCATCGGAAAAAACGGCGTCGGCGAAAAGAACCGGTCCGGCGGGCTTGAAACGTCGCCTGAAATTGAGGCGCGCCTCGCCTCTGATTACGAATTGATCTACAAGAACAGACAGTATGACCTCTACCGCCTGAAACCGCGCTAGGGAAAAGGCAAGCCCCCTGCCGCCGGACAGGGGGCTTGCGGAAACCATCATGTGAGGAAACTCCCCGCCGGGTTTTCTACGCGACGAACTCTTCGATCCGGTCGAACGCCTCTTTGATGTTTTCCATGCTCGTGGCAAAGGAGGCGCGGAAGTAACCGGGCGCGCCGAACGCGCTCCCCATGACGGTCGCGACCTTCTTCTGTGAGAGGAGTTCCAGACACCACTCGGTATCGGTATTGATCATCTTTCCGGCATATTCGCGGCCGAGATATTCCTTGATATTGACGAACGCATAGAACGCGCCGCCCATCTTGGGACAGGACATCCCCTTGATGTTCGCGATCCGCTGTTCGACGTAATCGCGCCGTTTGGCGAACTCGGCGACCATTTTGGCGACGCATGACTGATCGCCCTGAATCGCGGCCAGCGCGGCATACTGGCTGACGCTGCACGGGTTGCTCGTCTCCTGGCTCTGGAGGGCACCCATCTTTTTGGCGACATTTTCCGGCGCCAGCGCCCAGCCGACACGCCAGCCTGTCATTGCGTAGGTCTTGCTCACCCCGTTGATGACAATGACGCGGTCCTGCAGCCCTTCGCGGACGGTCGGAAAACTGACGAACTTGTTGTCGCCGTAGACGAGGTTCTCATAGATTTCGTCGGCGAGGACGAAGATGTTGTGCTGCAGGACGATATCGGCCAGCTGGCCCAGCTCTTCGCCGGAATAGATGTTCCCCGTCGGATTCGACGGCGTGCAGAGAAGAAACATGCGGGTTTTCGGGGTGATGGCGGCTTTGAACTCTTCGGGGGTGATTTTGAAGTTGTTCGCCTCTTTCGTTTCGACGATCACCGGGACCGCGCCGGAGAGTTTCACCAGTTCGGCGTAACTGACCCAGTAGGGGGCGGGAATGATCACTTCGTCGCCGGGATTGAGCGTGCAGAAAAGGGCGTTGTGGATTGCGTGTTTTGCCCCGTTCGAGACGACGCACGAGGTGAACGGATATTCCAGACCGTGGGTCTTTTTATAGTTCGCGACGACCGCCTTCTTCAGCTCGGGAATCCCGCTGGCGACTGTATAACGTGTGTGACCGGCGCGCATCGCATCGATCGCCGCCTGGCAGATATGCTCGGGCGTGTTGAAGTCCGGCTCGCCGACGCTCAGGTTGTAGACGGTTTCGCCCTGGGCTTTGAGCTCTTTGGCGCGGGCCGACATGGCCAGCGTGGCCGAGGGTTCCATTTGTTGAACGATCTTCGAAAGTTCAATGGCCATTTGTTAATACTCCTCAAAATCTATAGCTTGAAAGAATCGTATAAATGACAACGCCCCCTGAAATTACCGGAATCGGGTCAATTTCAAGGGGCGTTTCGCATCGTTTTGGCTCGTGTCGGTTTAGCTGTTCAGGATCGGGGCAAGGTCTTCCTGCGGGGTGGAAATGAGCCGAAGTCCGAACTTTTCGGCGAGGAACCCGAGGACTTCCGGGGTCAGGAATGCCGGAGCCGTCGGCCCGATATGGATATCCCTCACGTTCAGATGGAGAAGGGAGAGTAGAACCGCGACCGCTTTCTGTTCGTACCAGCTGAGGAAAAACGAAATCGGCAGACTATTGATCTCTTTTCCCGTCTCATCCGAAAGGTATTTCGCGATCCGGATCAGGGACCACGCGTCGTTACACTGTCCCGCGTCCCAGAGGCGCGGCGAGGCGTTGGCCAGCGGCTGGAACTTGATCGAGTTGAATCGGTACTTCCCGCAGCCGCAGGTCAGAATGACGCAGTCGCCGGGAATCGCCTCGGCCAGTTCGGTGAAATAGCTCCGGGTTTCCTGCGCGCCGTCACACCCCGCGATGACGAAGAAGCGGCGCAGCTCGCCGCGCGACATGGCGCGTTTGATCTGATCCCCCATCTGGATAACTGCGTCGGCGCCGTAGCCGACCGTCACACGCTCTTTTTCGGCGGGAGAACCGAAGAAGCCGGACGAGTCGAGCGCCGCCTGAATCAGAGGACGGAAGTCTTTTTTCCCGTCAGCGGCTTCTGCGATATGTTTTATGCCGGGCCACGCCACCGGACCGGTGGTGAAGATGTAGTCGGCGTAACTTTCGCACGGCTTCTGAATGCAGTTCGAGGTCATCAGGATCGCTCCGGGAAACGCGTCGAACTCTTCGCGCTGATTCTGCCAGGCGGTTCCGAAATGTCCGGCCAGGTGGCGATATTCTTTCAGGCCTGGATAGGCGTGAGCCGGGAGCATTTC
>JAEEGL013674634.1_pt1 | contig 36275 bp, 60 predicted proteins | sample 9134231 | NCBI WGS metagenome assembly JAEEGL01 (sample SAMN16246548, study PRJNA631951) | gut metagenome | biome: gut microbiome; feature: rumen; material: fiber-attached | host: Bos | place: Iran: Karaj | collected 2018-10
AAAGATAATATATGGCCCTCGGTCAGACAGTGTGCAAGCACTGCTCAGGACTATGTAAATGACATCACAGAGCTTTTAGAGGAGGAATAACCATGGAGAGCAAGATGATACATACCATCACTACACTGAAACTGCTTGCGAGAGATCGCAGGCTCAAAGAAGAGCAGGTCGAGGCGACTGTGGCTGCCATTGCATGTATTCGTGAACTTGAGACCGAGATGGATCTCAAAAACAACCTCATCGAGAGTCTTGGCAAAATGTATATCCTTAACGCAAAGACCGAGTATGGCGAGGGTTGGAATTCTGCTATAAGAGGCATCCTCGACCTGCTTGACCCGGACAAAGAGCGGTACAAGAGGGGGGTGAGTGCATGACAAATCAAGAGGCGATTAAGATTATCGAAAATAGATTTGACATCATGGACTATGGCGAATCTGAGGAACTCGGCGAGGCTCTTGATATGGCAATCAAAGCACTCGAGCAACAGAAGGTCGGGCATCAGATTTCCGTCATAGATACATGGAGAGGCGATGTCATAACCGTTGACGGCTACAAATGCAGTATTTGCGGCAACTTTGATGACATAAAAACAAAATACTGCCATGAGTGCGGTGCTAAGTTTGAGGAGGGCGACACATGAGGGCGACATGGATACCTGTGAGCGAGAGAGACCCGGCTTTTTGGCAAAGCGTATATGCTACCTGCAAGAGTTTGGTCGATGACCGAGAGAACTGGGTGATTGAGGGGGTATATACCCCGATGGGGCAATGGGATCTCTCACCGATGCTCAGAGACGGCAGAGCAGTTGTGGTGGCTTGGATGCCCAAGGTGCACCCTTTACCATACAAGGAGACCGATGATGACAAGAGAAAAAGAGTATCAGAAACGCAAGCAACAAAGGCTTGAGAGAAAAGCACAGGGGGTCTGCACAAGGTGTGGCTGCCCCCTTGACAGTACACTGTATGTGCAGTGTAAGAGATGCCGAGACAAGTTTCGGCTTGTGTACTACCCGATGAGTACACTCGCAGGCAAACGGAGAGCGAGTTGTGACCGGGGCAGAAACGGCGATTGTTGGCAGTGTGGGCAGTTGTTGCCCCAAGGCTATACCAAGAAGATATGCCCTCAGTGCATCGAGAAAAGACTACATGGAAGAGAGGTGAAACGACTTGAAAATCTACATCAGCGGCCCGATAACAAACAATCCGAGGTATCGTGAGCAGTTTGCCGAGGCGGCAGTCAAGATCAAAGAGCTTGGGCATGAGCCTATAAACCCTGTCAACCTGCAATGTGTGCTCGACCCACTCACAACCTCTTGGGATGAGTACATGACTGTGTGCATACCTCTGCTGAGCATCTGTCAGGGCATATATATGCTCGAGGGTTGGCAGAATAGCAAGGGTGCGGTACAAGAGTTTTGGCAGGCATGGTCAAGGGATTTGAGAATTTTCAGACGGCTTGAGGAGGTATCGATATGCGGCACTTCGGCGATATAACCAAGATCAAGGGGGCAGATGTGCCCCCAGTCGAGATCATCACAGGTGGCTCGCCCTGTCAGGATTTAAGTGTCGCAGGCAAGAGGGCAGGTCTCGCAGGTGAGCGGTCGGGGCTCTTTATGGAGCAGATCAGAATTATAAAGGAGATGAGAGAAAATGACAGAGCAAATGGAAGGTCAGGTATCGCTATTCGACCTAGATACATGGTGTGGGAAAACGTCCCCGGGGCATTCTCAAGCAACGGCGGCGAGGACTTCAGAGCAGTGCTCGAGGAGACCGCAAGGGTCGCAGACAGTAGTGCCTCAATTCCTCGACTGCCGAGCGGCGAGGGTTGGTCTAATAGTGGGGCCATTGTGGGAGACGGATGGTCTATCGCTTGGCGAGTACATGACGCTCAGTTTTGGGGAGTGCCCCAAAGACGAAAGAGAATCTCGCTTGTCGCAGATTTTGCAGGATCAAGTGCCCTCGAGATATTATTTGAGCGAGAAGGCATGTCAGGGGATACTCAATCGGGCACAGAGAAGGGGCAAGGTACTGCCCGAGATGCTAAAGACGGCTCTCGAGAGACAGGCAAAGAAGAGCCTGTGACCTATCGGGGTGACAGTATCACACATCCGACAAACAAATCAAACCCTCACCCCGGCGACCCTTGTCATACCCTCACCGATGATGACAGAAATTATGTGGTCGCTCTCGAGGGCAACGGCATGCGAGCATCCCACCATGGGGCCGGTTATTCAGAGGACGGCAAGATGTACACCCTCAATGCAGTCGAGCAACATGTGGTCTATGACGGCAGAGGCAAAGGCAATGGCAAGGTATCACCTTCGCTTGTCGGCGATCATCAGAGGCGAATCACTGATTTTACTGCTCTTGCAGTCGAGGTCTTTGGGCAGTCGAGCTTTGGCGATTTTTCCACAGATTTCTCCCCTCTTCGGGCTCAGGGCGGCGACTATGGCGGCGGCAGTGAAAACCTTGTTGTAGAGCCTGTCAGCATAGGTAATGGGCAAGTACATGATGCAATGTCACCCAGTGTCGGGGTATCAAAGACATTGAATTGCTTAGATGACCCTCAAAAGATTGTGGAGTTTATCGATACCACTCATGCAGATGATGTTGCTAGAGTTGACACTGTTGCATCCCCTGTGCAGGCTCGAGATTTTAAGGGTGGAAAACATGTAAATGTCGGCTCTGTTGTACGCAGACTCACACCCACTGAGTGCGAGAGACTGCAGGGGTATCCCAGTATAAGAGAAGTGAGGTTTACAGAGATGACAAAGGATGAGTATATCGCCTACAATATCAATGAGGGGCATATCATTGTCGATACCGAGCAGGGCATTGTGTATGGTACAAGAGGGCCGGGCGGTGTAGCACTAAAAGAGCCTGTCGAACTGAAAGGCACTGATGTCAATGGTTATAAGGTTGTGAGCATCAGAAACGGCAAGACAAAAATGCAATGCAGAGCACATCGAGTCGTGTGGATCGCAAAGCATGGTATTATACCCGAGGGGTATGTCATTGACCATATCAACAATGACAAGCAAGACAATCGGCTCTGCAATTTGCAGTTGCTGACCCCCGGCGAAAACTCGACAAAGGCTCGAGAAGATGGTCTGTACAAGGTGCATGATGATGCAGGGCAAGCAAAAATATCTGATGAGGTGCACGATTTGATACAGTATGTATATGGCAATACTGATTTGACTCTCAGACAATTATCTGAGGTCTTTGGTATCAGTAAAAGCCGGGTGCATCAGATCGTACATGAGCAGAATTGGACAGACATCGGTGAGTGGGTCGATACTCAGGGCAAGAAGCATAAGGCTGCCGATGCACCGAGGTACAAAGCCCTTGGCAATTCAATCGCTCTCCCCTTTTGGCAGTGGATGGCTGAGCGGATGGTCAAAGCTCTCGGGGTAGAGCACCCAACCATGGCAAGCCTGTTTGATGGCATATCAGGCTTTTGTCTTGTCTTTGCAAGATCAGGCTGCCTGCCTGTGTGGGCAAGTGAAATCGAGGAATTTCCAATAGCAGTCGCCAAAAGGCACTTTGGCGATGATGATACAGGAGAGGTGGGTGACTATGAAAAGTATTTGTGAGGAGGTGAGTAGTAATGACCGATATAAAATGCAGACACTTTGATTGTCTTTGGAATGCAGTTGTTGCCGGGCATGGTGTTTGCAAAAAAGATGAAATCGAGATCAATGACTTGTATGAGTGCGACTCTCGTGAGTACATTGATGATGATGAGGAAGAAGGTGATGATGCATGACAAAATTGAAACCCTGCCCCTTTTGTGGCGGCAAAGCGATCCTGTTAGATGCAAGTTATCCATACTGGGTTGTGTGCGATGACTGTGGTGCAAGAGTCAGAGGTCATCGAGGTGTCGGTGATGAGGGCATCAAGGCAAGTATCGAGGCATGGAATAAGCGATCAAAGAAACGGAGGCGAGAGGCATGAAATTGATTATCGAGATACCCGAGGGAATGCTTGATGAATTAAACACTTGCAAATTCCCTATACAAGATGCATACAGGCTTTGCGATATTATCGAAAACGGCACACCACTGCCGAAAAATCATGGCAGACTGATCGATGCAGATGCTATCCTGCTAAATGATACATGGACGATTGAAAAATACGATAAACAGTTGATTACAGTTGTTTATGCCGAAGACATCGATGCGGCACCAACCATCATTGAGGCAGATAAGGAGACAGAGCATGGCAAAGAAATACAGTAAAGAGTTTTTAGCATTGGGAGCAGGCATCCGAGCGGTCATCGACCTCGGTGCAAGTGCCTATTTGGTAGAAGGCGAGGTCATCGAGAGAAATGAGGTGCTCGAGGTATTGACCGAGATGGCAGAGAAGGAGACAAAGCATGCTGACAAATGATCGAGAAAAGAGCATCTGTGCCCGGTATAGTGCCCGAGATGCTGAGGGGTTTGTGCATTGCAAAGAGTGCCCTCTTGTGAAAGATCAGATCGTTTACGGTGTCGGGCTTTGCAAGGCGGTCGCACATTATGACAGGCACTCGAGAGAATGGGTGCTAGATGAGGAGGTGTAAGCATGGCTGACTGTGCCAAATGTAGACATGAGCATGTGTGCCTTATACATGAGCCTTGCGGCTACTTTGAGAGTATTGCCATCTCTTACAAAGACTGTGCCAATGCGATGCTCAAAATGTGGATTGATAATGTGGTAACTGATGGTGAGTACAATCGTATCATGGACAGACTCAATAAACAAGCAAAAGAGGAGACAGACAGACTATGAAAAAGAAAAAGTACATGAAACACCTTGATGAGCATCTCGAGAAGATTGCAGATCACCTCGCAGATATGGCGGTCGCTGACTCAAAGCTCGAGTTTGACTCGGCATCGGTCGCTCTCCTCGAGGCTCTCAATCAGTATGCAGACTTTATCGAGAAGCACTCGCCGCATATGCAAAAATTCTAATCTGTATTGACAAGACCCTCTTTTTGCACTATAATCAAAGGCAAAAGGAGGGTCTTTTTGCATGGAAATCGAGATGCGGTCAATAAGGGAAATTAAACCCTATAACAAAAACGCAAAAAAACACCCCAAAGAGCAAGTGGCTCGTATTGACAGAAATATAATTATCAGAGGTGGTAATTATGGAACAGAAATGGATTTGCAATAAATGCGGTTATGAAACAACAGAAAAGCCTGAGCATAAAAACATGACTTGCGTTTCTTGTGGCAAGGGCAGATTTCAGGGGTGGAATAAATGTAAATGTGGGAAATGGTTTCATCCTGAAATATTAGCCCAATATTATTGCTCAAAAGCATGTGGATATAATTACAGGAAAACAGGCGGTAAAAAGGGCAAGCATTATCCCCATACGCAAAGGGCAAGGGTTGGCATTTGCCCTGTATGCGGTAAAGAATATCGGGCAACTGGGGACTTTAAGGATAGACGGCAGATATATTGCAGTCATGATTGTTATATGCGGTCAAGGCTTGAAACAACACCTGAAAAAATCATGCGACAATTTCTTGATAAAGTCGGTGTAGAGTACAAGCAAGAATATAAAATCGGGAAATATTGGGCAGACTTCTATTTGCCGAAATATAATGCAGTCATTGAGGTTGATGGAGATTATTGGCATTCTTTACCAAATATTAAAGAAAAAGATACAAGAAAAGACAAATATTTGAAGTCAAAAGGAATAAATGTGATGCATATAAAAGAATGCGAATTAAAGACAAGTGATGTTATAATCTCTCGGTGGGAAAACCTCACCGGGCTACATGCAACAAAGGAGGAGTGACTATGCCTAGAACGTATAAGCCGACAGGCAACCCGACAGGGCGACCAAAAACAGACATAAACAAAGTCGAGTTTGAGAAACTCTGTGCAATACAGTGCACCCTCGAGGAGATTGCAGGATGGTTTGGGTGCTCTCATGATACTATCGAGAGATGGTGTCATAAAGAGTACGGCGACCGTTTTGCGAATGTTTATGCACAAAAGAGGGCAATCGGTAAAACTTCGATCAGACGGCGACAGTTTCAGGTCGCTGAAAAGGGCAATACATCGATGCTGATTTGGCTCGGCAAACAGTACCTCGGACAGTCGGAAAAACAAGAGGTGGCGGTCTCTCGCAGTGATGATGAGACAGTCAAAGAGATGGAGCAGTATTTTAACGGTCGCAAGGGTGATGACAATGGCAGTGACCAAAGAACAGATACTTGAACTGTTGTGGGAGCACCCTGTCGAGATAGGGCACTGGGTAGGTTTTAAAGACCTGACCGACCTGCACAACAAGTGGCTCAAGGGGTTTCTCTTTTCCACAGAGGATCAGACACTTCAGGGGCACAGAGGCTCTTACAAGACCACTGTGCTATCCCTGTTTTTTGCGATTCATTCAGTTATCATGCCCAATGAGACACTGCTCTATTTTCGTAAGACCGGCCCCGATGTCGAGGAGATCGCAAGGCAAACAGTCAAGATCCTCGACTCGGGGTGTATGCGAGAAATAGTGCATATACTCTATGGCAAAGACCTCAGACTGCTCAAGGTGACCTCAAATGAGATACAGACCAACCTCAGCACTACTATCCGGGGTGCATCGCAGATCGCAGGTCTCGGTATCGGCACATCGATCACAGGTAAACATGCCGACATCATCTGCACCGATGATATAGTCAATATCAATGACCGAGTGTCGGTGGCTGAGCGTGAGCGAACCAAAAGAGCATACATGGAGATGCAAAACATCAAGAACCGAGGCGGTCGGTTTATCAACACAGGCACTCCATGGCACAAGGATGATGCATTTACCCTGATGCCCAACCCGGTGCAGTATCCTTGGGACAAAACAGGTCTCATCACTAAGGAGCAGGCAGACAAGATCAAGGCACACATGACAAACTCTCTGTTTGCCGCCAACTATGAACTGAGGCACATTGCCGAGGATGATGTCATCTTTGCCAACCCTCAGACCGGGGCGAGCATCGATCTTGCCAAGCAGGGCATTGCTCATGTCGATGCGGCATTCTATGGTGAGGACTATACCGCACTGACCATCTGTGCGATCCATGACGGCAAGTTCTATGTCTTTGGCAAGTGTTGGCGAAAACATATCGATGATGTCATGGACGATATAATGGGGTGGTACACCAAACTGGGTGCAGGCAGACTGTGGTGCGAGCTTAATGCCGACAAGGGGTATGTGGCAAAGCAGTTCAAGACCCGGGGTGCAAGGGTGGCGACCTACAATGAGACCCAAAACAAGTACATCAAGATAGTCAGTCACTTGAAATTCGAGTGGCAGGATGTTATATTTGTGTCAGGCACAGACCCCAAGTATATCGAGCAGGTCTGTGAGTACAACGAAAATGCCGAGCATGATGACTGCCCCGACTCGCTTGCGAGTCTGATACGGATCATGGCTCGAAAAAAGATACCTATTGACCCAAGAGAGATGTTGCTTTTTTAAGGAGGAGAAGAGATGCTTACTTTTCAGGATTTGCAGGCAGTCGGCGACAGAGAGAGTGACCGACTCAGTTTTGTGCGAAAGGTCATCAACGACCACAAGTCAAGCGATGCCTACAAGATGGCTGCCATAGCCAAGGACTACTGCATGCACCAAAACTGCACCATTTTGCAGTACCGCAAACTACTGTACACCATGAGCGGTGAGACAGTACCCGACAATTACTCGGCGAATTACAAGATCACAAGTGGTTTCTTTGAGCGGTTTGTCACTCAGGAAAATCAGTTTTTACTCGGCAACGGTGTCAGTTGGACAGATCCCGAGACCAAAGACAAACTAGGTACAAAGAGATACCCTTTTGACACCCAGTTGCAAGAACTCGGCAAGGAGGCTCTTGTGGGTGGTGTTGCTTTCGGTTTTTGGAATCTCGACCACCTCGAGACATTTTCTCTGATTGAGTTTGCACCCCTGTATGATGAGGAGAATGGTGCACTCTCTGCCGGGGTACGCTTTTGGCAGGTGGCAGATAACAAGCCATTGAGGGCAACCCTGTATGAGCCTGATGGGTATACCGAGTATATATGGGACGATTCCAATGTAAATGGTCGCATACTGAGAGACAAGACCACATACAAGGTGATGGTGGCGACCTCTGAGGCAGACGGCACTCAGATATATGATGGGTCGAACTACCCGACCTTCCCGATTGTGCCTCTATATGGCAACCCCTATAAACAGTCTGAGTTGGTCGGCTTGCGTGAGCAGATCGATGCATATGACCTTATAAAGAGCGGTTTTGCAAATGATGTCGATGATGCAAGTCAGATATATTGGATCTTGCAGAATGCCGGGGGCATGGATGAGGTCGATCTCTCAAGATTTATCAATCAGATCAAGAGAGTACATGCGGCAGTGGTCGAGGACGGCGGTGCACATGCCGAGGCTCATACCATGGATGTACCCTATGCGAGCAGAGAGACATTGCTGAGCAGGCTCGAGCGAGACATGTACAAAGACTTCATGGCATTTAATCCTGAGGTCATTGCGAGCGGTGCAGTTACTGCCACACAGATCAAAGCGGCATATGAGCCGATAAACAACAAGGCAGATCAGTATGAGTATTGTGTGCTTCGGTTTATACAGGGCATTCTCGAGCTTGCAGGTGTTGATGATACCCCGACCTTTACCCGGTCGATGATCGTCAACACAAGCGAGGAGATCGAGGTGGTACTGCAGGCGGCAACTGCACTCAATGCCGATTATGTGACCAAGAAGATACTGACTCTGCTCGGTGACTCTGACAAGGCTGATGAGATGATACAAAACATGAGTGCCGATGAGATGGACAGATTCCCGACTGAGCAAGAAGAGGTGTGATAGATGGACTATGGGCATAAAGAGAGCGACAAGATGTTAAAAGACCTTGAGAAACGGTTGCAGTCAGAGTATGCCCAAGCCGAGCGAGAGTTGGCTGAGAAAATCGCCCAGTATTTCAAGGCATATGAGCGAAAGAACGCAGTCAAACTGATGCAACTCAATGCAGGGCAGATCACCCCGAAAGAGTATTTCAGATGGAAACAGGGGCAGTTGCTTATTGGTCAAAGGTGGCAAGAGATGCAAACGACCATAGCAACCGACCTTCACAATGTCAACAAGATTGCAGGGGCCATGATTTCAGATCATGCCAAAGACGTGTATGCCCTCAACCATAATTATGGCACATTTGAGGTAGAGAAAGGGTCGATGGTTGATACATCATACACGCTTTACAACCGAGATTCAGTCGAGAGGCTGATGAGAGACAACCCTGACATCCTGCCGCCACCGGGAAAAAGGGTGTCTCAGCGTATTGCAGAGGGCAAAGATGTCTTGTGGAATAAGCAACAAGTGCAGTCTGTGATGGCACAGAGCATCCTGCAGGGTGAAAGTATACCCAAGATCGCCAAGAGGCTCGAGGGTGCAGTCGGCAAGAGTTATACTGAGGACATCATCAAGAATGCCGACAAAAAGACTGCCAAGCAGATCGCCAAAGAGTTGGCTCGCAAAAATAAGGTGGCTGCCATCAGGAACGCTCGCACAATGACCACAGGTGCAGAGAATGCAGGCAGGGTCGATGCCTACAAGCGAGGGCAGGAGATGGGGGTCAAGTCAAAGCAGATGTGGGTGGCGACCCTTGACTCTCGCACACGTCATGAGCATCGGATGCTCGATGGTCAGACCCGAGAGGTCGGCGAGCCATTTGAGATCGATGGCAAGAAACTGAGATTCCCGGGCGACCCGACTGCCCCTCCCTACTTGGTGTATAACTGCAGGTGTGGTGTCATTGCAGTAGTCAAAGGCTCAAAGCTCGACAAAGAGGGCATTGAGGGTCTTGCAAGGCGAGATGAGAAACTGGGTGACATGACCTATGATGAGTGGAAAAATGCCAAAGCAACACCGGCCCCGAGTGCTGATAAGCCTGAGAGCGAGCCTAAGCCTGACAAGGGTACAAATACACCACCTACCCCCGAAAAGGCTAAAAATGAGCCTCTGAGCAAGCCTGAGAGCAAGCCTGTGCCTGTCGCCCCGGCTGAGCCTGAGAAGCCAAAGCAGGCAGAGCCTGAAAAGGTCGCCGAGATCAAGCCCACAAAGCCTGAAATCTCATTCACCCCTGCAAAGACCATCGAAGAGGCTGAGGAGTATGCTCGACAGAATTTTGTCGTGAAAAAGACATGGTCGGGCAATGGCAATGTATCATATCATGGTATGTCGCTCGGCAATGCCAACTCTATCAATGAGGAATTCACAAGACTTTTTGCAGAGACCAACATGCCCAAGTTAAACAATATCGGCATGATGAACTTTAGAGAGAAAATATGGAAAGATGGCAAAGATGCCCCGATGGCACACAGGGCGATGCAAAATGGCGAGATATATTTCAACCCTAAGATCCTGAAAGATGAGAAAACGCTTGCGGCATACCTCAAAAAGGGCGAAGAGTCTTTTGAGTTTTGCAAAAACAACATGGACAAATTCTCGGGCAGAACCCTCGAGATGGTCAAGCAATACATGCAGGCAGGCAGACAGACAGTCGCTGAGGCGGCTGAAAATCAACTGCATGCCATGCTCGATCATGAATTCGGTCATCATGTCGACCACAGTGTGTTTTTATTTAACAAAGAGTACAATCAAATTGCAAGAGATGGTATAAACAAATACGGTCTCAATCTGTCAGGGTATGCAGTGCAAACCAAGGGCGAGTATCTCGCTGAGAGCTTTTGTGCATATATGAACGGCATTGACGGTGTCGACCCCAGTCTCATAAAAATCTTTGAGGAGGCGGTGATGAAAAAATGAGCAAAGAGGCAGAAGTGATTATTGATGACTTTTTCAAGTTTATGCGAGACCTAGAGAAAAAGACCAAGCGTGAGATGGCAAAAGAGGTGACCACAGATGGCAAAAGGCATAAAGGTACAAGTGACCGATAACTCAGATCAGGTCAAGGCGGCGAAAAATGCGGCTCTTGCGGCTGCCCTCGAGGCGATCGCTGAGGCGGCTGAGGGGTATGCAGTTGTGTTGTGCCCGGTCGATACAAGCCGACTGAAAAACAGTATCTCACATGGCATCAATGAGGAGCAGGAGATGGCATTTATCGGCACAAATGTCGAATATGCCCCCTATGTCGAGTTTGGTACAGTCAAAATGAAGGCTCAGCCATACCTCAAGCCTGCTATCAAGGATCATGTAGATGAGTACAAAGACATTGCACTCGAGTACCTGAAAAAGGGGGGTTGATCCCCTTTTTTGATGCCCACAAGGTGCTCTGCCTTATTTGTCAGATTTTATACCTTGTATTCTGACAGTAGACCCTTTTTGTATTTTTCTATATTTTCTTTACCTTTTCTTACTTTTTTTTACCTAAAAAGTGTAGATAAAATATACATTTCGGAAAAGTTCTCTAGAAAAAAAACGCTCTATAGGGACTTTCCGAAAATGTAGGTTTTATCTACACTTTTACCCTTTATCTACACTTTTCCCTAAAAAGTGTATAGAATTATCTGAAAAAAGAGAATATATATAAATCTGTATTGACAGTGTGGAAAAAAGGCAAAAAGGGGATTGACAAGGCTTTCAGGTGGTGCTACAATGACCCCAAAGGATTTGGTGCGAGGTACTGCACCCAAAGAAACGGAGGAATTCTTTATGGCACTGACACGCAAATTTCTGACTGCACTCGGTATCGAGGCAGACAAGGCAGATGAGATCATCTCAGCACACACAGAGTCTGTGGAGGCTCTCAAGGCACAGAGAGACGAATACAAGACCAAGTATGAGGAGATCAAAGATGATGCAGGCAAGGCATCGGATCTGCAAAAGCAACTTGATGACCTGAAAAAGGACAGTTACAAGGTCAAGTATGAGGCGATCAAGGATGAGTATGCCAAGTATAAGGCAGACCAAGAGGCAACTGCCACAAAGGCAGCCAAAGAGAATGCTTACAAGGCACTGCTCAAAGACCTCGGCATCTCCGAGAAAAGACTTGATGCGATCCTCAAGGTCACAGACCTGTCAAAGATCGCTCTTGAGAGTGACGGCAGTATCAAAGATGCCGACAAACTCAAGACCGATGCAAAGACCGAGTGGGAGGACTTTATCGTCACCAAAGAGACAAAAGGTGCGAGCACTGCCACACCCCCTCAGAATACCGGGGGCAAGATGAGCAAGGATGAGATCCTTAACATCAAAGACACTTCACAAAGACAAAGAGCGATTGCCGAAAACAAAGACTTATTCGGCATCTAAAGGAGGACTATTATGGCGGCTAAAGAAGGCTTGACTATGACAACCGACATCACCATTAAGGCGAGAGAGGTTGATTTTGTTACACGTTTTGGCAAGAACTGGGATACCCTGAAAGAGATCTTCGGTATCATGAACCCGATTAAAAAAGCACCGGGCACAAAGCTCACTGCATACACTGCAAGTGTAACGCTTGAGAACAGTGTGGCTGAGGGCGAGGAGATCCCTTACTCTCAGGCTACTGTGACCCCGGTTGCGTTTGATGATCTGACCATCGAGAAGTATGCAAAGGCAGTCAGCATTGAGGCGGTTGCTCAGTATGGTGCAACGGCGGCAGTGCAGAAAACCGATGAGGCATTCCTCAATGAGTTACAGAACAAGGTTGTAAATGCATTTTTCACCTTCCTGCAGACAGGTCAGTTGACCGATACCGAGAGCACATTTCAGATGGCAGTTGCCATGGCTATCGGCAAGGTAAAGGACAAGTTCGACAGTATCGACAGAGATGCATCTAAGGTTGTTGTGTTTGTCAACACCCTCGATGCTTACAGATACCTCGGGGCGGCATCGATCAGTGTACAGACCGCAAACGGTCTGACATACATCAAGAATTTCCTTGGTGCAGATGTCATGATCCTGTCCTCGAGAATCCCGACAAATAAGGTCATCGCAACCCCTGCAGATAACATTGACCTGTACTATGTTGACCCGGGCGATGCAGACTTCAAGACACTGGGTCTTGATTACACTGTACAGGGCGAGACCAACCTCATCGGTTTCCATGCAAATGGCAACTATGGCACGGCAGTCGGCGAGAGCTTTGCTCTGATGGGCATGACCCTGTGGGCAGAATTCCTTGATGGTATTGCGGTTGTAACGGTATCCGCAAACCCCTGACTAGTCCTGTAGTAGCGTCCGATACTGCAGGGCAGACATTCCCTTGGACAGAATTGACACCTGCTGATTTTCAGGCAGATGTGACAGTTACAGGTAAGAACATCACAGGTAAATTGACCTTTATCGATGGCGGTCTGTCGCCGAGCGGCCCTCTTGCAGGTGATGGCTATTTCTTAGCCCTCAAACTCTCGAGCATTGATGCGGCGGCAACCTCAGTCAAGGTAGGTCTGACACCCAGTGCAGGCACAGGTCTTGTAGAGTTGATTACTGACCCTGACAAGGATGTGGTCATGAAGATCAGCAACAAGGCAACTCAGAAATTCACAGTTGTGACATCGAATGCCACCACAGAGACTGTGGACTATTATGATCTGTCAGGCTTGACTCTGCTTGCACCTGCTGACACAGAAGGAGTCTGAGTATGGCATACAAGGCACTTGTAAGATTTACCGACTTGCAAGATGACAATTTCAAGTATGAGCCCGGGGATGTATATCCTCGGGCAGGCTTGAAGGTTTCTGCTGAGAGACTCAAAGAGTTATCAAGCAAAAACAACAAGAGGGGCATCCCGGTTATCAAAAGATTGACCAAAAAGGAGGCAGAGGCTGAGGCATGAAACTATATGACCTTTGTGCAGAGTTGAAAAACTTTTTTGACCATGAGCGGCGGTTTGGCAATTTTACCATTGCAAGCGGCTCAATCGATCTGAGTGACTTTGTGCAGGCAGGTCAGTATTTCAGAATAGTCGGCTCTGTTTTCAATGATGGGGTGTACCAATACCCTGCCGAGGGTCTCACTGATGAGACTTTCCATGGTGCAGTATGGGCCATGGCAGTACCAAAAGACATCATCGATCTACTGGGCGACATCAATGCTTGGGAGACCAAGTATGGTGAGGCAGTGACATCACCATATGTCTCTGAGTCTTTCGGTGGGTACTCTTACTCAAAAGCATCTTCTGCAAGCAGTGGTGAAAAAGTCACCGATTGGCGAGGCATCTTTGCAAATCGGCTCAATAAATGGAGGAAGATATGAGGCTCATTGATGAGTACATGGTGACATGCACTTTCCTGAATAAGCAGGTCTTGCCTGATGGCTATGGCGGTACAAAGACCACCTACACCGAGGGTGCGACCTTCGAGGCGGCGATTTATATGCCACAGAGCATTGAGACTAAGGTCGCCGAGAAACAGGGTGTCAAGGGCTTGTATCAGGTTGTGGTCGATAAGTCGCTAAGGCTTGAGTACCACGATGTGTTTCGGCGATCTGATGGCACAATCTTTCGGGTCACAAGCAAAGATGAGCAGGCGACCCCCGGCTCATCAAGTCTCAATATGAGGGTGCTATCTGCCGAGGAATGGGAGTTGCCAAATGGATGAGATCAGAGCATTGACATCATTTTGGAATAGTTTTGGCATGCCTGCCTATGACTCGAGCAGTGTGCCCGACTCGGCTGCCTTTCCTTACATCACCTTTGATGTAGAGCGAGACTTTTTCGGGCAAGAGGTGATGCTGACTGCATCGGTGTGGTACAAGTCGACCTCTTGGGAGGGCATCGAGCAAACGGTCGAGGCGATCTCGCAGAAGATCGGCAGAGGCGGTGTGTGGCTCGAGTCAAAGATTTGGCTCAAAAAGGGCACACCCTTTGCTCAGCGAATCCCCGATGATAATGACACCATCAGGCGATATATGCTAAATGTGACTGCCGAATATATGACGGCATAGGAGGCTAAAGATTATGAAATATACAAAGATTCCTGAGAATACCTTTTCTCAGTTACAGATGAATGCAGGTATCCTGTGCAAAGGGTTTGTCCCGGCGACAGGCACTGCATCAGACATTGTGGGTGCTACCACAGGCGGTATCAACTTTACTGCAACACCCGAGTTTGCTGATTTCGGAGAAGACATCGATAATTGTCCTAAAAATACTCTCCAACTCAAGAGGATCACGTCTTGGGAGGCTAAACTCAGCGGCACTTTTGTTGTAGTATCGGCAGACCTTGCAAAGAGCTTGATTGGTGCGGCTGACATCGATGAGCAGGACGAGACCCACATCGTACCGAGAAACGACCTCGACACAAATGACTTTGATGACCTGTGGTGGATCGGCGACTATAGCAACCTCAATGGCGATGTCAATGGTGGCTTTTGTGCAGTGCATCTGATGAACGCTCTCTCGACTGGCGGTTTTCAGATCCAGTCGACCGACAAGGCAAAGGGTCAGTTCTCCTTTGAGTTTACAGGGCACTACTCGATGAATGCTCAGGACGAAGTACCTTTTGAGGTGTACATCAAAGACGGTGCACCCGAGACAGGCGACTATAAGATGTCTGTGACATCTGTCGAGGGCACTGAGGTTGGTGACACGGCAATCTCTGTTGGGGCATCTGCAACGGCAAGCGAGTCATACAAGTATATGACAGGCTATGACCTGAGCATCCCGGCAAGAGGCACAATCTGTGCAGGCTCTGCATGGACGGATTGGGATGGTGATGATGACATCACTGCCGCAACAGGCATGGATATTGTGGTAGTCATTGTGACTACTGCCGATAACAAGTCAACTCACGCAGGAAAGACTAAGGTCGTTGCGAGAGAGGATGGTGTGTAAATGAAACTGTCTGAGTACAAAAATGAGCAAGCGATTGAGATCCTTGCAAAGTTACTGGGGCCGGTATCCAAGATCATGACGGATATCAAGGTCAAGAATCTCTTTGAGAAGGGTACGACCAAAATCGAGATGGCTCAGGTGCTACTCGAGAATTACTCACATGAGATCATCGAGATCCTTGCGATTATCGATGGCATCCCGGTCGAGAAATATGAGGTCAATGTGTTTACACTGCCCAAAAAATTACTCGAGATACTAAATGATGAGGAACTTTCAGATTTTTTCGAATTGCAGGGTCAGAATTTGGCTCAGACATCTTTTGGCTCTGCTATGGCGAATACAGAGGCAACAGAGGAAATGTAGAAGCCTTCTTGCAGTATGTACTCAGTCGGATCAGGCAACATGAACAGGAGGTGGCTTATAAATTCTATATAAGCGACCTCCTTTTTTATCAGGCGAGAGGAAAAACGCAAGAGCAAAGATATGCTGACCTTGTGTTTAATAGAAAAAAGGCTGACCCTCGCAGTGCAGATGAGATCGCTCTTGATGTGATAAAGAGAGCAGGTCTGCATGTAGAATAGGGAGGACATATATGTTTAATGCTTTTGATTTAATGGCAGTCTTGACTCTCGATTCGTCCCAGTACGATAAAGGGCTCGATGAGGCAGGCGAGAATGCCAAAGGCTTAGGCTCAAAGATCGGCGGTGCACTCAAGACTGTTGGCAAGGTGTCTGCCGGGGCGATTGCGGCAGGCGGTGCGGCGGTCGGTGCTCTCACAAAGTCGGCGGTCAGTGCATATGCTGACTATGAGCAGTTATCAGGCGGTGTCGAGACACTATTCAAGAGCAGTTCTGATGTGGTCATGCAATATGCTGAGAATGCATATAAGACTGCAGGTCTGTCGGCAAATGAGTACATGGAGACTGTCACAAGTTTCTCTGCATCTCTTTTGCAGTCGCTCAATGGCGATACCGCAAAAGCGGCTGAGACTGCCGACCTTGCCATCACCGACATGTCAGACAATGCCAATAAGATGGGCACATCGATGGAATCCATCCAAAATGCCTACAATGGCTTTGCCAAACAAAACTTTACCATGCTTGATAACCTCAAGCTCGGTTATGGCGGTACAAAAGAAGAGATGGAGCGACTGCTCGCAGATGCCGAGAGGCTGAGCGGTCAAAAATTCGATGTATCGAATTATGCAGATATTGTCGAGGCGATCCATGTGGTACAGACCGAGATGGGTATCACTGGCACAACTGCAAAAGAAGCCTCTGAGACCATCTCAGGCTCGCTCGGTATGACAAAATCAGCATGGACAAACCTTATTGCAGGTCTTGGCAATGGCAATGCCGACTTAGGGAAATTGGTTGATGATTTTGTCGACAGTCTCGATAAACTCGGCGATAATATCTTCCCGATAATCGAAAAGGTGCTCGATGGTATCGGCAAATTGCTTGAAAAGTTTATACCAAAGATTGCAAACAAGTTGCCGGGATGGATACAAAAGATCTTCCCTAAACTACTAAATGCAGTCACAAAGTTGGTGGTGAGTTTGGCACAAAACCTGCCACAACTCATACAGACCTTGTTGCCACCTCTGCTCTCGGCACTCATTCAGGTCGGGGCGGCGATCATCCAAAACCTGCCTGCCATTTTAGGCAGTATATTTGAGGCTTTACTGACCACACTCTTTGAGTTGTTTGCATCACTTGGCGAAAACCTCGCAGAGCCTGTCACGGCACTGATAGAGGGGCTTGTGGGCTTCTTCAGCGATGCATGGGATGCCATTGTCGGCATCTTCTCGGGTATCGGTGATTGGTTTGCAGGTCTATGGGAGAATGTCAAAGAGGTCTTTGCAGGTGTCGGCGAGTTTTTCTCGGGCATCTTCTCGGGTGCTTGGGATGCGATCACAGGGGTATTTTCTGCCATCGGTGATTGGTTTGGAGAGCGGTGGAAAGACATCAAAAAGGTCTTTTCAGGTATCACAGGCTTCTTCCGCACTGTTTTTGAGGGTGCAAGAGATGCGATCCGCACAGTTTGGAATGCGGTTATTAGCATAGTCAAAGCACCTGTAAATGCATTGATAGGGTTGCTGAATCTCTTTATCAGAGGTCTCAACAAGATCAAAGTACCCGACTGGGTCCCGGGCATCGGCGGCTATGGTATCCACATACCCGAGATACCCGAACTCGCTGAGGGCGGTATCCTTAAAAAGGGTCAACTCGGTCTCCTCGAGGGTAATGGCACAGAGGCAGTTGTGCCCCTTGACCAAAACAAAAAATGGATCTCCTCGATTGTGGCAGAGATGCAGAAACAGGGTGGCGGCATGCATGGCGATATTGTCATCCCGGTGAGCATCGGTCAGAGACGTATTGAGACCATAGTCATCGAGGCAAACAGGCTCAATAATTACAGATCAGGAGGCAGGTCATGATGAATGCTTTTAAGTTTAACAACACCCCTATTCTCAGGCCCCTGAGTTGGTCTGAGACCTCAAATGTCATCGAGTCGGTTAATACCTCTGAGAGTGGCACAGACATCATCAATGTGGTGCGGTATGACAAACTCACGATTTCCTGTGAGTTTGGGTGTACTGATGCATGGGCAAAGACATTTAAGAGCTTTTCCCTTCTTGACAGTTTTACACTGACAAGGTATGATGTTATTAGCGAGGCAGAAGAGTCGAGGACAGTGCGGATGCGGAATTACTCACAGTCGCTCATCAAAGACTCTGAGAAGATAACAGTTTCAAATGGTCTTTACAATATCACTTTTGATTTGGAGGAGATCTGATGTATAATGTATCACAGGCATACAAGGCGGCACTGGCTGCCCCAGTGCACCGATACAAATTAAGAGGGACGATTCGAGACATCGACTTTTCTGAGGCTGATGTCTTGCAATCGTCCCTCACTATTACCAACAAATGCTCGAATGATGGTGAGGTCGAGATTGGCGGTATCTATGCGGCAGAGATGCATGTCACCTTTGTAAACGACCTCGGCATGTCGAGGTATAGTTGGGTAGGCTCAGAGATCACCCTTGAAGAGGGTCTGCATATCGGGGCCGGTACTTATGAGTATGTGCCCTGTGGCTCTTATTTGGTCACAGAGGCGAATTATACCTCTGAGGGTATAGTTGTTACTGCTTTTGATAAAAGCTCGAATCTCGATGCTACAATGAGTTTTGCGACCATCTCAGGCACTGCCTATGAGATCATGTCACTTGTATGTGATGAGGTCGACCTCGAGTTGGCAAACACCGACTTTAGTGACTTTGTAAATGCCGAGGTTATTTGGACTTTACCCGAGCAAAACGACCTCAAGTCATACAGAGACCTTGCAGGGGCCATCGCACAGGCTCTGTGTGGGTTTTTTACTATCAATCGTGATGGCTGCCTCGAGCTTCGCATGTATGGCAGTACCGAGGTTGATACCATCGACCCGGGGCATCGCTTTGAGGGTGGCAGTTTCTCAGACTTTGTGACCCATTATGACTCAATCTCTTATACTGATTCCGATGGCTCAGTGCATATCTATACTGCATCGGGTGCAGACAGGGGTCTGATGTATGAGGCAGGCAAGAACTATCTCATGTTTGGTCAGGAAGAGGCGAGACAGGCGGTCGCAGATACCCTTGCAGAGATCCATTTTGTACCATTCTCGGTCGGCTTGGCAGGCACAATCGCCTATGATCTTGGCGACCCTCTGAAATTTACAAACGGTCTTGCAGACGGCACAAAACTCTCTTGCATCATGCAGTATGACTGGGTGTATAATGCCTCTTATACTGCCGAGGGTTTCGGTAAAAACCCGGCTCTGTATGGGGCACAATCCTCAGAGCAGAGGCAACTCGAGCAAGTGGCACAGAGCACTGTGGGCAAGGGCATTGTCTTTTACCCTCTGACAAACGGTCGGCAGGTCACCATCCGAGATGGTGCGACCAAGAAAAGCATTTTCAGTATCGCTTTTGCGACTACTGACACCACCAATGTCATGCTTGAGGGTCAGGCGGTTGTACAAGTGCCTGAGGCTGAGACCGAGGAAGAGTTTGAAAAGGTCATTGCAAAACTGACCTACACCCTCGATGGTGAAGAGATCACCACTATACACCCGACATGGACATGGTCAGAGACTGGCAAGCACACAGTCACCTTTATCTACCCGACCTATGTCGAGGAAAGGCAGATACATCGGTTCTCGGTGGCTCTCGAGGCAGATGGCTCAGACCTGACCATTGATGCCGGGGACATTCGGGCGGTCGTTTGGGGTCAGAATTTGGCGGCACAGACGGCATGGGACGGCACTCTTGTCTTTGATGATGAGGTTTCCTCACTCAATATCGGTGGTACACCTATCACCCTCACAAGCATCTCAGGCTCTATCACTGCCATGGCATTGCAGTTGCCGAGCGGTGCAGAGGTCATCGATACTGTCGGCATGATCGATGTCGGCGATGGTATCAGCCTGATGCCTCTCATTGACTCTGTGGGCTTTGGTAAACTCGTTCGAAGGAATACTTGGGGTTATTACCTCGATAACAACTTTACATGGGCAACCATGCAAGATGAATATATTTGGTAGGAGGTTAAACTATGGCAGACCATACAAGTCATTATAACTTGACAAAGCCTGTATACGGCGAGACAGTAGATGTGCAAGACATCAATGGAAATATGGATACTCTTGATGCCATTATCTATGATGCAGATCAGTATGCACAGAGCCGGGTGTCAGATGCCTATGATGCCACCCAGTCTTATGCGGTCGGCGATTTCTGCATTCATGAAAATGAGTTGTACAAGTGCATCACTGCAACGACAGGCACATGGGATAGCACTGCATGGGCATTGACCAATATCGCTCAGGCTTTCGAGCCAAAGCGTACATGGCGACTTTTTGAGACGCTCACAGCCGATGGCACAAGCGGTCGTATCGAGAGCATTTTGCCACCAAAATGCACAGGAGTGATTATGAAATACCATCTGACTGCAAGTGCTACCGACTCGGCAGGGTTTCACTCAGTCAAGTTTGTCAATGAGAGCGGTCGACTGACTTTCAACTATTTGACTGCGATTGTTACAAATGCAGATAGATATGGCGAGGCTCGTATTATTGCAGATGGCAATTTTTGGCAGGCAGAATTCACATCAGCAGGGACAAATGCAACATCAACATTGACTGAATATTCGAGACAAAATGCATTCAAAATCACAGATGCTTTTCTTGAGAATATACGATTTGACACGACAGGCACACCATCGGTCAATATCCCGAGCGGCTCGACCTTTGAAATCTATGTCAGACAGTGAGGAGGTTAAAGATATGAGATTAAAAGGTACAACAAAGATCGAACTCACAAACGTGAGGACAGGCAAAAAAGAGACCTATAAGCATGAAAACTTTGTCACCGAGTTTGCGGCAGAGTATTTCAGAGAGTGTGGGGCACTCAATACTAACCCGGTCGGCAACCTAAATGACACATACCCTCTTGATACTCTTTTCGGGGGTATCATGCTTTTTGATACACCGATTGATGCTGAGAGCGATGATACAGGCAGATATACCTCACCGATATACTGCCCTGCAGGTGTCAAGATGACTGCAAATGCATCTTCGGATTTTGCAGGCAATAGCAGTGCAACAGAGCTTGGGCAGTACAATGCCTCTGAGAGTTATGCCAATGACCATGAACGCTCATATGTCTATGACTGGGATACAAATGAGGGCAATGGCGAGATAGGTTGTGTGTGCCTGACATCGCAGATCGGAGGCTATATCGGGGCAGGTAATGCCACAAGCGAGACCTTTGACAATACCTCAAAGAATGTCAATCTGTTTGACCTTAGAGGCACAAACCCTACCAACCGCACACTGACCACTACTGCAAGGGATCGCCTTGCGACTATGAGTGTGAGCAGAGGTCAGGTGGCACTACTCGAGGATTCCCCTGCAACAAGTTTCACCAATGGTCGGGTGGTCATCAAGTGGTATGATGCACCGATTTCTAAACTCAATCCCTTTATCTCAAAGCTCGCTTTTAATGATGCGGCGATGACTCCGAGAGCGACTCAGACCATCAATATCACCCCTCATGTGGTATCGGCGGCAAGAGTGCTCGGCGGCCCGGGGTATATATTACTTGTGGGCAGTAACACAGGCAACACCTCGACAGGCTCGGTGGTATATGCCACTCAGATCGATGCACAGGGCAATGTGACTGAAAAGGTATACAATATCGCATCAACGACAAACAGTATACCTCTTTCAGGGTACTACCCGATGTGCGGTAAAATCATGCTCGATAATGCACTCTATTTGGGGTACAAAAACACTGTATCATGGACAAGTTACTGTGTGCATTCTTATATCCCCACAAACGGTGTCACAAAGGATATCTCCTATGCATCGGGAATGGCACAAGGTCGGGCACTCAATGCACTTTTTGGGGTGTATGGCGGCAGAATCCAATTAAGTGATACCGCATACTATGATCCTGTGCTCGATAAGGTGCTTTTAACCAACTCAAAGCAATTAACTATCTCACAAGCCAACAGTGGTGCATATACAGTGCCCTGCTTTGATTCGTATCACATTTACAACCCCTCGAGCGACAGGGTAACGGCTTCACAGTATCCGACCATCAGTTCTCTCGGTATGTGGCGAATGCCTTGCAACTGGCTGAGCACCATCAACAACCTTGATGCCACGGTCGAAAAGACTGCTGATAAAACCATGAAAGTGACCTACACACTCACCCTGCAGGACTAAGGGGGTGAGTGGTATGGAAAGTGTAATAGTGGCTATTATCTCGGGGGCATCGGCTCTGATTGTGTCTGTAGTCACCAACCTCATGTCGGCATCCTCTACCCGAAAACTGCTCGAGTATCGCATGCTACAGATGGAGAGCAAGGTCGACAAGATCGAGACCAAGGTTGACAAACACAATGAGGTGCAGGACAGGGTCATGCTCCTCGAGTATGATCTCAAAAATATAAAAGAACGATTGAAAGGAGATGACGGCAAATGAGCAACAAGACCTATGATGTACTAAAATTTGTGGCACTCATTGCAACACCGATTATCACATTCCTCTGTGCGATTGTCTCGATTTGGGGCATCCCTTATGGTCAGCAGATCACTGCCACACTGGCTGCCCTTGATACCCTCATCGGGGCCATTGTAGTGATTGCAAAGACCCAGTATGACAAGGCACAAAAGGCAGGTGATGGTGATGCAGTACAATGACGGAGCAAGCCACTGGGCATTCATCAAGGCAAATTTTTATCACCGAGATGACCAAGGCAACAAGTATCTGACCTATGAGGATGTCATCAAGCGAGCCATGCAGATGTATGTGCACCGGGATTGGTATGCCTATCTGTATGGGTGTGATGGTCAGGTCTGCAATGATGCCCTTGTGGATCGTCAGGTCGCCAAGTACCCCTCACATTTCAAGGGCAAAGATATACAGGCGATCAAAGACTATTCTCGGGGCAAGGTCGTTTTCGACTGCTCGGGGTTTGTGCATAGCATCTATGATGCACCCGACAAAAATGCGGCAGGCATCATCGGCGACTGTGAGAATGTGACCTCAGACCTTGCAAGCGGTGTCGAGGCATCGGTACTCTACAAAAAGGGGCACATCGGGCAGGATGTCGGGCATGGGTGCTTTATACACATTGCATCCGAGTTGCAGACCTTCAGACTCGAGGTCATAAGGGAGTACAACTGGCAAAAGTCGGGCATGTGGATCAAATATTGCGACTATTCAGGTGCGACAAACGATTGACACCGGCCCCAAGATATGCTATACTGCTCTTGCTAACACGGATAGAGATATCCGATAAACACCTGCCTTGTATAATTTGCGGATTATACATATGAGGCAGGTGTTTTTGTGTTGACATACAATATAAGATATGCTATACTGCTCTTGTAGTAGAGTGGTATACATGTGGATATGTTGAAATCATCCTTTTGGTTTGTAAATCTCCATGAATCCAAAGAAAAACACCTGTCTCTATACACCTACTGTTAGACACACCTACCCCTGCGGCAGGTGTTTTTCTTTTGTCTTGACTTTGGCTGCCCTGTTTGCTATACTGTGCTTGTCAAAGCCCATAAATACCACATTATGAACAGGAGACCGCATATGGAAAACAAAAAAGATGAGCAAGACCTTGCATCGATCCCCTATTTCTTATATCAGGATGTGGCATATCGATTCGAACGGTCACAAAAGGCACTGCTGATTGTGACTATTGTTGCACTAATTTTGGCTATTGTGTTGGTAGTCGGCATGATTCTCATGACTCAGGTGTGGTCACAAGCCATGCATGAGTGTGACTGTCAAGCCCTTGTCGATACCCTTAAACTTTGATTTGTCTCGGAGCGAGATCGCTTTTCTTATAGATGAGTACATCTTCTCAGCCCGAGACCGAGACATCCTGAAATCTCGGTTTTTAGATGGTGTCACCTATGAAAAGCTCGCAGAAATGTATGATTTGTCGGTCAGACAAGTCAAAAACATAATACGCAAGTCAAGAGATCAGGTCTTTCGACATGTTGACCGATTATTGCACTAAACTTGCCCCTCGGTTTCATTGCCGAGGGGTCTTTTTATTTGTATGATTTTAGGCAAGGAGGTGAGACTTGCATGGTCTATGTGTACTATAACCCAAACCCGGCAGGGCGAAGGGTCGGTGATTGCTCAGTCAGAGCAGTCTCAAAGGCTCTCAAGATCGACTGGGAGACCGCATATGCGATGCTGACTCAGGCAGGCTTTGACATGTGCGATATGCCCTCGAGTGACTCGGTGTGGGGTGCAGTGCTCAGAAAAAACGGTTTTTATAGAAAAGCAGTGCCGAATACCTGCCCGAATTGCTATACTGCCCGAGACTTTTGCAGGGATCATCCCCTAGGCACTTTTGTACTTGGGTTTGGTGGTCATGTGGCGACTGTGCATGATGGTCAGATCTTCGACAGTTGGGACTCGAGTAAAGAGATCCCTCAATTCTTTTGGGAGGAAAGATAATGGCATACAATTTTCCAATGAGTTACTACCCCTATCAGATGCCGATGCAGGCACAGGCTCAGTCACAGACCTCTTCGGGGGTCATTTGGGTACAGGGCGAGGCAGGGGCCAAGAGTTACCTTGTTGCCCCGAATAATACAGTCTATCTGTGGGACTCTGAGTCGCAGACAATCTATGTAAAGTCGGCAGATGCCTCAGGAATGCCCTCTATTAAGGTTTTAGATTACAAGGTAAGAAATACTGCACCCGAGCCTAAAACCTCGAATTTCGTCACGAGAGACGAGCTTGAGGGCATTTTAGAGCAATTAAGAAAGGAGATCAGTCATGAATCCGATGCAAATCATGCAGATGCTCTCTCAGTTTAAGGGCAACCCTGCTCAGATGCTCTCTCAGAGGGGCATGCAAGTGCCCCCGGCAATGATGGGCAACCCCGAGCAGATGGTCAGACACCTGATGCAGACAGGGCAGGTCAACCAAAATGCACTCAATCAGGCGATGCAGATGGCATCACAGATGGGTATTAAATTTTGATACAAGGTCGGTGCACAGACTTTGATTATAAACACACAAAAGGAGGCTTTTATTTATGGCTTTGACAGATGAAAATGGCGGCATGAGCACAACCATGCTTGTATCGCCCACAGGCGGCTACTCGGGCAATGGTGGCGGCTTTGGCAATGGTTTTGGCGGTGACGGTTGGTGGATCGTCCTTCTGCTCTTACTCTTTGCAGGCGGTAACTGGGGCAACAACAACGGCGGCGGTTATGGCATGCCCTATGTGGTAAATGACGGCGGTATTCAGAGGGGCTTCGATCAGGCAGCCATCATGGGTGGTATCAACGGCATTCAGAGCGGTGTGCAGAATCTCGCCACCCAGTTATGCAACTGTTGCGGTGATATGCAGATGAGCCTTGCAAACGGTTTTGCAAGTGCTGAGCAGGGTGCAAACGCAAGAGCGATGGCAAACATGCAACAGTTATTCGGTATCCAGTCACAGATGGATGACTGTTGTTGCGAGAATCGGCTCGCAAGTGCCGACCTCAAGTACACGATTGCCACCGAGAATTGTGCAGACCGGGCGGCCCTCGCCGATGGTCTGAGAGACCTGCTTGCAAATCAGACGGCAAACACACAGAGAATCCTCGACCAGTTGTGTCAGGACAAGATCGATGCAAAGAACGATGAGATTGCCAACCTTCGTCAGCAGATCGCAATGAAAGACCTTGCGGCATCTCAGGTGGCTCAGAATGCATTTATTGCACAGGGATTCTCAAATGAGGTCGATGCCCTGTACAATCGTTTGAGCAACTGCCCTGTACCGAGTACCCCGGTCTATGGTCGCACACCGATATTTACCTGCAATAATGGTGGATGCGGTTGCGGTATGTAAGGGGGTGATACCATGGCAGAATATCTAGCAAATGCAGTGCAGTCGATTGCTCTCAATCAGCCTGCCATCTTTACTGCTTCTATCCCTTGCAACCGAGGGTATGTCTACCATGAGGATGAGACAGGGATTTTTATTCTCAAGGGTATCACAAACAACTGCTTTGCAAGGTATCAGGTGACTTTCAATGGCAATGTGGCTATACCGACAGGGGGTGCAGTCGCCCCGATTGCGGTGGCACTGGCAGTCAATGGCGAGCCAAGAGTGACAAGTCGGGCGATCTTTACCCCGGCGGCAGTCGATACTTATGGCAATGTGACAAGCACTGCCATCATTACAGTGCCCAAGGGTTGTTGTTTTACTCTCTCGGTGAGATATGTCTCAGCCGATGAAGATCCTGCAACGACACCAACCCCGGTCATCGAGATGCAAAATGCAAATCTTGTGATTGACCGCATAGCATAATAAGGAGGTATAGTATGCATAAATTGATGGAATATGTCTGTGACCAACTCGATGAACTCGAGCGAAAAGCAGAAAAAGAGGGTAAACTCTCAATGTCTGAGATCGAGTACCTTGATAAGCTCGCCCACATCAAGAAAAGCCTGCTTTCGGCAGATGAGATGTGGGATCAGAGCGAGTACAGTGAGGAAAATCGCAGAGGCGGCGGTGGCAATAGTTACCGAGGCAGTTATGCTCGCAGATCCTATATGGACGGCGGCTCTTATGCCCGGGGGCGAGGCAGAAACGCTCGCCGAGATGCCATGGGCAGATACTCAGGGGCAGATGAGATGGTCGATGAACTCAGAGACCTGATGCAGTCTGCACCCGATACGCAGACCAAGCAAGACATACAGAGAATCGTTTCAAGACTCGAGCAGATGTGACGGAAAGGGCGGTGACCTCTTGTGATAACTGAAAGAGACTTGCAGGAGGCTATTGCCGAATGTGAGGGGCAGAGACACCCAACCTCAGCCACATGCATCAAGTTAGCGGCTTTTCTGATTATCAGGGAGCACATGTTTGGCGAGCCACAATCATACTCATATGCGATGCCCACACCTGCTCATGTAGAGTATCAGTCGGAGACAGAATTTGCCGACATTATCAGGGGCAAGTCGATTGAGGATGTTTTGGCGGTGTTTGATGAACTCATGTCAACTCTCAGCCTTGTAAATCGAGGCTTGTATGAGTCTGTACTCAGAAAAATTAAATAACAATATTTTACCCGAGCATCTGTTTACCGAACATTTGTTCGGGTTTTTAGTGTAGATAAAACCTACATTTTCGGAAAGTCTCTATAGAACCTTTTTTTTATGGGGGACTTTTCCGAAATGTATATTTTATCTACACTTTTTTATCACATTTTGTACAGAAAAAGTAAAAAGAAGTAAAAAACAGTAAAAAACCTATTGACAGAGGGTGAGAGGGGGTGTATAATGGTCTCAGGTCGAAAAAGGCGACCGCAAGTAAAATCAAAGGAGGTGCAAATAATGACACTTGGCGAACGATTGATGGAGTACCGAGCGAAAGAGCGGATCAATCAGGTCGAGATGGCTGCCCGATGTGGGTTATCAAAGCAGACTATCTACTCAATCGAAAACGGTTTGCAAGAGCCGGGCAAGATGACCATCATCAAGATTGAGCAGGTCATCGGAAAGGAGTCAGCAGATGAGGGCGAGTATATCGAGCATTAAACTGTACAAGGCATGTCGCAGGGCATACCAACTCAAGTACATCAATCGGCTTGTACCGATGCAAAAGGCTGATGCTCTCGAGACTGGGACAAACTACCATGCAAAGCTCGAGCAACTCTATAAGACAGGCGACTTTGACAAAGACCTCACAAAAGAGACTGCAATGGCACTCGCATACAAGCGGTGGATCTACCCTCTTTTTGTCGGGCAGTCTGCCGAAGATCGCTTTGAGTGCAGGGTCGGCAAGCATACACTTGTGGGCATCACAGACGGCATTGCGGCTGATGGGTGCATCATCGAGCACAAGACCACATCTCTCTTGTCACTCGATGAGTATGAGTACAACCTGCAATGGGATGAGCAGTTGATGGCATACATGCTTGCCACAGGTGCTCGAAAGGTGTACTATACTGTGTGTCGCAAGCCGAATATCAGACAAAAGGCAAGCGAGTCTGACGAAGAGTTTTTTGAGCGGATGTGCGATTGGTATTATACCGATACCGATGACAAGATCAGGCTCTTCGAGATCACCAAGACGGATGCCGAGATTGAGGCTTTTCGCAAGTCACTCAATGAGGTGATGACCGAGATGGAGTATACAGTCGACTACTACAAAAACACCTGCCACTGTCACTCATGGGGCAGACAGTGTGAGTATGCAAGCATTTGCCTGACATATCGCCCCGGCGATACCCCTGCAAACTTTGAGACATGGTAGGTGGATCGATGATCTATGAGGCAAGCAAGGATGATTTTATACTGGCATCGGCGATTGCCCTCTGTATCATGGCCCCCGATGCATACTCGAGACAAATCATGAAGGATTTTATCAATAAGACATCGGCTCTGCTCTTTACTGATGAGGGGCGAGCAGAGATGTACAACAAACGAAAGGAGTTAAAACATGGAGATTAGCAAGATTGATGATAATATCAGCAAGAACCTGCCCTATACCGCATTGCTCTATTGCCCACCGGGTGTCGGCAAGAGCACTGCCATCGGTTTGGCGGCTGAGCAGGGCGAGGGCAAGACCCTTGTGCTTGATATTGACCGCACGATTGACCGCACAATGGCAAAGAAAGAGGTTGTGAAAGACACAAGCAAACTCTTCTCGGTCAAGATCGACAATGTGCATACCTTTGATGCATGGACAAACACCCTCAAAGAACTCAAGGCAATGAAGGATGCCGGGGCACTTGATTTTGAGACCATCGCAGTCGATAACATCAGCGAGCTTGAGCGGTGCATCCTCTCTGACCTCGGGTCACAGGGTAAAAACAAGGGTGTGCCTGCCATGGGCGACTATCAGTACATGCAGTTTAAGTTGGTAAACTCTCTGAGATTTATGAAATCTCTTGGGGTCAATATCATTTGGACGGCTTGGGAAGATTGTGCACAGTTTACCATGCCTGATGGCACTGGGTACTCGAGACTTGTGCCGAAGATCAGCACCAAAATCCTCGATAACATTTGCGGCTTGTGTGATGTGGTCGGCAAGATCATGGTCAACAAAGATGGTCAGCATGGTATCATCCTCGAGGCTCAGCAGAATATTTACGCAAAGAATCAGATCGACTCTCGCAAGGCATGCAAGGTCGAAAACTTTATCAATTTTGAAAGAGAGGTAAATACAAATGAGTGATTGGAGTTATCAGAGAGAAGAGAGCAGTTTGGCAGTACCTGTGGGCAAGCACCGGGTTCGGATCAAAGAGGTCAAGAAAAAGCAGAGCAAGAAGGGCAATGATATGCTCGAGATCACTCTGCAGGTGTCGGGTATGAATAGCCTGTTGTGGCACTATATCGTGTTTATGCCCGACAGACCCGAGGTGACCAACCGCATGCTCACCCAGTTCTTTGACAGTTTTAAAGACATCAAAGAGGGTGACTTTGTACTTGCCAACTGGGTCGGCAAGGTCGGGGCATGTGTGGTCGCAGTCGACAAGGATGATGAGACCCGGACTCGCATCTCCTACTTTATCAAGGCAGACAAGCAGGGCGATTTGCCTGCATGGGTCGAGCCTGAGAAGTCGGGCGGTGCAACAGTCACCGAAGCCCCTGATGGTTTTGTCGACATGGGCAATGTTGACACCGACATCCCTTTTATGTAAGATCAACCGACACCGGGCGACTTGGCTTGCAAAGGCAGGTCGGGTCGCCCACTTTTTGTGAGGTGACACATGAATAACAAAGATATAGGCAATGCTTTTGAGAAGATCGCCTGCAACCTACTGGCAAAGGATGGGTGGTGGGTGCACTTTATCAACCCAAACAGATCAGGGGCACAACCTTTTGACATCATCGCAGTCAGAGACGGCGAGGCGGCTGCCATTGACTGCAAGACCACTACTCGACCGATTTTCCCCCTCAGCCGACTCGAGGACAATCAGGTGCTCGCTTTTGAAAAGTGGAGCAAGTGTGGCAATGCAAATGCAGGGTTGCTCATAAAGTGGCGGCACAATGTGTATTTTGTCGAGTTTGAACGGCTTTTAGAGTGCGGCAAGGTCGATCTCAGAGAGCAAGATGTGTGGAGGTACTTAGATGAGAATGACTCTTGATAATTGTTTGATAGTCGATCACCCGACCTTTGCACTCATCAATTACTGCAAGACTCGGCTTGTGGTCGATAATCCTGACTACATCAAAAAGGCTCGGATGGGCAAGTGGACAGGGTCTACCCCGGCAGAGATCGCACTCTATGAAAAGGCAGGCGACCGATTGTATCTGCCCTTCGGGGTTTGGTCTCGAGCATTTTTCGACCGTTTCCGAGGCGACTGTGAGTCGCTTGAGTCGCATATCGAGCCTATACGCAAGGTTTCTTATGGCTCATCGATAAAACCCTACACCTACCAAGAAAAAGCGATTGTAGAGGGTCTCAGAGCCAAGAATGGGGTACTGGTGATGCCATGCGGTGCAGGAAAGACACAAACCGCACTCGAGATCGTCGCAAGGCTCGGGGGCAAATGCCTGTGGCTGACCCACACTCAAGACCTGCTCCATCAGAGCATGACCCGGGCAAAGGCGGTCTACAGTCTGCCACCGAGCATGTATGGCACAATCACAAGCGGCAAGATCAATGCAAGCGAGGGAATCACTTTTGCGACTGTGCAGACCCTCTCAAAGATCGACCTTGGCAAGTACAAGCATTTTTGGGACATCATCATTGTTGATGAGTGTCAGCATGCCTGTGGGTCTCCGACAAGGGTCTCACAGTTTTACAAGGTACTCTCTCGGCTCTCGGCTCGGTATAAGTTCGGCTTGACAGCGACCCCCAAGAGGGCAGACGGTCTCGAGGTGGCTATGTTTGCCCTACTGGGTGACATCATCCATGAAGTACCAAAGTCGGCAGTCGCCGACACCACCTGCCCTGTCAATGTGCAGTGCATTGAGACAGGGTACATGCCTGACCTAGACATTGCCCTCTCGGGTGATGGCACACTCAATTATGCAGGACTAGTCGATGATCTGACACACAATGAAGAGCGGTATGCCATAGTGCTCGGTGAGAGCTTGTCGGCGATCTTGCAAGGCCCGACTCTTATACTTGCCAACCGCATCGAGTATCTCGAGCGAATGCAAGATGACCTTGTGGGGTGCGGCAAGCGGTCTCTCTGTCTGTCGACCATGGGCATGAGTAAAGCCGCCAAGATGGCTCGCAGAGATGCCCTAAATCGCCTGAATTCGGGCGATCTTGACTGCGTACTTGCGACCTATCAACTCGCCAAAGAAGGTCTCGATGTACCGAATCTGAGGTATGTGGTATTTGCTACCCCTGAGAAAGACCCTACAACCATCACTCAGGCTGCCGGGAGAGTCGGTCGCAAGGCTGAGGGCAAAGACCATGGCACAGTCATTGACTTTGTGGATGAGTTTGGCATGCTCAAAGGGTGGGCGAGACAAAGAGCAAGGATCTATAACAAACTGGGATTCGAGGTGATGAGTGATGACTGATAATGAGTTTTTATTGTTTGACCGCATTGAAAAGATCAAGTCGGTATTCAGTCAGTATGGGGCAGACAATTTTTATTTAAGTTATTCAGGCGGCAAGGATAGTGTTGTGCTCTCGCATCTGCTTGACATGGCTTTGCCGGGGAATCAGATCCCTCGAGTCTTTGCAAATACAGGCATTGAGTATAATCTAATCCTTGATTTTGTAGAGAGAGAGAGAGAGAGAGATTGTCGCATTCAGGTCATCAAGTCAAGTGTGCCTATAAAGCCAATGCTCGAGCGAGACGGGTATCCGTTCAAAAGCAAGATGCATGCGGAAACGCTTGCAAGGTATCAAAAAGATTATAAAAAGTCAAAATGGGTCATGATTTATCTCGGGGAAATTGAGGCGAGATATGGTAAAAAAAAGATTGGTGAGTATGCTTGCCCAAAATGTTTGAGGTATCAATTTACAGAGGATTTTACTCTTAAAATCTCAGACAAATGTTGTGATAGATTGAAAAAAGAACCACTCGAAAAATGGCAACAAGCCAATAATATACCATATGCACTCACTGGCATCACATCTGATGAGGGCGGTCGGAGACGGAGTGCCGCATGTCTTGCATTCTCAGGAAATAAACTTAAAAGGTTTAACCCTCTGATGCCTGTGACAAAAGCATGGGAAGATTGGTTTATTGACACCTATCATATTGAGATCAGCGATATATACAAGCCACCTTATAATTTTGACCGTACTGGATGCAAAGGCTGCCCATTTAACCCGACATTGCAAAGAGAGCTTGACACCCTCGATAAGTATTTTCCGCTCGAAAAAAAGCAGTGTGAGATTATATGGCGACCTGTCTATGAGGAGTATCGCCGCATCGGGTATCGGCTCAGACCTCTTGACGAAGGTCGGCAGATGTCTCTCGATGAGTTTTTGCAGGATTGAGCATTTCTGTATTGACATGCCCGAGGGTAGGAAGATAAAATAAAGAGAGCGAAAGGAGGTGAGCGGTATGACATTGAGAGAGGCGAGTCTCGCTCTCGGGGTAAAGGTGCGGACTCTCAGATGGTGGATAACGGTCGGCAAGATCAGAGCCGAAAAGGTCAAGAGAGTGTGGATGATACCTGAGACGGAGATTGACAGAGTAAAAGGAGACACAACATGATAACTAAGATCGAAAACATACCACAATCGCTCAAGAGAGTATCTCAGTGGGTCTGTTGGATAGGTGCTGACAAGATACCCAAAAATGCCAAGACCGGGGGCAATGCCAAGAGCAACGACCCCAGTACATGGGCAGATTTTGAGACGGCAGTCAAGGCATGCGAGACATACCACTTCGATGGTGTGGGGTTTATGTTTGCAAATGGCTTTTTCGGGGTTGACCTCGACCACTGCATTGATAAGGTCGACTTCTGTGATGAGTTTGTCGAGACCCTGCAAAGTTATGCAGAGATCAGCAAAAGCGGCTCGGGTCTGCATATCATCTGCAAAGGTACTCTCCCCGATGGTGCTCGGCGAAAGGGCGGTGTCGAGATGTACTCATCGGGCCGGTACTTCATCTGCACAGGTAATATCTACAATGCCAAGTACAAAGAGGTAGTTGACTGTACCGAGTCAATCAAGGTACTGCACTCAAAGTACCTGCCGAGAGAGACACCACAGGCAGAGCCTAGGCAACATGTGGTTATCAGCATGGATGACCAAGAAATTGTTGACAAAGCTCGCAACTGCAAAAGTGGCTACCTCTTCAATATGCTCTATCAGGGCAACTGGCAAGGCTTGTATAACTCACAGTCAGAGGCAGACCTCGCCCTGTGCAACCAACTGGCATTTTGGACTCAGAAAAATGAGTCGCAGATGGATCGCATCTTTCGGGCATCGGGTCTCTATCGCAAGAAATGGGATGAGAAGCGAGGCGGCAAGAGTTATGGGGCCATGACCCTCAGCAAGGCTTGTGCAAACTGCTCAGAGGTGTATGAGCCTCAGCAACACGACACAGGCTTCAATGTATCTTTTGCCCTGCTCGATGATGGCAAGATCACTGCCGAGACCCCCAAAAAACAGTATGACATGACTGACTCGGGCAATGCCCGGCGGCTCTATGATAAATTTGGGCACATCATCCGATACTCATACAATCGTAAAAAGTGGCTTTACTGGGACGGCAAGATGTGGCGACTCGATGACTCGGGCGAGATCAAGAAACTCGCAGATGTGATTTGCGATGACATTAAAAAAGAGGCATACATCGAGCAGGACGAAAAGACACAGGCAGACATGCTCAAGTGGGCGACCAAGACCGCATCGAGCAAAAACAAAGAAGCCATGATTAAAGAGTGTCAGCACCTTGACGGCATCCCGGCTGCCCCTGATGAGTTTGATGCTTTCCCCGATTTTCTAAACTGCCAAAATGGCATTGTAAACCTCAGAAACGGTGAACTCCTGCCACATGATAGCAGTTATATGCTCAGCAAGATCACACACACCGAGTATGACCCCAGTGGCGAGCCACCACATCTGTGGCTATCGTTTCTTAATGATGTTACAGACGGCGATAAAGAGTTGCAGGAGTACATACAAAAATGTGTGGGGTACTCGCTCACAGGCTCGACAAGAGAGCAGTGTGCATACTTCTTGTATGGCATGGGCAACAACGGCAAGAGCACTTTTCTCGATACTATCGCTGACCTGATGGGTGGCTATGCATCGAATGTACAACCCGAGACCATCATGATGAAGAAGTTTGGCTCTGAGGGTGCAAATAGTGATATAGCAAGACTCAAAAGTGCTCGGTTTGTGACCTCAGAAGAGCCGACCGAGGGTGTCAGACTCAATGAGGGTCTGCTCAAGCAACTCACAGGCGGCTCAAAGATCACCTGCCGATTCCTGTACGGCGATGAGTTTGAGTACCTGCCCGAATTCAAGATTTGGGTGGCAACCAACCACAAACCGATTATCAGGGGCACTGACTTTGGTATTTGGCGGCGAATCAAACTCATACCCTTCGAGGTCAATATCCCTGCATCAAAGGTCGACAAAAATCTCAAGTACAAACTGCGAAAAGAGTTTCCTCAGATACTGGCATGGGCGGTGCAAGGGTGCATCAAGTGGCTCAGAGACAAGGGTCTTGATGAGCCGCCAAAGGTGCTCGATGCAGTCAAAGAGTACAAAGCCGAGATGGATCTGCTCGCAGGGTTTATGGAGCAGTGCATCGAGATCGACTATGAGGGCGACCTCAAAATGTCTGCAAATGACCTCTTTAGGGTGTATAGCAAGTGGACAAAGGAAAACAATGAGTATGAGATGTCGAGTAAAAAGTTTTTCCGAGAGATCAGCAAAAAACTGCCCGAGAAAGGTAGAAACGGCAAGGGCATCTATTACAAAGACATCAAACTCACTTTGTATGCTAAAGAACTGGCACAGACATACCGCAACTACACCATTGATGACTTCGAGTAAAAGTAAAAAAAAGTAAAAAAAGGCTTGACAAGATATAAAGTAAAGAGGTATAATGAGTGTGAACAGAGATGTTTGCACTCATTTTTTGGTGAAAGGAGATCTACTATGAGAGCAAAGATAGTAAAAAAGGACGGCAAGACATATCGCATCGAGGCAGAGCCTAGAAACTGCCATGAGTACCTCATCCGGGTGTATGAGTTATCAGAGGCATGGGGCACTGTACTACTTGGCAAAGCGATCTCAAACAGTGTCGACTATGCGGCAGAGCAGGTCATCAAGACAAGGGGGTGGAAAGTATGAGAGATGCAAGCACCTATATCAAGGGTCTCGGTCTCGGCGACTACCTCAAAAAGGTCGCCGACCGACTCGAGGCTGCCGAGACACCGAGAGAGGCTGAGGTGGCAAGTTGGTTTCTCGAGGCAACGGTCAAGACTATTTTAGAGGGAAAGGGGGTGAATACCAATGGCACAATGGATCAGAGTGAGTGATGCTTGCCCCGATACCTGCACCCCGGTGCTTGTCACATTTGACAATGGCTCTGAGAGGATTGCACAGTCTGTGGCGATCCTCGATGAGTTTGGCGACTGGCGGTGGTGGCAGTATGAGGATGACTGCAAGCAGAATCCCAAGGTTGCCGACTGCATCGATGTGGTCGCTTGGATGCCTCTGCCGAGACCCTATGGCGGCGAGGATTGTGAGAATAGCAAGGTCGAGGCAATGCTCACCTTTGTATACCTGACACTGCCGACCCTCATACCTATCGGTGAGAGCGGTCATGATGCTAGAGTGGCAAAGCATGTCGAGCAACTGGGGGCAGTGGTCTATGAACTGACCGACAGGCTCTGTCAGATCGCAAGACAGTACAAAGATAATATATGGCCCTCGGTCAGACAGTGTGCAAGCACTGCTCAGGACTATGTAAATGACATCACAGAGCTTTTAGAGGAGGAATAACCATGGAGAGCAAGATGATACATACCATCACTACACTGAAACTGCTTGCGA
>JAEEGL013746840.1_pt1 | contig 36274 bp, 28 predicted proteins | sample 9134231 | NCBI WGS metagenome assembly JAEEGL01 (sample SAMN16246548, study PRJNA631951) | gut metagenome | biome: gut microbiome; feature: rumen; material: fiber-attached | host: Bos | place: Iran: Karaj | collected 2018-10
GGGTCCCAAGCTGACTTGCCAAAAGATTACCGATGGATTACAATATTATAATGTGTAGGTGTGTGAACTGAGGTCGGCGACCCTGTGGGGCCAATGTGGGATGCGCTTTGAGAATGCGTGAATGCGTTTTTCGCTTGATTTGATTTATTTCAGCGGTGCTGACTCGCTGCATTAACTTTGATTCATTGGTGCTATTCGCTATATTAATTCGTATTAAAGCGGTGTTCATCACCCTTTCAGGGGCGTGAGCTGGGGTTTGCGGGGCGCCACACAGACTGGCAAAACAGTCACAAGCGGCCTTGCAGGTGCCGCTATCTGCGTATTTTTGAAAATGTTAAAACGTGACAGAAACCGCGATATTTTCCCAAAAAGTTATATTTTTGCACCTGAAAAATAACAAACAAAATGAAAAACATTATTGGGAAAATGTTGCTGGCGGCCTTGCTGCTGGCACCGTTGGGTGCATATGCACAAATTTGGAAATGGCCCATGGCGGGCCACAAAGCTGGAGAGAACATTGTCTGTCAACCCGGCTCCCATATCGGGAAAGAATACAATTGCTGTAACTTGTTTGTCGGTGGTGAAGCGGGCGACGCGGTGCTGTGCCCCGTCGACGGCATTGTCGTCGAGGTGAGTTTGTGCTACATTCCACGTATAGGGTATGCCGTAAGCTATTATTACGATGACAAAAAAACGTGGGACGAAAACCTGCGTGGGTTGGATCTTCCTGACGATGTCGATAAGCAGTATGTGTCTGGAAATCTTGTCGTAAAGGTTGCCGACGGCCGTAAGGTAGGGGTGTCGGGACTCCGTGGAAACTATTGCTTTTCCAAGGGTCAAAATGTGTCGGCGGGCGATACGCTGGGACGGCTGGCATGGTCGTACAAGGGGGTTCACAAACCTTCGGTGAATATTTCGATCTCGCTGCCCAACACGGTTTCCGACGACCCGATGGCGCCCTTCGGCTTGAAAAGCATGTTTCATCTGGAAGTCGTGGATCGCGAAGACCCTCTCTCGGTGGAGAAAATGCGCGAGGACCTCACGGTGCTGGAACAGGCGATACTCGAAGTCTACCCTTCGCTGAACGAGCGGATGACCGATGCGGAGTTTCACGACCTTATGGAGTCGCTGCGCCAGTCGGTGACCGAGCCGGTGCCGCAGATGGCACCGCTGCAGCTGATATGGTTCTGCCACCTGTTGCACGACAGTCACATGACGCTGCTGGACGACAGGTTCCCATCGGTATCGAGGGATTTCTATATTCCTGCATTCTATTATTCCTGGGTGGACGACACTATGCGGGTGTTGTTTGCGGAAAAACAATACAAAAAATACATCGGCAGGGGGGTGAAAAGCATCGACGGCATGTCGACGGAAGCGTATGCCAAACGGTTCGAGCCATATGTGGATCTCTATGACCATGATGTGCAGAGCAAGTTGATAGAGGAACTGATGTATCTCAGCAGCAAAGCCGTCCTGGTGAACTACGACGCCACAGCCAACAGCACGAGTCACATCGTCTTCGACGACGGTGAGGAGCTGGACATCCCTTTCAAGAAATATCCATTCATCGTTTCGTCTGAAGGGTCGCCCTTCGACCGTATGGTGAAGTGGCGCTTTCTGAATGTGATGTCCCAGAACCCTGACAGTGTCTACACCACGCGTATGCTCAACGACTCCACGGCCTATCTGTCCATCCGCTCTTTCAATATGGGCGAAGCCAAGCTGGATCGCATCGTTCGGTGGATCGGTCAGTGCAAAGCCGCCAACATGATTGTCGATGTGCGCAGCAACGCGGGGGGCGATCCCAGTGTGATGCACCGCATACTGGCCTGTTTCGCGCAGAAGCCCCTCAACCGCCAGCGCGGCAGTCACCTCTTCGTGAAAAAACGCGACAACATCGCCTCCATGCGCTACTTCGAAAACCATATCAAGGAAGAACATCTCTTCGCCGACTTTGTCCAGCTGGAGGGCAAGCCGGGCTACTACAGTTTCGACACCGTCAAAACAAGCAGCTGCATCATGCCCGACAACGAACACCAATATACGGGCAGGGTGTATGTGCTCACCAATGGCAATTCGCTTTCGTGTGCCACCGTCTTCCCTGCTGTTCTGGTGCGCAACCGGCGTGGCGTCAGCGTGGGCCGCGAGACAGGTTCCGCCTATCACTACATGACGGCCTTTGAAAGCGCCGATGTCTGTATGCCCAACACTTTGCGTACCATTACCATCCCGATGGTGAAGGCGGTGTTCGACACCACGGTGTGCGCCCGCACCCCGTGGGGACGCGGCTTGCTGCCGGACTATGAGTTGCCGCTAACCTACAATGAGGTGACCATGGGCGCCGACGGCGAGACCGATGTGATGCTTGAATATGCCTTGCAGCTTATCGCCGACGGCAAATACCTCAGTGAAGAGGATCCTTTTGCCGAAGCCGATGCCTTGGCGAAAGGCTCCAAACTGTGGCTGTGGATCTCAATTGCTTTGGCGCTCCTGATAATGGCAATATCGGTCCTGTTGCTGCGCGCACACCGCACAACAGGGACCCGCGGGCAGGGTCTCCCCACCTTCTAGCGGGTCTCCTTCAGCAACTCTTCGTTGACATCGAGCGGCTGGTAGGGATGTTTCTCCTGTTGACCGCAGCTTTTGTTCTTGATATTGGTACAGGCACAGCCGTTCTGCTTGCCGGTGTAAGGGTCGTGACCTGAACAGTGGCGCTTAAACTCCCCGTTGCGACGCACCAACACCTTGATGCCCACTCCGGCGAAGAAGAGCAGCAGCACAGCGAACGCGATGGCAAGAACAAGCAACAGAGTCATGACGTTTAAGGATACAAAAAAAGCTGTTGTGAAAACAGCTTCTGAATTTGCTCCCCAAGCAGGACTTGAACCTGCGACCCCCTGATTAACAGTCAGGTGCTCTAACCAACTGAGCTATTGAGGAATCTCGTTTTGCTCCCCAAGCAGGACTTGAACCTGCGACCCCCTGATTAACAGTCAGGTGCTCTAACCAACTGAGCTATTGAGGAAGACTGACTTTTTGAGTTTTTTTATCTCAAAAGCGGTTGCAAAAGTACTCCAATTTTACGATATGGCAAAATTTTTTTTTAAAAAACTCAGAGCAGACAATGCAAATAATTGATAATTACTTTTTAAACAAAATATATTGCCAATAGTTCACCTTATGGCTCGACTGAAAACGCAACAAGAGTAGCATATGAAAAATTGAAAAATACCGTCAGTTTTTTGCTCTTTTTTTCTGTAAAGAGAAGGGGTGTATACTACACCCCATTTCTTCTGAATAATACTTTAATGTGTGAAGTATGAAAGCGTTAGAAGAAAAATTTTGTCGTTCGGGAAAAACTTAGTACTTTTGCACCCTCTTTGGAGAGATGGCAGAGCGGTCGAATGCGGCGGTCTTGAAAACCGTTGACCTTCACGGGTCCGGGGGTTCGAATCCCTCTCTCTCCGCTGACAATCAATATTTTTGCGTTGCATTCCTTGCGGGTTGCAACGTTTTTTTCTTCCACCTTTGACGGATTTCTGAAAGGCAATAATAATAGCGTTCGGACGTTATACAACCTGAATAAATCAAGTTGTATGAATCAATTGACTTATAAGGGCAAAGTTGTATCCGCTTTTACTCTGCGTAACAGCAACGGCATGGAGGCGGTGTTGACCAATTTCGGAGGTCGTCTGGTATCGTTGCAAGTCCCCGACCGCCAAGGTCGGCTGACTGACGTGGTGATGGGCTTTGACCGACTAGACGATTATTTCCCCGAGCGTCATCTTTCCGATTTTGGCGCAGTCATCGGACGCTACGCCAACCGATTGGCGGGTGGCTGTATCACAGTGGACGGTGTCAGATACCAGCTGCCGCAAAACAACGGGCCCAACTGCCTGCATGGCGGTCCCGACGGCTGGCAATATGCAGTCTTCGAAGTGCTGTCTGTTATAGACAACAGCCTCCATCTGGCGTTGACTAGTCCCGACGGCGACAACGGATTCCCCGGCGAGGTGCGTGCAGAAGTGACCTACACCCTCGGCGACGACCAGTCGCTGCGTGTCGATTACAGCGCTGTCAGCGACCGTCCGACAGTCATCAATATGACCAACCACAGCTATTTCAATCTGGGCGGCACCGACCGGCCGTTGGCTACGGTTCACAACCACAGCCTCCAGATCGATGCGGACAATTACCTGCCGGTCGACGAGACCATGGTTCCCTTCGGCCGTTTCGATTCGGTTGCGGGTACACCCATGGACTTGCGCAACATGTGTAGGGTGGGAGTGGGTCTGGATAGCGATTTTCCGCAAATCGTCCAGGCCCGGGGCTACGACCACTGCTGGGTGTTGAACACCCAGGGCGACATCTCGCGTTGTGCAGCAAAGGTGACCTGCCCCGATTCGGGTATCGCCATGGAACTTTTCACCACAGAGCCGGGAGTGCAGGTCTACACAGGCAATTTCCTGGATGGCGTGCAGGGAAAGCGGGGAGTAGCTTACAACCGTCAGACGGCCATCTGTCTGGAAACACAGCAGTTCCCCGACTCACCCAACCGCGACTGGCCCCAATCGACCGGGTGCCTTACCCCTGAAAAGCCTTACAAAAGCACAACAATTTTTAAATTCACCATTCAATAACACCTCACCATGATAAAAATCGATATTCTGAAAAATGCTTTTTGTCAACGATTCGGATCTGCAGACATGGGGGACTCCTCCGACGGTATTTTCGTATACGCAGCTCCCGGACGGGTCAACCTCATTGGCGAACACACAGACTACAACGGTGGCTTTGTCTTTCCCGGTGCCGTGGAGCAGTCCATTGTCGCCGTGTTGCGTCCCAACGGAAGCAACCAGGTCTATGCCTACGCTCACGATCTGGACTTGCAGGCTTCTTTCGCCATCGACGACCCCGATGGTCCGGAGCCACTGCATTTCAGATATATCTATGGCGTGGTGCGTGAGCTGTTGTCCGCCGGCATCGAAGTGAAAGGCTTCGATGTGGTCTACGGTGGCGATGTGCCGTTGGGAGCGGGGATGAGTTCCTCGGCGGCGCTGGAATGCTGTTTTGCCACAGCGCTCAACGACATCTATGGCCAGGGACGGCTCGACCGAATGACGCTGGCACGCATCGGTCAAGCCACGGAGCACAAATATGTGGGTGTCATGTGTGGTATCATGGACCAGTTTGCCTCTATGCACGGACGTGAAGGGTCGCTGATGCGGCTGGACTGCCGCAGCGGCGAATTCGAGTATTTCCCATGGCATCCCCAAGGGTATCGTCTGTTGCTGGTCAACAGCTGCGTGAAGCACGAGCTGGTGGGCTCTCCCTACAACGACCGACGCATGAGTTGCGAGCGGGTGGCGCATCTGGCGGGGGTGGAAACCTTGCGCGACTGCAGCTGGCAACAGCTGGAGACACTGCGCCCACAACTGAGCGACGAGGACTACCGCCGTGCCCGTTATGTGCTGGGCGAGACTGACCGTGTGATGGCTGTGTGCGAGGCGTTGAAACGGGATGACTACGAAACGGTGGGACAGCAGATGTACCTCACCCACGAAGGACTGAGTCGCGACTACGAAGTGAGCTGCGAGGAGATAGACTTCCTAGTTGACGAAGCCCGTCGCTGCGGTGTGACGGGAAGCCGCATCATGGGTGGCGGCTTCGGCGGATGCACCATCAATCTGGTGCGCAATGAAAACTATGAGTCGTTTGCAAACACGGTGCGGGAACGTTACCAAAAGCGTTTCGGCGTTGCCTGTCAATTGATTCCTGTGGTCATTGGTCCCGGAGCGCGAAGAATTGCGTCAGACAAACAATAAAAACGGCAGATTCCCCGTTTCCCCATTTCATAACCCTCACCCAAAACTCTTTAACCTTTAACCTTTCCAAAACTCTTTAACCTTTAACCTTTAACCTTTAACCTTTACCCCCCTCCCCCTAACGTGAAAAAAAAGGAAGAAGACAATTATATCATCATCAAAGGCGCCCGCGTCAACAACCTCAAGAATATCGACGTCCGTATTCCGCGCAACAAGCTGGTGGTCATCACTGGACTCAGCGGCAGCGGCAAGTCGTCGCTGGCGTTCGACACGCTCTATGCCGAAGGACAGCGACGCTATGTGGAGAGCCTCAGCAGCTATGCCCGTCAGTTTATGGGGCGCATGAGTAAACCAGATGTCGACTATATCCTCGGTGTGGCTCCCGCCATCGCCATCGAACAGAAGGTCAACACCTCCAATCCACGTTCCACGGTGGGCACCTCGACCGAAATCTACGAATACCTCAAACTGCTCTATGCCCGCATCGGACGCACTTATTCGCCCGTCTCGGGTGTGGAGGTAAAACGCCATAGCGTCTCCGACGTGGTGGACTTTGTCTACACCCTTGCCGACGGAGTAAAGATCATGCTCTACTCTCCGCTGCAGGTTACCCCTGAACGGCCGCTCAAAGCACAACTGGAAATCCTCCAGCAGGAGGGCTTTGTGCGCGTCTCCATCGCCGGAACGGTAATGCGTATCGAGGACTTCCTGCCTGTGTGCAACGACAAGGAGCACTACAACGACCCGATGCTGCTGGTGGACCGCATCACGGTACGCCACGATGACGACGACCAAATGGCACGTGTGGCGGAGTCGGTACAGACGGCTTTCTTCGAAGGACGCGGCAGTTGCAACATCCAGGTGCTCCCATTGGTCGACGGCGAAGCCTCCGATGCAGTGCCGGAAATGCACGTTTTCTCGAACCGTTTCGAGGCCGACGGCATCACTTTCGAAAAGCCCAATCCCAATTTCTTCAGCTTCAACAATCCCTATGGCGCCTGTCCCCGTTGCCAAGGCTACGGCAATGTTATCGGCATCGACGAGGATATCGTGGTGCCCAACAAACAGCTGTCCATTTACGAAGACGCCGTGGTTTGTTGGAAGGGCGAGAAAATGTCGGAATGGAAGACGCACCTCATCCGGTTGTCGCCCAAGATGGGTTTCCCCATCCACACCCCCTACTGCGACCTGACTGACAAGGAGCGCGAAATGCTTTGGAACGGTGCCAACGGATTTCCCGGCATCTATGGTTTCTTTGAGTGGGTGGAGTCGCAGAGCTACAAGATACAGTACCGTGTCATGCTGGCGCGCTACCGCGGCAAGACCACCTGCCCCGACTGCAAAGGCAGCCGCCTGCGCCCCGATGCACAATATGTGAAGGTGTGCGGCAAGTCGATAAGCGAACTCGCCGACATGCCGGTGTCGGACCTGGCCGATTTCCTGAACCGGATGGAGCTGACCGACTATGAGCGCAAACTGACCGAACGCATCACCAAAGAGCTCCACAACCGCGTGGGCTATCTGCTAGAAGTGGGTCTGGGCTACCTTACGCTCAGCCGTCTCTCCAATACCCTCAGCGGCGGCGAGTCGCAGCGCATCAACCTGGCTACTTCGCTGGGTAGTTCGTTGGTGGGCTCCATGTATATCCTCGATGAACCCTCCATCGGTCTGCACCCCCGCGACACCGACCAGCTGATTGAAGTACTGAAAAACCTTCGTGATTTGGGCAATACGGTCATTGTGGTGGAACACGACGAAGAGATTATCCGGGCTGCCGACTATATCATCGATATCGGACCCGGCGCAGGCCGTCTGGGTGGCGAAGTGGTGATGGAACTTTCAAACGACGGCAACGGTATTGACAACACCTGCATCCAGAATTCAAAATTCAAAATAGAGAATTCCTTTACCGCACAGTATCTACTGGGGCAGAAACGCATAGAGATTCCCGCAAGCCGTCACCCTTGGCGCGACAGCATCACCCTCCGAGGGGTCAGTTGCAACAACCTGCACCGTGTCGATGTCGCCTTCCCGCTCAATGTTATGACGGTGGTGACAGGCGTTTCCGGTTCAGGAAAGACCACCCTGGTGAAACATGTGCTCTACGACATCCTCCAGAAACGTTTCGACGGCAACGAGGAATATGTGGGCAAATGCCGTGCCGTGGAAGGCGACCTGCGTCGCATCAGCGCTGTGGAGTTGGTCGACCAGAACCCCATCGGGCGTTCCTTGCGCAGCAATCCGGCCACCTACATGAAAGCCTTCGACGAGATACGTCAGCTTTACGCCATGCAGCCGCTGGCTAAGACCCGCGGCTACAAGGCGGGTTACTTCTCCTTCAATGTGGAAGGCGGACGTTGTGAAGCTTGTCAGGGCGAGGGTTTTATCACCATCGGCATGCAGTTTATGGCCGATGTACACCTGGTGTGCGAAGAATGTCACGGCACCCGTTTCCAGGCCGAGACCCTAGAGGTGCTATACCATGGCAAACATATCAGCGATGTGCTCGACATGACGGTGGACCAGGCTATCGACTTTTTCAGCGTAGACGCGGCAGAGCAGCCCTTCAAGTCGGCCTGTCAGCAGATAACCAACCGGCTGCAGCCGTTGCAGGATGTCGGACTGGGCTATCTGAAACTGGGACAGAGTTCCAGCTCGCTCAGCGGCGGCGAGGCGCAGCGCATCAAACTGGCCTCGTTCCTCGTCCATGGCGAGAAACGCCAGCCCATCCTCTTCATCTTCGACGAACCTTCGACAGGTCTGCATTTCCATGATATCCAGAAACTGCTGAAATCCTTCGTCACCTTGGTCGAGAACGGTCATTCCATCATCGTCATCGAGCACCATCCCGACATCATCAAGCAGGCCGACTGGATTATCGACATGGGTCCCGAAGGCGGCAACGGCGGCGGACAGGTGGTCTTTGCCGGAACTCCTGAGGATCTGCTGAAATGCAAGCAATCCTATACCGCCCGCTTCCTGAAGCCCAAATTTGAAGAAAAGTAACGTGAAACGTTTAACATAGCACAACATACTATCCCATGGACAACGACAACCATAAGACTCTCATACGATCCATCCGTCGTGCGGCGAATATCGGGCTGTACGGTTCTCTTGCCGCAGCCCTGCTGACCCTCGCGGAATACTATCTGGCCGAATATGTGTGGGTGCGCCAGATTGTCACCAACGAATACACCCACCATCTCTTTTTCGTCACCGCACCCATATTGACAGTGGTAGGCATCTCCTATATCCTGCTGACGGTGCGCCGCCAGATTCCCAAAATCCGGCAAATGGACGATGTGGAGTCCAAGCTGGTGCGCTACCGTGGATTGGTGCGCGGCGTCTATTTTATCCTGCTGACGGTCGTGTTGCTTTGCTGTGTCCTTACGGTCATCCTCCACGAGAGTATTGTCATCACACTGCTGCTGCTTCTCTTTTTCACCGCAGTGATGTGCTATCCCAATATGTACAAGATGAAAAACGATATGGGTCTCCTTGATGAGGAGATGGTTGACCTGTTCGGCGACAGCTATATCCGTGACAAACAAGAAGACAACAATCCAACGGAGGAGAAGCCATGAGCCATAACGACACCATCTGTGCCATCAGTACCCCCGCTGGCGTGGGCGGCATCGCAGTGTTGCGGTTGTCAGGTTCCGACGCAAAAGTCATGGCAGAACGCAGCTTGAAAAGTCCCACCGGCAAGGCCGTCCGATTGGCCGACCGTCGTGCCTGCTTTGCGCACTTGTATGCCGATGGTGGTTTTCTTGACGAGGTGGTTGCCACCCTTTTTGTCGCACCCCGTTCCTATACAGGCGAGGATGTCGTGGAGATTTCTTGCCACGGCTCCGTGTACATCCAGCAACAGCTGCTACAACATTTTGTCTCGCAGGGAGCTCGTCTGGCCGAACCGGGCGAGTACACATTGCGTGCTTTTCTGAACCATCGGCTCGACCTTTCACAGGCCGAGGCGGTAGCCGACTTGATAGAATCCCAGTCGCAGATGACCCACCGGCTTGCGGTCAGTCAGATGCGTGGCGGCTATGCGCAGGAGTTGGAACTGTTGCGGCAGCAGTTCATCGATTTGGCGGCGCTCCTCGAACTGGAACTGGATTTCAGCGACGAGGATGTGGAGTTTGCCAATCGCGAAGCCTTGCGGAAGACCGTTATCGCTCTGGAAAGCAAGGTTGCTTGTCTGATTGACTCTTTCCATACAGGCAATGCCATAAAGAACGGCATCCCTGTCGCCATTGTCGGACGCCCCAATGCCGGCAAGTCGACATTGCTCAACGCTCTGCTGCATGAGGAGCGTGCCATTGTCAGCGATACGCCCGGTACAACCCGTGACACGATAGAGGAGCGTTTCTTTGTCGACGGCATAGAGTTCCGGATTATCGATACCGCAGGACTACGCGACAGCAGCGACCCTTTGGAAAAGATGGGAATGGAGCGTACCTACAAGGCTGTAAACGAAGCCTCCATTGTCTTTATACTGCATGATGCCCAAATACCTGCCAACGAGTTTTTCAAACGCGATATGGGTGATATCTGCGGACACTGCAAAGAGGTGGACAAAAAAATGTTTTTGGTTCACACCAAATGCGACCTTTGCACACCGGATTGCGACAAAGGTATCAGAGTCTCCGCCAAGACAGGCGAAGGCATCGATGAAATCAAACGTGCCATGGTGAAGACTGTGCAAGAAAAACTGAAGAACAGATCAGATGTGATGCTGACCAATGTCCGTCATTACGAGGCGTTGAAGAAAGTACTTGCCGCCCTTGGCGAAGTAAGGAAAGGCATGGAAGTGGAGTTGACACCCGACCTGCTGGTCGTCGACATCCGCGACGCCCTCTACCACCTCGGCACCATCACCGGGAAAATCGCCTCCGACGACGTCCTCACCTCCGTCTTTACCCGCTTCTGCATCGGGAAGTGAATCCGATTACCCTGACGTATAATATCTGTTCTTTTGTAGGCTACTGCCTCTTCCACGTGGTGTTGAGGCCCATGACGGGACGTTTCCAGTAGTAGCGCATCTCCATATCGCGAGAGCCTTTTTTGCGTTTGCCTTTGATTCCATAGGTCTTGCCCGATGTCGGATCGTAGATGGAACCGTCTACCCATTCACCGTTCTTGTAGGTCAGTCCCCATACCGCCACGATCTGGTCGGCGGTGCGGTTGCGTTTTTTAGGGTCGGGGTTGTTGATGTCGGTGCGCGGGGTGCCGTCGGGATTGTTGGGCTGGCTGAGCCAGACGAAGCGACCTTGGTATGTGCCGTTCTTGGCACGGTAGATTTGAATTTTTACAGCGTCGTCGCTTACAGGCGATTCGATGTAGTAGGTGCCGCAGATATCGTCGGCAGGATTATGTTGGCTCTGCGCTTTGGTCGCGAAGGATGACAACAGCAGAAGCAAAGCAAGGATTGTCCAGTGTTTCATTTTTTTACTGTTACTGATTGGCGTATTGTACCACTTCGTCGTGGAAGAAGTCGAGTTGAATGCCGGCTTGGCGGAAGAGTTCCTCGCTCTCTTGTCCACAGTGGTATTTGTATTCGCACACCACGCGTTTGATGCCGCAGTTGATGATGAGCATGGCGCAGGTGCGGCAGGGTGTCATGCGGCAGTAGAGTGTGGCACCGTCGAGTGCAATGCCGCGACGGGCGGCCTGGCAGATGGCGTTCTGCTCTGCATGTACGGTGCGCACACAGTGGTTGCTGATGCTGCCGTCGGGATTGATGGTCTTGTGGAACAGGTGTCCCACCTCGTCGCAATGGGGCAGTCCGGCAGGGGAACCTACATAGCCAGTGACCAGCAGCTGGCGGTCCTTGACGATGACACAGCCCGAGCGTCCACGGTCGCAGGTGGCCCGTTTGGCGGCGGTGTCGGCCAATTCCATGAAGTATTCATCCCAGCTGGGACGGTGATAAGTTATCTGCTGTAAGACCTCCTCCACCTGTTTATTCAGCTCCTCGATCGAGCCGCCGTTGTCGAAACGGAAATCAGCCTGCTCGATGCAGACCTTCAAGTTCTGCTTGTTGGGATCGTCGCTGGACATCTCACGCTGTTCGTTGGCGATAAAGGTGTCGTAGTCAATATGATCCGTCTCGCTGCCGCGAAGGACGGCTCTTTCGTAACGCACCTTCGGGTCGGCGTCGACGGCAAAGAGGTAGAAATTCGGTTTACCACGCAGCGCTTTGACCTCGCCCGGCGTGCGGACACTCTCGATGATGCAGTTGCATCCGGAGGCTTGTGCCTGTTCGTACAGTTGTTCCACTATCCACGACGGGCTGTGCTGTGCCCGCAGGTCGTTGCCTACCAAGGTCATGCTGTCGCGGTTGACGGGCATGTTGCGACGTTTGATTTCTTCGGTGATGAAGGCGCGTACCGAGTAGTGTACAAAACCGCGGTTTTTGACGAGATAGTCGACGATGGTGCCTTTGCCGGCTCCGAGGGTTCCTGTAATGCCGATGGTAATCATGGTGGGATTCTGCTTATAGATTTCTTGTGGGGTTAACGTTTGTATCTGGATATTATTATGTGGAGGGACGGATTAATGATTCTCCGAACTCCTTACGCATAGCTCCTTTTAATTGCATTTGCGGAGCAGCGGGGAGCGTGACAGGTCGGTGGGGTTGGTGCCCAGGACGCCTTCGGGCACGGGGATGCCGAGTTTGCGGAAGTGTCTCTTCCAATAGCGTGGCAGCTTCCCTTTCTTGTTGCGCCAGTTCATGGGCTTGGCTTCGAAGAGATGCACATTCGGGGAGTCGTTAAAAGAGTTGATGAAGCATTCGTAGATGAATTCGGAACAGTAGAGCGCCCCGTTGTCGGGAAGGAAGGCGTTGTCGTAGGGCTGTCCGATAAAGGAATGGGCGCGTCTCAAGACGTCATTCTTGTAAATGAAATCTTCAACAGGATTGTCTTCGGCGAACCGGTAAAGGTCGGGAGTCCCTTTGTCGCCCCAATTGACCGGGAGGGGCCGTCGCGCCACTCCGCGGCTGGGCGTGGCGTCGATAATCCATATTGTGTCGCCCACGCTTTCCACTAGGGCCACATGGGTGTATTCGCCGGTGCTCTCCTTGACGGCGCCGCCCATGCCTTCTTCATCGCGGAAGAAAAGCAGGTCGCAAGGTTGAGGTCCGACAAGCTGCAGGTTGTTTAGTTTTTCGCGCAGATGCATTCCTTTGGGCATCAGGGGCTTCAATGCCATCCACAGCGAGGGCTGGTAGGTGAAGAATGAGGCTTCGCGCCAATGGACAAACATGGGCAGCAGCCATGGAAAATAGTCGCCGCATTCAGCGTCGCTTTGTCCGAAGGCACTGAGGGTGTCTCCGTCACGGTTGACGAAAACGATTTGGAAGCCACTATAGCTGGTACATGAACCCTCACGGGAAAAAATGTTCTTCAAATCCACGTCGTTTTCCTTCAGTCCGAAATCGACAGGGGAGGGGAACTGGCTGTAACGGTCTCCCAGGCGCAGGAGCGCTTGCTCCAGGCTGTCGGCGGAAAAGAAGTGGACGACATAGAGGTTGCTGTCCAGAGAGTTCTTGCTTTCACTCAACCGATTGCCTTCACGGGTGTAGGCAACTGTATGTTCGTCGTAATGAAAGCACCCGCCATAGTACGTCTTTATCTCCACGCTTTCCAGACCGCTCTTCACGAAGGCCTCCAAGGGCTGGCGATAGGTGTAGGGCTCCACGTGTCCGGAGGTGTCCACGCTGTAGTTGTGTTCGTCGAAAAGCAGGATTATGACACGGTCGTCGCGGTCGGGATCGGGTCGCATATCCAATGCCATTCCGGGCTTTGCCACTCGGTACCATCCCTGTGCGTCTTTCAAATAGATGCTGTTCCGGTAGGAGAGCCACTGGCGGCCGTGGTGAAGCAAGGGTTCTGGAACCGCTGGGTAATAGTATCCTTCTTTTGGCTGCTCGAAATCCTGTTCCAATGACAGGTCTTCGGTGAAGTATCCGCAGGTATCGGAACGGCCGTCGGGTGCCACGCGCACCACGCCGTCGTCGGTGTGCAGGTAGACGCGTTTGCCCATCACGCCGCAGATGCTGATGTTCCTTATTTTGATATCGTTTCTCACTACTTCCCAGTGCTCCATGTCGTGAGTCAGTACCAACTGTCCGCTATCGGTGAGGGCCCATAGACAATCGGACAGGGTGTCCACCTCATAGACGGTCAGCGGCAGGGAAGTGCGTTGCCAGTGCAATTCAGGGGCAAGGGGAGAGTAGAAACTCATGCCGGCTTGGCTGGCAATCAGCCAGCCTTTCCACGACCGTATCTGGGTTACCCAGTATTGGCTATGGGGGTCGGTGACGGTGTAAAGCCCCTGTTTCTGCGGTGTGGTCCAGCGGTGGAAAGAGCGCCAGTTGTCGCTTGTGGAGTAGATGGCGTTGCCATGTCCTCCAATCCATCCGCTGTCGGCAGAAACCATATAAATGTCGTCGATTCCCATCTTGCTGTCGAAGGCGGAATCGCGCAACACCGTGAAGGTGCGTCCGCTGTCGGCACTGTAAGTCAGTAGTCCTTCGTTCGATCCCATCCACATCCGGCCGTCGGCAGTAAAGAAAAACCCATCTATCCAATGGTCGCCTTTGCCAAAAGTTACAGTGTCCCACTGGCAATCACCAGAGGTGCGCAAAGCGAAGTCGCTGATGAATCCTGCGGCCACAGCGACATTGTTGCCAAAAGCGGCCACGCGGTCGAAAGTGGGTTCACTCCACAGGTAGTTGTTCTGGACGTTTTTGATTCGGGCGTTATGCCATGAAGCGCCGATGCTGTCGGCGGTGTATACATCGCCGCAGCGTGACACAATCCACAGTTGTCCTGTCGACGACACGCAGGCTTTGTCGAGGCAGGTTATATTCACATCCACCCGTCGGTCGCGCTGGGTGGCATGTTTTTTTGGCGTCTGCCCCATCAGGTTGCCTGTCAGCAGGAGAAGACCCATGACGGTCAGTATCAAATGTTTCGGTTTCATCGAAATGCTGTGTAATAATATGCAAATGTACTAAAAAAAATCCAATCGTGCTCTTTTTCTCTATAGGTAACAGATTCCCTTTGTTTTTTACACTCAAGCGATATTTCCTTTGATTCCTCAATTTTGTTAAATTGGAAAAAATATGTATTTTTGCAAATCAAAAAACAGTTGATACACGAAACAATTTTTTTTATTATGAAATCCATCACTCGTCTGATTTTTCTTGCTATTTTGCTTATGGGCAGTACGCTCCGGGCACAAGAACCTATACCGCTCCCCAACGGAAGTTTTGAACACTGGACCAGCCATCCGGGATATGGTGTGCAGCTGTTGTTTTTCAATTTGCCGGTCTATGACACCTTCTCCACTCCCGACAATTGGAATTACCTTTCATATCCTGTCAACGAGTCGGTCTCTTTTATGGGTATGAACATCAATATCAACACCTCGGTGCCCGTCGTAAAGGCCACTCGCGAGACGGGAGTGGTCCCCGACAGCAACAAGGCGGTGAAGCTGCAGACGATAATGATTGACGACATTGTCAACTCCACAGTGCTCAGTCTCGCGGGCGACGCCATCGATTCGTCGATCACCCAGCAGGTCATCCCTTCGATCCTTATCACGGGGGCTGTCGACATTGAAGCCTTTATCCCCATTGTCACCAATCTGCTTTCAGGCACGGGAGACATCATGTCCATGCTGCCTACCTTGTTGGCGATGGATGTCAACGATTTTGTTACGGGAGGGCTTCCCCTCGTCGATATTCGTCCGGGACGGCTCACCGGAAGCTATAAATACCATTCGGCTGTCGGTGGCGACAACGGCGCCGTCATCCTGCTGGGAACCCACTACAACCCGTCGACCCACCAGCGCGAAGTGGTGGGTGTCGGCGTCAACCTCGCCTTGGTCGACACGACAGAATACACTCCTTTCGAGGTGGAATACCTCCCGCTGAGCGCGTTCGTTTCGGGGACACCGAATGTTATGGCGGATTCACTGATTGTAGCCATCTTTTCTTCGGCGGGCTACAATATGCAGCAAGGCTCGTACCTCTGCGTGGACAACCTCCAATTGTGGCCGGCTCCCGACACCTGTTCCGACGTGACAGGCCTTACCGCCGAGCCGGGCATTCACGATGCGGTTGTGAGTTGGGGCGTCAACGATACGGTCGACGGCTTCGAACTGGAATACGGCAGAGCGGGCTTCACGCAAGGAACGGGTACTTTTGTGGAGCTGACAGGAACCTCCTTCTCGTTCGAAGGACTTGGAGCCGACACTGAGTACGATGTCTATGTCCGCACCCTCTGTTCCGACACCATCTATGGCGAATGGAGCCTGTTGCACTTTGCAACCAACCCCGACACCTGTGCCACGATACTCTATATATGGTTACAACCGCTTCATGACACTAAGCCGCTTCTGTTTGATATTGAATGGATGGGCAGTTCAGAGCCTGACCATTGGGAAGTCAGCTACGGTTTGCAGGGATTCATTCCAGGCACGGGTACCACGGTAACAACGACAGAAGCAGCTTTCGGCATATCTGAGTTGGAACAGACCCATGTACTCCGTCCCAATACAGGGTACGACTTCTATGTCCGTTCTGTGTGTGAAGATAGCGTATACGGCGAATGGGATTCGGTACACTATCACACGCATTGTGGCGGGATAGTACATCAATCTGTCATCATCCATGACGCCAACTTGGAGGTGAACGCAAACAACTTGATTGAAGGGTACAGCATCAGTTGGACCGATACCAATAGCGACAACAATAGTTGGAGTGTCTACTATGGTATCTACAACAGTAACGTTCCCTACAATTGGGGCACCTATGTGGCAGTCGACACTCCCTATTTCGCATTTCCGCCACTCAGACCCGACGCCCATTATACCGTTATAATCACTCCCTATTGCGGGGAGGGAAATGAGGGTCTTAGTGAAATAACGGTTTTCAACACTCTTGAACTCACGGGTATCGACCCCGTAAACCAGAGCGTTCAGGACATGATAAAAGTTTATCCCAATCCTGCCCACGGCCAGTGTGAGGTGTCCCTTGTAGACAAGCAGCCTGCGGAGCTTAAACTTTTCAGCATTGACGGCCGTCTCCTGCAAACCATTGCCACTATGGGAGAATCCGTCCAGTTCCAGCTCCCGGCTCCGGGGGTATTTCTCCTCCATGCTAGTACCCCCACTGGCACGGCAACATACAAAATAGTGAATCAGTAATTGATTTAAGAATAGTCAAGATATCCCTTTTTTCTCGATTTTGCCAAATTGAGAAAATCTTTATTTTACAATTTGTTCGTCCTCATAAAAACGTGGCTGTTCTTTGGGTTCGGCCTGACTTGCAGGCGTACCTGTCAGTTTTACTGGAATTTCGCCCATTATGGGGTAGGGCTGCTCGTCGATTATCAGTCCATTTTCATCGACGTATATTCTACTGTTTCTAGGGGCTACGTCGCCGTCATCAATAACAAAATTAGAGGTGCCACGTGCCAATGAAATGTCCATCACGGTGAAGCCTGTCTTGTTTATCGTTACTCCTTGTTCGAAATGGGAAAAACCCATGTAGGATGTTTCGATTGTGTAGTCGCCAAAGGGTATCGACTGAATGGTATATATGCCATCCCAATCTGTTTTCCCATAGGCTACAAGTATGCTGTTTTGCATGAGTCTAACGTTGCAGCTTATCAGGGGTTCGTTGGTTTTGCCGTCAAGAGCCCTGCCTCTCAATGTGCCGCAGCATTCTGCTCGGTTGACAGTGTCGTTGTGCTGCATAGGTTCGACAACGGGGTTGTCCGACTGGGCGTTTGCGTCCAGGGAGAGCCCCATTACCAGTCCAGCAACGGCAACTACCTTGCCCAAACGTCTCCGTTCAGCCAAGGCACTCTCCAAGTAACGTGTCTCCCCTTCACATTGAGGACAAGTTCCACGGCATTCCCCTTGAAAGTTACATTCTGCAACTTTCAAAGGAATATCATTTTCCTCGGCAATACGCTTCCGGACTATCTTGAGTTGGTCGCAAATGCGTTTTCCGTGACTCATGGTTGGCAGAATTGCATAAGAATTGTTTTGTCAGCACATGAATTTGTATTCGAGTTTGGAGAGTTCTTCGTTGGCTTTGACGATTTTTTTCTTGAGACCCGACTTGTAGGCAATAAGTTTCTGCATCAGGGCTTCGTCGCTCTGGGCGAGAATCTGCATGGCCAGGATGGCGGCATTCTGGGCACCGTTGATGGCGACGGTGGCAACGGGGATTCCCGGAGGCATCTGCATGATGGCAAAGGTGGCGTCAAGACCTTCGAGGACGCTGCCCTTGATGGGCACGCCGATGACGGGAAGCACGGTCTCGGCTGCGATGACACCGGGCAGGGCGGCTGCCATGCCGGCACCGGCAATGATAACTTTGATGCCGCGACCTTGTGCGTTGCGGGCGAAGTCGGAGACTTCGGCAGGGGTGCGGTGGGCGGAGAGGGCGTTGACCTCAAAGGGTATCTCCATCTCCTCGAAAAACTGGCAGGCTTTCTCCATGACCGGTAGGTCGCTGGTGCTGCCCATGATGATGCTGACTAGTGGGGTCATATTTTTGCTTTTTTAATTAACTAACTATTCTGTTGTATGCTTTGTTTCTCTTTTCTTGTATGCTCTTTTGGAAAGCCAATAGCTGATGGCAAAAAACACTGTGGATAGGATTGTCACAAAAATAATAAAATACAGTAGTGACAGTATTGTTACATTTTTGTAATTATCCATTACTAATGAGGCGATTACAAGGGTGAATAGAATCTCAACCCAGAAAAATGCACTTGCCAGCAGCCGCCAAAAAGTGCCCCAGAATCCATAGCCGAACAACTGACGGTAGGCTATGTAATAATAGAATGGGATGAGCAGAAGAAACCATTCAGAAATCAATAAGAGACAGGTGCATACGAGTAACAGCGTGCTCATAAATATCTGGATGAAGATGCTCTGGGGCATGGAATGGTTTGTATGTCGCGGCGCAAAGCGGAAAAGCAGCCATGTGGGGAAAATCATTATCGTGGTGGCTGAGATCATGCCCCAAGCGGGATGGGCTGACAACCAATTGGTGACTGTATAGAAGATGAATTGATTTTCTCTCAGGTCATATACAGTGTTTCCTATACCAAAAATATGGATGATGATAACATAGATGACGGCAACGGCAAAGAGCATGTTCATCGGCGGATGGCTTATCTGTCGATGACCGTCGAGATATTCGCCAATGAAATAGCCGGGGCGTAACAGTAGTTGGACCAATGTGGCAGGTAGCGAGCGGGAGTCCATCTCCCAGACACGCATGAAACTTTTCCATACGGAACGCCAGTTGATTTGACCGTCATCTCCGTTCTGTCCGCAAATGGGACAGTAGTTGCCTTCGAACTCATGGCCGCAGTTAGCACAGCAATGCGTCTGCAGATTTTGGCTGGAATAGCGTCGGGGCGCTTTCTGCCAAGCACGAAATCGATGGATTGCCTTTTTTATTTGCATGACTTAAAAAACCAGACCGAGTAGCACAAAAAGCCAGTGGGCGGCGATGCCGGCACAAAGGCCTCCAATGGTGTGCGCTCCGATGGCTTTGCCAATGAGCTTGCGGTAGCCAAGGCTGTCAAGCATGGCGGTATGGGTGCTGAGGTAACCGCTCCAGCACATGCCCATGGCGGTGAAAACGGCAATGGCGTTGTTGTTGATGATGCCCTCGGTGATGAATTTGGGAACCAGACCGATGGCGGCACCGACGGCGCCCAACGCGGTGATGGGGAAGGAGACAAGAGCACCGCTCTCGAATCCGAAGAGCCATTGGAACACGATGTTGACTTTGTCGGCAAGCCAGGTGATGACGGGGACTCCTTCGTATGCAACTCCGGTATATTCTCCATTGGCGCCGGCAGGTCCGAAGGTGAGCATCATGACAATGGTGGAGATGCAAAGCACTCCGGGGATGATGGCCACACCAATACCGACACCGCCTTTGCCACCGTCAAGCATGGCGTTGAGGAAGCGCTGGAAGACGGATCCTTCGGTTTTGAATGAGATGTTCTGTTCGGTGCCTTCTTCTTCGGTGACAGGACAGTCCAGTTCGGGATAGCTCTTCAGGGTGAAACGCTGCATAAGCCGCGTACTGATAATACTTCCAATGAAAGCACCCATCAGACCGACAATGGCGCCTTTGCCGTAACCAAGGCCGGTCATGAAGGCAATGACCACCAGACCCATGCCGAAGGCTGTACCGAAGTTGGTAAGGCTGACCAGCTGGTATTTCTTGAAGTAGCGCGAGAAATTGTTGTCTTTGGCCAGTGAGATGATGGCGGGATTGTCGCTGAGGAAGGTCATTACGGCACCCAAAGCGGCCACACCGGGCAGATTGTACAAGGGTTTCATCAGGGGGCGCAGCAGATTCTCCATCAGTCGCACCACGCCGAACTCCGTGAGGAGCTTCGAAATGGCACCCATCAACACACAGATGGCCATGATGTAGAACACGGTTTCAAGCAGCAGATGGTAGGCCGTCTGCATGAAGGTGTTGAGCATGTTGGGCAACGTCATGCGGTAGGCTAAAAAGCCAAAGAAGCCAAAGAAGCAGACAAGAAAAATGAGGGCTTCGAAACTGCGCAATGTGGTGAATTTGAAGCGGCTGGGTTTCTGTTTCTTTCGTTCGGCGGTCTCGTGGTGACGGAACACCTCAAAGGGATTGAGAACCGAAAGGAGGCTGTGACGTTTGTTGTTGTTTTCGTCCATGGTGGAGTGGTTAAAAGGGTTTATGGGTTGGAAGGTTCTGTTTTCTGCTTTCGTTACAATCCGCGTTCTTTGAACATACGGTGGATGTTCATGTGCCAGGTGATACCGATGTTGACGTTGAGTGAGTTGGTTTTGGAGAGTTCATTCCCGTTGATGTCCTCAACATGAGCGTTGCGGTTGGCGACAAAACCATGCAGGCGTACATCCTTGCAGAAGGCCGGTTTGTATTCAAATCCGATACCGTAGGTGACCTGGCTTGTGCCGGCTTCCATCAGGCAGTCGAGGCTGGTGCCTGTGGCGTTGAAGTTGAGGAAGTCTTCCTCGGAATGGTTTTGCTCGTAGGCGCCTTTGACGAAGATGTTCAGATCGTCGGCGACAAGGAAGTTCATGCAGCTCACGACGGCGAAGTTCTTGCCCCAGTCGTCGCTTTCGATCGAGTGGTGGATCAGGTCAAGGTAGATGTCCCAGCGGTCGTAAATCAATTTGTGTCCCAGTGCAATATACCCCATCATTCCATCGTCGTAACGTTCGAACAGGTTGGCGGAGTAGAGGGTCTTGAAGTGCCCGAAAGAGCCCGACCAAAAGAGGTTGTAGGAGAGGTTTCCGCTGTTCCAGGCTTCGCCGTTGTAGTGGACATAGGGCGAGTTGGCTACCTGCGCCAACAGCATCTGGTTGCCGTCGTCGCTTTTGAATGCTGCCGACACGGCCAGCTGGAAACAATAGAAATTGTCCCAATAGTGGGTGCTGAAAAGCACATCGATAGGAGCAGCATCGTATTCAAAACCGCCTACGGCAAGGGCGTCTTTTCCGAGACGGAACATCCAGTTTTTGCTGGGGGTGTAGTTCAAATACAGGAAGTCGGTGTTGTCGAACAACGATGAACTGCCGGGATTGGCGATGATGCGCTGACGGAAGAAATAGCTGAACTTGTCCGACAGGTTGCCGCCAATGACGAGGTTGAAATATTTTCCGTGAAAACCATAGGGGTCTGTTGTTGTGTTGATGGCGCCGACGGTTTCGTCATTGTGCATGTAGTCGAAGTCGGCGCGGGCTTCGAGTCGTAATTGGTTGAATACAGGCGACAATACCACCTGTGAGAATGCCTGACTGGTGAAAAGTAACATGGCGACAAGGGCCAGGCTGCGTGTTAAGGTTTTTGTTTTCAATGTTATTTCTTTATTTATAATAAAATTTTACAAACTGCAAAAATACATAAGTTTGTCGGATTGTCAAAAAAAAACTGTCATTTTGATTTTGAACGGAAAAAAAGTATTATCTTTGCCTCCAAAAATAAAATTATCAACTATGCGTAAGAATAATACAATCAAAGCTTTGTGCTTTTTAGCACTGTTCACTTTTGCAGGATTTGGCGCCAATGCACAGTTGACGCATTTGGAACAGTCCATTTACTTGAATTTTAATGCCGCTGCCGCCCAGTTCAACGACGATGTCGCTGTCAACGGTGTTGGCGACATGGTTCCCATGACCCGTTTCAACGTGGGTAAAAACGCCGGTGTCGGTGTGGGTTTGGGCTATCGTGTGTCCTATCGTTTCGATGTGGGATTTGGTGAGGTTTCTCCTTATATCCATGCTGATTTCCAATGGAACCGTTCGAAGAGCGATATGCGCGACCGTTTCATGGATGCCAACGACGGTAGTGCTCCCAACTATTTCAACATTCCGATTTATGTGGGTGTGAACTATCGCTATCAGCTGACCGACATCTTCACTCCTTTTGGTGAATTTGGCATTGGTCCTGATTTTCTTATGATTACCAACGAGTCGGGTACCACCCCTGCTTGTGGCGATTTTAAACTGCGTTATCAGTCAACGGTCAACGTTGCTTGGCAGGTTGGTCTGGGTTCCTATTTCGGTCAGCATGTCAGCGCCAGCCTGCATTACAGCGGCTACGGCAAACATGCCATCAAGTACACCAGCGCTACTGAACTGCCGGTGGCTCTTCAACTGGAGGACGCTTCCGATACCAAAACGCAGACCCGTAGCATCGGTCTTCTTTCGCTCCGTATCGGTTTCCATTTCTAAGAAACTGTTTAAAATTAACTATGACATAATAAAAGGAGTCTGTTTTGCAGACTCCTTTTTTTTATTAGACTTTTTACCAGACGAATTCTATCTCGGGACCGTTCATGATGTGAAGCTTCATCGGTGTGCCTTCCGGAGGAAGCTCCATTTCATCGTTTTGTTCGTTGTAGCGGCGCAGCCAGAAGGGGTCGATGGGTATTTCGAAATGAATGGGGTTGCGATTTCCGGTGATGGCGTCGACATAGACTTTCTGTAGAGCCACAAGTTGTCGACGCGGTGACGTTATGCCGTCGCCGTCAAGGTATACTTGGATTACTTCGCTGCCGCCTCTGCGGTCGTTTTCAATGTCTAGTGTCAAGGTGCCTCGCACCGTCAGGCTGGTGCGGTCGAAGGTTACGCTGTCGTATTGGAACAGGTTATACGAAAGCCCAAATCCGAAGGGGAATAGCGGCTCTTCAGTCATATAGCGGTAGGTGCGTCCCTGCATGTCGTAGCTGTCGAAATCGGGCAGTTGACGGGTCGATTTGTAGAATGTCACGGGGAGCCGTCCAAAACCGTCGGTATAACCATTCAGGGCATCAACCACAGCGGTGCCCATATCCTGTCCGCCATACCAGGCCACAAGGATAGCGTCGACATCGTCGACAACTTCTTCAAGACCGATGGCACTGCCGGTGCAGAGGACAAGGACAATGGGTTTTCCGGTCCGTTTCTTGATTTCTTTGATGATGTCGCGCTGCGGTGAGGGCAGTTCGATGGAAGTGCGATCGCCTTTGTAGAAGCCCGGCAGGTTGACCTGCAGTTCCTCGCCTTCCAAGGCAGGGGAGAGTCCTCCGCAGAATATGACGACGTCGCTTTTTTCTATCTGTCTCCAGAATTCTCGTGGAAGTTGGTATTCTTTGTCGGCCAAATGGCAGGCGGTGTCAAAATAGACAGATGCAAATCTCGCGCCATAAGTCGATGAATAAAACATGCGGTTTCTTATTTCTTCATGAAAGGCTTTAAGGATGGTTTTCTGATAAGGCGGTGTGCCGTTGTAGTTGCCCAATGCCATTGCCGAGTCAGCTGCGTTGGGTCCGATGACGGCGATTTGCTTCATCTTCTTCGGATCTTCCAAAGGCAGTATGCCGTTGTTTTTCAGCAGAACCAAGGACTCTTTTGCCACTCTGGCAGGGTCTGTGTACAACCCGGGGTGTCCGTGGTTGTATTCGGAGAACCATTCAGGGCGGATGCGAAAACGGGTACGCAGTACGCGGCGCAGGTGAGTGTCAATTTGTTGCTCGCTGATATAGCCACTGTCGACCGCGGTTTTCAATGCGGCCAGTCCGGAGCCGCATTCCAGGTCGACTTCCGATCCGAAAGCGGCGGCGGCAGCGGCGGAGGCGGTAGGATGGGTGCGATGGCGCGGAATGACGGTGTCGGGTTCCCAGCAGTCGTTGAGCGCCCAGCAGTCGGTGACCAGTATGCCGTCGTAGTGCCAGTGGTTGCGTAGTATGTCGACCAGCAGGTGCTGGTTGGTGCAGCAGGGCTCGCCGTTGAGGCGATTATAGGCACACATCACCTGCTGAACGTCACTGTGCTTGATAATGTATTCAAAAGCGGGTAGATAGGTGGTCCAAAGGTCGCGGTTCGACACAGTGGCATTGAACTCGTGGCGCAGCCCTTCGGGTCCGCTGTGGACCGCTAGGTGTTTGAGACAGGCAGCGGCAACGAGGTAGGGTGAGTGGAGTGCAGCGGTATCGGGCCAACGCCAAGTAGGACCGGCTTTGAAACGCATATGTGCTTCAGGACCTTGTAGCCCGCGGACGGCGGACAGACCCATCTGTGCAGTGAGGTAGGGGTCCTCGCCGAAGGTCTCCATGCCGCGACCCCAGCGAGGGTCTCGGAAGATGTTGATGTTGGGCGTGAAAAAGGTGATGCCGGTATTGTCGCCATATTCGCTTGCGGCTTGCGATTCGCGGTGCTTGCGCACGCCTTCGTCGGCAATGTAACTGTATACCTCTTCAACCAAATCGGGGTCGAATGTGGCAGCGAGCGCAATGGGCATCGGATAGACGGTGGCGATGCCGTTGCGAGCGATGCCGTGCAAGGCTTCGTTCCACCAACTGTAAGGCTTGATGCCGAGACGCTCGACGGCAGGATTCTGATGCTCGAGGAAAGCTATTTTTTCTTCCAGAGTCAGTCGTGAAATCAAGTCGTCGACACGCTGTTCAATGGGGAGCGTGGTGTCTTGGAACGGATAGTTCTGCGCATGGCAGATGCTTGTTGTCAGAAGCATTGCGAGGCAGATACTGATATGTTGAATGACTTTCATTGTCGTGGCGGTTTTTTGACAAAAAAAGCCTCGCGGCTGCGAGGCTTTCCAAATGCCTTATGTGTGAAAAACTTAGAGATTCTGGGAATAGGTGATGAAACCGTCCATCTGCATGGAGAGCGAGGATTCAGGGTAGTCGCTTTTCACTTTCTGGAAGCACTCTTCAGCTTTTGCATTGTCGTTTTTCGCCAGGTAAGAGACTCCGGCTTTGAACAGTGCGAAGGGAGCCGTGATGGGATTGTCGTCCATGTTGGCGGCTTTGTTGTAGTGCTTGATGGCGGCGTCGAAATTCTGTTGTTCGGCTTCTGCATCGCCAAGCATCATTTCGTTGAGGATAGGAGTCAGTTGGTCTTTGCCCTTGTAGCTGTCCAGATATTTGATGGCGTCTTGGTACTGACCTAAGTGAAGGAAGCAAATACCGGCCTCGTATTTGGCGCGGTTGCCGGCAGCAGTGGAACCGTATTTGTCGATGATGGCCAACAGACCGATGCCGTATTTGTCGTTGCTGGTAGAGTCACCATACAGAGCAAGGCGATAATCGCCGGAGTTTTCAGCCTCAAGGGCATAGGAGAAATAGGCTTCAGCGGGGAAAATCTCAGTGTTGGCTTTCTCCTGACGAGGCTCGAAAACAAATTTCTTGAGACCGAAAATGGCCAAAACAATGACAACGATGGCGATGACTACGCCGATAATCACGTTTTTGTATTTTTCGATAAATTGCTCACCTTTAGAAATGAAACTGATGTTCTCAGTGTTCTGTTCTTCAATGTTTTTTTCCATTTTTGTATGTGATTTTTTTATTTTATTTCGCTATTTTTGAGTTTGCAAAATTAGTCAAATTTTTTCTATTGCAAGAAATAATTTTTACAAACCCTTTTTTTTTTCGAATTTGAAGAAAAAAAGATTGATATTAATCTTTTGTAAATGAATAAATAATAATTTTTTTTACTTTTTTTTAACAAAAAAAATATTTTTTTGGCAAAAAATAACTATTTTTGCAATCAATAAATTAATGTTTTGAAATTATGGATACAAGTATGAAATATTTGGGATTGGATGTGAAAAGTCCCATTATCGCCGGCAGTTGTGGTCTGACCAGCGATATAGAACATTTGAAACAACTTGAGGCTGCAGGAGCAGGTGCAGTTGTTATCAAATCGGTTTTCGAGGAACAGATTATCTATGATATCAAGCGTAATCTGAGTATGATGGCGCCTACCGACAACTACGGTATGAGTTATGAGTACATTGCGGCTCATGTGGCGGACGATTCGCTGGGCAAGCATTTCGACCTCATCAAAGAGGCCAAGAAACAATTGCATATTCCCATTGTGGGGAGCATCAACTGCTATTCGTTTGAAAACTGGATGACATACACCCAGCGTTTCCAGGATGCGGGGTGCGATGCATTGGAACTCAACATGGCGATTCTGCCCTATGAGACCACCCTCTCCTATGAGGATGTTGATCGCCTCTTCTCTGATATTATCAATACTTTGCGCAAATCAGTCAGTATCCCTGTCTCCATCAAGGTAAGCCAAAACTTTACCGACATGGCCAACTTTATGCAACGCCTTTCCTGGATGGGTGTCAACGGCATCACCATGTTCAATAAACCACTGAATGTCGATATTGATGTCAATACCATGGAACTTCATCATGCTCCCTCCCTTTCCACGCCTGAGGATATTTACAACACTTTGCGTTGGGTGGCCATTCTGAGCAAGAAGCTCCGTTGCGATATTTCTGCGTCGACAGGTGTCCACACTCCCGACGATGTTGTAAAACTGCTGTTGGCAGGTGCCGGTACGGTACAAGTGGTATCGTGTCTCTACAAAAACGGTGTAGAGTACATGCGTAACCTTAACGAAGGCCTTCAGAATTGGATGCAGTCCAAAGGTTTTGAGAGCATTGACCAATTCCGTGGCAAGCTTGCAGTGAAGGTTTCCGACCAAGCGTCGATGTTCTTCCGTACTCAGTTCATGAAGCATTTTGCCCAGATTTAAAGGACGGTTGCCTTGCCAATGGCAAGCACACTCTTCAACTAAATATTTTTTCTATGGAAGTCACACGACTTTTTGATTTACTCGAATACCGCAAGGAGTCTCAGCCCGACCGTGCGGTATTTGTCGCTAAATACGACGGTGAATGGCGTAGGATATTCATTGACGACTATAGACAAACGGTCGACAATCTTAGCTATGCCCTGCTTCAGCTGGGACTGAAACGTAAAGACAAAGTTGCCGTCATTTCGTCCAACTGTCCGGAATGGAACTATCTCGACATGGCCGTTCAGCAGATAGGCTGTGTCCTGGTTCCCATCTATCCCACCATCAGTGCTGACGATTACAAGTTCATCCTCGACAATGCTGAGGTGAAGATTATTTTTCTGGAGAATATCGATTTGCTGCGCAAAATCAACGATATTCTTCCGTCTCTTTCCAAGGTGCAGGCTATCTACACTTTCAAGAATTCAGCGTCGTTGCACGAAACCATTGCCTCGTTGTCGTTGCAGGGCGGTACGCTTGAAGAATTGATAGACCTTGGCAAGAATCATCCGGACCCTGAAACGGTACGCCAGTTGCGCGATTCCATCTCACCACGCGATGTGGCTACCATGATATATACCAGTGGAACTACCGGTTTCCCCAAAGGGGTTATGCTCTGCCACGAGAATATCCTCACCTGTGTCAACGGTGTGAAGATGACCCCCAAGCCCTATTTTACGCGTGCAATGAGTTTCCTCCCCCTCTGCCACATTTATGAACGCATGATGAATTATCTCTATCAGTTTATGGGCTATGAGATATACTATGCGGAAAGCATTGCCAAGGTGGTGGACAATCTCAAGTATGCAAAACCCTATATGATGACTGCCGTTCCTCGTTTCATTGAAAAAATGTATGACGGCATTTATCGTAGCGGACAGAAACTTACGGGCTTCAAGAAAAAACTTTTCTTCAAGGCTCTTGACCATGCCATGGCTTATGACCTAGACGGTACTACCTGCTGGTACAACATGCGTCGCAAACTTTTCGATAAACTTGTATACCATAAGATACGTGACAATTTCGGTGGATGTCTTGAGATGTTTGTCTCTGGGGGATCTGCCATACAGCCCCGTTTGGCTAAGTTTTTCACCTGTATTGGAATGGATATTTACGAGGGTTACGGACTGACCGAAACTTCGCCTGTGATTGCTGTCAGTTCTGCGCTCCCACACGGCCGTAAGCTGGGAACGGCGGGACTTCCCCTGCCGGGTATCGAAGTCAAAGTTCTACCCGAAACCAATGAGATTGTCTGCCGGGGTAGCAATGTCATGTTGGGATACTACAAGTCTCCTGAGTTGACAGCCGAAGTAATCGATGCCGATGGCTGGCTTCATACCGGTGACACGGGCGCTTTTGAGCCCGAAGGACAGTTGCGTATTACGGGTCGCACCAAAACCATGTTCAAAACCTCAATGGGCAAGTATGTCAACCCTGAGGTCTTGGAAGAAAAATTCAAAGAATCACCCTTTATTCTTGATATGATGGTTGTCGGTGAAAACCAGAAATTTGCTGCTGCTCTGGTGTTGCCTGACTTTGACTTCCTCAAAGAGTGGCAGGAACGCCACGATATTCACTGCGAAACTCGAGAAGAAATGGTTACCGACAAGCGTACCCTTGAACGATATCAGCGTGTTATTGACAAATACAACGTCTTTTTCGGCTCTACCGAGCAGATCAAGCGTTACAAGGTAATCAACGATACCTGGACCGAAGCCAATGGCTGCATGACTCCGACATTGAAAATCAAGCGCAAAGTGATAGAAACCCGCTGTAAAGAGGATATAGAAAGCCTTTTCAAATAAGAATACTAACCACAGGAGCCTGTAAAGCTTCTCCCAAAACTATTACACCATGGAAGAAAAAGTACCCAGTTTTTTCCGCTTTGAAGATCTTCGAGTCTATGGTAAGGCAATTGACTACACCCGTTGGCTGATATCGACATTGAAGGAATCTCACACAGAATGCGAAAGAACACTCTGTGAGTCGTTTACCCATTCGGCTATGGACATTGCCTTGAATATTGCCGAGGGTTCGTCACGCAACAAGGGTCAGTTTGACCATTATCTGAAAATCGCCAAAACGGCTATCAGGGAATGCATCATCTACACGGCAGTGGCCAATGGAATCGGACTGATGTCTGACAGCGACAGTGAGCGTTCGCGTGAATTATTGATGGAACAGACTCGTATGATTGGTGCGCTCATCATCTCTTTACAACGCGGTAGCCGTCGCTCCCGTGAGGAACTCGACACTGTTGCTACCGGTGACGATTTCCTTCAGGAGACAAGTGCCGATAACGATTTTGATGCAACCTTCAGCGAACTGGACAACTAATCAATCTCGCTACCCTTTGGCATTTATGAAAGGGTAGGGGGAAATGCCAATGTGCAATCAACGTGTATCTTGTCCCGATTTTTTTTGCGGAGGATACAGTTGGTCCTAATTTGTTTTTATACCAATTAACTACCATGAGCTACAATACTTTATACCCTCATCTCCAACAATTGCGTCACACTGATACGGGCTGCTTTTTTCTTATTGCAGGACCGTGTGTGATAGAGGACGAAAAATCCCCCTTTGAAATTTGTGAACGTCTGCTTGAAATCTCTGAGCGACTCCACATTCCCTTTGCATTCAACGCCTCCTACCGTAAAGCCAACCGGTCACGGGTGGATTCTTTCACCGGCATCGGTGACTGGGAGGGTCTGGAACTATTGGGCGAAATCCGCAACCGCTACCATATCCCTGTGGTGACAGATATCCACAATGAAACCGAAGCTGCCACGGCTGCCCAGTTTGTTGATGTGCTACAGATTCCTGCATTCTTATGCCGACAAACATCGTTGTTGGCCGCTGCGGCCGAGACAGGTCGTGTGGTTAATGTCAAGAAGGGGCAATTCCTTTCCCCCGAGGCCATGCAGCATGCTGTCGACAAAGTCCACTATTTTGGTGGTCGAGAAGTGATGATTACCGAACGGGGGACCACCTTTGGCTACCAGGATCTGGTGGTCGATTTCCGTAGTGTTCCCATCATGCGGCGCAATAATGTGCCTGTTATTGTCGATATTACCCACTCTCTCCAGAAACCCAACCAACCCAGCGGAGTCTGCGGAGGGAATCCTGAAATGATTGAAACCATAGGCCGTGCTGCTGTTTCCGTATGTTGTGACGGTGTCTTTCTCGAGACGCATCCAGATCCCAAGAACGCCAAATCAGACGGTGCCAACATGCTTCCTCTAGACTTAGCAGAGCCGTTGCTCAAGCGACTGGTGAAACTTCATGAAGTGGCACGCGAACTCTAATTCCTATATCTCCTATGCGACTGAATCTGTCAAAACCCATTGTTTTTTTTGACCTTGAGACCACGGGCGTACAGGTGGGCTCGGATCGTATTGTGCAAATTTGTCTTCTGAAAGTGACCCCCAGCGGTGAGGAAAGCGAAGCGACTTATTTGGTTCGACCCATCAATGCTGAAGGCGATACCATGCATATTCCTGCTGAGGCCACGGCTGTTCACCATATCACTGACGACATGGTTGCCGGTGAAAAGAGCTTCCCCGAGCGGGCACAGGAGATTGCTGATTTTATCGGCGATGCCGACTTGGCTGGTTATAACTCCAACAAGTTTGATGTTCCACTGCTTGTCGAGGAATTTCTGCGCGCCGGTGTTGAATTCTCTCTTGAAGGACGCAGGCTTGTCGATGTTCAAAATATTTTCCACCGTATGGAGCAGCGCACATTGGTTGCAGCCTATAAGTTCTACTGTGGAAAAAACCTTGAGGGCGCCCATAGTGCCGATGCGGATACCCGTGCCACCTATGAGGTGCTCAAAGCCCAGCTGGACCGCTACCAGGATGTTCCTTTTGTCGATCGCGATGGTTCTTCCTGTTATCCTGTGGTTAATGATATCGAGGCGCTCAGCCGTTTCAGCGGCAACTCCCAGTGGGCCGATTTGGTGGGACATATCGGATTCGACAAAGCAGGTCGTGAAGTCTTCAATTTCGGCAAGCATAAAGGAGAAACCCTCGAGTATGTTTTCACTCGAGAACCCTCATATTACGACTGGATGATGAAGGCTGATTTCCCGCTTTCCACCAAGCAGGTGGTGATGCAAGTACAACGTCGCTTGGTAGAAGATCGCAGGAAGCGCGACCAGGAAAAGTTACAAGCGTTGAAGCTGAAGTTCGAAGGCTGAAACAATGAAGATAATCTGCATAGCACGCAACTATAGCGACCATGCTGCCGAAATGGGTGCTCCCCAGTTTCCCCGAGGTTCGAGAGAGGCTGTTTCGCCTGCTTTTTTCCTCAAACCCGACAGTGCTTTGCTGATTAAAGACCGTCCGTTTTATTATCCCGATTTCAGCTCCCAGGTGGAATATGAAGTAGAGCTGGTTGTCCGCATTGACCGTTTGGGGAAAAGTATAGAAGAACGCTACGCCCATCGTTATTATAGTTCGGTGGCGTTGGGTATCGATTTTACGGCACGTGACCTGCAGCGTGAAGCCAAATCCAAAGGACTTCCCTGGACGCTCTCCAAGGGTTTTGACGGTTCGGCGTTGGTGAGTGACTTTATTTCCCTTGCCGATGTGGGTGGTGATGTGCAACGGCTCTCTTTCTCATTGCAGCGTAACGGGCATGAGGTGCAGCGGGGCAACACAGCGGAAATGCTCTGCAGTGTGGACCGTATGATAGCCTATGTGTCGCAGTTCATGCAGCTTCGTACGGGCGACCTTTTTTTTACGGGTACCCCGTCGGGTGTAGGAGCTGTTGAGATTGGCGATGTGCTTGCAGGATGGTTGGAAGGTCGACAGATGTTTGAATGTAAAGTGAAATAATCTAAATATAATTATATGAAAATCAAATTATTATTTCTTCTTTGTTTGCTGTGTACACCGTTGTTGGGTTTTGCACAGCAGGATGGCTCCGAAGGCAACTATGACACCACGGAGGTACAACAGTTCTTTGTGCCTGATTACGATCAGATCGGTAAGGTGATTCGTGACAAGAAATCGCCCTATTATTACCCAAAACTTGTCAAAAAACTTGCCAAAGCGGACACATCAATGACCTTGGAAGATGTACATTATCTTTATTATGGTTATGTTCTACAGGATGATTACAATCCCTATATCAATCTTGACGAAGAAGATCAGGCCCGCAAGATACTCAACAAAGACAATGTTTCGGAAAAGGAAGCACGCAATGCGATAAAGCTTTTGGACAAGGCTGTCAAGAAAGCCCCGACACATGTACGCCTCTATTTTTATCGTTATGTGGCGGATTGTATTGCTTATGGTGAGAGTTCCAAGCAGGCACAAGACGATGTTTTTCGTTATATAGCACTTATTAGTGCCATTGCGGCATCAGGCAACGGAATGGATTTCGACAATGCCTATCATGTTGCGGTTGTGGCTCATTCCTATAGTCTGATGAGCTATTTTGGATTGCAAAGTGTCCAGCAATCGCTACAATCGAATGGAAACGGCATGTTCGACGTCTTCAAACTTGAAGAGAACGATGAGGGAATTGAACAACTGTTCGTCAATGTCACTCAATGCCTGATGTATTTAAATCGTATGTTTGAGGATTAACACCTTTATTCTTTGCTATTTTTCCAGCGTGTATTCCAAGAACATGGTCTGGGTGATTTGTTCGCCATTGACGCGGAGTGTGATGGGGATGAAAGATGAAACTGTGGGTTCTGCCTTGCGGTTGTCCATGCGGAGGTAGATGACCAGTTCTCGGCCGGGAGTAAGTTTGCTGTATCCGACCACTTTGACATCGGGCGAACCGACACTGATGAAATCGAGAGTCGTTTCGCTGAGGGCCGTGTGATTGAGATGAACTTGGATGTCGGCGTATTCGCCGGTGAAGTAGGTGCCGACATGCATGGCGCGTGTGGGCAGATGCAGACAGGAAATAAGGCTGCTGTCGTCTTCCAAGTATTGGTAATCCAAAATTTCGATACGACGTTCTTTGGCGGCCTCTACGCTATAGATGGATTTGTTGGTGTGCCGTGGGTCGGCAGAGACCTCACGACCTGCATGGCTACTGCCGTAAGCCACCTCGCGGATTTGCAGGGAGCCACCGTTGGTGCCCATATACCGGGTGAGGATACCTTTCTTGTATTCCATAATCTGGTTGACGATAGAGGCAATGCGTCGTTTCGAAATTAGTTCGTTATATTTTGAGGTGTGAATAGGGCTTGCATAGCCTTCGACAGTCATGCTGATGCGGTGGCCTGCCTTCAAATCGTCAAGTAGGAGGTTGAGGAACTGTTCGAAACGTTCGCAGTTGTATTGGACGTCGTAGTCGAAGAAATAGTCGATAGCGTCGCAGATGGAGTCGTACACTACATTGCCGTTGGCGATGGTATGGGCTTTCTTGTAGTCGTTGCGGAGAAACATGTAGCGGTTGTAGGTTTGGAAATAGGCGGTGGAAGTGGTGGCAAGTTTGGATTTTGGGTCGGGTTCGTCATTATGGAAATAGAGCTTGATGGGAAGCAGGTGATGGATGGCTGTTTTCTGCTGCACGACGACAGGTTCTACGACTATACGGCGACGGGGTTGAGTCTTTTTCTCGATTTTCCATTGATAGATGTCGTTGCAGCAGGTATTCCCATTAATAAAGAAAGAACCTGTGCGGTTGGAGGTAAGATAGCCACTGTTGGGTATGTCGCTGTTGACAGTGAAATAGATGTCGTTGGCTGGGGAGTTGAGGGTTGCGCCAAGGTTGACGGGGTTTTGCCAACTGTCGCGGAAACCTTCGGACATGAAGACATCATAGCCTCCGAAACCAAGATGCCAGTCGGAGGAGAAATAGAGACGTTGTTTTCTGTTGTCGTAGAAGGGGGTTATTTCGTTTCCTTCGGTATTGACAGGAGTGCCGAGATTGACGGGGTCGGCAGGTGTTTTGCCTTCTTTGATGATGGTGTACCATATATCGTATCCGCCCAAGCCGCCAGGTCTGTTGGAAGCGAAGAAGAGCAGTGTGGTGCTGTCGGGGAGGTAGGCTACAGAAGGCTGGGTGTTGTTATAGCCTTCAAGATTGACAGAGCCACCAAGTTTGCGTGCTTTCTGCCATTTGCCTTTTTGGAAATGCGAGACATATATATCACAGGGTATTTCTGCGAAATCGTCGGGGGAGCAAAGCGTAAAATAGACGTTTTGGTGAAGCGGGTCGAAAGCAATGTTGCATGAGTGTTTTTCTTTGTTGTTGAATCCCCAGTCGTTGACGGTGCCTTTGTTGGGCTCGTTGCCTGAGAAATCAGCAGAGAATAGTTGCATAAGAACGAGGTCAGAGTAGATGGCGTCCTTGGAGCCTGGCTTGGAAAGTTCGCGCATGGAAGAATAAAAGAGAAGGGAATCGCCCATCATGACAGCTCCCGACTCGCTGTAAGCGGTATTGATATTAGTGCTTTCGTGATATATGGTGAAGTGGTTGGTGTCGGGCAGACTGTCAAGAACCCATTGGCAGGCACGGGCTTCCTGGCGGGCACGACGTTCGAGAGTTTCGTTCTCGGCATCGCGGAGATATCGCTGATAAAAGAAGAGCGCGGAATCTGCATAGCCGCTGTTGCGATACATGGCTGCGAGGAAATATTCGCAGTGGGGATATTGTGCTGCCGATGTAGAGTTAAGGACGGTGGCGTAGTAGCGGATGGCCTCGGTATAGCTGTTGGAAAGGCGGCATGCTTCGGCTATCTTGTAAGCGATGGCAGGGGAGGCCTGTTTTTTGTATGCGGCCTTGTAGTAGTCGACAGCGGTTTTATAATATCCGTAACGGAAGGCTTCGTCGCCTTCACGAAGGTCGTCGCTTTGTGCGAAGCATACGGAAGAGAGAACTGAAAACAGAAAAGAGATAATCAGTGTTTTTTTCATATTGAAGGAGATTTTTCTCGTTGGAATTGAAGTTATTGTTTGAGTTATATGATGGGACATGGCATGGCTTTGCGATGGATTCGGCGGCTCTTGGCCAGTCGGTAAATAATACCGATTTCGAAGGCGCCGATAGACTTGGATGCAGGGGTGAGTTTGGATAGATTGGCATCATAGGAGAGCGTAAAGAGGAATGCGTTGTACTCGGCGGTGAGGTTTACGGTGGCGGCATCACGCCAGCGGTAGTGGATGCCGGCGGAGAAAGCCACTTGCCGGAAGGAGGACTCAGAAAGATACCATTTGGCATCGCCGCCGAAGAGTATTTCGCGGTAGTTGCGTTGGAACATGCAGGCGGCTACAGGTAGGAGTGCCACGTTGGGCCACATGCGGTATTCGGCGCGCGTGTAGAGTGAGTAACGAGGTTCTATAAAGGCATCGTCAATATCGGTGTAAGAGATGGAAGGTCGGTTGAGGTTGCGCCCTGCAACACCTATTTTAAGATAAAACTCATCGTTGGGCTGATAAAACCAGGCTCCTCCAGCGCCGACAGTAAAGAAACCGGTGGTGGAGTTTTCTATCGGTTCGGTAGGGTCTTCCATTTCGATATCGGCGGGGTTGAATCCAGCCTGACCGGCACCCGCCTCAACGGCGAGGGAGATAAAATTGTTATTGTTTCCTGCAAGAGCGCGGTAATAGGAAAGTATAACATTGCCTGAGGTGGTACCGTAATGGAGGGTTCCGGCGCGGTCGCTGGAGATAATGAAACCCACACTGAGTCCGTCACGTTCGTAGCGGCGGCGTAGCAATGATATTTCGAAAGTGGCGGCGACGGTTTGGAAGGCTTTGGAAACCGACGACCATTGGTTGCGGTAGCAGAGTCCGGCACGTCCGGTGCCGTCGAAAAAGCCTGAATAAGCAGGGTTGAGAAGAATGGGGTTGACGTCAATCTGAGAGAAGTGGATGTCTTGAGCCCGCAAGGTAAAAGGAGACGTAAACCACAGCAGAAGGAGCACTCTGGCAAAGGGAGTACGGTGGAAGGAGGGCTGTTGGTTTCGGACAAAGGACATGGTCGTTGACAGGTTGGAAGGGTTAGCTCAACAAGCTTGCGGGAGTGTGCTGCGCTTGAAAGGCTTTATGTTATGTTTTTGTTTTAGTCTCGGGTGTAAGGTGGCAGTGAGATGTCGGCAAAGTCATGGTTGAGGTATTTGTAGTAGCCGGCGATACCGACCATTGCGGCGTTGTCGGTGCAGAACTGCAGGGTGGGTACAAAGGCTTTCCAATGATGTTTTTGGGCTAGTTGGACGATACCGTTGCGAAGATAGGAATTAGCTGAAACACCTCCAGCAATGGCTATCTGGCGCACTTTGTAGGCGAGGGCGGCTTTCTCGAACTTTTTCAAGAGAAAGCCCATAA